>Ga0209557_1000010_pt1 | contig 149886 bp, 148 predicted proteins | sample SaaInlV_120m_DNA_4_FD_184672 | JGI IMG/M metagenome (GOLD analysis project Ga0209557, IMG submission 184672) | Marine microbial communities from expanding oxygen minimum zones in the Saanich Inlet - Saanich Inlet SI074_LV_10m_DNA (SPAdes) (version 2) | ecosystem: Environmental > Aquatic >... | reverse complement strand
ATGTGCCCCAATGTGTCAGGTGAGGTCAGCAATTTGCTTGAGTTTTTGCTTGAATCTTGTCCCCCTAAGTGTCCACCGGACCAGCTTGATTCAAAGATTGTGAATTTCGTAGGCTGAAATTGTCACTCAGGGGAATTTATGAAAAAAATCTTTGCACTCTTCTGCTCAGCCCTATTAACCGCTGGGTGTGCTCAATCTGAGGCAAAACCTGCAGTTTCATCTTTGGACGAGGAAAACCAAGCGGTGGTGCAAGAGAATTCGCAGCCGAGTGCAGCTGCCATTCCTTCCAAACCTGACTGGGACCAGTCAGCTTCGCCTTCAGAGGTTGAGGTATGCAAAGTCAAGGATGGTCTCCCGCGAGAAGTTCTCGCTGCTGGACGCGGCAATCTTTACAACGGTGTGCCCGCTCGCGGTCCGGTTGGGTTCCCGTGGACCCCCTCATACTTTTTTCCCACCGAAGGAGAGCTGAAGTTCTTGATGCTGCTTGTCTCATTTGAAGACACGACAAAATTCACTCAGTCACCGGCAGACTATTGGGCACCGCAGGCTTCGAACATGTCAGACTGGGCGAACTTCTGGTCGCAAGGGAAGCTAGAGTTCGAGATAAGTTTTCCCGACCAGTGGATAGATTTGCCCTACAAATCCACTGAGGCACCAAGAGGCGACTCGGATCTGGCCTCGGACATTCTCGAGCGCTTACCGGCAGAGGTAAACCTGGACGAAATAGATTCTCTATTTATCCAGTGGGCCCCCGGAATTCAAGTAGGTACCCGATCACGGTTCAGCATGGCCCTGAATAGCATCGACGCCAACGAAGAAGCCGGTCTTGACTTCAGACAAACAGTTCTTTCTACTGATTTTGACTTTTACCAGTTTCATTATGAAGTGCGTCGGGCGGAAATTTGGGGTCAGCTACTCCACGACACCCTTCATGAAATGAACATGAATCTCCATGGTCCTGGCAACGGATGGGGCACAGGTGTTGGTCAAAATTACAGGCCCAACAATCTCGGCGGGGTTTCATACGCAATCTCTGCTTGGGAGCAATTTCTAGTTGGGTGGATGGATGATTCCCAAGTTCACTGCGTGTCTCCAAAAGACCTTGATCAAGAACAAACGGTGATCCTGACTCCGCTTGAGATCTACGGAGGTGAACGAAGAGCTCTAATAATTCCAATCTCCGATTCAGATGTTCTGGTCATCGAATCAAGACGGCCAGTCGGCCACTCCCGATGGAACCAAGAAGACAAAGGTCTTCTGGCATACACGGTGAACCCGCAAGTCTCCGTGCAAAAAGACCATATTGATGAGGACTGCGGCAATGACCCGACTCATACTAAATGGGCTTACTACCTTTTCCCCGACCAGGAAATCCAAGAGGCTTCTGGCTGGTGCGGTGGCTTAGGAAATGGATTTTCGCCCGCTATTTTTGACGTTGGTGAGACCCTGACTCGCAATGATGTCAGAGTGGAACTTGTCTTCTCCTCTGAAGACAAGGACTTTGTGCGAATCACAAGAGTCGGACCTTCTGACCCGCCCCCCGGTGGTTACCCAACTCTCGGTCCGCCGACTCCTGGAGGTGGCTGGTGGAACGACTGTCAAGGAGAGTGTGCGCTTGATTTACCAAATCCAGCAGAAAACTTTGGATACAACGTTCCAACAGAATTCAGCGCGATTCCTGCTTTGGAGAGCTGTGAACAGTTATCGCAAAAAGATATTCGCAACGGCATAGCAGCAAGTCGGGAATATCGAGACAAGGCTGGTGCAGAGGTTGCAATCCTTGTTTCTACGCAGTGGTATGCAAAGAATCGTTCTCTTGATACGAATCTAGACGGAGTGATTTGCAGCTGCCAGGCGCCTGAGCTGAGCGACTCGGAACGTGAAAACTCAAAACAAACTCAGGAGTGCGCGACTCTGCAAATTGGCTTGTTTGATGAAAAGCAACGGCAAGAGCTGAAGGGTGGAAGTGGTACAGATGGACAAACAGAGCCCACTGGGCCTTCCGTAAAGTTGCCGGCGGTGCCTGAGAATAGCGATCATGGAAGACCAGTAGATGATCCTGAGAGAATCGGGCCCTCCTCTTGCGATGGGCTGGCAAGTTCAGGACTTCGTTTCGGTATTGCCGGCTCGTTTGCACTTCGTGATGCGGCAGGTGCACCGTCAGCAATGGTTTCCACTCAGTGGTACTCAAAACTCTTCTTTCTTGATACCAATAACGATGGGGTTCTATGTAGCCCTGAAGCGCCAGAGTAAAACTGCCAGATAGGTGGAGCTATCCACCAGCATGGGAAGGTAGTGATTCACAGAGCCACCTGCCAGAATCGAACTGGCGACCTGCTCTTTACGAGGGAGCTGCTCTACCGACTGAGCTAAGGTGGCGAAGTAAAAAAGTTTAGCGGCTAATCACTCCAGCGCGCTTGAGCCTTTCTATGGCAGCATCCTCAATCGGTGAATCAGGGCCGATCGCAAACCGCATGAACCTAAGCAGGTTTGTTGTCACAGGACGCAGCAACCAAAGCGGGTATGACCTAAGCCCGATCATTTTTTGATACTCCTTCGGCATGGAAGCAAGTGCCGAATGGAACAGGAGCGCATAGACCGGTTTTGCAAGTGGCGGAAGTGGGGCCTGCTTGATCCAGCGAATGATGTTTTTGGTTTCATCCGTCACCGCTATCTTGTCTCGGAAATCACTCAGGGTTAGCTCCAGCTCACCTTCGCTCATCGGAACAGTCTTTAAGCCAAGCGGGCCAACTGACTTAGACCAGAGCTTTACATAGCTGTCTGCTCCCCCAGGAATTGGCTTCTTCGAGTAGTTCTGGTGGGCTCGCAAAAACGAATCCATGAATGCAACGTGCACCCAGAGCAGCAGATCTTTGTCTGCCGCTCGGTAATCCTTTGTTTCACCTGCTGCTGTTTCATAGCTGCCGCTGACGCTCTTGTGCATGCGGTTCACCCTGGAAGCCTCACCTTTGATTGCCTCGTGTGACCCAAAGGTTGTGACGGTTAGCCAACGAATGGTTCCAGAAAGTCTTCCAAGAGGATCTTGCTCATACCGGGAGTGCTGAGCAACCCCGGTCAGGGAACCTGGGTGAAGAGCTTGCATTAGTAGCGCCCTTACTCCCCCAACCAAGGTGGAGAAGTCGCCGTGGACTATCCATGGAGCATCCTCCGGTGTGTAAAAGCCTGGCTCGTCTCCTGCGGCAACGACCTCTAGCCAAGGCGGAATCCCATCAGCAGCACCTGAGAGGAGTCTTCTGAATCTGCGCGACAGGCTCTCTTGCAGTGCGTTGTTTGCCAATGTGTTGCCTAACCTTGTAGATACGAACAAAGGAAGCAACCATGACAGAGGCCGAACTAATCCGCGAGTTCCAAAAAAATCGATTGCACATCATCTTGGCACAACTTGCCCCAACCGCCCTGCTCGCATTTGCGGCCTTTGCAACGCCAACGATCTCTGAATACCCAATGGCCGTGATTCATGGGTTCGCGCTGATTCTTTTGGCTTCGGGAATCCTTGGCGCTTTGGCCGAGTTCTCGGCAGCATCACAAGCTCAGGCGGTCATCGATGATTTGAAGACTCTTCCTGGTGCTTCGGCACTGAGAAACCGAGTGATCAGCTTTAGGCCTTGGTTGGATGTTGTGAAGTTTGTGACACCGGCAATCTTCGTTGCAATCTTTGCGGCGCTAATTATTGCCCTGTATTTCTAGCGGGAGCTGCAGCGCAGTTTGTCCAAGGGCTCACCGGCGAGGTAGCTGTCAACCACTGAATCAACGCAAGGGTTTGAACCATAGGCTGTGTGGCCCTCACCTTCAAAGGTGAGCAGGTCTGACCCTTTGAGTAGCTCACTCAACACAATTGCGTGCTGATAGGGAGTGGCTGGGTCGCCTGTTGTGCCAATGATTAGCGGCTTAGTGTTGGGCGTGACGTTGAAATCAAGAACTGTGTTACCGATACCCTCTGGCCAACCAAAACAGGAACCGTCGCCGTAGGCAAAGTACTTGCCAAACACCGGGCTGGCATTAATGATCGCATCGGTCAAATCTTCCCCGTTTACGGGGTAAGTTTTCTCATCCGCGCAAGCAATCGCGCTGTTGGCTTCAACCAGGTTCGTTAGGTAGCCGCCCTCAGAATCTCGATCGTTGTAGAAATCAGCAAGCAGGAGCAGCATGGTGCCATCGCCCTTGAGTGCATCCTCGATTCCAGCTGACAGGTAGGGCCAAGAACCCTCAGAATAAAGAGTCACAATGATGCCGGCAATGGCCGCTGACAGCGAGAGATCCCTGTCGTAATCAGTTGGCAAGGTGTCGCGCTCGAGGTTCCGCAGAATGCTGCCGATGGTGTCCTTGGCCTCGTTCATGTCTTGTGGCACCGGACAGGAGACCTGAGCGAAACAGTCCTCCAGGTAGGCTTCCATCGCCATGTCGAAGCCCGCTATTTGAGCAAGCAGGGCGGCGTCTGGTCCAAGGGTTGGGTCAACCGCCCCGTCCAGAATAAATAGCCCGACATTTTCTGGGAACAGGGAAGCGTAGTTCGCACCTAGCTCGGTGCCGTAGCTGTAGCCCAGGTAGTTCAGAAGCTCGCTGTCAACTAGTTCGCGCAGCAGGTCTAGGTCTCTTGCGGTTTGCTGTGTATTGAAATATCCGGTGCTGATATCGCCTTGGCAGCTCTGGCCAAAGCGCTCAGCCACGTCTGCAAGGTAGGCAAGGTCTTCTTCTGTTCCAAATCCGTATGGCGAAGGACTGTAAAGCAGCTTGTCTTTCAGCCCCATGTCGCTGCAGGTGACCGCAGTACTATCTCCGACACCGCGTGGATCAAAGGCGATCACTTGGAAGTTTTCCCTGAGGTAAGCGCTCCCCATGCTGTCGTAGCCATCCCGCATCCAGCTGATTGCACCGGATCCCGGGCCACCCGGGTTTATAAACAGTGGGACTAAGTTCTCGGAGCCGGCTTTGCGCATCAAGGCGATTGAAATCAGCTTTTCTTCAGGCTCATTCCAGTCCAAGGGAACCGCAACCGACGCGCACTCGAACTGGTCGCCACAATCCGACCAGCTAATTTCCTGTTCAAAAAGGTCGACTGCGCCGCTTGTTACCTCCTGAACCGGGTCGGGCTGAGTGACCTCAGCGCAGCCGGTCAGGGTTATCAGTGCTGCTATGGCAGCGGCTCTAAGCCGCAACGTCTTGCCTCAAAATCATTCGAGTGCAGAGCGACTCGAGCACCAACAGGTCCCTAACGTTTGAGGCCAGGCGCTTCCGAGCTTCAGTAATGGCATCCAGTACCGCGATGTTGTCGTCCACGCTGGTGCCATAAACCCTAAGGTTCAGTTCATCAATCAGGTCCTCGTTGGTAAGTTCCGCGTTGGCTTGCAACTGCAGCGAGATTACATCGCGGAAAAAGGACTCGGCATCCGTGAAGATGCGGTCGATGCCGTCTCGAAGAGCCCTGGTGTTTCTGCGCTTTTGATTTTCCTCTAGGTCTTTGAACTGAGGCCGGAGATTTGGGGGAATCCGCTCGTCAACTGCCAATCCGAATGCCCGCATCAAATGCTCTTTCTCGGCAGTGTCGCGTTCCTTGGCAAGGGCTTCGGCATCGCGCTTGGCCACACCCAAAAGCTTTTCGGCCGCAAGCATTGCGCGAGATAGGTTTGTGATCGATGAAATTTCACGAAGGGTTTCTGCCCTTCTGGCCCTGGCGTCCTGAGAGCCAGCAAGTCTTCTTGCCATGCCAACGTGGTTCTGAGCTTGCCTGGCGCTTTTCAGGGCTAGGTCTTTGTCGATACCATCGCGCTTGATTAGCAACTCAGCAACCTCTGTTGCACTTGGCAGCCGAAGCAGCACGTTCCTGGCCCGCGATCTGATTGTTGGCAGCAGGTCAGCAACGCTTGGAGCACACAGGATCCAGATTGTTTTTTCCTGAGGTTCCTCGAGCGCCTTTAGCAAGACATTGGAGGTGCGCTCGGTCATGCGGTCACTGTCTTCAATGATCACAATCCGGTAATCGCCTACCGTGCTGGACATCTGTGACTTCTGCACCAGAGATCGAACCTCGTCGATGCTGATTGTTACTCGCTCGGTTGCCAGGGTGAGAATGTCGGGATGCGCATCAGCAAGTGCTAGTGAGCACTGCTGGCAGTTGCCGCAACCGTTTTGTTCGCACTGCAGGGCAGCCGCGAATGACTTTGCCAAAAGCGATCTTCCAGATCCTGCTGGACCAGTAAACAGCCAGGCGTGGTGAACGCCCTCAGTCTTTGATGCAATTGCTCGTTGCAGCTGTTCGATGGCTTCTGGTTGACCCAGCAGCTCATCGAAGATGCCGCTGGTCAAGGCTTGCCCCAAAATGCCTCGACCCTGGCTATCACCGCTTGGTGGATGGCTTCGATTGTCATGGTGGCATCAATGACTTCAAAACGCTCAGCCGATGCCATTTCTAGGTACTGCGCGCGGGCCCGCTCAAAAAAGCCGACTTCTTCACTTTCCAAGCGATCAGGTTCGGTGCCGGTGTCATCACGACGGGTTAGCGCGTGTGCTGCTGGCATGTCCAGCAAGAACGTCAAGTCAGGCTCCAGGTTGCCAACTGCCCACAACGAAATGTCTCTGACTTCATCAACCGACAGTTCCCTAGCGGCTCCCTGGTAGGCGACCGAGGAGTCAAAGTAACGATCGGAGAGCACCACTTTGCCGGAGGCAAGAGCTGGCTCAATCTTGGTGGTCACGTGGTGCGCTCTATCTGCTGCATACAGTAAAGCTTCGGCCCTGGGTGCGACATTTCCCTTGCGGTGCAAAAGCAGGTGCCTGATTTCCTGGCCAAGTTCGGTACCACCTGGCTCCATGGTTCTAACAACTTCATGACCCTGTTTACTAAGCCATGCCTCTAGTAGGTCCAACTGAGTCGATTTGCCAACTCCGTCGATGCCCTCAAAGGTTATAAACACGGCTACCGCTTTTTTCTAGTCTTTTTCTGAGTCTTCGGAGCCTCGCCTGGCTCCACACCTAGTTTTTCACGCCTGATTGCCAAAAGCTCGTAGGCGCGGTCATTGGTTAGCTCATCCAGCGGTTCGTCCTTAGGAACTGTGGCGTTCACAATGCCATCTGAAACATAGAGACCGAACTGGCCTGATTTGGCAACGACGTTCGCCTTGGATGCCGGGTCTTCGCCGAACTCCTTGAGAGGTGTTGCCGCAGTCCTGCGGCCACCGTATTTAGGCTGCTTGTAGATCTCGAGTGCTTGCTCAAGAGTTAGATCAAAAATTTGCTCTTCTGATTCAAGGCTCCTGGAGTCGGTGCCACGCTTTAGGTATGGGCCGAACTTTCCATTCTGAGCCGTGATCTCAGCCTCTGATTCTGGATCCACTCCAACTACTCGTGGTAGTGAAAGTAGCTTTAACGCTTCTTCGTAGCTGACGGTGTCAACCGCCATGGTTTTGAACAGTGAGGCTGTCTTTGGCTTTGGGTTTCCCTCGTCAACGAGTGTGATGTATGGGCCGTAGCGGCCGTCCTTCACGATGATGTCTAGCCCTGTTTCTGGCTCTTGACCAAGCACCCGGTCGCTAGCAGGAGGTGCGTTGACTAATTCGATTGCCTTCTCGTGGGTCAGCTCATCCGGGCTTAGGTCGGCCGGGATGTTCACGATGCGGCGCTCGTCGTTTTCCATGACCTCGATGTAAGGGCCGTACTTACCGGTTCTTAGGTTGATCCCCTCGGCAATCTCAAAGGTGTTGATGAGCCTTGGGTCGCTTTCGCCAAGGCTTTCAACCGTTGCCTGCAGTCCGTCATCGCCAAAGTAGAAATCCTTGAGCCAACCGGAGCGATCAAGCTCGCCCACGGCAATCTTGTCGAGATCCGATTCCATCTTTGCCGTGAACGCATAGTCGACCAGGTGCCCGAAGTTTTCCTCTAGGAACCTGGTGACAGTGAATGCAATCCATTCTGGAACCAGCGCACTACCGCGCTTTACGACATAACCCTTGGAAATAATTGTCGAGATGATCGCTGCATAGGTCGAAGGTCTTCCAATCCCCTGCTCCTCAAGGGCCTTCACCAAAGATGCTTCGGTGTATCTGGCTGGCGGCGAAGTCGAGTGATCTTTCGACGCGATTTCTTCAATCTTGAGAGACTGACCTACCTCCAAAATTGGAAGCTTGGCACTGGCGTCTTCCTTCTTGTCGTCCTCTGGGTCCTGGTAAACGGCCAGGAAGCCAGGGGTGATCACGGTGGTTCCGGCTGCAGAGAACTCAGCCTGCTTGCCATCAACTTCAGTTTCAAACTTGACCGTGGTGGTGGAGAGCTTGGCATCAGCCATTTGAGAAGCGACAGTCCTTCGCCAAATCAGTTCATATAGAAGGTGTGATTTGCCATGCAAAACACTCTTAAGTTCGTTTGGATGCGCAAAAGTCTCACCTGAAGGCCGAATTGCCTCGTGAGCCTCCTGGGCGTTTTTAGACTTTGCGCCATAGATTCGCGGCGTTGGTGAGACAGAGTCATCTCCAAAGAGCTCTTTAGCGGCCGCGAGCGCCGCCGAGATGGCCTGAGAAGAAAGAGCGGGGGAGTCGGTTCGCATATAGGTAATGTGACCGTCTTGGTAGAGCATTTGAGCGGTGTCCATGGCCTGCTTGGCGCTCATACCTAGTTTTCTAGAGGCCTCTTGCTGCAGGGTAGATGTGGTGAAAGGTGCATACGGCTTTCTGGTTGAAGGCTTTGCCTCAACCGAAGTAACCGCAAGGTCTGCGCCCTCAAGCTTTTTTGCAAGATCAGAGGCCTGTGAGGGACTGAGCACCAGCACCTCTTGGACCAGCTTTCCGCTCTCATCAAAGCTCTTTGAGCCAGCCAGCTTTTCATTTGCAAGTTTTGCCAGCTTTGCGTCGAACTGAATGGAATTGTGGTTCAAGGTTGCTGTAATCGATGAGTAGCTAGCGGACACGAACGCAATTCGTTCACGCTCTCGCTGAACAATCATTCGCATGGCTGGCGACTGCACCCGACCAGCTGACAGACCGCGGTTGATCTTGCGCCAGAGCACCGGTGAAATTTCATAGCCAACTAGTCGGTCCACTACTCGCCTGGTTTCCTGAGCCTCAACCAAATTGTCGTTTAGCTCACGAGTGTTGTTGGCGGCTGCAGCGATCGCATCCTTAGTGATCTCATTGAAGACCATTCGGTGGACTGGAACCTTTGGCTTCAATACCTCCAGGAGGTGCCAGGCGATTGCCTCACCCTCGCGGTCCTCATCAGTGGCAAGGTAAAGCTCTTCGGCGCCCTTGAGCGCCTTCTTCAAATCCGTGACGGTCTTGGTCTTGCCGGGTGAGACAACATAAAAAGGTTCAAAGTCGTTGTCTATATCTATAGAGAACTTACCTAGCGGACCCTTTTTCTTATCTGCTGGAACATCCCGTGGTTCAGCTAAATCTCGAATGTGACCAACTGAGGCCAATACCTCGTAGTCACTACCTAGATATTTAGAGATCGTCTTCGCCTTGGCGGGCGACTCAACAATCACTAGCTTCTTAGCCAAAAATGCTCCTAATTAGTCAGATGGCGACCCCGCTACTGAATCAACAGAAATCTCTGATAACCCAACAAACTTTGTCAGCCCGATGCTCACATCGGTTCCGACAATACGACATGAATCTAGAAAAACTCCATTTGAAACTGCAATCAGTTCCGCATTTTCACATGGAACACCGGATGCCAGCCCTCGAATAGTATCTGCCGCAGCAAGCGATGCGGAGTCGGCTCTGGGCAGATCCGACCCGTCAATCACCAAGTCGGTGATGCCGGGGGTCTGAATTATTTGCCAGAGGGCATTGGTTTCACTTCGCACAAGCACATGGTTGGCCATCCGAAAACAGAGTTCAGTGCAAAAAATAAAACTGTGTAAAAAGGGGAAGGCGGCAGGTTTGGGGGAAACCTGCCGCCGGTGATGCCAGCAATGGGGGGCGCTGACATCACAACTGATCTAAATCAGTAGCTCAATTCTACGACGTTTTGGCCCAATTTGTCCCCCAAACGGGGAAATTTCAAAAAACTAAGATTTGCCTGAATTCTGATTTTCAAGGCTGTCGGTCTGCCGCTCACGGCAACAGTGCGCCGGTATCTGGGCAATCTCTAATTCCTGTAAGTTGATAGGACAAAGAAGCTCTTAGTAAGTGGAGGACAAAGTTGTCTGAACAGCACGAGATTGAAAACCTGCTGACCGAAACCCGTTCGTTTCAACCAAGCGAAGAATTTGCGGCAAATTCAATTGCCAAGCCGGAGATCTACGACAGAGCGAAGGCGGACCGCCTTGAGTTTTGGGCCCAGCAGGCCAGGCAGCTTCATTGGCACAAGCCTTTTACGCAAACTCTAGATTTCAGCAATGCCCCATTCGCCAAATGGTTTGCAGATGGTGAACTAAACGTCAGCTACAACTGTCTGGATCGCCACGTTGAGGCTGGTTGGGGCAAGCGGGTTGCACTGTTTTTTGAGGGTGAGCCGGGCGACACCAAGGTTTATACCTATCTAGACCTACTGCAGCAAGTCAAGCGTGCGGCGAACGTTCTGATTCGCATGGGTGTTGAGCCGGGTGACCGCGTTGCCATTTACATGCCAATGATTCCGGAGGCAATTATCGCGATGCAGGCGGTTGCCAGAATCGGTGCCGTGCACTCAGTGGTCTTCGGTGGCTTTAGTGCCGACTCGCTTGCAACAAGAATTCAAGATGCCGAGGCCAAGGTTGTAATCACCGCGGATGGCGGCTTCCGCAAGGGCAAGGCAACAGCGCTGAAACCTGCGGTTGACCAGGCGCTGGCTGACCACAAGTGCCCAACAGTTGAGCACGTTTTGGTGGTGAACCGCACTGGGCAAGATGTCGACTGGGATGACTCGGTTGATGTTTGGTGGGAAGAGCAGATGCAGAGCGTGGATGCAGAGCATGTTGCGGTTGGCTTCAATGCTGAGCACCCGCTCTTTATCCTTTACACCTCTGGAACCACCGGCAAGCCAAAGGGCATCCTGCACACAACCGGTGGCTATCTAACTCAGGCTAGCTACACTCACAAGAACGTCTTTGATCTGCACGAGGGTCAAGATGTCTACTGGTGCACCGCAGATGTTGGCTGGATCACTGGTCACTCCTATGTTGCCTATGGTCCACTGGCCAATGGGGCGACTCAGGTTATTTACGAGGGAACACCAGACACACCCGACTGGGGCAGATGGTGGGACATAGTTCAGAAGTACCACGTCAGCATTTTCTATACCGCACCAACCGCCATCAGGTCTTTCATGAAACTTGGAAGCACCGTGGTTAGCCACTACGACCTCAGCTCAATCAGAGTGCTTGGCTCCGTTGGTGAGCCGATAAACCCAGAGGCCTGGATGTGGTACCGAGAGGTAATCGGCTCCAATAAGGCTCCAATTGTTGACACCTGGTGGCAAACCGAAACTGGAGCCATCATGGTTTCACCACTTCCAGGAATCACGGCAACCAAGCCGGGCAGTGCGCAGGTTCCAATTCCTGGCATTGAAATGGCGGTGATTGATGACCAGGGCAATGAAGTTGGTCCTGGCCACGGAGGCTATCTGGCAATCACCGAGCCTTGGCCCTCGATGCTCAGGGGCATTTGGGGCGACCCAGAAAGATTCAAGGAAACCTACTGGTCCAGGTTCCCAGGCCGTTACTTTGCTGGAGACGGCGCCAAGCTTGATGCCGATGGTGACCTCTGGTTGCTCGGGCGAGTCGATGATGTCATGAACATTTCAGGCCATCGCCTCAGCACAACCGAAATCGAATCTGCGCTTGTTTCTCACCCGCTAGTTGCAGAGGCGGCAGTGGTTGGCGCCAGTGATGAGACCACCGGCCAAGCCGTGGTGGCATTCGTAATTCTGCGCAAGAATCAGCTCGACCACTCAGGCAGCGAAGCCGACACCTCCAAGACTTTGCGTGAGCATGTTGCCAAGGAGATTGGCCCAATCGCCAAACCCCGCACCATCTTTGTGGTTCCAGAACTGCCAAAGACCCGCTCCGGAAAGATCATGAGAAGACTCTTGAAGGACGTAGCTGAGGATCGACCAATTGGTGATGTCACGACCCTTGCCGACACCTCAGTGATGGACACCATCAGCACCAAGATTGATTCTGGAGCCAACGACTAAATGATCAGGCTGGCCGATCAGGCAGATCAGACTGCACTGATTGGGCTGCTCGGAGATTTTGCTGAAGAGGCACTTGCTCCGCTTACCACTGAGCACCTAACAGCAGCAGTAAGTCCACTTTTGCGAGGCACTGAGCTTGGAGAAATCTGGGTTCTGGAACACGAACAAAACCTGGTTGGCTACCTGGTAATCGGTTGGGGTTGGGGAATTGAATCAGGCGGCAGAGAAGCTCTCATCGACGAGGTTTTCATGAGCCGGGCTCATCGCAATCAAGGACTTGGAACCCAGCTAGTTCAGGCCGCGCTAACTAGAGCCAAAGAGCTGGATGCTAAGACAGTGTTTTTAGAAACCGAACAATCAAACCCAGAATCAAGAAAGCTCTATCAAAACCTAGGCTTCGAAATAGAAGACTCGGTTTGGATGAGAAAAGCCCTCTAGCTACTCAAACTCAACGATTAGTTCAACCTCGACTGGAGCATCCAGCGGCAATACCGGAACTCCCACAGCACTTCTAGCGTGCTTGCCGGTATCACCAAAGACCTGCTGCAAAAACTCAGAGGCGCCATTGATGACACTTGGCTGGGCTGTGAACTCAGGAACTGAAGCCACGAAGCCAACAACTTTGACAACCTGCTTCACTCGGTCCAGGTCACCAAGCACCGACTTGATAGCAGCCAGGGCATTCAGAGCACAGCGTTCAGCAATTTGGGCGCCTTGCTCGGCATCGATATCGGCACCAAGTTTCCCGGTTGCCATCAACTTGCCGTCAATCAGTGGGATTTGCCCTGCTGTGAAGACAAGATTGCCGCTGATCATTGCAGGCAGGTAGGAGCCGGCAGGGGTTGCAACCTGCGGCAGTGTGTGACCGAGTTCTGCTAGGCGGTTTTCTACTTGGCTCATTCTGCTACCTCACGCTTGAAGAAGGCGATTAGGCCGCCCTGCGGCCCAGTAATTACCTGAACTAGCTCCCAGCCTTGGGTGCCCCAGGTGTTTAGGATTTGGGTTTCCTTGTGCAGCAATAGCGGCGTAGTTACATACTCCCACTTGGTCATTTCACAGCTCCAATTCAGCCTATTGCGAGTATCCTAGAGCCTATGTCTGGCAGTTCTAAATCCTCCACGTTCACAAACCTTCTAAAGTTCGGTCTGTTGAGCGGTGTGGCTGGGCTGCTGTCGGTGTCCCTGTTGGCTCCCGCGGTAGCGGTGGCAGGTGTTGTAACCACCACCTCAATCGGGATGTTTGAGGGTCTTCCTGCCTACATCAAGCCCGTAAATGCCTCACAGTCATCTTCGATTTACGCCCTGCGTGAGGGCAACCCAGAGAAGATTGCCACTTTTTACCATGAGAACCGGGTTGAGGTTCCATTCGAATCGATCTCCGAAAACCTGATCAATGCCGTGGTTGCTACCGAGGACCCTAGGTTCTATGAGCACGGTGGCGTTGACATCATTTCCTTGATTCGTGCAACGCTGACAAACCTGGCAACCTTTGGCGATGGACCAGGTGCTTCCACCATCACCATGCAGTACGTCAGACAATCAATGGTGGAGGCGGCCAACCTATCCGGTGATACAACTGCGATTCAAGCGGCCACTGAAGTTAGCGTTGAGAGAAAACTTAAAGAGATTCGTCTAGCTATTGCGCTGGAGAAGGAAGTTTCCAAAAAGGACATCCTTGCCGGTTATCTAAACCTGGTGTTCCTTGGCAACCAGATCAATGGTGTTGAAACCGCTTCCCAGTACTACTTCGGACTGCCCTCGAGCAAGCTAAACGTGCCGCAGGCAGCCTACTTGGCCGGAATGCTGAAGTCCCCCAATGATTACAAGCCAGACGAGGCTGCAAATCTAGAGCGCGGACTAAGCCGAAGAAACTATGTGATTCAAAACATGGCCGACGAGGGCTACATCACGCAAGAACAGGCTGAAGGCTACAAGGCCAGCCCAATTCAGACTCGGATAACAAAAACCCAGCAGGGCTGTGAAGAAAATCAGACCACAGCATTCTTCTGCGACTACACGGTTTGGACCATCAGGAATTCACCTGAATTCGGAGTCACCTCAGAAGAGCGTGAAATGCTGCTTCGACGTGGTGGCCTAGAGATTTACACAACCATTGACCTTGACATTCAGCAGGCTGCCTGGGACGCGGTAATGACCAACTTGCCAGCCGAAAATGAGTGGGGCTTTGGAACAGCAGCGGTGTCAGTTGAAGTTGGTACTGGCCGAATAGTTGCCATGGCTCAAAACAGATACTTCGATCAAAGTGACTCCCCTGCCGTGGGCGGCACCAGCGTGAACTTCAACACCGACAAGCCATATGGTGGTTCGTCTGGCTTCCAGCCAGGCTCAACCTACAAGGTATTCACCTTGGCCGAATGGCTCAAGAACGGCTACACCCTCGGCGACCACGTTGATGGCCGAGTGTTTACCGGTGAGGACGTGGACCTTGACGGCGAGCCAGACGAGGTAAAGATTTGGGATGTCTCGAAAGACTTCCGCGCGAGCTGTGGTGGCGTAGTAGGACTTTGGGAAGTCAACAACTCCGGCGACCACACCATCGATGACATTAGCGTTCGCGAAGCAGTTGTAACCTCCCAGAACACGGCCTTCGCAGCAATGGCGTCGCAACTGGACCTGTGTGCCATTAGAGACACTGCTGCTGCTTTTGGCGTGCACCGAGCCGATGGCAATGAGCTTCTATATGTGCCCTCTGCGATCTTGGGAACAAACGAAATTGCGCCCTTGACCATGGCTGCTGCCTACGCCGGAATTTCGAACGGTGGGGTTTACTGCTCTCCGATCGCGATCGACAGGGTGGTCCTCAGAAAGAGCTCCGAGGAACTAGTTGTTCCACAGAGTCTCTGCAACCAGTCTGTGGCTCCAGAGATTGCAGCGGCAATGATCGACGCCATGAAAGGTGTTGTTTCGGGTGGAACCGGTGCCGCATCGAACACCAACGATGGCACTCCCCTTGCTGGCAAAACTGGAACCACTGACGATCGAATCCACACCTGGATGGCTGGCTTCTCAAGCGAGGTTGCAACCGCGGTGTGGGTCGGAAACGTTGTTGGGCTTACACCTCAGACCGGTAAATCAGTAAACGGCCGTGCCGTCTCCGCAATCCGTCACGCAGTCTGGCGCGACCTGATGTTGGAAGTGAATAAGCACTACGAGGAAAGTCAATTCCCTAAGGCGAACCCTCGCTATGTTGAACCCACACTACGCACTGTCCCTCAGGTTGAGGGCTTCGAGCTAGACATCGCAAAGATGCAACTAATCACTGGTGACTTGAACGTGAAGGTTATTGAAACTCCGGTTTCTTCAGCTCAAAACATCGGGACCGTTGCCTACACCTTCCCGGCTTTCGGTGAGAGTGTTCCAAGAGGTTCGATCATTGAAATTTATGTCTCTTCCGGTGGTCAGCTTCTTATGCCAGATGTTTCCGGCCTAAGCCTGCAGGATGCCTATACCGAACTAGAGATTGCCGGCTTGTTCCCTACCTATCCGCAGCCAAGCCAAACCTGGATGCTAAACCTGTGTAACCCACTGCTTCCAACCGGTTCGGTTCACTCAACCATTCCGGCTGCGGGCGAGGCAGTTATCCTGGCAAGTGCCGTAATTGTTCAGCCAAACGCATGTGGCTAGCTGGTAACTCTGGACCGTTTCGGGTTCACAAACTAGAAGTTGAGAGCCCTAGTGCATCGGGCCTAAAAATCCTGCACATCAGTGATCTTCACTTTGCGCCTGGTCAAACAGCCAAGCAGCAATTTCTAAAGGAGCTGGCCGACCTGAAACCAGATTTGGTTATCAATACCGGCGACAATCTCGGCCACAAAGACGCTATCAACCCAACCCTTAGAGCGCTTGAACCACTTCTTGAATTCCCGGGTGTTTTGGTGAACGGAAGCAATGACTACCGTGCACCAAAGCCCAGAAACCCAATTCGCTACTTCACTGGCCCATCAAAGGTCCAGGCTGGTCAGGCCCTTGACACCAACAGGTTCATGCGGGAGCTGGTTGGGGCTGGATGGCAGGACATCAACAACAAATCGGCCAGGCTCGAAATCCAAGGAATATCCCTTGGGTTCATGGGTCTTGATGACCCGCACGACCACCTAGACGAACTTGAATCGCTTGGCCAGCAAGCAACCGAAATCATAAATGCTGACCTAAGAATCGGGGTTGCCCATGCGCCCTACATGCGAGTGATTGACGCCTTCTTGGAAAACCATGCGTCACTGATGTTCGCCGGTCACACCCACGGAGGCCAGATTTGCCTTCCTGGCCAAAAGGCTCTGGTCACGAACTGTGACCTGCCGACTGAGTTTGCAAGCGGGCTATCGGCATGGTCAAACGACCAGCAGGAAGCCATGCTTCATGTTTCGAACGGTCTTGGCTGCTCTATTTACCAACCGGTTAGGCTTTTTTGCCCACCGAGTGCAACGCTAATTACGCTTCGTTAGCCAAGTTCGGCAGCGACAAGCTCAGCGATCTCGTAGGTGTTGAGGGCTGCACCCTTGCGCAAGTTATCGCCAACAACAAACAGATCAATTGTGTTTGGAAAATCCTCTGACTGCCTGATTCGACCAACAAAGGTTGGGTCCTGGCCGGCAACATGCTGCGGGGTTGGATAGACATCGTTTGCAGGATCGTCCATGACAACAACCGTTGGCTGTGCCTCAAGTAGTTCTCGCACCTCGCTGGCAGAAAGCGCATTGGCGAAGGTTGCGTGAACGGCAAGGCTGTGACTGACCTGAACTGGCACACGCACGCAGGTTGCAGCCACCTTCAAATCAGAGATTCCCAGAATCTTTCTAGATTCATTGCGGACCTTTAGCTCCTCGGAAGTGTGTCCACCATCCTTGAAGCCGCCGGCAGCAGGAATCACGTTCAAAGCAATTGGCTGAGCCCATGGCGAGTCAGACAATGGCAGCGAGTTGGCCTCAAGCGTGTTTGTCACGCTGTCAGTGGTCAGCCCGGCTTCAGAATTGGTTGCAACCGCAGCGATTTCCGCGGCTAGCCGGTCAATACCGGGAGTGCCGGCGCCAGAAACAGCCTGATAGCTGGCTACCACAAGCTCAGTCAACTTCCACTTGTTGTGGAGGGCACCTAGGGCAGCCATCATGGTCAGTGTGGTGCAGTTGGGGTTCGCAATTATCCCCAGTGGCCTGGACTTAGCAGCGAATGGGTTCACTTCTGGAACTACCAGCGGAACCTCCGGGTTCATGCGGAATGCTGCTGAGTTATCAACCGCAACCACTCCTTTGGCCGCTGCTATCGGTGCCCAAATTTCAGAGACCTCATCCGGGACATCGAACATTGCAATGTCCATGCCGGTGAAGGCGTCCTCGGAAAGTTCAACCACGGTTAGGTCCTGGCCATGAACCTGAATCTTCTTACCAGCACTTCTAGCCGAGGCAATCAGGCGAATCTCTCCCCAGATGTTCTCGCGAGAGTTGATGATGTCGATCATCACGGTGCCAACGGCACCAGTTGCTCCAACAAGGGCAAGGTTTGGCTTAGACATAACTACCTACCGGTTCCTGAGTAAACGATTGCGGTGTCGGCAGCATCTAGCTCGAAGGCCGAGTGGACAATTCTGGTTGCTTCTTTTAGCTGGTCAGCACGGGTCACGACCGAGATGCGGATCTCGGAAGTTGAAATCATCTCGATGTTGATTCCAGCTTTTGCCAGCGCACCGAAGAGCTTCGATGAGACACCGGTTGAGGTCTTCATTCCAGCTCCAACAATCGAAAGCTTGCCGATTTCATCGTCATAGGTCACTGACTGGAAGCCGACATCGCCCTGTCGATCTTTCAGAGCCTGGACTACCTTGTGACGGTCGGAGTGAGGGAGGGTCATTGAGATGTCGCTCAGGTTGGTTTCATTGGTGGCAACGTTCTGCACGATCATGTCGATGTTGGCACCGGCCTCTGCCACGATCTGGAAGATCTCGGCAGCCTTTCCTGGAATATCGGGAAGCCCGATAACTGTCACCTTTGATTGGGTGTCATCAGTTGCAACACCAGAAACGATTGGCTCTTCCATGTCATCTCCTGCCTTAGCTGTGTAAATAAGTGTTCCGGGGTCAGTGCTGAATGAGGACCTGACCCGAAGCGGCACCTTGTGTCTTCTAGCAAATTCAACCGCGCGAATATAAAGAATCTTGGCTCCAGAAGATGAAAGCTCGAGCATCGACTCGATGTCGATCTGGGCAAGCTTGTGTGCTCTCGGAACAATCCTTGGGTCTGCCGTGTAGACACCATCCACGTCGGAGTAGATTTCACACATGTCCGCATTTAGGGCAGCGGCCAGCGCAACCGCGGTGGTGTCAGAACCACCCCTACCAAGAGTTGTGGTGTCACCGTTTTCAAAGCTGAAGCCCTGGAAGCCGGCGACAATAGCCACCTCGTTGTTTGCAAGCGATTCTTGGATCCTGGTTGGCTCGAGTTTCCAGATTCTGGCTGAGCCGTGCTCAGAGTCGGTTGAAATTCCAGCCTGGTAGCCGGTGAAAGACTTTGCCTTGCCGCCCTGTTCCTTGATTGCCATTGCAAGTAGCGACATAGAAATGCGCTCACCGGCGGTTAGCAAAACGTCCATCTCACGATCACCAGCGGGCGCTGATGACACCGAGTTAGCCAAGTCGATTAGGTCATCGGTGGTGTCTCCCATAGCTGAGACAACTACGCAAACCTGATTGCCCTGAGCCTGGGTCTGCAGCACGCGCGCAGCAATATGTTTGATCTTCTCAGCGTCCGAGACGGAAGATCCTCCATATTTCTGCACGATAACTGGCAATTACAGCTCCTGGATTGGGGGGAAGTATGCCGCCGTTGGCATCTGAGCCATTCTAGTTGACTCTTTTGCGACCCTCAAAGGCTCGACCCAAAGTCATGTCATCCGCATATTCAAGATCTCCGCCAACCGGGAGGCCAGAGGCCAGTTTGGAAACGGTGATTTCCATAGAACCTAAGAGCCGAATTAGGTAGGTGGCGGTGGCTTCACCCTCGAGGTTTGGGTTGGTGGCGATAATAACTTCTTTGATTTCTGGGTCTGCAAGCCGCTTCATCAAGTCTTTAATCCGCAGTTGATCCGGTCCAATTCCAGCAATCGGCGAAATGGCTCCACCAAGCACGTGATACTTGCCCCTAAATTCGCGGGTTCGCTCAATCGAGTTGATGTCCTTGGAGTCCTCGACCACGCAAATTGAAGCTGTTTCCCGCTTTGGGTCCAAGCAGATGGAGCACTGCTCCGCCTCTGACACATTGCCGCAGGTTTGGCAGAAGCGCACCTTTTCCTTGGCTTCGCGCAAGACGTCTGCCAGCTCCAGAGCAACCTGGCTATCGGTTTCGATTAGGTGAAAAGCAATTCGCTGGGCTGACTTTGGTCCAACTCCTGGAAGCCTGCCGAGCTGATCAATCAGCTCTTGGATTACGCCGTCATACATTAGTTTTCATCGGCCTTCATTGGTGTTGCCCCGAGCACCTCGCGAAGCACGAACTCACCAGCCTGTTCAGCTTTTTCAGGCTCCACCGGAGCCGGCGCCTCGGGAGGATCTTGATCGTCAATTTCTTCTTGAGTGGTGAACTCTTCTGGTGCGGTTGGTTCAACCTTGTTCACCGTTGCAGGCTTTTCGTGGGCTTCGGCTACCTTGGCGCGATATTTCACGACAACACCAAATTTCTCATTGATGACCTGCCTGAGAACCTCGGCTGCACCCTGTGATCCCTTGAAGGCATCAACATCGTTCTGGCTCTGGAACAAAAGCGTTAGGACATCGTCCTGGTAGTCAATTACCTTGGTGGTGAAGGCAACCGCCCAGGCCGAGCGGGACTGCTTTGCAAGAATGTCTAGAATCTCGGGCCATGCAGCCTTCAGGCTGCTGGTTGAAAGCTCCCGTTGGACTTTGGGAGCACTAGGTTCTGGCGTCACCTTGGTCGGCTCAGGAGCCTGCTTGGAAGCCTTAGGGGCTACTTTCGCTGGAGCCTGAACGCTCTCGGTAACAACCGGTGGCTTTTGCTCAGCAGTGGCAACCGGCTCGCCAGCCTTGGCTGCCGCTTTTGGAGCAACTGCTGCAGGCTGTTCATGGATGGTTCTGATCGCCGGTTGGCTGACAGGTGCAAGAACCCTTGCGCACAACAGCTCCAGCTGAAGCCTTGGGTTTGACGCGGCACTGGTGTCGGCCAGCGCCTTGGATGTCGCCTCAGCCGCTGCAGTCAAATCTGAAAGACCAAAACGATTCGCTTGAGCAGATAGCAGATCAAACTGCTCAGGCCCAATGCCCCTGAGGATGGCCTTGGCATCATTGCCAAGCGATGTAATCAACATCAAGTCTCTTAGCCGCTCCAGGAGGTCTTCCAGGAAGCGTCTGGCGTCCTGTCCTGACTGAATCACCTTGTCCACAGCGCTGAATGCCTTGGCAGCATCAAGCTCGGCAAATGCACCCATTACTTCACCCATTAGTTCATCGTGAGTAAAGCCCAGCAGGTTCGCAGCTCTCTGGTACGCAACCTCTTTGCCGTCGCTGCCAGCAATCAACTGATCAAGCAGCGACAACGCATCACGCACGCTGCCACCCGAGGCTCTAACCACTAGCGGCATTACGCCTGCCTCGGCGCTATAGCCTTCGCTTTCCAGAACCGTGCCCAAATATTCCAACAGCTCTGCAGGTGGCACCAGTCTGAATGGATAGTGGTGTGTTCTAGAACGAATGGTCCCAATTACCTTTTCAGGCTCGGTCGTTGCAAAAATAAACTTCACATGCTCGGGTGGCTCTTCCACGATCTTTAGCAGAGCGTTAAAACCCTGCGGGGTAACCATGTGTGCCTCATCGAGGATGAAAATCTTGTAGCGGTCCCGCGCTGGTGCGAAGATTGCACGCTCACGCAGGTCTCTGGCATCGTCAACACCATTGTGGCTGGCAGCATCTATTTCAACCACATCAAGGGAACCAGAACCACCCCGGGACAATTCGATGCAGCTGTCGCATTTACCGCAGGGGGTGTCAGTTGGACCTTCGGCGCAGTTCAAACACCGTGCCAGAATTCGCGCGCTGGTTGTCTTACCGCAACCGCGTGGGCCGGAGAAAAGGTAGGCGTGGTTTACCCGGTCTGCTTTCAGGGCTGCCCGCAGCGGATCAGTGACCTGAGTCTGGCCGATAAGTTCGGCAAAACTCTCCGGTCGATAACGTCTGTAGAGGGCTGTGGTCACCTTGCAAGCCTAACCGAGTGGGCCTACATCAACTGACAATCCACACCCAGATCACCACATGCACAGGATAAAAAAGGACCCCTCGTGCACCCGCCAGAGCCCAGTTACCCTTGCTATCTTTCGATCCTGGGGGATTAGCCAAGATGACGCCACACGAGGAGTCAGCCCCAAGTCTAAACCCTGCAGCATGCAAGTTTCCAGACTCCACCGGTTACTGCCGCCCCTGGGGCACAAATCTGATGGCTGCATTTGCTACTTTTCAATTCTGGAACTAGTTGGTGTTGTTTCATGCTCACATTCGAAGTAGAAGCAAACAGAACCGATGCTTCCGGGTCGCTTCTCCATGCAAAAGCCGCGGAGCTAACGCTAGACACTGGAATTGCCGGTCGTCCGGATGCCCTGAACCCGGTTGAGCTCCTGCTGGCAGCGCAGGCCGCCTGCTTCATCAAGGGGGTTGAAAGATTGGCCCCAACCCTAAATTTTGAGTACACGAGTGTGAAAGTACTGCTCACAGCAGAGCGTCCTGATGATGAGGCAAGGCTGGATTCAGTGAGTTATCAGCTCATCATTGGCACCCAAGAGTCTGATCACAGGCTGGACCTTCTGCACAAAAACCTCAAGAAACAGGGAACCATTTACAACACCCTGAGTGCTGGAACCAGGCTCACTGGAACCATCTCTGGTCACCGCGCCAAGCACTGAGAACAGTAGCGACACCTTTCTAGTTTCCACAGTGCCCTCGTTGCAGCTAGACTTGTCCACCTTGGAGAATTCGCCTAGTGGCCTATGGCGCACGCTTGGAAAGCGTGTTGGGTGCAAGCCCTCAGGGGTTCGAATCCCCTATTCTCCGCCAGTTTCAATTCGGAACAAGCCCTAGCTTGGCCCTTCTTGCTGGTCCATCATCGCCCTAAGTGCAACGTCGGCGGATTTGACTATTTCGTAGGTCCTTGAAAGCAATTCCTCGGCGGACCGGCATTCAAGAAGATCTGCCTGATCCAATGAGCCAATCGGCAGGATGCCGGCCAGCTGCCAACAGGCGTCGATCGGGTGATCGCTCAGAACAACGTCTGCACCGTATTGAAGATCCCCAAACTCACTGGCAAATGCCAATAGCTGCCTCACCTTTGTCTCAAGGTGAACTCGAACCGGCATCAAGGTTTCTTCCCAAATCAAGTCCGGCAGAAAGTCAATATCGGCTATTGGGTATGGGTCATCTGGCAACCAGGCGTTCACCCTAAATCTTTGAGTTCCCACCGACTCAAGCCCGTAGAACTGTTCGCTGGTTCCAATGTCAGTCACTGACGCAATGGTGCCGATGTTCATGCGTTTATCGCCACCGCCAACTTGGCTGCCACGCTCAATCAGAACTACTCCAAATTCAGGATTCTCTTGAGTAACCAGGTCTCCCAGCAGCTTGAGGTAGCGCTCCTCGAAAATTCGAAGCGGCATCGGCATGCCTGGCAACAAAACTGAGTCCAGCGGAAACATTGGCATTACCGGCATGAGTCACCAGTGTCAGTAGCAACGCCCTGCTTCTCGGTCATGAAAAGAACCTAACCAGTAGCCCCAAACCGCTTCCTGAAATCAAAGGGCCTTGAGAATGTCCTCAACTCGATCTTTGGCATCGCCAAAGAGCATTCTGGTGTTGTCCTTGAAGAACAGTGGGTTTGCAACGCCTGCGTAACCAGAGGCCATTGAGCGCTTGAAGACAATTACGTTCTCGGCCTCCCAAACCTTCAACACCGGCATGCCCGCGATTGGGCTGCCCGGGTTTTCCGTTGCAGCTGGGTTCACCGTGTCATTGGCACCGATTACTAGAACCACTGAGGTCTGAGAAAGCTCGTCGTTGATCTCGTCCATTTCCAGCACGATGTCGTAGGGAACCTTTGCTTCAGCAAGAAGCACGTTCATGTGTCCAGGCAGACGCCCGGCGACCGGGTGAATTCCAAAGCGAACGTTCACGCCCTTATCACGCAGGCGCTTGGCAAGATCTGCAACCGGATACTGCGCTTGCGCCACGGCCATGCCGTAGCCGGGAGTGATTACGACACTGCTGGCACTGGTCAGCAGCTCTGCCACAGAAGCCGCATCGATTTCAGTGTGAACGCCCTGCTCCTCCTCGTCAGAGGAAGGAGCCTCGATTCCAAAGCCACCGGCAATAACCGAAATGAAGGAGCGGTTCATGGCCTTGCACATGATGTAGGACAGGTAGGCACCCGAGGAACCAACCAGAGCACCGGTCACAATCAGGAGGTCGTTGCTAAGCAGGAATCCGGTTGCCGCTGCTGCCCAACCGGAGTAGCTGTTGAGCATAGAAACAACCACTGGCATGTCTCCACCGCCGATTGATGCAACCAGGTGCCAACCAAGCGCCAGCGCCAGCAGCGTCACCGCTATCAACAGCCACAACTCTGGAGTGATGACATACCAAACAGTTAGCACCAGGAATCCAACCAGAGCTGAAAGATTCAGCAGATTTTTTCCAGGCAATACCAATGGCTTGGAGGAGATCTTGGCGGAGAGCTTTAGATAGGCAACAATCGAGCCGGTGAAGGTAACCGCTCCAATAAAGACACCAATGAACACTTCTGCTCGGTGAACGCCGATCATTTCGACGGCAACCTCAGACGAGTGAAGCGCCCCGTTCCAACCAACTAGAACGGCTGTTAGTCCGACAAAGCTGTGGAAGAGTGCAATCAGCTCCGGCATGCCAGTCATGGCAACCACTCGGGCCCGCCACAATCCGATCAGCGCACCGACTAGCAGTGCTGCCACCAAGAGGATGAAGCCCATGCTGGTTGAGCTGTCCCACTGGCCGGAAAATGTCAGCCAAATCGTGGCCGTCATGGCAATGGCCATACCTGCGATTCCGTAAACGACACCGGTTCGTGCGGTTTCATGTTTGCTAAGCCCGGCAAGGCTCATGATGAAAAGCAGGGCCGCTGCGATGTAAGCGGAGTTTGCTACTGCGACGGCGTTCATCGGCTCTCACCTTTCGTGAACATCTTGAGCATTCGGCGGGTAACCGCGAATCCACCAAAGACGTTGATGCTGGCAAGCAATACGCCCACTGCAGCAAGAATTTGGATCAGGTTGCTGGAATCGGTGACCTGCAGGATCGCCGCAACGACAACGATTCCCGAGATTGCATTTGTCACGCTCATCAACGGAGTGTGGAGGGCGTGATGCACCTTGCCGATTACATAGAATCCGATGACCACTGCCAAGGTCAAGACCAGGAAGTGCTGCTGCAACAGCGGTGGAGAAATTGAGATCACCGCGAAGGCGGCAGCAAACCCGACACCGATCAGCGCACTCTTTGTTGCCGCTGACATTTTCTTCTTCTCGACAACTACCGGCTCCGGGGTTGCGGCCTGCGGGGCAGCAGAAACTTGAATCGGTGGTGGTGGCCAGGTGATCTCGCCATCCTTGACCACGGTAACCGCGCGCTGCACCACATCTTCGAAATCAAGCAAAAGCTTGCCATCGGAAGCCGGAGTTAGGAGCTTAAGAAGGTTCACCAGGTTGGTTCCATAGAGCTGCGATGACTGAGCTGGGAGCCTGCTTGGAAGGTCGGTGTAACCGAGAATGGTGACACCATTTTTGGTGACGACCTTTTTGCCGGCCACTGACCCATCAACGTTGCCGCCTTGCGCTGCTGCCATGTCGACAATCACGCTTCCGGACTTCATCAGGGCAACATCCTTGGCCGTAATCAACTTCGGTGCGGGTCTTCCTGGAATCAACGCAGTGGTGATGATGATATCAACGTCCGCCGCCTGCTCCGTGTACATCTCAGCCGCACGTTTGTTGTAGGCATCGCTGGTGGCCTTGGCATAGCCGTCACCAGTCTCCATCTGCTCTTCAACCTCAACTGGTAGGTACTCGCCACCAATTGACTTGACCTGATCGGCGACCTCAGGCCGCGGATCGGTAGCCCGAACAATGGCTCCAAGACTTGAGGCTGAGCCAATTGCTGCAAGACCTGCGACGCCAGCGCCTGCCACCAAAACCTTGGCTGGTGGAACCTTTCCTGCCGCGGTCACCTGGCCAGTAAAGAAACGACCAAATTCGTGGGCAGCTTCAACAACTGCGCGGTAGCCAGCGATGTTGGCCATTGAACTAAGAACGTCCATCGACTGCGCCCTAGAAATTCTTGGCACTGCATCCATGGCCAGCGCAGTCACCTTGCGCTTGGAAAGAGCTTCGAGAAGTTCAGGCTTGAAGGCAGGGCTGAGTAGGCCAACCAACACTGTGCCTGGCTGAAGCTTCTTTACTTCTGCATCGGTCGGCGCATCGACCTTCAAAACAATGTTTGCCTTCCAGGCAGAAGCAGCAGAGGAAACTTTTGCTCCGGCTTCTTTATAGGCGGAGTCTGGAAAAGCGGCTTTGGTGCCAGCTCCCTTTTCAACTAAAACTTCATAACCAAGCGCGACAAGCTTCTTCACAGTCTCTGGTGTTGCCGCAACTCTAGATTCTTGTGACTGCTCCGTCACTACTCCGATAACTGACATGAGATCTCTCTATTTTCGTGTTGTAGACAACTCACATGAATCTCTCAGAATTCCTGAAAGCGTTATCGATTTTGGGCTGAGAGTTCTAGCAAATCAGAACGCGCTGGCAATTTGGTCGACGTGTTGATGGGAAATCTGGTGACCTCCTGGATGGCGCAGCCACTTCACTTCCGCACCAAAGCCTTGAAGCTCTTCAACCCACGCTTCACTTGCTGCAACCGGTGCATAGGAATCCAGGTCGCCATTTGCAAGCCAAATACGTTTTCCGGTCAGGTCCACTTTTCCAACCTCGCGGTATGGCTTGGTTGACCCAAATAGAGCCGCTCCGGACAGTAGTTCAGGATGCTGAACCATAAGTGCAGCAGCGGTATTGGCACCATTGCTAAAACCAGCGGCAAGGATCTCGTTGCGATCGAGTTGATACTCGATTATTGCGGCCTCAAGAAATTCAGCAAGCTCTGAAACCGCCTGATCGATCGATGCCTCGTTAAAAGTGCCGTCCGGGTACCGCTCGAAGAAGCGGTTCATACCCGCCTCTAAATGCATCCCCCGCGGTGACAAAACGGAGGCCGCTGGGTCCAGAGCCTTCGCTAATCCAAGCAGATCATGCTCGTCGGCACCGGTGCCGTGCAGCAACAGCAAAGTTCTAGGCGAACTCCCTCTTTGGAACACGTGCGGTCTGGAAAGATCGTTGTTTGCCATGCTTAGCTCCTAATTTCTGGCAGTGACTGCTGAATCTGCTCCCGAGATGGCTCTAGCCAGGGTGGCAGCTTCAGCTTCTTGCCGAGCTCCAACAACGGCTCATCGATGTCAAAGCCGGGATCATCCGTTGCAATTTCAAACAGCACTCCTCCTGGCTCTCGGAAATAAATGCTCTTGAAATACTGGCGGTCCATAATCTCTGTCACTCCAACACCTCGACCCAACAGCTCCTGTTGCCACAGCTCCATGGTAGGCAGGTCCGGCGCCCGAAAGGCCACGTGATGAACCGTACCGCCAGCTTGAAGGCCACGGTCAGCAACGCCTCCAAGAACCTCGACCTTGGCACCGGATGCACCGGTCGCCATCTGAAAGTTGGCCTTTCCGGAGGATTCTGATGACAGGTTCATGCCCAGCAAGTTTTGTAGCATGCCTGCGGTTGGATCGATTTGGGTTTCCGAAAGCTCAACTGAGTGAAGACCCCGGACTGCGTGCTCTGCTGGGATATCTGCAACCCCATCCCAACCGCTTCTGGAATCACCCACGGTTCCCACCAGTTGCAGGCGCATTCCGTCGTAGTCGCGCACCTCAATAAGGTCGTGCCCGGATGAGCCCTTGCCCCAGGACCAGTCAATCTTGAGCCCAGCCAAGTGCTTGCTCCAAAACCCCAGGGATGCTTCTGGCACCGAGAATGACGTGGCTGTGGTCAGTCCTGAGCCCTCACGGCCCCTGGAGACACCCGGCCATGGAAAGAATGTCAAGATCGATGCCGGCGAACCGTGTTCGTCACCGTAGTAGAGATGCCAAATGTGAGGGGCATCGAAATTTACGGTCTGCTTTACAAGCCTGAGGCCGAAAACCTTCGTGTAAAAATCAACGTTTTGCTGAGGGTCTCTGGCAATAGCCGTGACGTGGTGGATTCCGTGGGGACTTACGCTCATTTGTTTCTCCAATCAACAAAGTAAAGTCCCCCTTTACAAAAACTATTCCCGAGCGGTTAGCCCTTTGGCTTGCGCTTGAAGATCTGCTTTAGCTTCGCGACAATTTTTTCAAGGCCCTGCATGCCCTGCTTGTTGAGCTCACGTGCCCACTCAATTTCAAGGGCCAAGATTGATAAACCAAAAAAGATAAACAGCAACCCCGGTCCCGGGGTAACCATCATGACCAGACCAAGGGCAAGAAGAGTAAAACCGACCAGCATGACAAGAACCCACCGCACCGGGTGAGGAAGATTCGAAAGGATCTTCTGTATCTTGTCCATTTGCTACCAAACCATTCTTGGAAAATAATTATCGCAGGTCACTGCCGCGAACATCAGCGCTATCAGCAACCTTTGAGCTGGTGAGACCTGTTTGAACTAAACGGCCTGTGCCGCTTGCGACCTGACCAACTTTGCAAATTTACCCTTGGCTGCAATGAGCTCATCGTGGGTTCCGCGCTCCACAATTTGGCCCTTGTCTAAAACCAGAATTAGGTCGGCATTCACAACCGTCGACAGCCTATGAGCAATTGCGATGGTGGTCCTGTTGGCAGTTGCCGCATCGAGCGTTGCCTGAACAATTCGCTCCGAGTTCGTGTCCATTGCACTGGTGGCCTCATCCAGAATCACCACCGGTGGATCCTTCAATAGCACCCGGGCAATTGCAATTCGCTGCTTCTCGCCACCTGAAAGACGGTAGCCGCGCTCCCCAACCATGGTCTGGTAACCATCCGGGAATGACATGATCACATCGTGAATGTTGGCGGCCTTGGCTGCACCTTCGATTTCAGCTTGGGTTGCATCCGGCTTTGCGTAGGCGAGGTTTTCAAGGATGGTGTCATAGAACAAATAGGTCTCTTGGTTCACGATTCCAATTTGGTCAATGAGCTGCTCTTGGCTCAAGTTCCTCACGTCAACACCGGCAAATTTGACTGAACCCGAGGTGGCATCGAAAAACCTCGGAATTAGATAACTAACCGTTGTCTTGCCGGAGCCCGAGGCTCCCACCAGCGCGACGTACTGCCCGGGTTCAACTTTGAAACTCAAGGATTTCAGGGTTGGTTCACTGTCTGCTTCTGAACCTGGGTAGGCAAAGGTGACATCTTCAAACTCGATTACCCCGAGCTGCTTGGGATCCATAGAGCGAGGTGTAGCCGGGTCCTTGATTGTTGGACGCAAATCGAAGTATTCAAAGATTCTTGCAAACAGCGCCTGCGAGGTTTGCAGGTCCAAACTCACCTGCAACAGGTTCATCATCGGGAACAGCAGTCTGGACTGGGCCGTTGTGAAAGCAACGATGGTTCCAACAGTGATTGGATCTTGATCCAAAATCAAAACTCCCGCCACCAAGTAGATGACCGCCGGGATCGATGACATGAAAACCATCACCATTGCAAAAAAGGCTTGGCCGCTCATTATCAGCCTGACCTGCAAAGTAATTTGGTTCTTATTCTCGGTCTCGTAGCGAGAGATCTCGCTCGCCTGTCTGCCAAAGCTCTTGGCAAGCAATATTCCGCTTACACCCAACGACTCCTGCGTGATTGCAGACATCTCACTCAAAGACTCTTGAGTCTTACCGGCAATCTTTGCCCGAACCTGACCAACCTTGCGTTGCAACATCACCATGAACGGCAGCATCACCAGCGCCACAATCGTCAGCTTCCAACTAAGTAGCAGCATCGCAACCATCGATGCCAATACTGTGACGCTGCTTCCCAGCAAACTGCTGATGGTGTTGCTCAAAACTCCAGCAACGCCTCCGACGTCGTTTTGAAGCCTGGACTGAATCGCGCCAGTTTTGGTCTTTGTAAAAAATGCCAGTTCCATCGACTGCAGGTGAGCGAACATACGAACTCTTAGCGAACCCATCACCTTGTTTCCAACGCTCGAGGTTAGGTACGTTTGCCAAACACCGAGCGCGGCTGCAACCAACCAAATCCCAATCATGCTGAGCACGAATACCGACAGAATCTCAAGATTTGGAGCACCCGAGGCAGGAAAGAGTCCATCGTTGAAGGCACCTTGAATCAAAAGTGGCGGAATCACTGAGAGACCAGAGCCAACAATCACCAGAATCACGGTCGCGATGAGGGTGAGCTTATAGGGGGCGAAGAGCTCTGCGATTCTTCCGAGTAGGTTCTCTATCTTGGGGGCTTCGGCATTCTTCGCTCGAACTTGATCGGGGTCGGTTGAGAACCGCCCCATTGGTCCACCACCGTGCATGCTCATTTTTTAGAGTATAAGCCTGCCAAGTGATGCCAGGCCGGTGCTGCCCAAGCCGTTAGCGACCAGCGAACAGAGCAAGCGTGAATTGGCCACCGCCCGGCATCACCTTTGCCGTGTATTCAACTTCGGGTGAGAGCCTGCCAAGTCGATCAATTAGCCAGTCAGCTGCCCGGTTGGCATCAGCTTCGTCAGAGAATCTGGCTACGGTCTCGCGTCCACCCTTGCGGGCAAGTCTTTCGGCGCTTTCAAAGATTGGAGCGGGGTCTCCCGCCAATAGCTCCGCCGGCCAGGCAATGACTGGCGCGTGCTTGCCCTTCATGGTGTTGCAAGCACGGTGAGCTAGCCGCTCGGCAGCTGCCGCTCCCTTTTTTGCCTTTGCGGCAGCGTAGGTGTCAACGCTTGGTCCAAGGTCTGAGTTCACTGAAGCATCAGGGTCTACAGGCTGATCACATAACCAGCAAATCCAGCGGTCTTGGTCTCCAATCTCATTCAAGGCGCTCATCAGATGAGGCCTCTGTTTGCTCTAGTCATGCTCACCCTCTACATCGTCAAAACCATCATCCCCTTCACCGTAAACCAAGTCTGAAGTCGGCAATTGATCCGTAGCGTTGATTACTCCAATTTTCATACCCGCCAGGGACTTTGCTGGAGCGCCGACAAAACCGTGTTGAGAGGAAAACGCGTTGGTGGCATCTACCCCACAGAGCGGCGCAATTTTTGACGCCCCGCCAGGGTGGCGAGAGCCGTAGCCAGACAAATCAAACACGTCACCAGCTACAACCACCCAGCAGTCGGCGAGAGTTGTGTGAACGAGGATCTGCTCCTGCAAAATTAATTCTGGAGACGCCTCACTGGCGCCTTGGGGCCCCTCGCGAGTGGTTGCGCTGCCCCACGATTCCGCTGACTTCAAACTGCCCACAAGCAACTGCTCCAGCTGGTTGGCTGGAAGCAGCTCATTGGCGTGCTGATTTGAAAATGCCGCAGTTCCGTCTGTGCCACACAAGTTCTGGATTGACGCCGCCCCTCCCGGGTGTTCCGCGATGAACGAACTGAGTGCGTAGACAGCTCCATTTATGGCAACCCAACAATCATCGGCAGAATCACGTGCTTGAACATCCGAGATCGTGATGGTTCCTGAGACGTTGAATTGCCGCTGGTCATTGCTTGTTTCTCCAGTGCCACTATTTGAGGAAGCGGAAACAGTCTTGTTGCTCCAAACCGCCTCGGCCCCGGAGTGTCCGACCACGAAGGTCATTGCGCTTGCGCCGATAGCAGCGGCTACAGCGAGGAACCCAATAACACCGGTTAGTTTTTTAGACCAACCGGAGCGAATGGCAAACCAAAACAGGAGCGCAATGGCTGCTGTGGCAATAGCAACAGGCACCATCTTCTCGCCGAACTCCTCATGCAGATCCGGCTCATAAGTGACTTCACCAAGGGCTGCACCAGACTGCTGAGCGATGAATACGAACGGGATAGTTAGAACCAGGCCCAAAGTTGAAATGCCGAGGTAGCGCTTGCGGAAGCTTGGCCACATCGCCGCCAATGCAACTAAGAGTGCCGTGACCGGGAACAAGACAACTGCGAAGTGCACCGCCAATGGATGCAGCGGCAGATCACCAAAATACAAAAAGAACTCTTCCAACTTGCTAACCAATCACTTATTTTGCGGCTTTGACAAACCCCAAAGATAGCAACCGAAACAGCTTCTGACCTGGAACAAACCATGGAGAAGGCTGTGAAAACAAAAACACCCGGCAGTTGCCTGCCGGGTGTTTGTGAGCGACTTTTCTAGCTAACCAAAGCCGGAATGATTGCTCCGGAGAATACCTGCCATGCCAAAACCGTCTTAGCCACCAGGCTAAGGGTGATGTAGGTGGACTCACCGAATAGGTAGTTCTTCCAAGGCCCAATCTGCTTGTACTGGAAGGCCTGGTTGAAACCGAAGGTGTTGAAGAACAGAAACAGTGCAACAACGATTCCGTAGACGAAACCTGGGATGTCGGATGCGTTGGTCGCTCCCGGCTGCCAGATGTAGAGCACAAGGATCAACCATGGAACGATTCCGGTCATTGAACCGAAGATAAACGGAAGACCCTTGCCGTTACCTGGAGTTTCGTACTTCTCCTGCAGAGCACCGAACAGGATCATCGACGCGTTGACAGCAAAAATTGCAACTAGAGCAGCGATGTCGGTAATTCCGTTTAGCAGGGCGATGCAGAAAATCATCACTGAGGAACTCAGTGAGTACTCAACCCAACGGAAATAGTTGTGGTTGAGCTTCAGGCCGCCCTTGTAGCGCTCGAAGAACATTGGGGAAGAAATGATGAAGTGGAACAGCGCAGATAGCGCCAAGAAGCCAACGATTCCGGCACCGATGTTTACATCAAACAGGGTCACTACGTCCGCCGGACTGTTTACTCCCGGAGGGCCGGTTGGGTACTCAATTTTTACTGGGAACAAAATTTGGTAGTCGAGCAGCGTCAAAACATATGAGAACCCAATCGCCTGGACTAGGTGCAGGAAGCCGGCAACTACGTTGTAGCGTCTCAGCCTTGCGATGTACTCATCTGGAGTTCTGGTTTTCTTGGCCATGATTAGCCCTTTCAGATTTATTAGTAGAAGCCTAAGCCTGAACGTGATTTCGCTCTAGCTTGGCACCCTCAACGTCAACATCCGGCAAGAGTCGATCTAGCCACTTCGGGATCCACCAGCCGGATTTTCCAAGCAGGGTCATCACCGCTGGCATCAGCAGCAACCTCACCAGGAACGCGTCAATTAGCACTCCCATTGCCAAACCAAAGCCCATTGGCTTCATGATTGCCAGGTGCGAAAAGGCGAATCCACCGAACACCGCAATCATGATGATTGCTGCCGCCACGACCACGGCGCGACCTAGGTGCATGCCGTAGTTGATGGACTCGTTTGCCGACTTCCCGTGCACGTAGGCTTCACGCATTCCGGAGACCAAGAACAACTGGTAGTCCATGGCCAACCCAAAAGTAATTCCGATCAGAATGGTCGGAAGGAAGCTGAGTAGTGGACCCGCTTGATAAACACCGAATATGTCAGCCAGCCAACCCCACTGATAAACAGCGACGACAGCACCAAGCGTTGCAAACACGGTGAGTAGGAAGCCGCCGGTGGCAATCAGTGGCACCAGCAAAGACCTGAACACAACAATCAATAGCACCAGCGACAGCAGAATTACGGTTCCCAGGTAAAGCGGCAGAACGTCGGCAAGTTTTTTGGACATGTCGATGTTGATGGCCGCGATACCGGTGACTTCCATGCTCACTGACAGGCTCTGCTCGAGCTCGGCACCGAGGTCTCGAATGTCAAAGACCAGCTGCTCGGTTGATTCACTGGTTGGTCCAGCTTCGGGAATCACAGCAAACATCAACTCGGTTCCAGACTCACTGACTCCAGCAGGCAGCACGCTGGCAACCGATGCCAGCGAACTAAGCTCTGTGGCCAAAGTGGCTTGCAGCTCCAGTTGCTCTACATCGTCAAGCGACTCTGGTAACTGAGCGATAGCAACCAGGTTGCCGTTAGCCCCAGCCCCAAAGCTGTCAGCGATCAGGTTGTAGGACTTGTTGGCAGTGGAATCTGGCGACTCGGATCCACCATCAGGCAGGGCAAGTCGAAGACTCGATGCCGGGATTGCCAAAATGCCAAGTGCTGCGATTACTGAAACCATCACCAAAATAGGGTGTCGATTCGCAAGCACTGGTCTGGTTGAGGCTGGGGTTTCAACCGGGCTAGCGTCCTGGCTCGCCCCAAGTTCCTGCAACTTTGCGCGTTCAGACTTGGTAAGCACACGCATGCCTGCCAGCCCCAGCACAGCCGGGACCAGGCTCAGTGCAACCAGCACTGCGATTACGATCGACAGCGCACCGGCACTACCCATCAGACCTAGGAAGCCCACCCCGGTTAGATTTAGCGCCAGCAACGCAATGATTACGGTCACTCCGGCAAACACCACTGCGTTTCCGCTGGTTCCGTTTGCTAGACCAATCGACTTATGAAACTCGATCCCAGACTTCAGCTGACGACGGTGACGATTGAGAATGAACAGCGAATAGTCAATCCCAACGGCAAGCCCGAGCATGATTCCAAGTAGTGGTGTGGTGCTGGTCATTTCAATGACCGAAGACAGCGCGAAGGTGATTGCCGCTGAAATGGCAACACCGGCGATCGCAGCAATGACCGGAAGCCCCGCACCAATGAAGGTTCGCAGCATCACAATCAGCACCAGTGCCGCAACAAGCAACCCGATTACTTCACCAATGCCCAGCAGGCCATCAAGCGAGAAAACTAGTGACTGCGAAAACTCAACTTGGACCGAGTTTGGGGTTAGCTCCTTGATTAGTGAAACCACGGAACCGGCAAGAGCCTCATCAATCTCACTGATTTGAACATCGAAGTAGATATTTGCAAGCGCGGTTAGCCCGTCGCTCGAGACGATTCCAAAACCTGATGCGGCATCAAGCAGCGCGGTTCCGGCATCCAAAGATCGCTGGGCGAGCAGCGCTTCAGTTTTGCCCGCATCGAGATCCTCTTGAGCAACTGCAAGCTGTTCTTCGCCTGCCTGAATTTGTGCAAGGCCTGCCTGGACCTCAAAAAGGTTCGCCTGCAATTGATCAAGCCCGGGTAAACCTGCGGTGCTCAGCTGTTCGATACCCGCCAAGACAGCTTGCTCCTGCTCAACTAAAAATGCTTTGTTGTCGGCTAGTTCAGCCAGCGAAGCATCAATCGAGTCCTGACCAGCTACCAGGTCAAGCTGTCCTTGCGCCAAATCCTTGGCACCCTGCGCTAGGTCTGCTCGCTGCTGATCAAGCGAGGCTTGAGCGTCAAATGGATCAAGCGCTTCGTTGACACCGGAAATCTGCTGAACCGAAGCCAGCAGCTCGGCAATCTCAGCTTTTTCTTGATCCGTGAAGGGAACCGAGTCGGCCTTGTGGAAGACCGCTTGACCCACGCCGCGCCCGGCGTCTGGGAAGGTTTCCTGTAGCTGATAGACCAGGTCCTGAGACGGGATGCCATCCAAGGTCACACTCGAGCTGAGTTTTCCGCCAGCAAATACGGCGGCTGCCCCCGAGCCCAAAATCGCAATCAACCAGATAGAGATAACTAGAAGTGCTTTTCGGGCAGAAAATTTTCCTAGGCGGTAGAGCAGCTCGGCCATTTTTTCCAATTCAATTCATGGCACGCCGTGCCTAGGTGAGAGTTTTGCTAATGCTACGAGAGCTCGCTGGGTGCCAGCTGAGATTCAGGTCGCGCTCTATGACAACCACGTTTGGGCTCGTAATCATTCCCAGCTTCGCTAACCTTTGACTAGCAACTGAGACAAGGAGCTGCGGTGGCAGGCAAAGATGAGAGCTTTACCCCAGAAGAGCGAAAAGCGATGCGGGAGCGAGCCAAAGAACTCAAAAACCAAAACGACAAGGCCGCTGCCGAGGCAGACGTAATGGCAAAGATTGCCGAAATGTCCGGCACTGACAAGGCAATGGCTCAAAAGATTCACGAGCTAGTCAAGAACCATGCCCCAGATCTTGATGCCAAGACTTGGTATGGGATGCCGGCCTATGCCAAAGATGGCAAAACAATTTTGTTCTTTCAGTCGGCCGGAAAATTCAAGGTTCGCTACGCAACTCTCGGTTTCAGCGAGAACGCCAAACTAGACCAGGGTCAGATGTGGCCAAACGCCTATGCCCTGACCGGCATTGATGCCGCGACCGAAAAGGAAATCATCAGGCTGATAAAGCTTGCGGTGAGCTAACACCAAAAGCTGTTGAGCTGCCAGCTACACCCAAACTTCCAGCGGCAATTAGTGCTAGCTTGCTATCTGGAGATCCCGTAATCTCAAACACCGGTTAGGAACCAAATGAAGCAAATCGCGCACTACATAAACGGCGAAAACCACAAGGGCAGTTCAGACAGAACAGCGCCTGTTTTTGATCCCGCTCTCGGCAAGGCAGTTAGTGAAGTCTCACTAGCTAATCAAGCTGACATCGCTGCAGCTATCGCTTCGGCCAAGGCCGCCTTTCCTGGCTGGCGAGACACCTCTCTGGCAAAGCGCCAGCAAATCATTTTTAAGTTCAGAGAGCTCCTGAACGAGCGTAAGCACGAGCTTGCCGAGATAATCACCGCCGAACACGGCAAGGTGCTCTCGGATGCTTTGGGTGAAATCACCAGAGGCCAAGAGGTTGTTGAGTTTGCCTGTGGCATGCCACACCTTCTCAAGGGTGAATACTCTGAAAATGCCTCCACCAGCGTTGATGTTTATTCGATCAAGCAGCCACTTGGAGTGGTTGGAATTATCAGCCCGTTTAACTTCCCAGCAATGGTTCCGATGTGGTTCTTCCCAGTGGCGCTTGCTGCCGGAAACACTGTGATCCTAAAGCCGAGCGAAAAAGACCCAAGTGCTGCTATCTGGATGGCTGAACTCTGGACCGAAGCGGGCTTGCCTGCCGGAGTGTTCAACGTGCTGCAGGGCGACAAGGAATCAGTGGACGGCCTGATCGAAAGCGATGATGTTGCCTCGATTAGCTTTGTGGGCTCGACCCCAATTGCCCAGTACATTTTCGAGAACTCTGCTCGCAAGGGCAAGCGAGTTCAGGCGCTCGGCGGCGCAAAGAACCACATGCTGGTCCTTCCTGATGCCGACCTAAACCTTGTTGCTGACTCTGCAGTAAATGCTGGCTTCGGTTCTGCCGGAGAGCGCTGCATGGCGATCTCGGTAGTGGTTGCAGTTGAGCCTGTGGCCGACGAAATGATTGAAAAGATCGTCGAAAAAATGTCTCAAATCAAGGTTGGTGACGGCCGCCGCTCCTGCGACATGGGGCCGCTGGTTACCAAGGAGCACCGTGACAAAGTCGCTGGCTACATCGAAATCGCGAGCGCCGACGGAGCAAAGGTGGTGGTCGATGGCCGCAATGTTGAGCCAGACGGCGATCAGGCTGGTTTCTGGCTTGGACCGACCCTTATTGATCAGGTGCCGACAACCTCCAAGGTCTACCAGGAAGAAATCTTCGGTCCGGTTCTAAGCGTTGTCAGGGTCAAGTCCTTCGATGAGGGCCTTGAGCTAATCAATGGCGGTGCATTTGGTAACGGAACCGCGGTATTCACCAATGATGGTGGTGCTGCAAGGAGATTCCAGAACGAGGTTCAGGTCGGCATGATCGGAATCAACGTTCCAATTCCGGTGCCGGTTGCTTACTTCTCCTTCGGCGGCTGGAAGCACTCGCTGTTTGGTGACTCCAGAGCACACGGCGAGGAAGGATTCCGCTTCTTCACGCAGACCAAGGTGGTCACCTCCCGCTGGCTGGACCCCAGCCACGGCGGCCTAAACCTAGGATTCCCTCAGAACTAACTGAGCTGCTTCTGGATTCGCTTTAGCGAAACAGGTTCACTGGTTCCAAGCGATTGGGCAAACAGGCTCACCCTGAGCTCCTCTAGCAGCCAACGCGCTGCAACTAGGTTCTTTGGCGAGGCATGTGGAACTGGGATTCTGCCACCGGCTGCCTCATAGGCCTCAATCGCTCTTGACACCTCAAGTGAGTGGAGTCGGTCTCTGTCCGGCTGCTCCTGCAATTTGATGACTCTTTGCGTGATGGCCTTTAGGTAGACCTCGATTCGACCGAGCCGCTCCAACCCCACCGAGGACACCAGATTGTCTTGAAGCAGCTCTTGAATGTGGAGCTTTTCGGAAGCCAACTCGGTCAAGAAGTCCATTGCTCTGGCTCCAGAGATTGTCTTTGTGGCATCGCTGGCTGCCCTGCTGATTTTTAAAATTAGCTTGGCAACATCGAAAACCAACTCAATAGAAATGGCCTCTACTAACTGTCTTGCCCTATCAAAATCCTTTTTGGTGAAGATCAATCTCTGCTCTGCCACTTCTTGAATCTGCTTCAGGGCGCCTGCCCGAATCACATCAAGCACGAAGGCATTCAAGCTCGGGTAGGGCAGGCTGGCAATTGCTAGCTTTTCCGGTTGAGTCAGGTGGCTCTCGATGTATTTCACCGGTGAGGTTATGGTCTTCTGAATCAGTTCGGCGACTCCGAGTGGGTGTTCCAGGTGCTGCTTGGCACTTGATGACAGCAGGCGCAAATTCACCTGCCTACTCTTTGGGTCAACTACGAGCGCTGGATACGCGTTTACCTTGTTGGTTCCATGACTTGATACAAGCTGAGTTGGGAGATCATCCATGTCCCAAGCCTGAAGATCGTCTGCCTCGATTGACGGGCCATCGAATTGGATGATCTCCGCCACTGCCTCGACGGCATGGCCCGACAGCTGATCTTGAAGTGCCCTCAGGTCGTTGCCGATGGCTAACTGCTTAGCCTTGGCATCCAGCACTCGATAGGAGACCTGCAAGGAGGCGGGAATTGCCTGAAGGTTGAAATCTGTTGCCGCCACCCTGGCACCACTTAGTGTCTGCAGCAGGGAAGCCAGCACCTCAGTGACACTGCCAGTTGGCTTGGCTGGCAGCTCATCGTGCACCTTCTGCGCCCAGTCCTTGGCGGGAACTACATGCTTCCGGACCGGTTTGGGCAAGCTGCGAATTAGTTCAGTGATCAATTCCAGCCGTAGGGCCGGAATCAGCCACTGGAAGCCCTCGGGGGAAACGCTTGCCAGGAGCGCAATTGGCACATCCACGCACATACCGTCGTGTTCACTGCCCGGGTCGAAAATGTAACTAAGAGAAAAGTCTTGTCCGTCAACAGTTATTTCCCCGGGGTACTGCTCCTTGTCCAGTTCAGCCTTGGTTGATCCGAGCAGTTGATCACGGGTCATTGTCAAAAACTCTGGCTCACTGACTCGAACCTGCTTCCACCAGCCCTCAAAGCTCCTGGTGGAAACCACATCAAGTGGAATCCGGTTGTTGTAAAACAGGAAGATGTCATCTTCATTTGGGGCCAATTGCGGTGCCCTGGAGGCTTCAGCCTGACTTTCCAAATCCGCAAGGAGCTCTGCATTCCGATCGAAAAAGACCTGCTTTGAATCCCACTGCCCATAGACCAGAGCGTGCCGAATAAACAGCTCCCTGCAGAACATCGGATCAATTTTTGAGTATTGAACTTTTCGTCCCTGGACAATTGGAACGCCGAACAGGTTCACTCTCTCAAACCCGATTACAGCCCCAAGCTTCTTCTCCCAGTGCGGTTCCGAGACACTGCGCTTGCAAAGATCGCCGGCCAACTGCTCCGCCCACTCTGGATCAATGGCCGCATTCATCCTGGCAAAGAGCCTGCTGGTTTCAACCAGTTCGGCGCTCATCATGGCCTCCGGTGCCTTCCTGGCAAGTGCGGAGCCAGGGAAGATGAAGTACTTCTTGTTATTTGCTCCTAAGTAGACAACCGGCGCCCGAACCGGCTTGCCGGCCTTCGGCTTGGGTTTGTCAGGAAGCTGCTGAATGCCAATTTGACTCAAGAGTCCCGCCAGCAAGGCCTTATGAATTCCGTCCGGGTCCTTCTTGCGCTTGCCATAGTCCAGGCCAAGCGGTTTGGTCAGGCCTTTTAGCTGGCGAACCAGATCCTGCCACTCCCGCACTCTCAAGTAGTTCAAAAACTCCTGCTTGCAGAGCCTTCTAAAGGCAGAGGAGGAAAGCTTTTGCTGCTGATCCTCGATGTGGTTCCAGAGATTCAATAGCGTCAGGAAGTCACTTGTCTGGTCGGTAAATCGAGCGTGAAGTCGGTCCGCTGCTTCTCGCTTCTCGAGCGGCCGCTCCCTTGGGTCCTGAATAGTTAGCCCGGCCACGATGATCATCACCTCGCGGGTCAGTGAGTGTTCTTTGGAGGCAACCAGCATCCTGGCAAACCGAGGTTCGATTGGAATAAGCGCCAGGTTCTTGCCGATTTCTGTGAGTTCGATTTGGCCATTCTCGGCTTCGACAATTCCACCGAGTTCCTTGAGGAGCCCAACTCCGTCTTTGACGCCCCGGGCATCGGGTGGCTGCAAAAATGGGAACTTTCGGATGTCGCCAAGCTTGCTTGCTGCTGCCTGCAGAATGACCGCTGCCAGATTGGTGCGCAGGATTTCAGGGTCTGTGAACTCAGGCCTTGCCTCGAAGTCTTCCTTTGAATACAACCGAATAGCGATGCCAGCAGAGGTTCGTCCGGCTCGACCCGATCGCTGATTAGCGCTGGCCTGTGAGATTGCCTCAATTGGGAGCCGCTGCACCTTCGCCCTTGGGCTATACCTCGAGATTCTGGCTGTTCCAGCATCGATTACATACTTGATGTTGGGAATGGTCAGGCTGGTCTCGGCAACGTTAGTTGCAAGAATCACCCTTCGTTTGACGCCGGCAACCTTTGACGGCTCAAAGACCCGATGCTGCTCTGCCGAACTTAGGCGCCCATAGAGCGGCAACACCTCGGTTGCTTTGTCGAGTATTCCGCTGGCAATCTTGCCCGCAATCACGTCCTGGGCGTCGCGAATCTCTGACTCGCCAGACAAAAACACCAGTGAGTCGCCCTGTGGATAGTCCTGCAACTCAACCAGCGCCTTGACAACGCCATCCAGATAGTCATTGGCTGTTGAGCCATCATCAACATCGGAGTTGTCCTCAATGTTTGTGGTGACCGGCCGGTAGAAGATGTCAATTGGGTAGGTTCGACCGCTGACCTCAATAATCGGTGCATCGTTGAAGTGCTTAGAAAAGGATTCCGGGTCGATTGTGGCCGAGGTGATTATCACCTTGAGGTCTGGGCGTTTGGGTAGAAGCTGTTTGATGTAACCAAGCAGGAAGTCAATGTTCAGGCTGCGCTCGTGAGCTTCGTCAATGATGATGGTGTCGTAGCGCTTGAGCAGTAGATCTCGCTGAAGCGAATTCAGCAGGATGCCGTCAGTCATCACCTTTATTTTTGTGCTCTTGCTCGCCTGATCCGTGAACCGGACCTGATAACCAACCAGGCCTCCAAGTTCAACTTCAAGCTCTTCAGCAATCCGCTCGGCCACACTTCTGGCCGCAATTCTTCTGGGCTGAGTGTGGGCAATGCTTTTTCTGCCAAGTTCCAAACACATCTTCGGAAGCTGTGTGGTTTTTCCGGAGCCGGTAGCTCCGGCCAGCACTATGACCTGGTTGGCTTCAATGGCATCAAGAATCTCTTGGCGTCGCTCAACTACTGGCAGCTGGGCCGGGTAATTGAATTTGAGCGAGTTCACTTGCTCAATGCTAATTTACCGGGGCTGTTAGTAGCGGTCGTCCCTAAGAATCTCAACGTCACTGACCCAGGCACTGCAGGCATAGTGCGGAAAGTAGTTTTCCTTCAGTAACTCGAGCAAAGCCTCGGCAGTGGCCTCCGGAACCACAGTCTCCAGCTTGGCGTTGCCACCCTCAAGGTCACCTGCGCGCTGATTCCTTGGCCCAAGGCCATTAGCACTGGTGACGGTGTAACCCTTGGCTCCCTTAGCCATCACGTCCCTTGCCAACCTAGTGACAAGCCCGGCTTCAATCACCACAACCAACAGTTTGCGCTTTTTTAACATCAGAGACCAACACTTTCTAGGTAGTTACTAATTTGCAGCATGATTGGGATGCCCAAGGTCAGGTTGAGCGGAAAGGTTATTCCAAGGCTTGCCGTCAGATAGATCCCGGGGCTTGCCTCTGGAAGTGCCAGCCTGACTGCAGCCGGTGCTGCAATGTAAGACGCTGAGGCGCTCAGCACGCCAAGTGTGGCGGCTCCGCCAACGCTCAGTCCGGTCAGCTGACCTACAACTACACCCAGGAAGCCCGAGACCATCGGAAACAACAGCGCGAAGGCGACAAGGCCAAAGCCTGACTTCTTTAGATCGGAAAGCCTGCGGCCAGCAACTATGCCAAGCTCCAGCAAAAACAGAGTAAGGACTCCAGGGAACAGCACCACAAAGAACTCTTCGATTCTGGCAAAACCGGTGGTGCCAGTCAAAAACCCAATAGCCAAGCCACCGGCGAGCAGAAAGATCGATCGACCCGCAAGAATCTCTCTGATGCTTTCACTCCACGGCACGCTTCGTTTCAGACCTCTGGTTGCAAGAAGTAGTCCGACGATGATGCCCGGAATCTCCAAAATTGCGAGCAGGGTGGTGAGGTAGCCCTCAACTGAAACAGCAACCGATTCGTAGAAGATAATTGCCGCGGTGAAGGTGACCAAAGATGTGGACCCGTAGTGAGCAGCGATGGCCCCTCGGTCAACGTTGGATAGCCTTTTTAGAAGCTGCAGGAAAGCAAAGGCAAGGGCCGGGACAGTCACGCCAAGAATCAGCGTTCCAAGGATCGGCAGGCCAACCTCGGCGATACTCACCTCGGACAGGGCCACGCCTCCCTTGATGCCGATACCCAGTAGCAGGTAGATAGATATCGCCTGGTAAATCGGTTCTGGCAGCCTGAGATCGCTGCGGATTGCGGTTGCCAAAAGACCAAGCGCGAATGCCAGAACCGGTGCCGATGTTAGGTTCTGAGCCGCAATGCTCAGCATGTCCATCAGCGAGCTCCCCCAACGCCACCCAGCGAATCGATTAGCTCTCCTATGGTCTTGTGGGCACTGGTCTCATGTCGAAGCTTTCCGGACCGGTTTATGAAGTAGTGATTTCTCCGCCCGTGTTTCTCACGGGTGAGATAGCCGCCCTCGGTCAATTCATTCAGGATGTTTACCGTGTAGCGGGAGGTGACCCCCAGCTTGGTGGCCAGCTGATCAATTTTCATGTCCGGATCGGCGCTCAGGGATATCAACACATGTGCGTGATGAGTCAAAAAGGTCCAGCGCTCGCTCATTTTCGCCTCCTGATAATTGGCTCCAGACTAGCCAGCTCTGCTTGACTGGCAAGCTCATAAACGGCCTTTGGTTCAACCCGGGCCACTGCGGCTTGGGACTTTGTTTTGAGAAGCGATGCAGTAATGGCCGTTCCGATAACCAAGATGATGATAGTTAGCGAGAGCGTGGTCGGAATCTTATAAACGTCGTGCAGCGCCATCTTCACGCCAACCCACACCAAGAGCACCGAGAGTCCGACCTTTAGATAAATGAATCTGTGCATCAGATCGGCAAGCAGGAAGTACATCGCGCGAAGCCCCAAGATTGCAAAGGCGTTAGCCGTGAAGACCAGGAATGCTTCATCGGTGACGGCAAAAATTGCAGGAATTGAGTCAACTGCAAAAATGATGTCGGTGAATTCCACCATTGCCAAGACCGCCAGCAGTGGTGTGGCGTACAGCACGCCATTTTTTCTGATCACCAGTTTCTGGTGATAGAACTTATCGGTTGACCGAAATCTCCTCTGGAACCAGATCAGGAACCTTGATTTAGTTGGGTCGATGTGCTGATTTCTCTGAATCATCAACCGAACGCCGGTCACAATCAAGAATGCGGCGAATGGGTAGAGCACCCAGCTGTAGTTTTGAATTAGCACAGCTCCACCGGCAATGAATATTCCTCGGAACACCAGAGCACCCAAGACACCCAAGAACAAAACCCGGTGCTGAAACTCCCTCGGGACCGCGAATGCGGCAAAGATCAATGCCCAGACAAATACGTTGTCGATGGCCAAAGACTTTTCAATTACAAAGCCCGAGAAGTACTCTTGACCAAATTCGGACCCAAACTCGACCCACACATAGACACCAAACAGCACGCCGGTTGCGACCCAGATGCTAGACCAAATAGCTGCTTCTTTGATCGAAATCACGCTCGCCTTGCGATGTGCGATTAGATCAATTGCCAACATGACCAAGATCAACGCGATGACACCCAACCAAAGCCCAAGACTCGTTTCCAATTTGCTCCATTCAGTGAAGTATTATTCACTGAACATTATTTCACCTTTTTATCGGGTCCTGCAAATTAGAGGTGCCTGTTTTTTTGTTCTTAGGCGCGAAGTGCCGCGGCTAGTTCCCTGGTGCTTGCAACCATCTTGTCCATGTCCTTCTGGGTGTGGGCAAGTGAAACCAACCACTGCTCATCAAGCCCCGGAGGGGTCAGCACGCCGCGGTTGACACCCCAGAGCCACGAAAGCTCAGCGGTCTCAAAATCGGTGGCCTTATAGTCGCGATAGTTCCGAACTGGATCCGGTGACCAAATCATTGCGCCCTTCACACCCAAACCAATGGTGTGTGCCGGAAGCTCAAACTCAGCAATGATCTGATCTAGCTTGGCCAAGGTTGCGTTGTTGATTGCCTCAGCGCTAGCCAATGCGGCTGGCGTGCAGATTTCATCAACGGCGTCAGCTGCGGCCATCACCAATGGGTTTCCGTTGTAGGTTCCAAAGTGAGCCATGCGGTTGTCAACAACTGCATCCATGTACTCCTGCTTGCCACCAAAGGCGGCCAGCGGGAATCCACCACCAATGCTCTTGGCAAGAGTGATCAGGTCTGGCTTCACGCCTAACCTGGCTGCGGCTCCCGCAACTCCAGCGGTCAAGCCAGTCTTTACCTCGTCAAAGATCAGTGCGATGTCGTACTTGTCACACAGTTCACGAACCGACTTCAGGTAGCCCTCATCCGGCAGGATGATCGACAGGTTCTCGATCACCGGCTCAATCATGAAGCAGGCAATCTTCTTGCCGTGATCCGTCATGATCTTCTCTAGGCTCTCAAGGTTGTTGTAGGGCACGACATACACATCGCCGGCCTCAACCTCGGGGGGAACTTGGGCTGTTGGCAAATTGGCATCACCAATTTCGTTCAGCGCTGGCTTCACAGAAACCTGCAATGGGTCATAGCCACCGTGGTAGCCACCCTCAACCTTGATCACGCCGTTTCTACCCTTCACTGCGCGAGCAGTGCGGATCGCGTACATGGTTGACTCGGTTCCGGAGTTGGTGAATCGAAGCATGTCCAGGTCAAAGCGCTTCTTGAACTTCTCGGCAACATCGGTCGCGGTTGGTGACGGCGTTACAAAGAGCGTTCCAGTTGAGCGAATCGCCTTCTTGACCTTCTTGATTACCTTGGGATTCAGGTGACCAACCAACATCGCGCCAAAGCCCATGGAAAGATCCAGTAGCTTTCTGCCGTCAACATCGGTTAGGTAAGCACCCTTGGCCGAAACTATCGAGATTGGGTAGGGGTCCCAGTGCTGGAAGCTAGAGGTCACTCCAAGAGGGAGGACCTTGCTTGCCTTTTTATTGTGGTCACCAGATGCCTTGGTGGAGGCTTCGAACCTTGCCCACTCTTTTTTCAAAAGCTCTTGAACACGCTTTTGGTCAACTGGTTTGGATTGTTTTGGTACGTTTCGCCATCCGGCGGAATCATGCTTTGACGTCGTCGTCGCGGGCACGGTTATCACTCCTTGTGGGTTCGATCAACTAGTTGCTGACCGATTCGTGTGCTCCTAGCTTAGGGGGTGTTTTGACGAATTCATGCCAACCAAAAAGCTGCGCTATTGACCCCACTGATCTGGTGGCCCAAGAATCAAAAGAACTGAAAATAGAACAATTACGAAGGCTGCAAGAGACAGCACCAGAAGAGCCGGACGGTTGATAAACCAGCGAAATAGGCCGTCAATCAAAGTGTCGTCTCGCTTGTCCTTCGACTTTTGAACGCGCCATTTTCCCTCAAGCAAATTGCGCTTGAGCAGCCATTTTTCAAATGGGATTGTTGCGAAGGGCACGATGGCGAGAATCACGCCAATCGAGGTCTTGTAGAGGCCCCAACGGTTGTTTACTCCAACCAACGCAGCAGTAACCGCATAGCTCAGGAACATGAACCCGTGAGTTGCCCCGACCACCGTAATTAGCATGTCAGGAGTGGGCAGCAGGGCCCTGGCAATTAGACCTGCTATCAACAGCCCCCAGGTGATTGCCTCACCGGTTGCGAAGTACGAGAAGAGTTGCTTTGGAGCGAATGCCTCTGATTGCTTGTTCATAGTTTCCTAGATTACCCTCCCAGCCCAATTCCAGAACCGGGTTGGCCGAGCACTAATCAGGCAACCCGTCGCTATCCTTTTAGGGTTACCGATCCGGTAATCAGAACTAGAGAGCAACCATGGGGACCGAACAAGTGCTGCCAAAGCCGTTGGCGATTTCCCTAAGCGTTGTTGCTGGTGCTCTTATTGCCGTGCAGTCGAGAGTAAATGGCGCGCTTGGGCTAGAGCTTGAAAACGGAGTGGTTGCCGCGCTGATCTCTTTCGGAATCGGAACAATTTTGATTTCGGCCGTGCTGTTTAGCCTGAAGCCTCAGCGACACAAACTGCTGGAGATGCTGAAGGCACTGACCCGCGGCAGGCTTCCACTCTGGTTGTTTTTCGGTGGCTTCGCCGGAGGCTTTTTTGTCATGATGCAGGGCTTGGTTGCCCCAACTCTTGGAATTACATTATTTACGCTTGCCATAGTTTCTGGTCAAGCATTGTCAGCTCTGATGCTTGATTCATTCGGGTTGATTGGCATGACCAAGCGAGTGCTTTCGCTGGCCAGGCTGGTTGGTGCCCTATTGGCACTGATTGGGGTGGTGCTGTTTGCTGGACTGGGGTTCGAGGTAATAAGTCCGCTGGTTGTATTGCCGTTTTTGGCCGGCTTCGGTACCGGTTTTCAGCAGGCAATTAATGGTCGCCTTGCCAAACAGACCGAGTCCGTGTTGCTTTCCACCTACGTCAACTTCGTTGCTGGCACGCTGATCATTTTGGTGACACTGCTTCTGGTTCAGGGAATTCCAGTTACCCAGTCGCTGCCAACAAACCCGTGGCTTTATCTCGGTGGCGTGGTTGGCGGTGCCTTTATATTTTTGCAAGTGCTGGTGGTTCGGCAAATCGGTGTTCTGGCACTCGGGCTATCGCTGCTGGCTGGCCAGGTGGTTGCAGCGCTGATCTTGGACCTACTGCTTCCAATCTCCGCAATCAACTTTGCTCCCCTGAACTTCCTTGGGGTGCTGTTGGTTGTAACTGGCGCCTCCCTTGTTGTAATCCGGCGATAGTTCGATTAGATACGAGGGAAGGCCACCAGCTTCAAGTGCGTCGGGGCCTAGAGGTGCTCACACTTTCTAGAACTGCTCGACCAGCACATCCGGGTGCTTGTCGAAGCGATAGCCAATTCCACGACTGGTCCTAATCACATCCTCGTAGCCGGCAATCTTCGAACGAAGCCGGCGGACGTGAACATCGATGGTTCTGGCGTTTGGAGTTGCTTCTCCGCAACGCTCTGAGATGTTTGCGATCTGTTGACGGCTGACGGTTTGACCGGTGTTCTCGATCAAGAAAGCAAACAGCTCGAATTCTTTGCAGGTCAGCTGCGCATTGCGCCCGTCAACAAATAGTCTCCGCCTGGTCAAATCCACCACCAGCCCCTTGGCGGCTGTTTGCTCTTGGGAGATAGGTGCTACCGGAGCATTGGTGGCCTTGGGTTCTCTAAGTGCTATTCTGGTTATGTCCAAATTCCGGCCAGTGGCACTGACTGGAGCAAGGGCTAGAGCAGCGTAGGTTTCACTGGCTTTTTCTGGGATCAAATTCGCAAGCGTCTTTTTTAGTTCAGCTGCAATTTCAGACAGTGAGGTTCCAGCAGCCAGCGCGTCTTCTTCTGAGATTCCAACGTAGAGCGCGAAGCCTTTTGCAACTGTGGATGTTTGGGTCTTTAGAGTTGTCATTTTTATGAGTCCTTTGGCAAATGTGGTTGTCGATAAATTGCACGAATCACGTGCGTTTGTCGGGGTGCTGGTGCCTAGAAACTAATTACTAGCGGTAATTAGCGGCACACGCTCATGCACATTGCCATCGAGCAGCAGAACATGGCGCAGGTGTCCTGCGCCATTAGTGCTGATCGATTACTCATTGTTGAAAATTATGGTCAAGGTTTCCCCCAAAGTCAAATTCTTTCGAATTGTTACTTCGACTTTGGTGTCCTGGCATCAAGCCAGGCAAAGAGATCTTTTTCAACCTTGGCGGCGATGGTGTCATTGAGAAGCTCATGGAAACCGCCCTCATAAACCTTTAGGGTCTTGTCCGTCGAGCCAATAGCTTTGTGAAGTGAAACAGAGTTCTCAAAGTTAGTTGAGGTGTCCTGGTCGCCATGAATAAACAAGGTTAGGACCAGCCAATTGGAAGCATCCGCCCAAACCCCATCCGAGACAGCAAGAGTGGTCTTGGCGACCTTGTTCTTGGCCTTGCCCTTAAACATTTCCGAATCAGCTTCAATAACTTTCAGCAGTTCGGCATCACGACTCAGAGCCTCAATGCCCGGACGAGGTAGCGGCAGTGGGCCACTTGGCGCAATTGCTGTCATCACCTTGGCCAGCGACCGCTCCCAGAGCTTGGACGGGGTCTGCATGGCGGAGCTTGAAATGATTGCCGCAGTGATGTTGGACTGATCTCTGGTTATGCTGCCAGCGGTCACCAGGCCCCCGAGTGAGTGCCCGAACAAAAATGTTGGGAGCGTGGTCGGCATCGCAGCGCGAGCTAGCAGGTGGTGTTCAACGGCTTGCTGAACATCAATCAGACCGCGTTCACCAGCAGTATTGCCATGACCCTCAAGATCGATGCCATAGACATCGAAGCCACGCTCAACCAGCTTTGGTATGAGCTTGGAGTACTGGGTGACATATCTCGTTGTGTATTCGCCGTATCCGTGTTGCAGCAGGATTTGGGCCTTGGGGTTTTTGGCCTTAAAGAGGTAGCCGGCAACTGGAGCGTCAATTATGAATGGAACAGACTTGATTTCAACCATGTCCCCACACTAGGCCCATTTCACTCAAGAAATTCGGCCACTCGAGTTGCTATTTCCAGTTCCTCATTCGTTGGAATTACTAGTACTTGAGACTTAGAGCTCTCTGCCGTTGACAACCAAGAGCACCGGCGCTCCGAGGTTGGCTGCAACCTTGGCATTGAAGGACAGTTCGGCAGGGTGTGCGACATCGGTGTAGTCAGAGCCAAGAATCAAAACCGCATCGCAGTTGGCTGCCAGGTTTTAATATCTCTTGGAAATTGTCTCGAGAGCCTTGTCTTGAGAGTCGTGAAGCTCCTGATAGCCAACACCGATTGCCGATTCGTAAGCCAATTTATTGGGCAGGTTTGCAAGTAAAAGTTCAAGCACGCGGTCACGGGTTTCACGGATTGGAACAACCGCTCGAAACACCCCGATTTTCTTGTGGCGCAGCTTGAGCGCCTCTAAAACCCCCAGGGCCACAACCGACTTTGCAGTGTGTCCTTCGACTGACGCCACATAAATACTTTGAGCCATATCTATAGGTTAGTCGCGGCTTGATTAGTGCAAAGATGGAGTTAGTTCAAACATGAGATTTGGGGTGCCGATTGGCAATTCACGACAAAACCTGGCGCAGCTTCGCTAGCGATAATTACGCCGGGGTTCACCCGGAGGTGCTGGCTGCACTCCAGGATGCAAACGAAGGCCACCAAAGCGCCTACGGCTACGACCAGTACACAAAGGCGCTTGAAGAAAAGATCAAGCAGGTATTTGGTCAGCAGGCAGAAACCTTTGTGGTCTTCAATGGCACCGGTGCCAATGTGGTGGCGCTAACTGCCATGATGCCGCGCTGGGGTGCTGTGATTTGCTCAAACCTCGCTCACATCGAAACCGATGAGGGTGGGGCTCCGGAGCGCGTCAGCGGACTCAAGCTGTTCAACGTCAAGCACCAAGGTGGCAAGCTCACCCCGGAGTCGATAGCAACTCAGGTTTATGACATTGGCTTTGAGCACCGAGCTCAGCCAATGGTGGTCTCAATCACTCAGAGCAGTGAGCTAGGCACCGTGTACACACCGGCAGAGGTAAAAGCGATTGCCGACTACTGCCACCAAAACAACCTGCTGTTGCACATGGATGGGGCCCGGCTATGGAATGCAGCTGCGGCGCTTGGCTGTGACTTTGCCGATTTCACCACCAACGCAGGTGTTGATGTGCTCAGTCTCGGGGGAACCAAGAATGGCCTGATTGCCGCCGAGGCGGTTGTGGTTCTAAACCCCAAGGCAGTCGACGGACTTATTTATCTGCGCAAAATGTCGATGCAGTTGATGTCGAAAATGCGCTTTGCTTCAGTTCAACTGCTAGCCCTGTTTGATGGTGGGCTTGGAATCAGGTCAGCACAACACGCTAACGAGATGGCGCAGGAGCTAAGGAGCAAGCTCGAGGCCCGAATTGCAGCCGGAGAGATCAAGGGGCTTGAATTCACAAACCCAACTGATGCCAATGCGGTCTTTGCAACCTTGGACCCAACAGCAATTGAAACTATCCGGAAACAGGTTCACTTTTACGACTGGAACCTAGAAATCCACGAGGTTCGCTGGATGTGTGCTTTTGACACCACAACCGAAGATGTAGATCGCTTTGTTGACATCATCACTGAAGCACTCAAGAGCTAAGCCCTTATTTACGCTAACCTAAAGGAAATCTTCTGCCCGACGGTGTGCGACTAAATTTCAACAACAAAGAATCAGGAACCTAACATGTCAAAGGCAAACATTGGTGTCGTTGGTCTAGCCGTCATGGGCTCAAACCTTGCCAGAAACCTAGCTTCGCGAGCAGGCAACTCTGTTGCTATCTACAACCGCTCAGTCGACAAAACACAAGCGCTTGTTGCACAGCACCCGGAAGCTAACTTCATTGCGAGCGAAACCATTGATGAATTTGTGGCATCGCTATCAACTCCTAGAACCGCAATCATCATGGTTCAGGCCGGTGCTGGAACCGACGCTGTGATCAGCGCACTTGCGGAACGATTCGAAAAGGGCGACATCATTGTTGATGGTGGAAATGCCCTCTACACCGACACCATCAGACGCGAGAAGGACGTTTCCCAGAAGGGAATCCACTTCGTTGGAGCAGGAATCTCCGGCGGTGAGGAGGGTGCTTTGAAGGGGCCTTCGATCATGCCGGGCGGCACCAAGGAATCCTACGAAACCCTCGGACCGATCCTTGCTTCGATTGCTGCGGTCGCCGAGGGCGAGCCCTGTGTGACTCACGTTGGCACCGACGGTGCTGGGCACTTTGTGAAAATGATTCACAACGGCATCGAATATGCGGACATGCAGCTTATTGCTGAGGCCTACGACATTCTTCGACAGGCAGGCGGCCTGAGCCCCATGGAAGTTTCTGGGGTGCTGGAAGACTGGAACAAGGGTGAGCTCGAAAGCTACCTGATTGAGATCACAGCTGAGGTTCTTTCACAGGTTGACGCCAAGACCGGCAAGCCTCTGGTTGACGTGATTCTGGATGCAGCCGGCTCCAAGGGAACCGGAGTCTGGACCGTGCAGAGCGCACTAGATCTTGGCACCCCGGTGTCTGGAATTGCAGAAGCCGTGTTCGCACGCTCACTGTCTTCACAGTCAGCCCAGCGCAAAGCTGCCCCGGCCTTTAGCGCCGGAACCGCCAGCTGGGACATCGCCGACCAGGCTGCCTTCATTGAGAGCGTTCGCAAGGCGCTTTATGCCTCCAAAATTGTCGCTTATGCCCAGGGCTTTGATGCCATTCGAGCCGGAGCAGCGGAGAACAACTGGGAAATCAACCTGGGTGCCGTTGCCAAGATCTGGCGCGGTGGCTGCATCATCAGGGCTCAGTTCCTAAACCGCATCTCCGATGCATACGGCAAGAACGAGCAGCTGGTTTCACTGCTGTTTGATGACTACTTCACCAAGGCAATCGAGGATGCAGCAGCCAGCTGGCGCGAGGTTGTTGCAAAAGCGAGCCTTGCCGGGATTCCAGTTCCAGCCTTTGCTTCGTCACTGAGTTACTTTGATGGCCTCAGGGCCACCAGGCTTCCTGCTGCACTGGTTCAAGGTCAGCGCGACTTCTTTGGCGCCCACACCTATAAGCGAGTGGACCTGCCAGGCACCTTCCACACCCTGTGGTCGGGCGATAAGTCTGAAATTCAGACCGACTAAAGCAGCCCCCGGTGCTAGATAGCTGGGTAATTAGATTTATCCCAATGGCCCTGATTTGGGGCTCTAGTTTTCTATTCATCGAGCTTTCACTAGAACTAACTACATCCGTTGGCGTGGCATTTTGGCGAGTGCTGCTTGGTGCCACCGCAATGATTGTCATCACCTACAGCCTGGGGCACAGGCTTCCAAGCAAAGCTAGTCAGTGGCTTCATCTGAGCGTTGCCGGTTTTTTCATGTCGGCTTTTCCGTTCACGATGTTCGCCTTTGCACAGCAGTACACCACCAGCATCTTGGCTGCGATTTTGAATGCCACCACCCCGCTGTTCACGCTGTTGGCAACAACGACCCTGTTTCGCGCTCAGAAGCAAAGCTCGACTGCAGTTATTGGGCTGCTGATTGGGCTGGTTGGGGTTGGCATAACCCTTGGGATTTGGCAGGGGTTTGGCCAGAGCGAGCCCATTGCAATCATTGCGCTGCTGTTGGCATCCCTCTCCTACGGAATTGGCGGCCCCTATCTTCGGCGCTATGTGACCCCGATGGGGTTGCCTCCAACTGCCACGGCAGCCGTGCAGGTGCTAACAAGTGCAATCATTTTGCTTCCGGTTTATGTCCTCACCGGGCCACTGTTTATTGCCGCACCAACAATCCAGAGCGCTGGCGCGCTGTTCATGCTCGGTGTTTTTGGTAGCGGAATCGCCTACTGGCTATTCCATCAAGTTGTTGCCAAGGCCGGCAGTGCGGTTGCCGCGACAGTCACCTACACCAACCCGGTGATCGCAACCTTCTGGGGAGTGCTGCTGCTATCGGAGGGACTGCACTGGTATGAACCGGTCGGGGCGCTGTTTGTTTTGCTCGGTGCCTACTTGTCGCAGGGCAGAAAAACCAAGCGCGCGGCAAGCTAGTTCGAAGTTCTCAAATCTGGAACTTTCCAGGGTCTAGTTATGAAGATCAGGCTTGCCAGGGAAACCGCGAACAGGGCCGCTATCAGGATGCCAATGTCGTGGCTGGTGTCGGTGTTTAGGTAGCCGTAGACAACTGAGACAACGCTGGTTGTTGAGAAGTTCACAACCCCCAGCAGTGATGCCGCGGTGCCGGCCTCAGACCCGTGGTTATAAAGCGCGATGGTTGGGATTGTGGTTATTCCAGCACCAAAAATAAACAGCTGCAGCATAAAGAAGGCTTCTGCCACCAGCAACCCGGAGCCAGAGGTTGCAAAAAGCCCAAGGCCAATCAGAATGCCAAGCGATGAGTAGATTGCAAGAAGCCACTGCCCCTTAATCACCCTGGCGGCATAGGCGCCCACTTGAACGCCGATATAGGAGGCGAAAGAGTTCGCTGCCACCCAGTAACCGAAGTCTGAAGCCGAAAGGCCATAGCCGTCCTGGAACAGAAACGGCACCGTGTTCAGGTATGCAAACAGCGCCGAGAGCTGGAACGCTCCAAAGATCATCAGTCCGATATAGACGCGGTCCTTTAGTACTGCCTTGTAGCCCCTGGCCAAACCAAGCGGGGTGCTGCTTCGCCGCTTGGCAACCGGAAGGGTTTCAATTAGCAACCGGTAGGCAAACAGCGCCAGCAGGATGCCGGTAAAGCCGAAAATCAGAAACACGGTTTGCCAGGGTGCAACTTCTGTCACCTGGGACCCAACGATGGGTCCAATGATTGGCGAAAGCGACTGGATCAAAAACACCCTTGCCAGCATGGTTTGCATCGGCTGACCCTTGAACAGGTCTCGAACGATAGCCCTGCTCACCACGTCGGTACCGGCTGCAAAGAAGCCCATTGCGAAGCGAAGGAACAGGAATACTTCAAAGTTCGGTGCAAAGAATGCCAGGGTTGCGCTCAGCCCAAAGCCGGCGGTTGCAGCCAAAATCAACGGCCTTCTGCCAAATGCGTCCGATAGTGGCCCAATTACCAGCTGGCCAAGTGCAATACCAACGGTGACACCGGTTAGAGAGGCCTGAACCGTTCCGTTCGGAACGCCAAAGAAGTCCGCTACCTCAGGGAACGCTGGAAGGTAGGGGTCAATTGAGTAGGGAATCAGGCTCATCGCCAGAGCCAAAATTACGATGTAGCTGAGCAATAGCTTCTTCGAAAGCTGCTCGCCAGAATCTATAACCCGGCCGCGAATTTTATGTGGTTTAGTCTCTGGCACCCTATGAGAATAGTGCTTCTGCGATAACTTCGCCTGACTCGACCCCGCCTGCTACTGCAAACTCGGCCGAGCCTATTGGGACGGTCCAGCTATTTAGTAGGTCCAGCTCGTCCAGCCGCTTTTGAATCGGAATAAACTGCTGGTCCATATTCCTCTGATAGGCAGCCCAAAGCAGTCCAACATCCACCGAGCCGGAAGAGGAAATGCCAGCGTCATAAGAAAATGGCCTGCGGAAAATTCGCTCGCCGTCTTTGGTCGGAGCCGCGCGTCTAATGTGAGCAAATTCCGGAATCACAGTCAGGCCATTTGGGTGCCTGGCGGCTAAGTCCGGAGTATCGCTTTCCTGGTCGCCGGTCAAAGGGGCGCCATTTGACAGCTTGCGGCCAATTACCTCTTCTTTGCTCGGGGTGCCGAGCTGATCCCAGGTGTCCAGCTGCATCGCGATTCTTCGGAAGGTCAGCAGCGTTCCGCCTTGGATCCAAGTAGGACCATCATTAATCCAAACCACGCTATCGAAGTCCTGTGTCCCAAGCTTCGGGTTGGCAGTGCCATCAACCTGCCCCATCAGGTTTCGGTGAGTTATTCCTGCTGGAACCATCCCTGGAGTGTGGGCAAACCCTGATTGAACGAAGCGAACGCTCGCAAATGGCATGGAGTCTCGAACCAGCCCGCGGGTGCCGTGAGCAAGCACAATTGGATCATCCGCGGCAACGTGAATTAGCACATCGCCCCCGGAGAACTTCTGTTGAAGCTTGTCTACCTTGAATGCCGGAAGCTCATGAAAGCCCTCCGGCTGCATAGCCTGAAGCCCCAGCTTCGAAAATAGCGATGGCCCAAAGCCTACGTATGCAGAGAACCTCGCGGCTCCAATTGCGAGCTCCGGGGCGGGATCGGCCAGCACTGGCTCACCCCTGGTAAGGCGCTGAATGTCATCGGTTATCAGGCTCATGAAGCGCAGCATCGACGCCTTGTCGGTCCCAGGCTTGATGTCCAGGGCAATGAAGTTGGTCACCGCCTGCAGATCGGCTTCGATGCCCATTTGATGCTCGCCATGGAAGGTGAGCTCGCGCTTGGCAACAAAGGTTTCGAGATTCTGGCTGGCAATTGCATTGGTGGCGCCTGCTCCGGCTGCAACTCCAACCAGGCCAGAGGCCGCTGCTACGGCTCCGGTTCCTAGAAAACCCCTGCGCGTTACCAAACTAGTTGTCCATTTCCATTTCGTTCGAGTGGTATTGCTCGTCGCCGCCCTCGGCAGGCTTAGCAACAATGCCGTCGACTACTAAGTCGTCTGCTCCAGTAAAACTAAAAGTGACTGAGATTTCATCCCCGGCTAGTAGGTCCGTAGTTAGCTGCATCAGCATCAGGTGGTTTCCGCCTGGCTCAAGCTCAATGCTCTGTCCCGCTGGAATCGTGAGACCGCCATCGATTTCCTGCATCTTCATCTGGCCGTCAATCATTGCCATTTCGTGAACCTCTGTAATGCCGGCCGCGTCAGTTTGACCACCTGTGAGCACAATGTCAGCCCCAGTGTTGTTGGTAATCGTTCCGTAGACGGCGGTCATGCCGCCGGCAATCGATGTCTCGGATGATTTCACCCAGAGATCTGTTGCCGAGATATCCGGCTTCGCCGAACAGCCAGCCAAAACTAGAACTGCAGCGATTATTAGCGACAACTTGCGCATAATTTCCTCAATGTCAGAGCCCCACTGGATACTTTTAGGGGACGTTTCTAGCCTAATTCTACACAATGTAGAACTAAAAAAGGGACGACTTTTTGAAACTTCCTGCGACACGCGGGCAAATCAAACGGCCTAAAGTTCAAGTTGTGGGTTAATGTTCAAGAAATAACTAAATAAGTGAACTTTTTTGAGTTTCAGCACTACATGTAGTGGTTAAGTGCTACTATTGCAATTCTGAAATTCGTAAAAAATTCACTCAAATTTTGACAAAAAAAGGCCAAAGACGGCCTTTGGGGACCCAAGGAGGCAACCGATGGCGGTTACCGTTTACACGCTTCCAGCCTGCGTGCAGTGCGACAGCACCAAGCGCATGCTTCAGCGCAACGAAATCGAATACGACGAGGTTGACATGAGCCAGGATCCAGTGGCTCTAGACATGGTGAAGACCTTGGGTTACACCGCAGCACCGGTAGTTGTATCAGGCGAGGACCACTGGAGTGGTTTCCGCATGGATCGCATTCAGTCTCTAAGCGCCTAAGTCAGGTGTGAGGTGTTCGACGTCGTTTACTTCTCCTCAGTTTCGGAGAACACAAAGCGATTTGTCGAGAAGCTCGGATACGAAAGCATCCGAATCCCCCTCAAATCCGATGAAGCCGCAAGCTTCATCCATGAGGGCGAAAGCGTTCTAGTTGTCCCAACCTATGGTTCCGGCGATGACAAGAGCACAGTTCCAAAACAGGTCATCAAGTTTTTGAATAATCCTGCAAATCGCAAACACGTGCGTGCCGTGATTGCAACTGGAAACACCAACTTCGGCTCTTCCTATGGGCTAGCCGGGGACCTGGTAGCCGCCAAGCTCGGAGTTCCGCTTCTTTATAAGGCAGAACTGCTGGGCACACCAGACGACATCGAGCAAGTGAGAGAAAGGCTGGAGCAGCTATGGCTAACCAGGTAGTAGAACTAGACGACAACGGAGTTGAGACCGGAAAGACTGGCATTGATAATGCCATGAGCTATCACGAGCTGAACGCAATGATCAACCTTTGGGACACCGAGGGCAAGATGCAGCTCGAGAAAGACAAGCTTGCTGTTCGCAAGTACTTCCTTGACCACGTAAACCAGAACACCGTTTTCTTTCACTCTCTAAAGGAACGTCTGGACTACCTAGTTGAGAACGAGTACTACGAGAAGGAAATCCTTGACCAGTACCGCTTTGAGTTCATTGAGGAACTAGAAAAGCTGGCCTACTCCAAGAAGTTCCGCTTCGACGCCTTCATGGGTGCCTATAAGTTCTATACCGGCTATGCGCTAAAGACCTTTGATGGTGAGCGCTACCTGGAGCGCTTTGAAGACCGTGTTGTGATGGTTGCTCTTGCTCTTGCCGAAGGCAAGGAAGACATCGCAATCTCTATGGTCGAGGAGATTATCTCCGGTCGCTTCCAGCCAGCGACTCCAACCTTCCTAAACTGCGGAAAGAAGCAGCGCGGCGAGTTCGTCTCCTGTTTCTTGCTTCGCATCGAAGACAACATGGAGTCAATCTCCCGCGGTATCAACTCTGCGCTGCAGCTTTCAAAGCGCGGTGGCGGTGTAGCCCTGAACCTTTCCAACGTTCGTGAGTACGGCGCTCCAATCAAGAAGATTGAGGGACAGTCCTCGGGAATCATCCCCGTGATGAAGCTTCTAGAAGACAGCTTCTCCTATGCAAACCAGCTAGGTGCCCGTCAGGGTGCCGGTGCGGTTTACCTAAACGCCCACCACCCAGACATCCTGCGCTTTCTAGACACCAAGCGTGAAAACGCAGACGAGAAGACCAGAATCAAGACTCTGTCAATCGGTGTTGTTGTTCCAGACATCACAATGCACCTGGCAAAGGACAACGAGGACATGTACCTGTTCTCGCCATACGACGTCGAGAAGGTCTACGGCGTGCCATTCGGGGACATCTCGGTCACCGAGAAGTACCAGGAAATGGTTGATGACCCACGCATCAAGAAGCAGAAGATCAAGGCCAGAACCCTGTTCGAGCGCATTGCTGAGCTTCAGTTCGAGTCCGGCTACCCATACGTGATGTATGAGGACACCGTGAACAGGGCAAACCCAATTCAGGGTCGCATCAACATGTCAAACCTTTGCTCCGAGATTCTGCAGGTGAACACACCAACCACCTACAACGCAGACCTTTCGTACGACCAGATCGGTAAGGACATCTCCTGCAACCTAGGTTCACTAAACATCGCAATGGCGATGGACGGTCCGGACCTAGAAAAGACAATCGAGACCTCGATTCGGGCGCTTACCGCTGTGAGCGACCAGTCCGACATCGTAAGCGTTCGATCGATTTCAGATGGCAACCACAAGAGCCACGCAATTGGCCTAGGTCAGATGAACCTGCACGGCTACCTGGCCCGCGAGCACATCCACTACGGCAGCGAAGAGGCGTTGGACTTCACCAACATCTACTTCTACACCGTGGTCTACAACGCAATCAAGGCATCGAACAAGATTGCAATTGAGCGCGGCTCGGCCTTCGATAACTTCGAGAACTCAACCTATGCCTCTGGCGAGTACTTCGAGAAGTACACCGATCAGGTTTGGGAGCCAGCCACCGAGAAGGTCAAGGAGCTATTTGCCAAGTCTGGTGCGAAGATTCCAACTCAGGATGACTGGAAGCAGCTGAAGAAGTCGGTTATGGAGCACGGTATCTACAACCAGAACCTGCAGGCTGTTCCACCAACCGGATCGATCTCCTACATCAACAACTCGACCAGCTCTATCCACCCAATTGCATCTCGCATCGAGATTCGCAAGGAAGGGAAGCTCGGCCGCGTTTACTACCCAGCCCCATTCCTGTCTGAAGACACCTGGGACTACTACGACGATGCATATGACATCGGGCCTGACAAGATCATCGACACCTACGCGGTTGCAACCCAGCACGTTGACCAGGGTCTATCACTGACCCTGTTCTTCAAGGACACTGCAACCACTAGAGACGTGAACCGCGCTCAGATTCTTGCTTGGCGCAAGGGCATCAAGACCATTTACTACATCCGCATTCGCCAGCAGGCACTCTCGGGCACCGAGGTTGACTCTTGCGTAAGCTGCATGCTCTAGAGATCAGGGACATAACCATGGACAAACTAAAGCTAATTAGCCGCCCAGTTAACTGGAACAAGATCGAGGACCCTATCGACCTCGATGTTTGGAACAGGCTGACATCTAACTTCTGGTTGCCAGAGAAGGTGCCAATCTCAAACGACATCCAGTCCTGGGAGACCCTAAGGCCACACGAGAAGAAGCTCACCATGCACGTCTTCACTGGGCTGACCATGCTGGACACTATTCAGGGCACCATCGGTGCCGCTGCATTGCTTCCAGACGCACGAACTCAGCACGAAGAGGCTGTTATAACCAACATCGCCTTCATGGAGTCGGTTCACGCCAAGAGCTACTCATCGGTGTTCTCAACCCTGTGTTCGACAGCAGACATTGATGAGGCTTTCCGCTGGTCCGAGGACAACCCTCACCTGCAGAAAAAGGCCGAGATCGTGCTTGGCTATTACAACGGAGACGACCCGCTAAAGCGTAAGGTTGCCTCGACGCTCTTGGAGAGCTTCCTGTTCTACTCGGGCTTCTACCTGCCTATGTATTGGTCAAGCCGCGCAAAGCTAACCAACACTGCAGACCTAATTCGACTAATCATTCGCGATGAGGCGATCCACGGTTACTACATCGGTTACAAGTACCAGTTGGCACTTGCCGAAGAGTCCGCAGAGCGTCAAGAGGAAATGAAGAGCTACACCTACGACCTGCTGCTTGAACTCTATGAAAATGAGGTCAAGTACACGGCAGACCTCTACGACGAGATGGGCCTGACAGCTGACGTGAAGAAGTTCCTTCACTACAACGGCAACAAGGCACTGATGAACCTAGGTTATGACGCACTGTTCCCGAAGGACGAGTGTGACGTGAACCCGGCAATTCTGGCTGCCCTCTCACCAAACGCAGACGAGAACCACGACTTCTTCTCTGGATCTGGATCTTCATATGTAATCGGTAAGCACGAATCAACCACCGATGATGACTGGGACTTCTAAGGAGGCGAAAATGGGATGCAACTGCGGTAAAGACAGCTGCGGCTGTGGCGGTAGCCACTAACTAATTCGATTGAGCCGGGCCCCTAAATTTGTGGCCCGGCTTTTTCGCCCCCAAAACTAAGGAGAAGGAAATGGACGGCGCGGTGCTTCTGGCTTTTGCCGTCACTCTTGGCGCCGGCCTCTCCACCGGCATTGGCTCAGCCCTTGCCTTCTTCACCAAAACCACCAACAAAGCTTTCTTTGCGGTTTCAATGGGATTCTCGGCCGGGGTAATGATCTACCTGAGCTTTGTTGAGATTCTGCCCAAGTCCACCGCCTACCTCTCCTCTTCGGTTCCAGAACTAGAGGCAACCGCAATTGCAGCCGGCGCCCTGATCCTAGGGATGGTGCTAATGGCGATTATTGACGCCCTAGTGCCCTCCGGAGCGAACCCGCATGAAAACACCCAGGTCGAACTTATTGGTGACAATCAGAGCCAGCTAGACCTAGCGGAGAACAAGAAGCTGCTTCGCATGGGCTTGTTTGTGGCCCTAGCAATTGCCATCCACAACTTCCCTGAGGGGCTTGCGACATTCCTGTTGGTGCTGGATGACCCAGAAATCGGTATCGCATTGGCAATCGCCGTCGCGATGCACAACATCCCGGAGGGCATCGCGGTTTCGGTTCCCGTGTATTACGCGACAAAGTCAAGAACTAAGGCGTTCCGGCTGAGCTTTCTTTCTGGACTTGCAGAGCCGGCTGGTGCCATCATTGGTTACCTAATCCTGAGGCCGTTCCTCACCGACTTCTCACTCGGATTCATCTTTTCTATGGTTGCCGGTGTCATGGTGTTCCTTGCAATTGACACCCTGCTGCCAACAGCTAAAAACTCAGCCCGCGGTCACCTAACGGTCTATGGGCTGATGGCAGGCATGGCCGTTATGGCTGCCAGCCTGGTGCTGCTGAGGTTATGAAAAAACCCCACCGGATTTCTCCGATGGGGTTTTTCTACTGAAACAAAATTACTTAAGGGTAACCTTGCCACCAGCGGCTTCAATCTTTGCCTTGGCGTCTTCAGCGGCTTCCTTCTTTGCACCCTCCAATAGGGTTGAAGGAGCTGCGTCTACAAGTGCCTTGGCTTCGCCTAGGCCTAGGTTAGTGATAGCACGAACCTCCTTGATAACCTGGATCTTCTGGTCGCCTGCAGCCTCAAGAACAACGTCAAACTCGTCCTTCTCTTCAACTGCTTCAGCGGCAGCGCCACCGGCTGCTGCAACAGCAACTGGTGCTGCTGCTGATACTTCGAATACTTCTTCGAACTTCTTTACGAAGTCTGAAAGCTCAATAAGGGTTAGCTCCTTGAATGCTTCAATGAGCTGGTCGGCAGTCATCTTTGCCATTTTGTTCTCCTAGTTGGTTTGGTAATTAGTTGGACTCTTGCTTTTGACGCAGCGCGTCGACAACGCGAACTGCCCCGGAAGGTAGTGCGTTGAAGGTGTAGGCAGCCTTGAACATAGTTGCCTTGATAGCACCAGCGGCCTTGGCCAGTAGTACTTCACGACTCTCTAGGTCAGCGAGCTTGTTGATCTCTGCAGCATCAAGTGAAACACCGTCCATGACGGCTGACTTGATGATCAGTAGAGGGTTTGCCTTTGCGAAATCCTTTAGGGCCTTTGCTGTTGTGACAGGGTCTCCGTGAACGAAGGCCAGGGCTGATGGTCCAACCAGCTGGTCGTCGAATGCGGTGACTCCGGCATTTTTTGCAGCAATGCTCAAAAGGGTGTTCTTTGCAACCACGTATGTTGCGTCATTAGCCATTGAGCGACGAAGCTCTTTAAGCGCCGTCACACTGAGTCCGCGGTATTCAGTCAGAACGACGGTGTTAGAGCTTGTAAACCTTTCGGTTAGCTCAGCGACCTTAGTCTGCTTGTCTGCCATGGCGCTCCTTGTTTTATTTGGCGCCGGTGACAAAGGAAAACAAAAAATGCTCCGGCGCTAGGCGCACGGAGCGGTCTCGAATGAGACTTTCTTCATACACCTGCGCTGGCGATCACTTTTAGTGAACCTTCGTCAGTCGCGTTGGAACTAAAACTTTCGTTTTAGGTTTTAGCGCGACCGATACCGGCGGTCTTTGGCTCCATAAAGCTTATTGGGAGCGTGGCGTGCACGCAAGTCCTTTTTCACCTTGTTCTTGTTAACGGAGTCGAATCTTGAATCACCGAAGTCCAGTGAGTCCATCACCGGTGGTGGAGCGATTGGACCAGCTAGTTCTTCAATTAGCGGGTTTCCTGGCTCAACGTTGTTGTAGGTGGCCTCGCGGTCAGCACGCTGCAACAGTCCTTCAACTTTTCTGGTTCTGCCTGCTGGAACCATTGAAATCACAGTTCCACTGCGACCGGCGCGGCCGGTACGGCCGGCACGGTGCAGGTAAGTCTTGTATTCCTCAGGAAGATCAAGCTGAATAACCAGCTTCACGTCATCAACGTGAATACCACGGGCAGCAACATCGGTTGCGACCATGACCCTGGCGGAGCCCTTGATGAAACGCTCCAGGTTGCGTGAACGCTGGGCCTGGTTTAGGTCTCCGTGCAGCCTTGCCGTTGGAACACCAGCGTCATTAAGGCTCGCGGCTAGCGCTTCGGCGGTGACCTTGGTGCGAACAAACACGATTGACTTGCCAGAACCCTGCACCAAACGGTGGAAGATTGCTGAGCGGTCCTTCGGGTCCATGACCAATACTCGGTGATCGATGTCTGAGGATTCGTTTACCTCGCCTGGAACTTCATACACAAATGGTGATGGCATGAACTTCTTGACCAGCTGAGCGACCTCTTGGTCCAGGGTTGCTGAGAACAGCAGCTTCTGGCTGTCGCCAGCTGCTTCCAAAATGCGGTTCACTGGCTCAACAAAGCCAAGTTCACACATGTGGTCAGCCTCGTCCACAACAACCGTCTGGCAATCAGAAAGATCAACTAGGCCCTGGGCCATTAGGTCTTCCAGGCGACCAGGGGTCGCAATTGCGATGTCGACTCCGCGCTTTAGCGCCTGAGCCTGACGGTGCTGAGGAACACCACCGTAAATTGTGGTGGTGTAAACGCCAACTGACTTAGCAAGCTGCGACAGAGTGCGATCAATCTGGTCGGCAAGTTCACGAGTTGGAGCAAGAACTAGCGCCTTTGGCTTCAAAGGAGTGCGTGGCTGGTTGCCACCCTTTGCAATGAAAGCAACAAGTGGCACACCGAAAGCAATGGTCTTACCGGATCCGGTCTTACCGCGACCTAGCACGTGACGACCCTCGAGCGCAGCTGGAATAGTTGCGGCCTGAATTGGGAATGGAGTGGCAGCGCCCATCTTGGCGAGCTCCTGGACCAAGCGGTCTGGAAGGTCCATTTCCTGGAAAGTGTTGAAGGTTGTTCCAACCTCTGTTGCTTCGAGCTTTTCTAGCTTCTTGTCGCCCTGGAAAGTCTTTCCGGTTTTTGCTCTGGCGTTTGAAAAGTCCTTGTCGCGTGAGGTTTCACGCTGAACCCGATCTGGGCGCTGGGAATGACGGCCTTTTCGGGCTCCGTCATTTGGTTGATAGTCGCCTTTTTTCGAGGCGTAGCCTTTTCGACCATTTGATTTGGTCGGGGCAGGCGAATAATTATTATTTGGCATCGTTGGGGATTTCCTTATCTGGTGAAACCGGATAATCCCGAGCTCACAATACAACTAGCCTAAGGCTAGGAGTCAAAAAAAGATAGAGCTACTCCGCAAGTCCTCTAAGCTTCAGCTCCGCATACAAGACCGCATCGCTTGGCTCAACCAGGTGTTTGCCGTCTACAAACTTGATCACCGGAATATTAGTTCTTCCAGAAATCGCCTGAGCCTTGTCGGCAAGCTCCTTGCTTTCCTCTACATCAAAGTCGTCGTAATCAACTTTCAGCGTGTCCAGAAGTGACTTTGCCCTGCGGCAGTCTCCGCACCACATTGCGCCATACATTTCTACTTCAGCCATGATTACCTCAATCTCAACTCGTCTGGGATGTCCAACACGTTGCCGTGGTATTTCAATCCCGCCAGTGAAACAACCACAAGATCTGCAACCGATGCAAGGGTCTGTTCGCCGATTCCCACTAACAATGCCGCCCCAGCTAACTTGCCTGCCAAGAGGCCTGCTGGGGCATCTTCGAATACCGCGCATTCAGATATGGGAATGCAAATTTTTTGAGCTCCCAATAGATAAGGCTCCGGGTCCGGCTTACCTTTTCGGCCATCGGCGGCAGTCACTAGAGCCTGAGGCGGCACAATTCCCGCGGCAGACAATCTGGCTCTGGCCAGTTCCGGATTGGCTCCGGTCACTATGTTCCAAGTCCCATCGGGGAGTGACGCCAAAAGCTCAAGAGTTCCGACAAGAGCGGTAGTTGAGTGGGCCTCATCAAGTTCAAGTTGGTTTATGTAATCGAGCGCGTCATGAAATTTGTCTTCCGAAACTAGTTCAGCAACGATGTCGCTTGCTCGTCGGCCGTGATATTCAGCACTGAGCTCAAAGCCGCGGTTATAGCGCTCGCCCCATGACACCCATGCTTTCAGTGCACCGGGCATAGAGTCGACAAGGACTCCATCATTATCGAACAGCAAGCCCTTAAGGGTTATTTGCATCTGCTTTCTAGTCCTTATTCAGCGTGGCGAGAGGTGGTGGTTCGGTAAATACCGAAAGCGGCCAGCGCAAGTAACACTAGCGCCGGAAGCATGAGTCGGAAGAACCAGCTGATTGAAGGAGCGATAATTCTTGACTGCTGCTCCACCGCGGTCATGTTTTCTCTCCAGTCTGGGAAGACTTCAAGGCTAGAGATGGCTTGAAAGCCCATTGTGAAAGCCATAAGTGTCACGACAGCACCAAACACAATTGCCAAGACAAGGTTTAGCTTCACAGCGGCTAAACCAATAGTGCGCTCCTTGACTGGCAGTGGCTTTGAAGACCTGGCTTGGGCAGCGAATCGGGTTCCGGTGATTATGGAAACCGCAATCACGGCCTGAATGATCACCCAGATCCAGACATCAAGGCTAGTTCGAGTCACGTCGTAAACGACCAGGCCGAAGATAATCGCTATTGCCGTTCCGATAATGGGACTCGCGTAAGCAAGACCAATGGCGCGCCGTAGCTTTTTGCGATCTTCATCCTTTTCCCCCGCTGGAATATCGGGCGCATCTTTTCTGAACACGAATGCCGCCAAGATCACGAACACCACTAGCGCTGTTGCAAGGATTATTGGCAGATAGACATTTAGGAATCGCAGTCCCACTGGATCATCCGAGGGGTTGAAAGAATCCCAAGCCCCAAAAAAGCTTGCGATCGCGAAAAGGGCACCGGCGACCAGCGAAAGCACGACACCTAAGTTATTTAGGCGGTGAGCACTTATGGTCAACCCGGAATCAGACTCGGTTCTGATTCTCAAAGCAAGTTTTTGTCCGGCCAGCGCCGCAAGGGCAAATGCAGTAATTCCGAGAAAGAAAAGGTAGATTTCCAGCTGAAATCTTGGGTCCGGATAAACCGAAGTTCCATCTTCAAGATAAACGGTGCGCTGAACCAACAACTGTGAGTAGGCGGCAATCATAAACAAAAGCCAAGCGGCTACAAGGCCAATGAGCGGAAGTCGAATTGCAGTCTTTATGCTCGAGGCAGTCTTCATGGCTAAAGTCTAGACTTAGCGCCATGATTCTAGTTATAGGTGAAGCTCTCATTGACCTGATCGGCCACGAAGGTTCTAATCAGGGCTACAACCCAGTTGTTGGAGGAGCCAATGCCAACGTTGCCGTGGCGCTTGCAAGGGCAGATGTTCCACACCGGTTATTGGCCAGGATCTCAGCTGATTCCTTCGGACACAAGATTGGAGCCCACCTCGAGTCATACAAGGTTGACCTATCGCTTTCAGTTGCTGCCGCCGAACAAACAACCTTGGCTATTGCAACAATCGATTCTGCCGGAGTTGCCAGCTACGCCTTCTACATCAACGGAACAGCCGACTGGGCTTGGGAACCCAAAGAGCTCCCAACCATCGAGGCGGTAACCCTGCTCGGTGCCAAGGCAGTTCAATTTGGTTGCCTAACTGCCGCGATTGAGCCGGGAAGTAAGGTTTTGGCGGATTGGCTTGCAACGTTATCGGATTCAAGACAAATCACGCTCTCTCACGATCTAAACATTCGACCGTCACTAGGTTTTGAAAGAAAAGTCGAGCTAGAGCGTGTTCTTGGGCTAAACGAGGTAAGCCACATAATCAAAGCCTCCGATGCCGACATCGAGTGGCTATTTGACCTAGAGGCAGGTGCCGACCTCAGTGACATCGCTGAACAGTGGACCAGTCGAGGACAGCTGCTAATCATCACCCGCGGGGCAGATGGGGTTGAGGTTCACCACAACAAAGAGCGGCTGTCAGTAGATGCTCAACGGGTTGCTTTAGTAGACACCGTTGGCGCTGGAGATACCTTCATGGCGAATTTCTTAGCCAAACTCAGTGACCTAGATGCTCTGGGCATTGAACCCTTAGCAAAACTGCACGCACTAACCCCGGATGAAATACGCAGCGCCGCTGAGTATGCCACGGCTGCTGCTGCAATCGTGTGTGAGAGGGTTGGCTGCCAGCCCCCAACGAGAGCCGAGGTTGAAGCGCGGCTTCAGGCGTGAGCCGCTCACAAGGTGACTCCTTGAATCGTAAAATGTGGCACTCTTTGTTGTAATGAAGTTACGCGATGGAACCTGGAGTTTCGACTCAAGAGACTTGATGCGCGCTCAGTGCCCGCACTGCACCAAGCTCTCTGTTGCCAGAGAACTCAAGCTGCCCCAGCTACAGGATTTGCTCGATTCTTTTTATGAGAGACCCGATAACCTTCCAATCCGATATGGAAATCAATTTGAGGAAGCTCTCGAGCAAGAATTGCTTGCCAATCTGGGCGATCAAATCCAGAAACCCGAGAGCTATGATCCAGCCGATACTCAAAAGCTCATGCTCGCAAATGTTCCGGTAATCTACCAAGGAATCCTCAAAGGAGGGTCGGGAAGCATGGTGTTTTCCGGCCGTCCGGATTTCCTTTTGCGCTCCGACTACCGATTTGAATTCACCGAAACTGGCCTAACAGCAATACAGTCTGGCGACCTAACTGCCGGCTACACAGCATGGGATGCCAAGCTTTCAAAAACCCCAAAGCCTGAGTACCAGGTTCAGGTGGGTCTCTATGTTGATGTCCTAGAAGCAATGGGTCTAAATGCTCCCGGGACGCATGGTCTAATCCAAGGAAGCCGGGAAATCAACGAGTTTGCTGCCGATGTGCTTGTGGCAAGCATGAAATCAAACCGCAGTGAATACCTCGATGAAGTTGCCGCTTTTATCGACTCCAGCCCGACCTCAATCGCCGACTGCGGAGAGCTGATTTGCACCGCTACCAGTTACTGCGGGATTTGCGAATACCCCAAGCTCTGCAGTCACCAAAGAGATGAAACTAATAGCCTGCAGCTAGTTGCTGGAATCTCGAAGGCTCAGGTTGTGTCCCTTCGGGCAGCCGGCGTAAACACCGTTCGGGAGCTTGGTGCATTTGAGGGAAGCACTGAAACCATGAGTCAGGAAAAAGTTGCGGTGCTCTCAAGACAAGCCAGGCTTCAGCAGCTCACTTATGACTCTGGCGAGCACGTCTACGAAGTAAAGAACCGCGCACCGCTAAGCGCTCTGCCACAAGAAAACAAGGGAGACCTGTTTTTCGATCTTGAGGGGTTCGTGTTTTCGGCTCCAGCGGGTGGCCTCGAGTACCTATTCGGGTATCTGACTATCGACTCCGGATCAGAATTTCACTGGTCCTGGGCAGATGACCGAGATGCCGAGAGAGAATCTTTTGAGGGATTTATTCGGTTTCTATTTGCCAGGCTAGCCACCTATCCCGACCTCAAGGTCTATCACTACGCAAACTACGAGCTAGCCGCTCTGCGCAGGCTCGCAAAGCGCTTCGATAGCTTTGTCGACGAGGTGGAGCAGCTGATCAGCGATGGGGTATTTGTCGATCTTTATCTTGTCGTGAAGTCATCGCTTGTCTTGTCTCAAGAAAATTACTCGATAAAGAAACTTGAGAATTACTACGAGTTTGAAAGAAAATCCACGGTCAAGGAGGCGAAGGGTTCGATGGACACTTACGAGTCCTACCTAGAGAAGCTCGAGTCAGACCCAACTGGCGCAGAAACACTGAAGCGCCAGGTACTCGACTACAACCAAGATGATTGCGTGAGCACGCTGGCGCTGACCAGGTGGTTAAGAACTCTTTAGTAGTCCGACAGGTCCAATGGAATCCCGGGACCGAAAGTAGTTGCGACAGAACCCTTTAGTAGGTACTTACCCTTTGAGGTCGAAGGCTTTAGACGAACAACCTCTTCCATCGCAGTGGCAAGGTTCTGGCTTAGCTGCTCCTTGGTGAAGCTGGCCTTTCCAATGATGAAGTGAAGGTTTGACTGCTTGTCAATACGGAACTCAATTCGGCCACCCTTGATGTCGGTGACTGCCTTGGCGGTGTCCATGGTGACTGTTCCAGTCTTTGGGTTTGGCATTAGGTTACGAGGTCCTAGAACCTTACCTAGTCGACCAACCTTACCCATTAGGTCTGGGGTTGCTACTGCTGCGTCGAAGTCGGTCCAGCCGGCCTCAACCTTTGCAATTAGCTCGTCTGAGCCGACCTCATCGGCGCCTGCTTCGCGGGCTGCGTCTGCTTGTGCACCGTTAGCAAAAACGATTACGCGAGCGGTCTTACCGGTTCCGTTTGGCAGCGAGACGGTGCCACGGATCATCTGGTCGGCTTTTCTTGGGTCAACACCTAGCTTCAAAGCAACTTCAATAGTTGAGTTGGTCTTCTTGCCGGCGACGTCGATTGCAAGTGCTGCAGCGTCTGCTGCTAGGTAGAACTTGCCCTCTTCGATTTTTGCTTTTGCCTCGTTATAGGCCTTTGAACGTTTTGCCATGCTGCTATTCCTTTTCGGTCACAGTAGTGGTTGATGGGTGTTACCCCTCCCACGACTTATCTTTTTTGTTGCTTAAAGCTCAGTGGTGATTCCCATTGAGCGGGCGGTGCCGGCGATGATCTTGGCTGCTGCCTCAACATCGTTGGCGTTCAGGTCTGACATCTTTGCCTCAGCAATGCTGTGTACCTGGTCTCGAGTTAGCTTTCCAACCTTCACGGTGTGAGGGGTGCCACTACCCTTTGACACTCCAGCTGCCTTCTTGATTAGCTCAGCGGCAGGAGGGGTCTTCAGGATGAATGTGAAGCTACGGTCTTCGTATACGGTGATCTCCACTGGAACAACGTTGCCGCGCTGGTCTTGCGTTGCGTTGTTGTAAGCGGTGCAGAACTCCATGATGTTAACGCCGTGCTGACCTAGCGCAGGTCCGATTGGAGGAGCTGGGTTAGCAGCTCCTGCCTGGATCTGCAGTTTGATCAGTCCGGTGATCTTCTTCTTGGGTGCCATTATTTTTTTCTTTCCTTAGTTCAGCGGACCGACCTGGTCAAAGGCCAGTTCCACTGGAGTCTCGCGTTCGAATAGTGAAACCAAAACCGTGACCTTGCCGCTTTCTGGCTTGATCTCGGAGATTGTGCCGGGAAGGCCGGCAAATGAGCCGTCCTTGATCAAAATGCTTTCGCCGATCTTGAAGTCTATGTTTACCGGGATGGTGCGGGCCTTGGCCTTGCCACCGGTAACGCCTGCTGCCTTGGCGCTCTTTACCTCTTCGGTTTCCTCAGGGGTGAAAAGCGGCTTCAGCATGTCAAATGCCTCTGCTGGCCTCAGTGGTGTTGGGTGCTGAGAGTTGCCAACGAATCCAGTAACAGCAGGTGTGTGGCGAACCAGAGTCCAGCTGTCCTCATTCATTTCCATGCGAACTAGCACGTAGCCGGGAATGCGAACCTTAGAAACTAGCTTGCGCTGACCGTTCTTGATTTCAATGGACTCTTCCATTGGAACTTCGATCTGCAAAATGTCATCGCCTCCGGCAAGTGCTGCCTTACGAGTTTCAATGTTCTGCTTAACACGGCGCTCATAGCCTGCGTAAGAGTGGATTACGTACCACTTGCCTGGCTGGCTGCGAAGTTCTTCGCGGAACTTGCGGTATGGGTCTTCTTCTTCGACCTCAGCCACTGGCTCAGCAACTTCGGTTGACTCCTCCACAACGTGGAAGCCGTCCATCTCGTGCTCAGCCTCATCGGCTGCTGCTTCTAGGTCCACAGCATCCAGGTCAACGTTTTCGTCAACTGCTGGCTCACCGATTTGTACCGGCTCGCTCTGGGCAACATCACTGAAATTCAAATCTGACACGTTCTACCTCTTATCCTGCGAACACAAAGGTCACGACGTTTAGGAACAGCCAATCAAGGCCGGAAATGATAAGCATTACAACTGCCACGAAAGCCAGAACGACTCCGGTGTAGTTGATTAGCTCTTTGCGGGTTGGCTTAGTTACCTTGCTTAGTTCAGCAAGTACTTGGCGAACAAACAGCACTAACTTCTGAATAGGGTTCTTAGTCCTAGCGGCATCGGCTTTCGCCTTTTCCACTAAGTCTTCTGAAGCCTTCTCGTTCTCTTCTGCCAACTTGACCTTCTTTCTTACGCAGGGCGGACAGGACTCGAACCTGCAACCTGCGGTTTTGGAGACCGCTGCTCTACCAATTGAGCCACCGCCCTATGTGACATCGCCATCAACCGTTACTTAGCACGAGGCTTGGTTTCAAGTGCCACCTGGAAAAGACACACTTCTAGATTGAATCTATTTAAGTGAGTTTCGCCAGATTAGTTTTCGGCAGATGTCAACCTAAGTAATACTAGGGGGTTATTTGGTGCTTCGCAACGGGTAATCCGCGCCAAAACTGCAGCTTCCCCAACTATTCTAAATACATGTCTGAACATAGAATCTCAAAGCGCATCAGTGCAATCGCCGAATCCGCGACACTCAAGGTTGACAGCAAAGCCAAAGCTCTGATTGCTCAGGGTCGACCAGTGATCTCATATGCTGCCGGCGAACCAGACTTTCCGACACCTGAAAACATCGTTGAGGCCGCGGCCAAGGCCGTTAGAGAGCCGAAGAACCACCGCTACACACCCGCGGCTGGACTGCCAGAGATGAAGGAAGCGATTGTTGCAAAGACGCTTCAAGACAGTGGAACAGAGGTAAAACCAAGTCAGGTGATAGTGACTAACGGTGGCAAGCAAGCCGTTTATCAGGCATTTCAGGTCATCATCGATGATGGCGACCAGGTGCTGGTTCCAGCTCCGTATTGGACTACTTACCCGGAGGCAATCAAACTTGCCGGCGGAGTTCAGGTGGATGTTTTTGCAGGATCTGACCAGGGATACAAGGTCACCGTTGAGCAGCTAGAAGCTCACTACACGACAAAAACCAAAGCACTCTTGATCTGCTCACCGTCCAACCCGACCGGCGCCGTTTACTCAAAAGAGGAGTTGACCGCGATTGGAAACTGGGTTGCCAGCAAGCCAAACCTCTGGGTGATAACCGATGAGATTTACCAGAACCTGGTCTATGAGGGAGTCAGGGCCTACTCCATAACCGAGTTAGTGCCCGAGATTCAGGACCGCACAATCATGGTCAACGGTGTCGCCAAGAGCTATGCGATGACCGGTTGGCGTCTGGGCTGGATGATTGCGCCGGATGATGCAGCTAAGGCTGCCGGCAACCTGCAGTCTCATCTAACTTCAAACGTTTCTAACATTTCACAACGCGCTGCGATTGAAGCTTTGACTGGGGATCAAGAGCCAGTCAAGAAGATGCTCGAGGCTTTTGATCGCCGTCGGAAGTTGGCGGTTTCTGAACTGAACAAGATTGCTGGCATCCACACCCCCAACCCACAGGGCGCCTTCTATGTCTACCCGGATGTTGGTGGACTGCTTGGTAAGACCTGGGCCGGCAAGCAAATCAACAGCTCATTGGAGCTGGCGGATTTGATCCTTGACGAGGTTGAGGTTGCGATGGTGCCCGGTGAGGCCTTTGGACCAAGCGGTTATCTAAGACTTAGCTATGCGCTTGGAGACGACCAGTTGCTAGAGGGTATCCAGCGACTGCAAAAACTATTCGGCTAAAAACCAATCAGGTTTGGCTCGGGAATTAGATTGATTCCCCACCTGGCTGCAACACGTTCTTGAATAAGCCTTGCTAATTCCAGCACTTCCTGACTTGTGGCACCACCACGGTTTGTAATCGCAAGTGCATGCTTATTGGAGATTGCAGCCTTTGAACCGGGTAGGCCATAGCCCTTTGGGATGCCGGCATTTTCGATCAGCCAACCTGCCGAGAGCTTTACCTGATCCTCGTCCGGCATCGACCAGCGCTGCATCTCTTCGGGAAACTCCAGGCTCTTGGAATAGCTCACGACCGGGTTTGTGAAAAAACTTCCGCAGCTAACGCTGTCAGGGTCATTAGCTTTCACAACCATTCCCTTTGAGCTTCTTAGCTCAAGGACGGTGTCCCTGACCTGACTAAGGGGCAGCTGCGAACCGTAGGCTGCTCCGACATGTTCGGTGATTTGCCCCGACGCCATTGGAACACTCAGCCCATCGAGTTTCAGAAGTCGAAACTCAACCCAACCGATGATTCCCAACAAGCCGTGCTTTAGGGCGCTGTCGCGATAAGAAAATTCAAAAAAGGCAGCTGGCTTGATTGCCAGCTCTCCTGTTTCCTGATCGAGAAATTCAACTTGGGTGATTACCTGTGAAACCTCTTGGCCGTAGCCACCAACATTCTGAACCGGAGTTGCTCCGACGCTGCCGGGGATGCCACTCATGGCTTCGATGCCGGCATAGTCATTTTCCACAGCCCATGCCACAAACTCATCCCATGAGTGCCCGGCCTGAACCTGGACCGTGACCGACTCCGAATCCTCCGCGACAATCTCAATCCCACGGTTGGCAACCAGCACAATTGTCCAGTCGCTCATGTCATCGGCAAAAACGGTGTTACTGCCGCCGGCTAGAACCTGGTGCTGGTCCTCACCGTCCCAGAGTTCGGCCATGGTGCTGTAAAGAATCTCGGTGTTGGTGCAGGTACTAATGCGCTTTGGAACTCCACCGACCTGCATGGTGGTGAGGGTTGAAAGTGGAGCAGGGTTAGAAACTGTCAAAGCTGAACCCACGCCTGTGACTTACCCAGCACTGTGTTGTCCTCGAAGCTAACAACCAGATCAATTCGGGCTCTGCCTGTTTCCTCATCGAGGGCGCCAACTTTGGCAACAACAGAAAGCTTGGCCGCGCCAGCTGCTGGGACCACGACGGGCTTCGTGAACCTCACGCCATAGTCGACCACCTTGCCAGCTTCTCCCAACCACTGAATCACCGGTTGAATGGCAATGCCCATCGTCAACATTCCGTGAGCAAGCACGCCAGGAAGGCCCACTGCCTGGGCAACATCGTCTCGGTAGTGGATTGGGTTGAAGTCACCAGACGCGCCTGCGTAGCGAACTAGCGAGTCCCTGGTTATTTCAAAGTTCTGCTCTGCGACCTGGTCGCCAACATTCAAACCGGCAAAATCAGGCATCTGCTCCCCTAACGACCAGTGTGGACAAGGCGGTGCAAACTAGGGTTTCTGACGGATCATAAATCTTGGTCTCGAAGCTGACCATGTGATTGCCTCCGAGTGATTTAACACTCGCAACCTGGAGCTGACTGGTCAGAACATCGCCTGCCACTATCGCGCGTTCAAACACAAATTTTTGATCACCGTGAACGACTCTAGAAAAATCTAACTCTGCTTCTTTGTCGGCAATCACGAGTTTCAGGCCAAATTCTTGAAGAACAATTGGGAAAGTTGGCGGAGCCACTAGGTCGGCGTGACCGGCCGCCAGAGCTTTGTCCAGATCCAGAGATGCTTCGCCAGCCATTGTGGCTCTTGCAAACTCGCGTATTTTTTCACGGCCGACCACATAAGCCTCTGACCGAGGATAGGTCTTGCCTTCGATATTTGGATTCACCATGAATACAGGGTAATGCCTTGGTAGCGGGGGCGGGACTCGAACCCGCGACCTCACGATTATGAGCCGTGCGCTCTAACCACCTGAGCTACCCCGCCGCGCTTGATCCTAAGATCGAGCCCCGAGACAGGATTGAACTGTCGACCCCTTCCTTACCATGGAAGTGCTCTACCACTGAGCTATCGGGGCGAAGCCTAAAGGCAACCGAAGAAGATTAGCACTAGCGCACAGCGCTAGGCAAACGCCAAATTTGTAAATCTAATTCGGAGGCGTCGTAGCGTATCTTTCCGCCCACCACTCGAAGTGATCCGTTTCCAAAAAGATTCTCAGCTCCCTCGGCGCCACTTAGGGCATCCCTGGAGAGCTCCAGCTTCCTATCGCGGCCCCTGGAGGCAATGACCAGAACCGATTCGGTCTTGGATTCGCGAACAAATGCAAGGGCCTCGGCAGATGCGTAGAGCCAGCGCATTGCGCCCTCTTGAAGGCTGCGATGGCGCTTTCTAATCTGCGACAACTTCGCGTAGGTGTCCAGCATCGATAGGTCAGAATCGCGCTCTTGGTTCCACGGGATTGGAGTTCTGGAGGCCTCTCCGTTTTCGCCTTCGAGACCAAACTCATCGCCAGCAAAAATCATTGGAATTCCAGGCATTGTGAACTGGAGGCCGGCTGCAACCCGCTGCGAGTCTGGAATGGCAAAGGTTTTGAACCTGCCGGTGTCATGGGTGTCTAGGGCATTGAGGTTGTGAAGCCGCACATGCCACGGGAAAATGCTGGCAAATGAGGTGTGAAGTTCTCGGAATTGTTCTGCGGTGATGCCTTTTCGTCCCGGCCCAATTTGATTCTCTTCGGTCTTCACCTCTTGGTTCCAGAGCCAGCGCCAAACCGGGCGGGTGAAGTTGGAATAGGTCATTGCCGCCTGATAATTCTTGCCCTGGATCGACTCTGCAGCGTCTGAAGTGAACTCTCCGATCAGGAACGAGTCCGGGTTAACAGAGTTCATGGTGAGCCTGATGCTGTCGGCAACCTCAGTGCTGTGGTCTTCATCACGAATCTTGCCGGTCATGTTCGCAACATCAATACGCCAACCATCAAGCTGGTATGGGGCTTTCAGCCACTTTGCCACCACCGAGTCTTTGCCGCGGATGAATCGGTCTTTTAGGTCTGAGGAGTTCCAATTGAACTTTGGTAGAGACGGTACACCCCACCAGGACTCGTACTTTGTGTTGCGATCAGTGAAGTAATAAAAATCGCTTTCCTTGGCAGCTGGCTTCTTGTGAGCCGCTACGAACCACTGATGCTTGTCACCGGAATGGTTAGCAGTTAGGTCGCCCATGACCTTCAGGCCCATGCTGTGAGCTGATTTCACGAGGCTGGAAAGCGCCTTGTTGCCGCCAAGCAGTGGGTCGACCTCATCAAAGCTTGCTGCGTCATAGCGGTGATTTGAAAATGCCGGGAAAAAGGGTGTCAAATACAAAACCGTTGCGCCAATTTTCTTGAGGTGATCTAGGTGTTCCTCGATGCCCCTTAGGTCACCACCGAAAAATTGCTGGGCAACTCCCGCTCCGTGGCCCTTGACTTTGTCGGACCAATTTCGCTTGTCTGCCCACTCGGGAAGTTCTCTGGCATCTGCCTGCTCGCTTTTTGCGAAGCGATCTGGAAACACCTGATAAAAAACAGCTCCGGTTGCCCACTTGGGCACCGAGTTGTAGATGTTGATCTTGAAGTCATCGCGGTCTGGCTGATCGTTTTCAAAAAGTCCAGCCGAATTCAACCAATAGCAATCGCCGGCCTCGGTCTGGATAAAGAATCGATAGGAGACCTCCGGGTTCCACATCGTAATGACGCCCTCATGCCAATCCCAGCCATGCCGGTGAATTAGCTTTTTGAATGGCGTGCTTAGAAATGCCTCGCCGGAGTCGCTTTGGCGAACCAAGACGCGAGTTACTTTGCCCAGGCTTTGGTGAGTTCGAATGCGAATCTTTACTTTTTCCATAAGCTCAGGTCGCTGGTTGGCAACATAGAGCGCAGAGCCGTCGTGGTGTGGTTGGAGATCAAGATCCGGCATGATTCAAAGTTACTAGCGCATCCGGCCAGATTGGCTTAGGCAAGCCTAGGTTCGAGCGAACTGATTGGGTCTAATAGCCCAGGCTTGCATTGATCTCATCCAGCATTTTCTGCCAGATTACCGCTGGCTCATCGTCGCCTCTAATAATCCCAACTTGAGCAGCAGCCCATGGAACCCAAATGGAATCCATTTCTGCAATAACCGGCATTGGAACCGATTCAAGACCGGCCATCCCAAACTCATAGGCGATCTTGGAAGCACTTGATTGCTCGAGTGCCGCAAGTTCAGCTGGCGCCTTGCCTGTTCCCTGGAACAGGGCCAATTGGCCCTGGCTGCTTCCTAGGTACTCAAGTACAAACTTGGTCGCAGTTGCCACTGCATCAGAACCCGAAGCAACCATGGCTCCGGTTGCGCCAGAAAATGTTGAGCCTGGGTATGGTCCGGCTGGTGGAACTGGGTAGGCTGCCCAACCAGATTCACCGAATTGCTCGTTGAACCAGTTTCCGTTCCACGGCCCGGTCAACCAGCAAGCCTTAGTGCCTGCTACCAGTTGCTCCTTGATGTTCCTGGTGTTACTTGCCAGCTCGAAACTGGTGGCGTTATCTGACAGCCAGGCTGCGAATGCAAACCCCGCCTCCGTGCCCATTCCAAGAACCGTGAGATAGGAGCCATCCTCAGCCGTTTCAAAGACCGGAGCCCCGAACGAAGTTTGCAGAGCGTAAAAGTGATATGGGTCACCAGCCCCATCGTTTAGCGAGATCGCCAGTCCGGCGGCAACCGCCTCCTGGAAAGTCTCGGGTGCAGTGGGCATAGCTTCCAAGACACAGGCCAAAGCTGCATTTTCTTGTGAAACCGGCAGTCCGTACTGCTGCCCCTGGTAGGCAAAGGCCTGAATGGCACCGGGTATAAAGCCCTCGGCAAGACCAGAAACATCAATGGGTTCGAGCTTTCCGGCAGCAACCAACTCTGGCTGCCAGTCATAACTGCCAAGAATTATGTCGGGCCCAGTGCCCGGACCGGCACCTAGAAAATCTGGCTGCAGGTTCTCCTTGACCACTAGGTTGACTCGGGTTCCGGTATCCATCAAAAACTGTGCTGCGACAACTTCCAGACCCAGCGCTTGTGCTTCGCTCAGCCAGACAGTTATTTCTGTTGGAGAGTCGGCTTGGACCTGGACAGCAGGCGTTGATGTCTCTGGCACGACCTCGGCACTAGAGCAACCAGTTGCGAGAAAAAGCACGGTAGCCGCCGCGGCTACCTGCCGGCTGAGTGCCTGTTTCAAGTTGACCCCTAGCTGTTCCCAAACCAAAAACAATAGCTGCATTTCGTTTACAGATTTTGCAGTGGCTAACAGTCTATTTTGGGTGTCACTTTTTTTAGTAAATCATTGACTGTAAGCGCTTACTTCGCTCTATGCTTTTGCCCATGCAAACCACATTCTCTGAATCGAAACCAGGCGCCGAGTGGTGGCGTTCGGCAGTCATTTACCAGATCTACCCGCGATCTTTTGCTGATGGCAATGGCGATGGAATTGGCGACATCCCTGGAATCACATCGAGATTGGACTCACTTGCCGAGCTTGGGATTGATGCGATCTGGTGCTCACCGCTAACCAAGTCGCCTCAAAAAGATGCTGGCTATGACGTGTCCGACTACAGAGACATTGAACCGCTGTTTGGAACCTTGCAGGACTTTGATGAGCTGGTTGAGAAAGCCGGCGAGCGCGGAATTCGCATCATCATGGACCTGGTTCCGAACCACTCCTCGGAGGAGCACGTCTGGTTCAAAGAGGCCTTAGCTGCCAAGCCGGGCTCAGCGGCCAGAAACCGCTACATGTTCAGAGACGGCAGGGGTGAAAACGGCGAGCTTGCACCAAACAACTGGGAATCAGTGTTCGGTGGGCCAGCCTGGACCAGGATCACAGAAGCCGATGGCACCTTAGGCCAGTGGTACCTGCACATTTTTGATAAATCACAACCGGACTTCAACTGGGAAAACCCCGAGGTCATGGAAGAGTTTGACAGCGTCTTGCGCTTTTGGCTGGACCGTGGAGCAGCTGGATTCAGAATTGACGTCGCTCACGGCCTTGTGAAGGAGGACGGGCTTCCAGATGTGCCGGTCAAGTCAGAGCCAAGGGCCGACGCCAATGGCGCAAACGACAACCGCTGGGACCTAGTTAGCCCACACCCATTTTGGGCTCGAGAAGGTGTTCACGAGATAAATCGACGCTGGCGAAAAGTTCTGGATGAGTACCAAGACCGAGCCATGTGCGCCGAAGCTTGGGTGCTGCCACTTTCGAAAATGGCAACCTGGGTGAGGCCGGACGAATATCACCAGACCTTCAACTTTGCGTTTCTGGAAACCCAGTGGAACCAAGACAAGATGATGGCAGTCATTGACGAGTCCATCATGGAATTTTCGAATGTGGGCGCTCCCGCAACCTGGGTTTTATCAAACCACGACGTGATTCGTCACACGACCAGGCTGTCCTATGACAAGGTTCCGCCTCAGGGCGACGGAATTGGCCCGGACTACCCGCAGCCAGATGAAGCCCTAGGCCTCAAGCGCGGGCGAGCCTCAAGCGCCATGATGCTTGGGCTGCCAGGAGGCGCCTATGTCTACCAGGGCGAAGAACTCGGGCTTCCCGAGCACACGATGCTCGATGGTTCGGTCCGACAGGACCCAATTTACTTCCGCACCAATGGTGCGGCGGTGGGTCGAGATGGCTGCAGGGTGCCAATTCCATGGACTGCAAGTGAACCAGCTTTCGGATTCAGCACGACTGGAGAATCCTGGCTGCCCCAGCCAGAAAGTTTCAAGAACTATGCCCGGGCAGTTCAGGAGGGCGTGGTCGGTTCGACGCTCGAACTCTACAAATCCCTGCTACAGGTGCGAAAGCAAAACGCGCTTGGCCACGGATCACTTGAGTGGCGAAATGACCTTGTCCCAGCGGGCGCATTCGCCTACCAAAATGGTCCAGTGCTGGTGGTTGTGAACTTCACCAACGAACCATTCGCCCTTCCCGCAGGCGAGCTGCTTGTGACTACTCAGCTTGGCCTAGCCGCTGAAGGTCACCTTGAAGCAGACCAGGTTGCTTGGATCAGGGCCTGAGTGCTAAAGCATGAGGCGGTAGCCGGCGCTGAGTGGTGGCGTTCCGGGGTGATTTATCAGATCTACCCTCGCTCCTTCGCAGATTCAAACGGCGATGGCATGGGCGACCTGGTCGGCATCACCAAGCACCTGGGAGACATTGCCGATCTTGGCGTGGATGCGGTTTGGCTGAGCCCCTTTTACTCATCACCCCAGAAGGATGCTGGCTACGATGTCTCGGACTATACGGACGTTGACCCGCTTTTTGGTTCGCTTGCAGACTTTGACGCGCTTGTTGACAGAGCCCACGAACTGAACCTACGGGTAATGATTGACCTGGTTCCAAACCACACCTCAGACCAGCACAAATGGTTCCAGGAGGCGCTTGTGAGCCCGGTGGGAAGTGCTGCCCGGCGCTACTACCACTTCAAAGAAGGCAAGGGCGTAAACGGCGAGCTCCCTCCAAATAACTGGCAGAGCATGTTTGGTGGCACGGCCTGGACCAGGCTGGAAGACGGTCAGTGGTATCTGCACCTGTTTGACTCCTCGCAGCCTGATTTGAATTGGGAAAACCCTGCCGTGCACAGGGAGTTCGAAGCCATTTTGAGATTTTGGCTGGACCGAGGCATCGACGGCTTCCGGGTAGATCAGCCCCATGCCATGGCCAAGGCTGAAGGACTTCCGGATCACCCCTACGTCGAGACCGCAGGCGCTGGTTTCGTTGAGGGCCAAGCTGATCCACCGATGTGGTTCCAGGACTCAGTGCATGAGATCTTCAGGTCCTGGCGAAAGATCCTGGAGAGCTACACGGAAGACCGCGCAATGTGTGGGGAGGCTTACGTCCTTCCGCTAGCGAAGATGGCTCTTTGGGTGAGGCCGGACGAGTTTCACCAAACCTTCAATTTCCGATTTCTAGATGCCGGCTGGGAAAAGCAGGCACTGGTCAGCGCAATTAATGAGTCCTTTGAGGCATTCGACGCCGTTGGTGCTCCCAGCACCTGGGTGCTGAATAACCACGATGTCATCCGCCACGTGTCGCGCTTCGGTGGCGACTTTGGAAGAACCACTGCCTCAGATGGCATTGGTCCTGATGCGGTGCAACCTGACAGTGAACTCGGCTTGGTAAAGGCACGAGCTGCAACCCTGTTCATGCTTGGTCTTCCAGGCGCAAGCTACCTGTATCAGGGCGAGGAGCTTGGCCTGCCCGAGCACACAACCCTTGCCGCCAAATTCCGTCAAGATCCGACATTTTTTAGAACCAATGGCAAGCGCGTCGGCCGCGATGGTGCCAGGGTGCCACTGCCTTGGCTCAAGGGCGGAACCACAAACGGATTCACTGCCGCCGAAACTGCGTGGTTGCCACAGCCAGAGAACTTTGCAGAGCTAAGCCGCGATCAGCAAACAGCTTCCGACTCAACCCTTGGAATGTATAAAGCTGCCCTCAAGCTTCGGAGTGAGCTGGGGCTTGGCCAGGGTTCGTTCTCATGGGTCTCAGACGACACAGTTCTGTCTTATCAGAACCAAGATGTGCTCGTGATTCACAATTTTGGAGACTCTCCAGTAGCACTTCCCGAAGGTGAAGTGCTGATTGCGTCGGCGCCGCTAGGGTCTGGAAAGCTTCCAGCCAACGTCACCGCCTGGCTCAGGGTTTAGTCCGCAAACTCTTTTCTTGGCCACCAGAAGTGCTTGCCGGTAATGAAGGCCATGGCTGGGACGATGATGGTTCTAACCAGCAAGGTATCGAGCAAGACACCGATGCACACGATCGTTCCAACCTGAGCTAGCGCGATCAGAGGCAGCACACCCAGAACGGCAAACACAGCCGCGAGCAAAATACCTGCCGAGGTGATGACGCCGCCGGTCGCGCCAAGCGCCTTGCGCATTCCCTCTCTGGTTCCAAGCTTCTTGGCTTCTTCCTGAGCACGGGTGACCAGGAAGATGCTGTAGTCAACGCCAAGCGCGACTAGGAACAAGAACGCCAGGATGAAAACCGACAGGTCCAGAGCCGGGAAACCAAAAATGTTTTGGAACACAAACCAGCTTGCGCCAACTGCGGAGAAGAACGACCCCACCACCGCAAGCAGCAGCAGCAAAGGAGTCAGCAGTGACCGGAGCAGCAGGATCAGAATCAGGAACACCGAAATCAGGATCAGTGGAACAAGTAGCGCCTGGTCTCTGGCGGTTGCGTCTTCGGAATCTAGAGTGGTGGCATCTTGACCGCCAACCAGGGCGATGCTGGTCTCTGGGAGCGCATCAAGTGCGACCCTAAGCTCCTTCACGATTAGCAATGCCTCGGCAGACTCAGGGCTCGCATTCAGCACCGCGTCAACCTGCGTGAATTCGCCGTTGGTGGCACCAACGCGAACCTCGTCGACACCGGTAACGCCCGAGGCGATCTCAACGGCTTGGTCAACCGACTCATTCGAAATAATCATCTGCGTCGGTGTCGCACTTCCGGCAGAGAAGCTCTTGGCAAGAACTTCCTGGCCAACAACCGCCTCAGGTTTCTCGATAAAGATTTCGGTGGCACTCAAACCGGTCTTCACTCCGATTCCACCCGAGGCAAGAATCGCCAAAACTGCCACACCGGCAGAAGCGACAATGACTGGGCGCTTAGAAACTGACTTGCCAAGTTTTGCCCAAAGCGACTTGTCATTGCGGTTCACGCCGCCAACCTTTGGCACCAGTGGCCAGAAAATTCCGCGCGGGAAAATCACCAGTGCCGCGGGCAAAATCAACAATCCAGCTATCATCGCGACCACGATTCCAACCGCGGAAACCAATCCCAGCACCTGGCGGCCTTCGATCTCAGCCAACAGCAACAGGGCCAGGGCAACCGCAACGGTAGACCCCGAAGCCAGGATTGCTGGGCCGGCACCGCGCAATGCGGTTCGCATGGCCTCCCTGCGATCTTCAAGACCTAACAGCTCCTCGCGATATCTGGCAATCAGGAGCAGCGCGTAGTTGGTTCCAGCACCAAAGACCAGCACCGAAAGAATTCCGGTGACCGAAGCATCCGGAGTGAAGCCGAGGGCCTCAGCGGCTCTTCTTGCCAGAATGCCGGCCATGCCGTCTGCGGTACCAACCACGATAAGTGGAATCAACCAGAGCACTGGTGACCGGTAGGTAATTAGCAATAGCAGCGCTACTACCGAGGCAGTCACGGCCAAGAGACTGAAGTCCGCCCCCTCAAAGATTGATCCGACGTCCTTGATGAAGGCTTCCGGGCCGGTGACGTAAACCTGCATTCCCCTAGGCATCCCAATCGGCGCAATCTCGCGCATGGTGTCTACACGATAGGTGGTCTCTTCAAAGGACTCGGTAATTGCTAGCGGAACCGAAATCAAAGCGGTTGTGCCGTCTTCAGAAATTGCCGCTGGCGGAACAAACTTCTCACCCTGAACCTCTAGGTTTGTAAACTCCACAAACTTTTCGTTCGCCCCGCCCGCGGGCATCATCAGGTTCGGATCAAAGGTCCCCTGCAACCAGGTCAGCTGCTCCTCGGTGAACTTCGATTCGGAGGTGTAGACAATGAATGCAGCCGATGCATCGGAACTTGGAAGCTCATCCTGGAGCTTGGCCACCTGAACCGACTCCGCGGTTTCAGGCAGTCCGGTGCCCGGAGTGGTTTCAGTAGCCTCGGTGTTGAACACCGTAAAGGCAAGGCCGGCAAAGATTAGACCAATCAACATGGTGACCGGTGCTGTTTTCTTGCCGGTAATAAATTTCAGAAGACCGTTCATGAATAATTTCCCCTATCCAAAAAAACACTATCGCAGCCAGCCACAAAAGCCTTAAACCATAAAGGCCCCGGAATCCGGGGCCTTGGTGGCTAGTGAGGGATTCGAACCCCCGAAGTCGATGACAGCTGATTTACAGTCAGATCCCTTTGGCCGCTTGGGTAACTAGCCGTTGCGTGGTGACGCAGCTAGAAAGAATAGCCGATATTCCGAATCCAGGTAGCGGTTATTGACTGGAAGCCTTTACAGTAATTCAAATGGTAGGCATTATTGAGGTCGCTCAGCACGCTGGAGTTTCGACAGCGACGGTTTCCAGGGCGCTAAATGGCAAGGCAAACGTGTCCGCCAGAGCTCGGGAACAGGTTCTGAAATCGGCGCGGGAGCTGGGATATGTTGCCTCATCCTCGGCCTACACACTTGCAACCGGCAAAACTAAAAATGTCGGCGTCGTAATGCCATTTGTGGACCGCTGGTTTTTCTCCTCGGTTCTAGAAGGCGCGGTCAATGCCCTTGTCAACAGGGGTTATGACGTAACTCTTTACAGTCTGTCTGGCGGAAAAGACAACCGAGCCCGGATTTTCGATGAGCTGGTGCTACGCAAAAGAGTCGACGGAGTTCTAACCGTTGGCGTGAAAATCTCCGAGGCCGAGCTTGCAAAGTTGACCGAGCTAGAAAAGCCAATCATCGGTGTTGGTGGCCCAATTCCTGGAACCCGAACGATTGCCATCGATGACGAGGGGGCCGGAAGGCTCGCGACCTCGCACCTGATTTCCCTGGGGCACACCAAGATCGGAATGATTTCGGGTTCGCCGGTCACCGAAATGGATTTTCACCAACCACATCTTAGAAAGACTGGCTATCAGGAAGCACTACTCGATGCCAACCTCAGTTTTGATCCGCGGTGGGATGCTCAGGGTGACTTCACGGTCGGTGGTGGTTACTTCGCTGCAAAACAGATGCTTGGAAACCCAGACAATGCTCCAACCGCAATCTTCTGCGCCTCCGATGAGATGGGCTTCGGGGCGATTCAAGCAGCGCGCGACCTAGGGCTTAGAGTGCCTCAAGACGTGAGCGTGGTCGGAATCGATGGACATCCACTTGGAGAGTTCTATGGCCTATCCACGGTTGACCAGTCAGTGCAACAGCAGGGTGCCAAAGCAGCAAACACACTTGTGGATATCTTGGAGTCGAATGACCCCAAGGCCCAAGAAAACTTCGAGTCCATGACATTCTGGCCAATTGACTTAGTTGTTAGAAGCTCAACAGCCAGACGCACACTCTAGCTAGAGTAGACAAATGGCAGATTCATCATTCGACGTAGTAAGCAAGGTTGACCAGCAAGAGGCGGACAACGCCCTGAACCAGGCAGCCAAGGAAGTTGAGCAGCGCTACGACTTCAAAAACACCGATGCGAGCATTAGCTGGAGCGGTGAAATGGTTTTGATCAAGGCAAACTCGGAGGAGCGAGCCAAGGCCGTGCTGGACGTGTTCCACACCAAGCTGATCAAGCGCGGCATCTCACTGAAGTCTCTAGATTCCGGTGAGCCGTTCCCTTCTGGGAAAGAGATTCGCATCGAGAGCAAGCTCAAGGCCGGAATCGACCAGGAGAATGCCAAGAAGATCACCAAGTTGATTCGCGACCAGGGCCCGAAGAGTGCCAAGGCGCAGATTCAGGGTGACGAACTTCGCGTTAGTTCAAAGAGCCGCGATGATCTTCAGGAAATCATTGCCCTGCTAAAGGGTGCCGATCTTCCGGTTGACCTTCAGTTCGTAAACTACCGCTAGCCCATAGCTAGGTAGCCGGTGCCGCTGCCAGTGATAGAAAACAGGTTGGCAGACCGGATAAACGCTGCTTCACCGGGACCCAGTTTCTCCATCTCGCCCAGTGAGTTAGAAAGCACTATCTCCCCAGCGATGCAAACCAGAATCGCGCTGTCCACTAGCTTCAAATCGATCAGCATTCGATCGCTACTTGGACTAACTTGATAAACCTTGAAATCTGGCACTCCGACTGGATACTCCACCAGCCCGCTGGCAATGTTTTTGGCACTTACCTTTGGGTGCTCCAGTGGTTCAAACTCAAGCACCTGCATGAGCTCTTCCCTGTCCAGCGGCTTGCTGGTTAAGCCTCCTCGAAGCACGTTGTCGCTGGCGGCCATCACCTCAACACCTAGCCCGGCTAGGTAACTGTGAATGTTGCCAGCTGGCAAATACAGCGCCTGGCCCGGCTCGAGAGTAACTAGATTCATTAGAACCGAAACTGCAATCCCGGAATCCAGTGGATATTCCTGATTCAGCTGCTCAGTCAACTGTTTCCGCTCAGGATCAAGCACTGCGGCTTGCTCAACCAACTGACCGACAAGTGCTGAACTGGCCTCCAGCGCGAACCTGGTGGCAGCCTTTAATCCGCCCTGTCTGAATGCCTGCAGCCAGTCGTGGAATATCGGATTGGCGCTTGCAAGCAATCCCAGATCACGCTCGATGTCTTTCAGAGGCCTAAAGCCACAAAGTGCCGAAAAGTCAGAGACTGCAACAATCAGCTCGGGCTTGTGGTTATCGTCCTGATAGCTGGGGTTTCCCAAGCCAAACTGCTCAATGGCGCGTTCCTTGGTCGGGTGGGCCTGGATAGACAGCGGCTTTGCGGCAGCCAGGAGCTTCACTAAATACGGGAGATCACCAACGCGCTCCAGCAAATTTCCACCGATTGGATCATCTATTTCTGAGGGGTCCAGTTTGTGAGATCCGAACCACACCTCTGCCTGCGGCTGACCGTTGGAATCGGTGCGCATTAGGCCAGGAATTAGCTCGAGGGAGCCCCAGGCATATAGCTTCGGTTCGTTTTTTAATCGGTAGATGCTCACGGGGTTAGCCTATCGAGCTGCATCCTCATTGATGATGATGGAAATCGGTCCAGTTGGCGGAGCGGCGGCATCAAGCTCGCTGCGCCTAGCGCGCTTGGCATAGCTGGCGGCAATCAGACCCGACCCCACAGCCAGCGCAATCGGGAAGAAGAACGCAAGCGACAGGCCCACTCCCTGTGACAGGGCGCCCATCATGGTCTTCGCACCAATCGAAACGGTCGAGTTCACGAGGCTAAGTCGGCTAACAGCCCAAGAGGTTGGAACGCCAGGGATGTGACCGGCGGCTGAGTAAAAGGCCGGTGACACCGGCGCCAAGCCAAGGCCGGCAAGGCCCCACAAGACTGCGGTCACAAACATCCCTAATTGCACGCTGACTCCTGCGACCGCTGGCGAAATAACAGCCGATAGTGCCAATGCAATTGCCGCCAAGTAGGCACCTCTAGAAGCAATCATGTGCGGGTGGAACTTGGTTGCAAGATTGGTCATGGACAACCTGCCAATAATCATTCCAACCATGAAGGCCGCGAACGGTATTGACCTCAGTGCAACGTCAACGTTCAAAACGTCGCGGGCGAACACAGCGGCCCAGTCAATGATCGCCACTTCGGGGTAAATGCCACAAAACAAGCCAGCTGCCAGCAACCACAACTCAGGTGGCATTTGATAGAACTTGCGCTTAACCGCCGCCTCTTTTTCCTCGAGGTGACCATCCTCGGATGGGGCCAACAACCAGCGCAACACAAATTCAAAGATCACAACCGTGACAACGGCGACAATGATCAGAAAAACCTCGAGGCTTAGGAACACCGTGGCTAAACCCCCGGTAATCGCCGCTCCCACTGCACCCAAGCTCCAGCCAGCGTGCATGCGGCCGATGATGTTAATGCTTATCTGCTTTTGTAGCAGCACCGCATGCGAGTTAACACTCACCCCCAAAAGCGACATGAAAAAACCAAAGGTTGCATTTATGAAGAACCAGATGAACGGATCCTCGGTGTAGGCAAGGGCAACCAAAAAAATCATTCCACCGTAATTGGAAAAGCGAATTACAGCCCTAGAACCAAAGCGCATCATCAGTCTTGATGCAAAAAACAACGGAGTGATCGAACCGATAACACCCAGGCCAATGATGGTTCCCCAGGTTGCAAACGACACATCAAGCCGGTCTATGAATTCTGGAACCCAGGCCACCGAGGATAGCGCGGCGTGACCCATTGCGACAAAAGTGGCAAGAGTGGCTATCTGCGCTTTCCGTAGTCGGGCGCCAGGCAGACGAGTCAAAAACTATCCCTTTGAAATTTTGAGAATCTCTTCGCGATCGAAGAGCTTTATTCTCTCGCGTCCAGCTGCTTCTCCCAAAGCTTTTTCTTGCGCATCAATCTTGAGCCACTTCTCCCAGTCGATGTAGTCGACGCCCTTGGCTCGCAGGGTTTCCAAGATTTGATCCTCGTTTGGTCGCTCCGGCTGCCACCAGGAGGACTTGTCGGCAATGACATTGCCGATGGTTTCAATTGCATCTGCCTTGGTGTGGCCGATCAGGCCCACTGGGCCGCGCTTAATCCAACCGGTGCAGTAAACCCCCGGGATCTGCTGCCCCGACTCATTAATAACTCGGCCAGCCTCATTCGAAATAACTCCGGAAGCTGCATCGAAGGGAATCTGATCCACTGGCGATCCGTAGTAGCCAACTGCTCGGTAGACAGCCTGCACTGGAAATTCTTGAAACTCACCGGTTGGAACAACGCCACCGTTGCCATCAAGCTTGGTGCGCTCAATCTTCAGTCCGGAGACCTTCCCGTCGGTTCCGATGATCTCGACCGGGCTGGCAAAGAAATGCAGGTGAAGCCTTCTAGCTTCTGGCTCCTGCGGATTCTCACGCAGGGTCTCCAGGGTTTTAACCATGACCCGAACCTGGTTGTTGCTCTCAATGGCAGCAAGAGAGCCCTCGTCATACTGGAAGTCCTCGTCATAAACAATCGACTGAACACCCTCTACGTGCAGAGCTTCTCTAAGCTCCAGTGGTGAGAACTTGACCTGGGCAGGCCCACGCCTACCGAAGACGTGCACGTCGGTCACCGGCGAGGATGAAAGTCTCTTGTGAACGTGATCTGGGATGTCTGTTGGAAGTAGGTCATCGGGCAGCTTGGCCAGCATTCTGGCAACGTCAAGTGCAACGTTTCCGTTGCCGATCACTGCGATCTGTTTTGCATCTAGCGGCCAGGTGAGCCCGACATCTGGGTGTGAGTCGTACCAGTTCACAAAATCAGCAGCTCCGTAAGACCCATCAAGGTCAACACCTGGAATAGCAAGCGGGGCATCCTTGATTGCTCCGGTTGCAAAAATCACAGCGTTGTAGTGGCTCTTTAGGTCATCCAGGGTGATGTCCTGGCCGTAGCGCACGTTTCCGAAAAAGCGAATGTCCCCGCGGTCAAGCACCTCGTAGAGGGCCCGGATGATTCCCTTGATTCTTGGGTGATCTGGGGCCACTCCGTAGCGAACCAGGCCATATGGTGCTGGCAGCAAATCAAACAGATCAATCGAGACATCAAAGTCCCGCTCTGCCTTCAAGATTAGATCCGAGGCATAGATGCCAGCCGGGCCGGCACCTATAACCGCAAGACGAAGCTTGGACATGTGTTTCCTCTAGCCTTTTCGATCAACTACGGCCCGAGCAAAAGCTTCAAGGGCCTTACGTACTCTACTGTCTGGAAGGTCAGAGAGTGCATCGATGGCTTTATCCGCCCAGCGCAAAGTCTCTAGCCGCGCCTGCTCCATCACCTGATGTTCACGCAGCCGGACCAAAATTTCTGGCAGCGTGGACTCGTCGAGATTATCCGTGATGTCCGCTTGCAGCTGCTTGGAGGCCGGGTCTTGATGATCTGCAAGCAGCAGCACTGGGAGCGTTGGCACACCAGCCAAGAGGTCGGTTCCGGCGATCTTTCCGCTCTGCGACTTCGTTGACTGAATGTCGATGATGTCGTCAACAAGCTGGAACGCAACCCCGATGCTCTCGCCAAATTCCTTCAGTGGCTTCTGGTAGCTCTCGCTGGCACCAGAGAGCATGGCGCCGAGTTGAGCCGAAAGTGCGATCAGTGATCCGGTCTTATCCCTCAAGACCTGGATGTAGTGCTCAAGCGAGTCTTCCCCGTCCTGCGGGCCAATCGTTTCATGGAGCTGGCCCAGAACCAACTGCTCAAACACCTGCGCCTGCAATTGAAGTGATTCCTGGCCAAGTCCTGACACGAGGTTTGATGCCCTTGCAAAAAGTAGGTCTCCGGTCAAAATCGCAACGTTGTTGCCCCAAACCATGTGGGCGGTCGCTACCCCACGCCTAGAGTCAGCCTGGTCCATAACGTCGTCGTGGTAGAGGGTTGCAAGGTGAGTGATCTCCATCACTACCGCGGCATCAAGCACATCGTCATTACCCGGAGTTCCAAGGTGCGAAGTAAGCAGCGTGAGCACTGGGCGAAGCCTTTTGCCCCCGGCTCTGGCTAAATGAGAGGCCATGGTGTCAACCAGCTTTTCAGCCTGGCTGGTTGCTTCAGCTAACCGGGTTTCAACTTTTTCAAGTGAGTTTTCAAGATCTGACAGCAGAGCCTTGTCTGTTACCAGTCGCAGCTGGCTCGGTAGCGCTATCTTCATTTCTCCCTAATTGCAGAATGAATAGCAACCACACCAAAGCTCAAATTCTTCCATTTGGTCTTGGCGAAGCCGGCAGCAGTGATGTCTTTGGCAAGTTCTGCCTGATCTGGCCAGGCTGCAATTGACTCAGAAAGGTAGCTGTATGCGGCAGGGTTTTTACTTAGCAACCTGCTAACTAGCGGCAACAGCAACTTGAGATAAGCCCGATAGCCGATTCCAAGTAGCCCCTTGACATGCGAGAACTCGCAAATCACAAGGCGGCCACCAGGCTTTAGCACCCTCAAAAACTCTCGCAGTGCCTTAGTTCGGTCCTGCACGTTTCTCAAACCAAAAGACATGGTGACAACGTCAAACTCGTTGTCCTTGAATGGCAAATTCATTGCATCGGCAAACACAAACTCGAGTTCGGGGTAACGCTTCTTGCCCTCGGCGAGCATTCCCTTGGAGAAATCGGCCGCTACCACCTCGACACCCTCTGACCTGAGGGCCATGGAGCTGGTGCCGGTTCCCGCAGCAATGTCCAGAATTCGCTCGCCAGATTTGGCATCGACCTTTTGAGTTAGCGCCCTGCGCCAAAGCCGTGCTTGCCCAAAAGAGAGCAGGTCATTGGTCTTGTCGTAGGCATGGGCGACCTCATCGAACATCTTGGAAACTTGCTCGGGAGATTTATTTAGGTCGGCTTTAGTCACCGGATAAGTCTAATCGCGAGCGCGAGGGTTACTTTGACTCACCAGGGTGTAGACGACCAGCGAGACTGTCCCCAGCATTAGCCCAACCGCGAGCGGCGTGGTTGCCGATACGAACTTGTCCGCCGGAGTCAGCATTGTGATTTCTACGTTGGCAAAATCAACCGGCAGTGTGCCAAGCGGGTCAACCTGATCATCAACCATTGCCGGCGGAATCACCTGTTGGATGTGAGAGTCCTGATCAAGCTCTAGGTCATCGCCCTCGGCTTGGAGTCCAAAAACGGGCAGCGGTGTCGCCAATAGCGTAAAAGCCGCCATCTTCAGAATCACACCATCACCTCACTTAGACTTCTTCGAGGATATGGAAGAAATCATTTCTTCGCACCTCTGGTTCATATAATCACAGTGAATTCTTAGCAAAGGGCCCAATGGCAATCAAGGCAGTAATACGCCAAATTCCTCCTGCCGAGGTTTTAGATATTTCTGGCTCATCAGTCTTTCTCAGGGATGGCCAGCAGATTATTGGCACCGGAAAGGCGATCAGCTTTGAAGCAACCGGTCCAAATCGAATTTCCGAACTATCCAAAATGTGGCAAGAGCTACTCCGCACCGCCGAGATAGATAACCAGTCGGGACTCGCCAACACCGGACTGATTGCCCTGACATCAATCACGTTTTCCGATTCAAGTGCCGCACCCAGCCTGCTCTACGTTCCAGCTGTCACCCGGGTTTACCGCGAAGGGTTAGCTTTCGAGGTTGTGGTTGAGGCAGAGGGCTCCGAACAAGCAAGGCTCAGCCCAGAAGGCATATTTAGTGAAGGTGTGGTTTCGGCGGAGGATTTCAAGACTGCAGTCGCAGCCGGCATCAGCGCAATCAACAGCACTCAGCTGGAAAAGGTGGTTCTGGGCAGAGACCTGGTGATGCCGATCAATGCAGCACCTGATTTGTCCCGGGCACTGACTCGTCTTCACGAGAAATACCCAAAGTGTTGGACCTATCAAATTGGCAACGTCTTCGGCGCCTCACCGGAGCTCTTACTTAGAGCTGACGGCGGCGAAGTATCAGCCAGAGTCTTGGCTGGAACAGCCGGCCGCGGAACTGACCCCGATGTTGATAGGGCGATTGCTGATGGTCTCGCGCACTCTCAAAAGAATAGGCACGAGCACGACTATGCCGTGAACTCAATGGTGAAAGCACTTGAGCCATTTTGTGAAGTGGTCGAGGCCGACTCCGAGCCTTTTTCGCTCGCGCTGCCAGACCTTTGGCATTTGGCAACAGAGGTGACAGGCACGCTTCGAGCAAGTGTCAGCCTGCTAGATGTCATTGAAAAGCTCCACCCAACAGCGGCGGTGGCCGGAACGCCAACGGAAATGGCCGAGCAGCTGATTTCTCAGTTAGAACCCTTCGACCGAGCCGGCTATGCCGGACCGGTTGGTTGGCTGAGCTCTGATGGCGCGGGGGAACTAGCGATTGCTCTTCGCGGTGGCATTATCGAAAAAGATCAGATCAGGGCGATTGCCGGTTGCGGCATAGTTTTGGAGAGTGACCCTGAGGCGGAGTTGGCCGAGACTGAACTGAAGTTCAAGGCCGTTCGCTATGCGTTTTCCGAATCCAACTGATAGTCGATAATCACAAAACCATCCAGCTTCATAGCCTCACTAAGCTCTGCCACAGATTCAGGTTTGACGTACTGCCAGCCAAATGCCGAAGCTGCTGCCTCGATGTTCACAGTCTGAGGCGTTAGGAACAGCTGCTTAAAAAGATCCGCCTGAATTGTTTTTGCGACTTCAAGCTTTCTAAATATTTGACCGCCGGAGTCGTTGCCAACGATCAACTGAACGTTCAGGTTTCTGAGGCCCGACAGGTTCAGCGAACCTATGTCATGCAACAGCGTCAGATCTCCAATTAGGGCCCGGACTCCCGCTCCTGCCTGAGCAATGCCAATTGCCGTGGCGACTGTGCCGTCGATTCCCGAAAGTCCACGATTGGAATAGGCGCGAACTGTGGCTGGCTTGACGCAGCTGTCTGCAACCCGAATCAGGTTGCTGGCCCCGATTAGAAGCGGCACTGAACCGGCTCCATCCCAGACCGCTGCGACAAATTCACTGCGGGCATCGCTGGAGGCTGCCGCTTCTTTCCAGCTTTCAAGCCAGGAACTCGAAGCAAGGCCCTTTGGTTCCAGTTGCCAAGCACTGGCTATCGTGTTGTGACCAACGTCGAACTTCCCGTGCTTTCTTGATTTGGCGACATAGACACTGCTGTTTTTAATCAGGGCGATAATCGGCCTGGAAAGCGTCGGCTTTCCAAACACGACCACTCTGCGAACCTGCTTGGCCAGTGGACCCAGCAGGCCAGCCTGATAATTCACGATCGCGCTGGAGCCGAACCTCGAACCAGATGATGGTTCTGCAAACAGCGGCAGTTTTGCCTTTTCGGCAAACCTGACCGCATCTGCTCCGGCATCTGCTCCTGCGATGACCACGGTGTGGTCATCGACTTCAATTTCAAGTAATTCTTCATGCTCGGCGCCCGATGCAAGTGGGCTGGATTCAAGTGCTGACAGCACGGAACTGGCCGTGGGTTCTGATGAGCTCAGTGGCTCCACAAACTGCAGGTTGAGTTGAACCGGACCGGCTTGACTCGACGTGCCCATGGAATTTGCAATTGCATTTGCGGCCAAGGACCCGGCATCAGGGATGCTCGATGGCCTGGCGGCTGGAACATCAACAAATGAACGCAGGCAGTTGGCAAAGATCCCAACCTGGTTGGTGGTTTGATTTGCGCCGACACCGCGAAGCTCGCTGGGCCTGTCGGCAGTAAGCAAAATCAAAGGCACTGAGCTGTGGTGGGCTTCGAGAACAGCGGGGTGAAGGTTGGCAACAGCTGTTCCTGAGGTTGTAATCACAACGCTCGGTTCACCAGTTGCGATTGCCCTGCCTAACGCCGTGAAGGCGAGCGACCGCTCATCAAGGCGAACTGTTAGCGAGAGCTTTCCAGCACCAGCCAATTGACCAACGGCGATAGCAAGCGCCTGTGACCTTGCCCCCGGTGAAATGTAGAAATTACGAACACCCTTGGATACCAGTTCGGCGATTAGTGTTGCGGCGAATTGTTGAGAAGGACTGATCACTTACTTGTCTTTGTCGTCTTGGTCTTTTTTACGCAAAAACTTCTGAATGTCCCGCAAGAAATTTGGGTCGTCATCCGGCGCAATGATTCTGGATTGGCCGCCACGAGGTCCTGGATTGGCCGGCAGAGGTCTTCCGACCATCAAGTAGAGCAGCCCACCGAAGAAAGGAACAAGCAGACAGAGGATTACCCACAGCCACTTCGGGAACAGGCGAACCTCAGTCTTGTCCGCACTCGCGGCAAAAACAGTCGTAAAGATCCCCCAGATAATCAGGAATCCAAATGTTGCAACGGCTACTCTCGTCATAACTCCACCCTAGTTCACACACCTGTGCCTAAACTGAAGACGTGAAAAACCCATGGATTAGTTACACCCTTCTCAGGCTTCTCCTATTCTTCGGAGTTTTCCTCGCCTTGGCACTTCTAGACTTCAACCCGTTTTTCGCCGCAATTATTGCCGCAGCGGTGTCCTTTGCTCTGTCTTTGGTATTTCTAGATCGCCAGCGCAAGGCGATGAGTGAGTCAGTGGCCAATAAATTGGCACGAAATACTTCCGGCAGTTACGACGATGCTGAGAGTGACCTGGAGAATCAGATCCTCGACTCAAATACTGAAGCTAACCAGTCCGACACCGAGTCCGACCAAAACCCCAAATCCTAGACCGGCAAAGCTGGCTAGCTTCAGGGCGGTAATTAGCTCCTTGGCTCCCTTGCCGTCAAGAGCGATTAGGGTCGCAGGTAATACCAACAGCAGGTTTAAAAAGCCCATGATGGTGGCCGGATAAATCGGAACCAACAAAACATTTATCAGCACCGGAATCCAAAGCATCCAAATAAACAATCGGCGTGAAAGCTTTGCTCCAAGCCTGACCGCAATTGTGTTTTTGCCAGATTCCTTATCGGTGGCAATGTCGCGAATGTTGTTGACCATCAAAACAGCTGAGGCATATAAACCGAAGCAGCCACCGAGTAAAACCGACAGTGGGTCAATAAATCCAGTCTGAATGAAGTTTGTTCCGACCGTCGCAACCAAACCAAAGAACACGAACACTGCCAGCTCTCCGAGCCCGGCGTAGCCGTATGGGTTTTTGCCACCGGTGTAAAACCAGGCGGCAATGATTGCCGCTAGCCCTAGCGCTACCAACCACCACTGGCTTGTTATCAAAATGATTGTCAACCCTGCCAGCGCAGCCAGCCCAAAACTAATAAAGGCAGCATTTTTCACGGCTGTTGGCTTAGCCGATCCGGACCCGGTCAGCCGGAGTGGGCCGACCCTGTTTGCATCCGTTCCACGAATTCCATCGGAGTAATCATTGGCGTAGTTCACTCCAATCTGGAGTAGCAGCGAAACCAGCAGTGCCAACACCGCTAGCGGAAGATTGAAGGCATCAAGTGAATAAGCAGTTGCACTACCCAGAAAAACTGGCGCGAGCGCAAGTGGCAGGGTTCTGATTCTGGCGCCTTCGACCCAAAGTTTTAGTTGTGACATTCGATAAAGACTAATCGGCAAGCAGCTGCTTGGCAGACTGATAATCGGGTTTACCGCTTTCAAGTCTCGGCAGCTCATCCAGCTGCCTGAAAGCTATGGCTTTGGCTGGCCCCTCCAGAACCGCATTCAATTCCGCGAGCTCCAAGGGCTTAGGAGCGGAAACCAGCAAAGCGGCCGACTGACCCCACTTTGAAGCCACAGCAACCGCCATGGCTTGACTGACCGAGTCGAGCTGCAGCACTCTTTGCTCGACATCGTCTAGAGAAACTTTCTTTCCGCCGGATATGATTACGCGGTCGGCTCTGCCTAAGACCTTGAGCTTGCCATCAACAATCTCAGCTAGGTCCTGTGTTGCAAATGCCTGGCCGAGGCCATTGGCAAGCACCGGACCAGAGACGACAACTTTTCCATCCACAATTTCAAGCTCTACGCCCTCCAGGGGCACGCCGTCGTAGACGCAACCGCCGCTTGTTTCAGCCATGCCATAGCTCTCCACCACATTCACGCCAAGTGATTTCAGGTGTTCCATCGAGCTTCTGTTGGGCAGTTGGCCACCAACCAAAATCGCATGGAAGGACCTCAGTGCGGCCAGCACACCTGGGTCGGTTGTTGCTGCTGCCAGTCGGTCCAGCTGAGTGGGCACCAGCGAGGTGTAGCGAACGGGGTGCTGCATCAGATTCGAGGAGTTCTTGAATCCCTCGGCTGAAAACGGGACTCTGGAATTCATGATTACCGGCTGCGTGTCGGCAATTACCGACCGAAACAAAACATTTGCCCCCGCCACATAATTGGCAGGAAGAGCCAGCAACCACTGTCCGTGACCGCCCAGCCTGCTGGCTGAAGCTTCAGCGCTTGCCATAACTGCTGACAACGAAAGCTCAATTCGTTTGGGTCGACCAGTGGAACCAGAGCTTTCAATAATGAGGCCAACACTTGCATCAACTTCTGCCGGAACCTGTTCAAACTCAGCTGCAATTCCCGTTGTCTCCGGTGGTGACACGAACCCTGCCAGGTTGCCCGCGGCAACCTCAACCATCATTTTCAGGACGGCAAATGGATCGCTGGCAGCTTCGGTTCTGGTCGGTTTCATTAGTAATGCCAGGGGAATCCAGACCAGTCCGGCTTGCGCTTTTCTAGAAACGCGCTCTTGCCCTCATTTGCCTCATCAGTTGCATAGGCAAGCCTGGTGGCCTCGCCGGCAAAGAGTTGCTGGCCAACTAGACCGTCGTCGACCGCATTCATTGCGTACTTCAGCATTCGAATGGCAGTTGGTGACTTACCAAGAATCTCCTTGGCCCAGGCAACGCCCTCAACCTCTAGGTCCTTGTGATCAACAACCTTGTTCACCACACCCATCTGATAGGCCCGCTCGGCGTCATAGGTTTGACCCAGGAAGAAGATCTCCCGAGCAAATTTCTGGCCTGTTTGCTTGGCCAAATATGCCGAGCCGTAGCCGGCATCGAAGCTTCCAACGTCAGCGTCTGTTTGCTTGAACTTTCCGTGCTGTCTGGATGCAATCGAAAGGTCTGCGATCACATTTAGCGAGTGCCCTCCGCCAGCTGCCCAGCCGCTGACCAGCGCAATCACAACCTTGGGCATAAATCTAATTAGGCGTTGAACCTCGAGGATGTGAAGGCGTCCAGAAGACCCCTCTGCGTATTCGTAACCATCCTTGCCTCGAACTGACTGGTCGCCACCGGAACAAAATGCCCAACCACCGTCTTTTGCACTTGGTCCATTTCCAGTTAGCAGCACAACCCCAACATCGGTCTGTGCTCGGGCATGCTCAAGAGCCGAATAAAGCTCGTCGACAGTCTGAGGTCGAAACGCGTTTCTAAGTTCGGGCCTTGAAAGCCCCACGCGCACAACCCCCAGGGTCTTGTGACGGTGGTAGCTGATATCTGCCAGTGACTCAAAACCTGGGACGCTCTGCCAAATTTCTGGGTCAAACAGCTCTGAAACTGAATTAGTCATAGACCTAGACTAATCCTGTGGTGACCAATCAGATTAATCAGGTGAGTGTTGTCAGGCTGCCCCTGAACACTAAATTTCGAGGTCTCGACCACAGAGAAGTCATGATATTCAAAGGCTCGGAAAGATTCAGTGAGTTTTCGCCGTTCCTGGAATACGGAGACCAGGAATCGGCCACCTGGTTGAAAGCAGCCCTGGAATACGCAAATGAGCCGCTTCCGGATCAGCACCGAACCAAGATTGCCGTAAATGCGACGCTGCCCGCGGTTAGACCTGATCTGATTTCATCGGTATTGGCCCCGTTTGGAACCTTTGGGACAGTCAAGATAAAGGTCGGCGGTGCCGGGTCAGATCTGGAGCAGGACCTAGCCAGGGTTTTAGAAACTAACCGACTGTTTCCGGAGGCGAAAATCCGGCTGGATGCCAATGGTTGTTTTTCGGTGGCCGAGGCAGTTGCTTTCTCGCAGAAAATAACTGCGCTCCCAATTGATTATTTTGAACAGCCGGTTGCGACCATAGAAGAACTGGTCCAGCTCCGGCATCAGCTCAAGGCTTCCGGGGTCGAGCTCAAAATTGCTGCGGATGAGTCGATCCGTAAGGCAGTGGATCCGCTTGAAGTTTCAAGGCTTGGCGCTGCAGACATTGCCGTTTTGAAGGTTCAGCCACTTGGTGGAATTCGTTCGGCGCTAGAAATTGCTCGGGCAAGTTCGCTGGCCCCGGTTATCAGCTCAGCCCTGGAGTCGAGCATTGGGATTGCTCATGGCCTGCAGCTAGCAGCCAGCCTGACTGACTTGGACTATGCCTGTGGGCTTGCAACAGCCTCGCTCCTGGCCGCGGATGTTGTCACCGAGCCGCTTATCCCAACCAATGGCTTTCTTGAGGTCACAGAGCCGGTTCCGGATCAGGCACTACTGAAGCAGTTTGCTGTTGATGCTGAAACTCAAGCTAACTGGCACCAGCGCTTGGATCGCTGCCTAGCGCTTCTAGAGTCCTGAGTAAACGTGAAGACCCTTGAAGAACAGGTTCACGATGGTGAAGTTGAAAATCACGGACAGGAACGCAATTAGGCCAAGCCAAGCCGCACGCTTGCCATTCCAGCCCCTGGTTGCCATGGCGTGCAGGTAGCCGGCGTAGAGAACCCAAATGATGAAGGTCCAAACCTCTTTGGTGTCCCAACCCCAGTAGCGGTGCCAAGCGCGTTCTGCCCAAATTGCACCCGCAATCAACGTAAAACTCCAAAGCACAAACCCGACCACGTTGAACCGGTAGGCAAGCCGTTCAAGCTGCTGCAGGTCTGGGAATCGCTGAAATAGCTTTTGGGCTTTGCCGGAAGCTTTTAGCAGGTAGAACAGGTGCAGACCCGCCGCTACCGAGAAGAAACCAGTGGCCATGATTGCAACAACTACGTGAATAACCAACCAGTAGCTCTGGAGTGCAGGCATGATGGTCTGGACTTCGACGTAGAAAAGCGAGACGGCAGCAAACAAAGTAATTAATGCGAAGCCGGCGATGAAAGTCGCAATGAATCGAAGATCGCGAATTTTTAGCGCGGTCAGGTAAATCAACAGGATCAGGAATGCACCGCTGATCGAAAATTCATACATGTTCGCCCATGGCACTCGGCCAGCCGAGATTCCACGCAGCACCACCCCAACACCAAGCACGATGGTTGAGACCCAGAGCAGCACAAAACCGGCCTTTTCAACCTGGCTAAATTTCTCCGGGTCAGTCTGATCCTCGGTGTTGAGTTTCACCAGCTGGAACGAAAACAGCACTAGCGCCAGCGCCAGAAAAGCCAGGGCGGAGGAAACTACCAGCAGCGATACTTCGGAAAGCGCTTCGTTTAGGACGATCTCAGTCATTTATTTGCTCTTTGTCTCTATCTCTTGAACTATTTCTTCCAAAATCAGCTTCAGATTCGGATCGTCTCTCCTGGCAAGAGCTGCAAACTCAATTGTGCCATCCGGATTTGCTCTCACCCACACTCTACGACGCGGGATCAGAAGTGACATTGTCATCGAACCCAGAGCTAACAACGCAAAAAACAGCACCCAAATTCCGCCCGGGTTGTGAGCGATGTCCAAGGATGCAAATCTAAGCAGGCCGTCAAAGCGAACCGAGCCCAATCCATTTGGCAAGTCCGCCGATTCACCAACCTCGAGTTCAATGGCTGGTGCTGGGCCATTTCTACCGGCAATCAACTCCATGTTCGTGGTGTCCAGGGCAAACACATTCCTCGGAACACCCGAGTCCAGACCAAGGTCACCGGAATAGACATTCATTGTCATCAGTGGTGATATCGGATCTGGGTAAATCGACGTGTAGGCGCCGGTAGTGAGTTTTTCGGCAGTCGGATAGAAAAATGCAATTACCCCCAGCTGCTCAGGAAGTGAGTCTGGGGTTTTGATGACCCCGAGTGAGGTCATGTTTGAATCCTGTGGCAAAAACACCACCGGACCGGAGAACGAAATGTTTCCCTCGCCATCGAAGATTGTCACGACCGGGGCAAAACCGTTGCCAGTCAGGTACACATTGGCTCCCGGAACCGGCAGAGGGTAGTTCACGCGAATTTCTGAGGCGTAGCTTTCGGTTCCAACTTGCCTCGTAACGCTGGCAATGAAGTCAATTGGCTGACCGATGTTGTTTTTGTTAGCTAGGTCATACACGACGTCAAACTCATCCAAGCTGACGCTAAACGGCTCTAGCCTGCTCTCGTTGAAAAGGGCTCCCGGCGAAAAAGAGTCGTAGCTAGCGAGGTTGTTCACAAAAGTGTCGCCCTCAACCAGCACCCGCTGACCAGAGAAGCTGTAGCCACCGCCAAGCCCAACAGCCATCAAGACACCCACCAGCGCGTAGTGGAACATGAGGTTGCCAGTTTCCTTGGCATAGCCCTTTTCTGAGCTAATCGAGCCTTCCTGTCTCATCACCCGGAAGCCACGTTTTTTGAGAACTTCGTAGGCCGAATCCAAAACCGAGTCGGAGCCATCGCGAACAATATGCTCTGGCATTCGAGCCAAGTTTTTTGGCGTCTCAACCGGCTTTGCCCGAAGCGCATTGAAGTGGATCTTGGTTCTGGGAAGCACGCATCCGGCTAGTGACACAAACAGCAGAATGTAGATCGCGGAAAACCAGACCGAGGTGTAAACATCAAATAGCTGCAGCGAATCTAGAATCGCCGCAAGCTCCGGCCGGTTGTCGTAAAAGACCTTGACGCCGTTTGGATCCGCGCTGCGCTGCGGGTAAACACTGCCGGGGACAGCCGCTATTGCAAGCAGTAGTAGCAAGATCAATGCATTTCGCATTGAGGTCAGCTGACGCCAGAACCAGCGTGGCCAGAAGCTGAGCTTAGAGAGGAAGCTGGAAGCCACTTGTCACCACCTGAAGCCAGTTCGTGAACTGCATCCACAGCCCGGTCATCAACAACACTCCAACAACAATCAGCATCGAGCCACCAACCAAGTTGAAAGCTCGAATGTGCTCTTTCACAAAGCTGACTGATTTTTTGGCCCAGTCAAAACCAGCTGCAATCAAAATAAAAGGTATTCCGATGCCGAGCGAATAAACCGTGGCCAGAATTCCGCCTCGAATCGGATCAGCGGTGTCCGAGGCCAAAACCAAAACTGCTGACAGGGTTGGCCCAATACACGGTGTCCAACCGAGCGCAAAAACAACACCCAAGAATGGGGCTCCTGCAAGACCCAGCCTTGGACTCAGGTTGAGCTTTAGGTTCCGCTGCAAGAATTTCAGCTGCCCAATCATGGCAAAACCAAAAACCACAACAAGGGCGCCAAGCACGATTTGGATCCATGGGTTTCTTGCCACAACCAGCAAACCTGCCGTGCCAGCTAGAACCCCCAGCGAAACAAAGACTGCGGTGAATCCCAGCACGAAAAGTAGCGCACCAGTTAGGACCTTGTTCTTCTGGTTGGCAGAACCAGAAACGTAACCGAGATAACCGGGGACCAGTGGCAAAACGCAGGGGGACAAAAAAGTGACGATTCCAGCCAGCAGCGCAATCGGAACAGCCAGGAACATCGAGCCGTTTAGAGCTATCTCACCGGGGCTCATTGATCCACCACAGTCTGGATTAGCGTGCGCAAAATAGAAGGTTCAATTCGACCCAAAATCCTGGAGGCAACCCTGCCCTCGCGATCAATCACGATTGTGGTTGGGACTGCCTGCGGCGAAACAACGCCCGTGAAGGCAAGTGACACCTGGCCGGATTGGCTGTCCATTAGCGATGGATACTCAATCCCAAATCTGCGATCGAAAGCAAGTGCGGTCTCAGCTGAGTCCCGAACGTTCACACCGATGAATTCAACATCTCCCTTGAATTCAACACTGAGGTTGGCAAGGTCAGTAGCCTCAGCCCGACATGGTGCGCAGGCGGCATACCACCAGTTCATCACCACAACACTGCCCTCAAACGCTGAACTGTCCAGTGTTTGCCCGGATTCAGTGACACCCGAAAACGCTGCAAAATCGGGGCGATTGCCGATGGCAAACTCGGTGACTGTGCCGTCACCGGCTATGTAGTTCTTGTTGTCACCCGCCCGAAACTGATCGGCAAGCGGGTCGCCAGCACAGCCAGAAATCGAGAGCGTTGCTGCGATTAAGACAGTGACAAGCCTCAGTTTTTTTAGATTCATCAGACAGCACCACCATCAACGGCGTTTGCGGCATGCTGAATTCCAGGCTCCCGATACTCAACCTCGATCAGCTTTCCGTCGACTACCTCAAAACTGGTGATTGAAGAAAGCGAGCATCTGCGAGCGGTCGGGCTGTGTGGGAGCTCCAAGCCGGCACTGGAACGATAGAGCATCCAGATTGGCAGCTGATGAGAAACAATCACTACGTCGCCGGAGCTGGTGGCACTCCAGTGATCCAGTGCAGCGGCCTGCATGCGATTGGCGACCTCTTGATAAGGTTCACCCCAACTTGGCAGGCTTGGTCTGGTTAGGTTCAAAATTAGGTGCGGCTTGGTCAAAAAAGTTGCCGGGGCAAGCTTCAAGCCCTTGAACTTGTTCCAGGGTTCGATTACCCGGTCGTCTGTTTCTAGCTGCAGGCCAAAGCCCTCCGCAATTGGCCTGGCTGATTGCTGGGTTCTAATAAGTGGCGAGGCAATTATTTTTGAAACGCTCCGGCCTTGGGACATGAGATCCTTGGCAGCAGCAGCCGCCATTTCATGGCCCAAATCAGAAAGTTCAAAGCCCTCGATTCGCTCATAGAGCACACCCCGCGGGTTAAATACTTCGCCGTGGCGAACAAGGTGGATCCAAGCGGCGGGCATGGAACAAGTTTACCTTCGCTAAACTGGCTCTCAACGCCCACAAGCAGACTCTCAGAGGAATCCCAACATGTTAGATCGCTCACTAATTCGCTCACTAGGCGAAGCCCAGGATGGCCCAGTAACAATTGGCGGCTGGGTGGAAACCCTGCGCGATCAAAAACGAATCCAGTTCATCATCATTCGCGATGAGTCAGGCAGCGTTCAGGTCACCTACCCACGACCAAGCGAAGAGGATGCGCTGGCCGATCAGGTAAGCGCACTGAGCCACGGTTCCTTTGTCATTGTCCGCGGACAGCTCAAGCACGATGAGCGAGTAAAGCTTGGTGGCATTGAGATTCTGCTGGAGAGCCTCGAAGTTGTTAGCGCATCACTGCCTGACAGCCCAATCGCCGAGGACACCTCAATCGACAAGCGCCTGGACTGGCGCTTCCTGGACTACCGCAGGCCAGACCTGAACCTGATGCTCAGGATTCAAACCACAATTGAGAAGACCTGGCGCGAGCACTGGCTCGAGAATGACTTCACCGAGATTCACTCGCCAAAGCTAATGGGCTCACCATCTGAGTCACATGCAGAGCTGTTCAAGCTTGAGTATTTCGAAACCCACGCTTATCTTGCTCAGAGCCCTCAGTTCTATAAGCAAATGGCAATGGCCGCTGGCCTTGGCAAGGTCTTTGAAGTTGGACCGGTGTTCCGTGCTGACCCATCATTCACATCCCGCCACGCCACCGAGTTTGTTTCGATTGACATGGAAATGAGCTGGGTTGACTCTCACGAAGATGTCATGGCATTCCAGGAAGACCTGATGGTCAAGGCGATCCAGGCCGTTAAGGACAACCACGGGGCCGACATCGAGGCGCTCTATGGTTTCGAGGTGAAGGTGCCAACCACCCCATTCCCAAGGATTCCACTGGCTGAGGCTCACAGCATTGTTGAGGCTCGCGGTTACAAGGTTCCCCGTCAAGACGGCGACCTAGACCCGGAGGGTGAGCGCCAGATTGCGGCTCACGTTGAGGAGACTTTCGGCCACGAGTTCGTGTTCTTGACCGACTACCCCAAGAACATCCGCCCGTTCTACCACATGCGCCACGAGGACAACAACGACCTGACAAAGAGCTACGACCTCATTTGGAAGGGCACCGAAATTACTACGGGCGCTCAGCGTGAGCACCGGGTTGAGGTCCTAACCGAGCAGATCAAGGAAAAGGGATTGGAGCCAGAAGGCTTGAACTCCTACCTGGACTTCTTCCGCTACGGCGTTCCTCCGCACGGTGGATTCGGCATGGGCTTGACCCGAGTTGTGATGCTGCTGCTAAACCTTGGAAACATTCGAGAAGCCAGCTTCCTGTTCCGTGGACCAAACCGTCTAGAGCCTTAGACACTAACCGCGGTCAAAGACCTCGAAGCCAAAGACTCCAAACACCAAGGCGATTGCGCTGGCCCACAACAATGTGGCCGCGGTAATCACCAAGGAAGATTTCAGCGGCTTCACGCCGGCTGCGACGGCAACTAAAGCTGCGAACTGCGTTCCGATGACCAGTGGACCCATTAGCGCCAGGCCATAAATCCCCCAGCGGTCAAATGACTGCTGTGCCTTGATAAGCCGTGGTGACTCACCCTCTTTGTTTTTGGCCTGCCTTCTTGCCAAAAGCCGGGCCCTGATTGCTCCGGCAGCGTAGGCAAAGAGAAAGATGGTGATTGCATTTCCAGTAACTGCAAACACCACGGTCAGTGCTGGATTTAGGCCCACCAAGATTCCAAGTGGGACCACGCCGATTGCTTCAAACCAAGGAATTGCCCCGGCTAGAAACACACCGAATAGGCCCAGTTGCTCGAGATTCACGCTTTCGCCCGAAACGGTGCGGTGGTGGTTTTGAGCAGCCATTCAAGCGGCCCAGAGGATCGATAGCGAGAGTTCCAGAGTGCAAGCAGTGCTAGCACCAACCAGGCCCCGATTGCTATCAGGGTGACCAACCACAATTCCAGCTGACCAAAAGCTCCGAGTCCCCAGCCTGAAAAAATAAAGGAAAGAATTAGTGACTGACTGATGTAGACGCTGAGCGAGTGGCGACCGGCTGCTGAAATCAAGCCGACGCCTTTGCCGGTCTTCTGAAGAACCAGCCACAGTCCGCCGAGGTAGCCGGCACTCAACAGTGGAGCGGAGAAAAACAGCAGCACGAACAGGCCAAGGTCTACTCCGCTGCTGGAATTCTCAGACAGCTGGTTTTGCAACAGGAACCAAGAACCGGTCAACTGAATCGGCAAACCCAGCCCCAAGCCCCACAGCGCAAGTTTCTTCATTGCCTCAGGCTTTGCGCCAGCTGCCAGCAGCTTTTGGCGCGAGGCCAGGACGCCGACTAGGAATGCAGCAAGTGCCATCAGACCCTGCAGCAAAAATGACTCCCCGAGTGCAGAGGTCGAAAGCTCAAGACGCGCGCCTGCGTTGTCAAAAAATGAGCCAGCCGGCATTGAGTAGTCCAATCGCGACTCGGTCACGGCGTCGCCAACATCTTCACCCAGGTACTTTTCTGCAAACCACAACAGCAGCGCGAAGGCCGAGAATAACCCGGCGGTGCCAAGGTAGAGAATCCGAGCCCAGATTTTTAGCGCTCGATCACTTCGGAAGTAGAACAGCGTCAGCACCAGCGCCAAAACCCCGTATGCGAAAAGGATGTCGCCGTGAAAGAAAAACACGGCGTGAACAGCCCCCAGAACAATTAGGAAAATGGCCCTGGCCACCCACCTTTTCAGGTTGACCTTGCTGTCCTTCAGCACAAATCCAGCGCTGTACCCAAACAAGAACGAAAACAGCAGGTAAAACTTTCCAAGCGCCAGGGCATTAATCAAAAAAGCCGGGGCAAAGTTTTGAGCCTGCGAAACATCGACTGCACTCAAGCCCAGAACGGTGTTGATTCCAATAAACGGAGCGTTCACCACGACGATTCCAAGCAGTGCGAACCCTCTTAGAAAATCCGGGAAGGCCTCTCTAGTTTTTTGCAAGGTCACCGAGCCTTGCGTAAATTCGCTCAGAGTCAAATCTTAGAAAAGCAACCTGCTGGCCATTTATCAAAAGCACTGGGACCTCATCCGAGTATTTGTCCCGCAGCTCCAGATCGGAGTCGACATCGACATCGTCGATGACGTATTCAATCAGTGGGTTCTCGGCCGCGAAGCGGGCGATTACTCCAGCGAGGATATTTTGTGCTTCCTCGCATAGATGGCACCCTTGCCTGCCGATCAGGGTAATTTTCAGTGCCGCATTCATTCCTCCACCCTACCTAGAAACCACAAGCCAATAGACTGTGGCGGTGATGGAATCCGAAAAGAAGAAGGCGAAGAAAGTTGCCGCATTTTTCGATGTCGACAACACGCTAGTTCGAGGTTCAACTCCAATTCTGTTCGGCAAAGTTGCATTTCGAGGCGGCACCATCAAACGTCGAGACATCTGGCGCTTTGCGTTTGAGCAGATGATGTTTATTCGCCGCGGTGAGAAAACTGCCACCCTGTCAGACATTAAGGACCGAGCCCTGTCAATCACAAAGGGCTACCCACTTTCTGCACTTGAGCCGCTGGTTCAAAAGGTTTACGAATCTGAAATCAAACCCAGGCTTTGGCCGCAAACAGTTGCCGCTTTGAAAGAGCACATGGCACAGGGTCACGAGGTCTGGCTGATAACCGCGGCCCCGGTTGAGCTTGCCGAAGTGATCGCCAAAGACCTTGGGGCCACCGGTGCTCTTGGCACGATCGTGGGCAGAAAAGATGGCGTGCTCACTGGGGAATTGGTCGGCGCACCACTGCACGGCAAAGCCAAACGTAAGGCGGCAAAGAAATTGGCTGCTGAACGCGGAATCAGCTTGACTAAGTCCTGGGCCTATTCAGACTCCGTTCACGATCTTCCGCTACTAACCCTTGTCAAGCATGCGGTGGCGGTAAACCCGGATAAGGCGTTGGAAAAATACGCGGAAGCAGCGAACTGGCAAATTGCCAAGTTCAAGAAGCGCCATCTAAAAACCCGTTAAGAACAAAACCCGCCACGAAGGGCGGGTTTGTTACTACTTCTTATTGCGACGCTGGTGGCGTGTCTTGCGAAGCAGCTTGCGGTGCTTCTTCTTCGACATGCGCTTGCGGCGCTTTTTGATAATCGAACCCATTAAAACCTCATAAAGCTTTTAGATTGCCCGAATGGGCAACTCCAATACTCTAGCCTTTGCGGCCGAGTCGCTCAACCTCTGCGTCAATATCGGCTTCGCTAATTGGCTTGGGGCCAAAGATGCCGTAGGCGTCCAGGCCAACAAAAACAGCCGCAATCCCCATGCCAAAGATGGCCCACTGGGGCCAAAAATAAGACCCGGGTGAAGTGAAAAACCAAACTCCAACAACAATCAAAGTCACGGCCGCGTAGACATACAAATATGTTCTGAAGCCCTGCTTCTTCTCTATTTGCCTAAGGGCAAACTCCCTAATCTCGCTGTCGGTTTCCTTGGCCATTATTTGCGGCCGGTCTTGTTTCTAAGCTCTTCGGCTAGGTGGGAAGCTTCAGACCTGACGTCGTCCACAACCTCCTCCACCTTCTGCTTAGCAATTCGCTCGAAATCCTTGACTGACTTTTCGGCTTCGGACTTGGCGTCTGCCAGCTTGCGGCCCAAGCGCTTACCCATCTCGGCTGCGTCAAAATCGATGTCGACTTCGGAGGCCCTCGCCTTCAGTTGCTGGGTTAGCCAGGTTGAGCGCTCAGTCAGCCAGTGGCCGAGCTGTTCGCCAACGCCAGCCAAGTTGTGTGCCAAGTCGTCTGTTTCAACCTCATCGCCCTCGAAATCAAGTGACAGGAAGTTAATCATCCAGTCTTCAATTTCCTCAAGCGGCTCTGGGGTAACCGAGTAGAAGCGCTTTTGGCCGGCCTCACGAACCTCGACCAAACCAACCTCGCGCAAGGTCTTTAGGTGTTTGGAGACCGTTGGTTGTCCTAGCCCGGTTTGTTCAACCAATTCACTAACTGTTAGCTCGCCAGGCCCGCCAACCTCAGTTGATTCCAACAAGCTCTCCAGGAGCTGCCTACGGGTGGGGTCTGCGACTGCTTCAAAAATATCTGCCATGACTAAAGCTTAACCCTTACCCTCACCGATTTCACGGGCTCTTTTCAGAGCCTGCTGCAAGGACTGCTCAAAGATGCCCTGCAGGTCTGCCTTTTCCAGCGAAGCAATGATTTGTTCGGTTGTTCCGCCAGGGCTTGTCACATTCGCTCTGAGTTCAGCCAGCTCCTTGTCGCTTTGGGCCAGGAGGTCAATTGATCCGGCGAGAGTTCCTCTAACCATTAGTGCTGCTTGCTCAGCAGTGAACCCGTGATTCACCGCAATCTTTTCCCACTGCTCCATGATGTAGAAGACCCAGGCCGGTCCCGAGCCAGACACGGCACTCAGCGCATCGATCTGATCCTCAGTAATTTCCAGTGCCACGCCAACGGCGTTGAACAACTCCAGCGTTGCATCAATGGCATCCTCAGCCGCTGAGCTTGCCGGTGCCACGCCAGTCACACCCATTCCGACAAGGGCTGGAGTGTTGGGCATGGTCCTAATTAGATTCTTGTTCGCCGGAACTACTGCCGCCATGGTTTCAAGCTTGATGCCGGCGGCCATTGAAATCACAACTGCGTTGGGTGCGATCTCGTCCTTGATTTCATTCAGCACATCAACAATTTGGTACGGCTTGACTCCCAGAACAATCAGGTCAGCATCGCCAGCCAGTAGTGCATTTGCATCGGGGGCCTCTGCGATTGCCATGGCACTTATACCTCTGGCACGAAACTTACTGGCGCTCTCGGTTGACCTAGTGGTCGCTGAAATTAGCTCAAGTGGGTGACCTGAGGCAATCAGGCCCTCCATCACTGCCGACCCCATGGACCCGGTTCCCAAAAAACAAACTCTTAGCTTTTCCATGCTCAAATCCTATGAGGCTCAGAGCCAGGCGCTTACCAACGGAAATCCGATGAACACGGCAGTGTTCATAACGGTGTGGGCAATGACCAGCGGTGCCACCCGGCCGGTTTTCATGAAGATGTACGCGAAAACTAGACCCATGATGAAGTTGCCGAGAAATGCACTGAAGCCTTGGTAGAGGTGATAACTGGCGCGAAAGGCACTGGAAATAACCACAACGGCCAAGATTGTGATTTCAGGTCTTATCAGACCTAGCTTCTTGGCTAGAAAAGCGACCGCTATCACTTCCTCTTGCAGTCCAGAGCGCAGTGCGGCTAGGAACAAAATGATGGGGGTCCACCAATAATCACCAAGGGTGCTGGGGATAATCCGTGAGGTTAGTCCCAACTGAAGGGCCAAAACATAAAGACCAATGCCCGGGATGCCAACGGCCAACGGAAGCCCGATACCTAGTAGCCAATCGCGCCGATTTGGGACGAGCCCGATCGAGAGTTTGTCGAGCCGAAGAAAGTAGAGGGCGAGTAGCACTGGCACAAGGCTCAGCGATATTGCCGCCAACTGGCTGACTGCATCCAGCCAAGGCTGCTCGGCCCGGGGCGCATTGATAGTGGTAACCGAACCAGCCAGCCCCTGCTGGCTGGAGAGCTTTCTGAGCAAGCTAAGGACCGCATAGATGCTGCTTGCCCCAAGCGAAACCATCAGCACCAGCCACAGTTCCTGCGAGTGCTTGCGCATGGCCCACCTAATTTCGAGGTTTAAAAAGTCAACAGTTGTGTCATTAGGTTATCTAGCTGGGGGTGGGCCAAGGTAGTTTGTTCCTGTGGCTAAGACAAAAATTGATTACCGCTGCCGAGAGTGCGGCTGGTCCACCACGAAGTGGGTGGGTCAGTGCGGCAATTGCCAGGCCTGGGATTCAGTTTCAGAACAAGCCCCAACCACCAAGGCAAAGCCAGCGAACATTAGCCAAGCAAATGCCGCCAAGCCCATAACTGAGGTGGAGGTGGTCACAGACGGTTACCAGCCGACCATGGTTCAGGAATTCGACCGAGTGCTCGGTGGTGGACTGGTTGATGGTGCCGCAATCCTGCTTTCGGGTGAACCCGGTGTTGGAAAAAGCACGCTGTTGCTGGAAGTAGCCTCCAGGCTGGCCAAATCCGGCAAGAAAGTTCTCTATGTTTCAGCCGAAGAATCGGCGAGCCAGGTTCGCCTCAGGGCCCAGCGAACCTCAGCGCTGAGTGAAAACCTGTACCTCGCCTCAGAAACCGACCTTGGTTACGTTCTAGGGCAATTCGAGCAGCTCCAGCCGGACTTGATGGTGGTTGACTCGGTGCAAACCGTTAGCTCCCAGGAGATTGATGGTGCCGCGGGCATGCCATCCCAGGTGCGTGAGGTTGCATCGAACCTAATTCGACTTGCTAAGCAAAACTCCACTCCAATTATTCTGGTGGGCCACGTGACCAAGGATGGTTCGATTGCTGGGCCCCGCACCCTTGAACACCTGGTTGATGTGGTCTGCCACTTCGAGGGTGATCGCCAGACCTCACTGAGGTTTGTAAGAACCCTAAAGAACCGATTTGGGCCGACCGACGAAGTCGGCTGTTTTGAGATGACCGGCGACGGAATTGTTGAGGTCAGTGACCCCAGTCAGCTCTTTGTTTCCGGAGCAACCACCCCCGTTTCCGGCACCTGCATCACCGTTGCTGTTGAGGGTAGGCGGGCGCTAATAGCCGAGATCCAGGCTCTAGTTGTCAAAAGCAGCTCCCCGCAACCCAGGCGCGTTACCAATGGCGTGGATAGCTCAAGAGTGGCGATGCTGCTCGCTGTGCTAGAAAGACGCGCTGGAATTTCGCTGAGCGACAAAGATGTCTATGTTTCAACAGTTGGCGGAATGAAAATTATTGAACCGGCAGCGGATCTGGCGATTGCGATCGCTATAGCTTCTGCAGTGAGCGATAAGCCGGTTGCGAAGTCAGTTGCAGCCTTTGGCGAAATCTCACTCTCGGGCGAGATTCGAGGGGTTTCCAATCCTGCTCAGCGAAGCAATGAGGCAACACGACTTGGCCACAAAGCGATCGTTGACTCGAGTAGCGGCCAACTCAAGGTTGCGCTCGCCAAAGCCCTGGGCTAGTTGAGAATGAACCTGACCTCATCGGAAATAACTCCGTTAACCTCGGCCTTTATTTTGTAAGTAGCGCCGCTAGTGGGAACCTGCTGCATGCCATCGGCAACGCTGCACCCTTCCGGTGAAGAGTAAACCCGCTCCCAGATTGAAGGCTCGGCCTTGAGTGGAACATTGGCCTGCAGCAGAACGGTCAGGTCCTTGTCAGTGCTTCGGTCGCAATCCCTGGATGAGTAGTAAGTCTGCTCGCCGGATGTGATGGTGAAGAAGGTGACCCTGGAACCAACATTGAACCTGCAGTCCACCAACCCGGTGTTTGTAACCTCGTACCAGATGTAGGGCTCACTGTTTCCAGCAAAACTGTTCAGAGTTTCTGCAACTTTGGCCTCCGGGTCAAACTTGCCAATCATGGCTTCAACCTTTACAACACCCGGAGCACAATCTGTTATCTCCGCGCTGATGGCCTCTTCGGTGGCAGTGGGTTCTGGCTCAACAGCATTTTGACCGGGGCCAGAGAAAAGTTGTGGGATTCCCCAAATGAGAGTGATCAAAACAGCTAAGACGACCAGCGCTCCGATTCTTCTGCGCTTGATGATTACTGGATCTAAGTTGGCCATAGAACAAATCTAGCTACAGCTGCTTGAGCATGCGCGAGTTTCCCAGCGTGTTCTGCTTAACTCTTGCCAAATCCAAAAACTCCGCAACTCCGTCATCGTGAGACCGGACTAGTTCAGCGTAGACATCTGGTGCAACTGGAACGTCAGAGATCACTTCGTAGCCATTTTTACCAAAGAACTCTTTTTCGAAGGTCAAACAGAAAACTCGCTTGATGCCGAGGTCGCGAGCCCTGCTTTCCAGTTCGGCCAAAAGTGCTGCGCCGATGCCCTGACGCTTTGACCCTTCTGCCACCGCTAGGGTTCGAACCTCCGCGAGGTCCTGCCACATCACGTGCAGGGCGCCAAACCCGATTACTTCACCATCGCGCTCGGCCACAATGAACTCTTGGATCGACTCATAGGCTGCGACGAGCTCTTTACCCAGCAAAACGCGCTCGGCCACCAATGGCTGAGCGATCTTGGTAATTGCCGCAACGTCGGCGGTCTTCGCTGATCTGATGTGGAACATCAGCTAATTATGAACCACTTAGGCATCGACGGGTAGCACGACATCACCGGATTGACTTGTAATGGACTGAAAATCACCCGCCGGTTCGATTAAATTAGCGGCCGTCAATCGCGAGCAACACTTCGTTTCTTCTCAGAAAAAACGGGGTGGTTGGGGCGTCATACCTGGCGTAAATAGGTGTTGGGTCAAATGCCATACCTGCGCCAGTGAGCAGATTTTTGAGTTTCTGCTCTTGATTTGCGAAGGCCTTTTCACCAACCAAACCGCTGAAGGTTATGGCCGCCATTTTCTGACCCGGGTGTTCGGCAATCGTCAGATTCCCACCCGACGGCTTAGGCATTTCTTCCATGGTCATGCCGGCAGGCATTACAAAAGAAACTTCATAGCCATCGGCCACCGGCTTTTCCGTGACAGGAGCGGTCATAGCGATTCGCTTTGACTCAGAGTTGCCGCCGAAAATGAACCCGGCTAGCTTCTGAAAGGCGCGGTTTCCCGCTGACCTAATGCCCGCATTCTCAAGCGTTGAGACCGTGATAAACGGTTCATACTGCCTTATCTCGAAACCGTCACCGGTTTCTAGAACGGAGTATTTCTGAATCTCGGTCAAGACTTCGCCGCTGGTTCTTGCTCTCTGCTGTTGGCAACGAAACTGAATTCGCCCTCGATGTAATCGACCAAGACATCCTGAGCATTGGCGATATCGCCGGTCAAGATGCGCTCTGAGATGGCGTCCTCAATTTCACGCTGCACGGCCCTGCGAAGCGGCCTTGCACCCATGGAAGGCTCGTAACCAAGCTCGATTAGTCGCTCCTTGGCTGAGGTGGTCAAGGTCAGCTTTAGGTCGCGCTCGTCAAGGCGAACCTGCAGCCTCTTCACGAAGAGGTCAACGATCTGCATTAGCTCCTCGCGAGTCAGCTGTGGGAAGACAATTACGTCGTCAACACGGTTCAGGAACTCAGGCTTGAAGTTCTTCTTCAGTTCTTCGTTAACCCTTGCCTTCATCTGGTCGTAGTCGTTGTTGGTGTCTCCCTGAAGCGTGAAGCCAAGAGCTCCGCGTGTGATCTCCCGGGTTCCAAGGTTTGTGGTCATGATGATGATCGTGTTCTTAAAGTCAACCACTCGACCCTGACCATCGGTCAGACGACCCTCTTCCAGAATCTGAAGTAGCGAGTTGAAGATGTCCGGGTGGGCCTTCTCGATCTCGTCAAACAGCACAACCGAGAATGGCTTGCGACGAATCTTTTCAGTCAGCTGACCACCCTCGTCGTAACCAACAAATCCCGGAGGAGCACCGAACAGTCTTGAAACTGTGTGCTTCTCGCCGTATTCGCTCATGTCCAGAGAAATCAACGCATCTTCGTCATCAAACAAGAATTCAGCAAGTGCCTTAGCAAGCTCAGTCTTACCAACACCGGTAGGACCGGCGAAGATAAATGATCCAGATGGGCGCTTTGGATCTTTCAATCCAGCCCGCTGACGACGAATGGTCTTTGACAGCGCAGCAATTGCCTGCTCCTGGCCAATCACGCGCTGGTGCAGCTCCTGCTCCATGTAGATCAGCTTCGAGCCCTCGTCCTCACCAAGCTTGAACACTGGAATGCCAGTGGCTTGAGCCAGAACTTCGGCAATCAAACCTTCGTCAACGATTCCTGGCTTCTCGACATTTCCGTCACGGAATTCCTTCTCCATGCGAACCTTCTCGGCGGTGAGCTTCTTCTCCTCATCACGCTTGCTGGCTGCTGCCTCAAAGTCCTGGTCAGCAATCGCCTGTTCCTTGGCCTGGCGCACCACAGCAATCTTGTCTTCCATCTCGCGAAGCTCTGGTGGTGCAGTCAGGAAGCTCAAACGAACCCTGGCTCCGGCTTCATCAATCAGGTCGATTGCCTTGTCCGGTAAGAACCTGTCGGTGACATAGCGATCTGACATCCCAACCGCGGCAACAATTGCGCCATCGGTGATCGAAACCTTGTGGTGTGCCTCGTAGCGATCACGGAGCCCCTTCAAAATATTGATCGCCATGGCTGGATTTGGCTCTGCAACCTGGACCGACTGGAAACGACGAACAAGCGCCGCATCCTTTTCAAAGTGCTTACGGTACTCATCCAGAGTTGTTGCACCAATTGTCTGCAGTTCACCCCTTGCCAACATTGGCTTCAGAATCGAAGCTGCATCAATTGCACCCTCAGCGGCTCCGGCTCCAACTAGCGTGTGGATTTCGTCGATAAAAGTAATGATGTCGCCACGAGTTCTGATTTCCTTGGTGACCTTTTTGAGTCTTTCCTCAAAGTCACCGCGGTATCTGGATCCTGCAATCAGGCTTCCCATGTCCAGGGTGTAGAGCTGCTTTCCACGCAGGGTTTCGGGAACGTTGCCGGAAACAATGGCAAGAGCTAGGCCCTCAACTACCGCGGTCTTACCGACGCCTGGCTCACCAATCAAGATTGGGTTGTTCTTGGTTCTCCTGGAAAGAATCTGCATGACTCTTTCAATCTCGCGCTCACGACCAACAACCGGGTCGAGCTTGCCTTCGGCCGCAGCGTGAGTGAGGTTACGGCCATACTGATCCAGAATCTGGGAACCCTTAGCCTGTGGCTGAGTTTCGCCTCCCACTGAAACCGCTTCTTTGCCCTGGTAACCAGAAAGAAGCTGAATTACCTGCTGACGAACCTTGTTGGTGTCCGCACCCAACTTGGTCAAAACCTGCGCTGCAACACCTTCGCCCTCGCGAATCAGGCCAAGCAGCAAGTGCTCGGTTCCGATGTAGCTGTGTCCCAGCTGAAGTGCTTCCCTAAGGCTTAGCTCAAGGACCTTCTTGGCCCGTGGCGTAAATGGAATATGACCAGAAGGTGTCTGCTGGCCCTGACCAATGATGTCCTGAACCTGCTCGCGAACCTGCTCTAGGTTTATCCCTAGCGCCTCCAGCGCCTTGGCTGCGACGCCCTCACCCTCATGGATCAAGCCAAGCAGAATGTGCTCGGTTCCGATGTAGTTGTGGTTTAGAAGCTTGGCCTCTTCTTGGGCAAGCACCACAACGCGACGGGCTTTGTCAGTAAATTTTTCGAACAAGTTTGCACCTTTCAAACTTCGTTATGAAGATGCTAAGCCCGGCAACGAGTGAAAACTAGGGCTGTTCGCCCAAGGCGTTAGCGCGCTTTGCGCGCTCCTCTGCCTCGATCTTTTGATAAACGTCGCGCTCGCCCTTGTCGGCCCTGAGAATTGAACGCATCATTATCCAGAACAGGACGCCGACTAGAGCCGGTGGGATCAACGAAATCAGTGCGTCTACTAGACCTTCCGCAAAAGTCATCTGCTCCTACTTCACCAATGGGAACAAGATTGTTTCCCTAATGCCCAAACCGGTCAATGACATCAACAACCGGTCGATTCCAAGACCCATTCCCCCGGATGGCGGCATGCCAAACTCAAGCGCCTTTAGAAACTCCTCGTCGAGCTTCATTGCCTCCGGGTCACCAGATGCTGCCAGCTCCATTTGGGCAACAAAACGCTCCCGCTGAACAACTGGGTCTACTAGCTCCGAGTAGCCGGTGGCCTGCTCGAAGCCCTTGATGTAGAGGTCCCACTTCTCAACAACCCCGGACTTGCTGCGGTGATCGCGGGTAAGCGGTGAGGTGTCAACAGGGAAGTCAATGACGAAGGTTGGCGCGGTTAGGCCAGGCTTCACGAAGTGCTCCCAGAGTTCTTCAACATACTTTCCGTGAAGCGGGTGGTCGATTTCGATGTCCAGTGAGCCGGCGAGTTTCTTGAGATCTGCCAGCGGAGTCTCGGGGGTGATCTGGTGACCAGCGGCCTCCGACAACGATTCATACATCGAGATTCTTGGCCAGTTGCCACTCAAGTCGTTCTCGCTGCCATCTTCCATGGTCACCACTTGGGTTCCCAGCACATCCGAGGCCGCGTTTTGAATCAGCTCCTGAGTCAAGTCCATCATGGTGTGGTAGTCGCCATAGGCCTCATAGGCCTCCAACATCGCGAACTCCGGCGAGTGAGTGCGGTCAGCACCCTCGTTTCGGAAGTTTCGGTTGATTTCAAACACGCGCTCCAGCCCACCAACCACGGCGCGCTTCAAAAATAGCTCTGGGGCAATCCTCAAATACAGCTCAGTGTCGAAGGCGTTTGAATGTGTCTTGAACGGCCTAGCCGACGCGCCTCCGTGCATAACCTGCAGCATCGGCGTCTCGATCTCCATGAAGGCGCGATTGGCGAAGGTGTTGCGCAGTGACTGCATCACCTGGGCCCTGATCTTGACAACTTCCCTGGCGCGATCCCTGACGATCAGGTCAATGTAGCGGTGGCGAACCCGAAACTCTTCACCCAGATCATTGTGCAAATTGGGCATCGGCCTGAGGGTCTTGGCGGCCATAAGCCACTTAGAAGCCAGAACGCTGAGCTCTCCGCGCTTGGAGGTAATAACCTCACCCTCAACAAAAACGTGGTCACCGAGATCAACCAGTTCTTTCCAGAGATCCAACTGCTCTTGGCGGACTTTGTCCAAGCTGATCATTGCTTGGATCCGCTCGCCGGTTCCAGACTGAAGGGTCGCGAAACAAAGCTTTCCGGTGTTGCGCAAAAACATGATTCGTCCGGCCAGGCCAACTACGTCACCGGTGGCGATATCCGCCTCTAGCGCCGGGTAGTGGGCCTTGGTGGCCTCGATGGTGTGGGTGATTGGCAAGGACACCGGATAGGCATCGCCCAGCTTGTTTAGCTGCTCGCGCTTTTCCATTCGAACAGAAATCTGTTCGGGCAGGTCTACACCCTCGTACTCTTCGCTCACGCGCTACCACCTAGCAGTAAATTATCGATAAGTCTGACTTCGCCGACCCAGCAAGCAATCACCAATCTGGCACCCTCGGTGCTCTGGGCAGCGGCAAAAGTTTCTGGATCAACTAGCTCTAAGTACTCAAGTCTAATAATCGGGTCAAGCTCCCGGGTGACGGCATCCAGACAGTCCTGACGACTCTTGTGCTTGGAGCCAGCGACCAGGGCCCGATAAATGCTCCTGGCGGCAGGGATTTGATCCGCTGGAATTCGCTGGTTTCTGCTTGATAGTGCGAGTCCCTCAGAGTCGCGAATAGTCTCGCAGCCAACAATCGAAATCGGCTCACGATCCCCATTGGCAACCTGAGCTCGCACCATGTTTTTCACCAGCATCAGCTGCTGAGCATCCTTTGCACCAAAGAAAGCGACGTCTGGACCCACCAAATTGAACAGTCGATTCACAACTGTCAACATGCCGTCAAAGTGACCGGGCCGAAATTCACCCTCGAGTCTTTGACCTAGTTCTCCAGCGGAAATCTCCTGGACTCCCGATTCCGGATAGACCTCTTGCACACTTGGGGCAAACAGCACATCAACTCCAAGATCGGTCAAGATTCGTGCGTCAACCCCCAAGGTCCTCGGGTAGTTGCGCAGGTCATCACCCTCGCCAAACTGCCTGGGGTTCACAAAGATTGACACCACAACAAACAGCGAGTCAGCCTGTGCTTTTCTGATTAGGGACAGGTGCCCCTCATGCAGGGCGCCCATGGTCGGCACAAATCCAACTCGGCGTCCCTGGGCATCTGCAACAGCCAGCGCTTGGTTCAATTCTGAGATCGTGTGGGCCAGCTGCATTAGAGCACGTCCTTAGGGTCAATCCTGCCAACCGGTTCTGCCAGTGCATCCTCAACAGCGCTGCGAACAACCGGCGCTATAAGTCTGGCGGGGTTTGGCACATCTGCCGCTTCCAAAATGCCAAGAGCTTGCTTTACGACAAGCGATGAGAAACTGCTCGCGACCTCAAATGCCTCGGCGTAGGCAGCCCGTTGAGCTTCGGTGACAACAACCGGCTCAGCCCCCAGCTCAATTGCCAGGGCCTGCGCTATCGGCTCCAATGGCTCCGGAGCACTGATTGCCACGGTTGTGTTTTTCAAGACCGTTAGGTCCATCGAGGTGCCCGTGAAGTGCATCACCGGGTGAAGAGCAATTGGGATTGCCCCGAACCGTGCGGCATCGGCAAGAATCGAGTAGCCCAGAAGCGGCGACAGGTGGACGACAATTTTCTTCGGACCAAACAGCCCTAAGTCAGCCAGTCCAGCACAAGTGATTTCCAGGTCGCTGGAGGGAATTGCCAGCACCAGCAGGTCCGCATCTTCTGCGACAGCGGCCATGTTGTTTATTGGCACATCCGGCAGCAGTGCCTCTATCCGCTCAATGGCCTCCGGGCTCTCAACAAAGACCCCAACAAGTTCGTGGCCAGCGTTAGCCCAGGCCTTGGCTAGCACCGGTCCTGCTGGATCGTCGCCAATAACACCAATCTTCATCTAAGCCGCCTCGCCGTCTAGGTCTTGAGGGGTCTTGCAGTTTCTTCTGGCCAGGTAGCCGGCAACCACTAACAGCACGGCGGCGACTAGGGACAGGCTCTCTGTGAGAATCAAGGACTGCAGCATTGCGGTAAAGATAACCAACCAAAGCCCCAACCCAAGATGCCAGCCAGCAAAGAGTGCTCCCGTGAAAATCGATGCCCTGGCTATCAGCATCACCCGAACCGCATAAAACGGGTTGGGTCTTGCCGGTCGAACTCCAGACTTATAGCTCTCAAGCTGCTTGCGGTAGCGATAAATCGGGAAGCTCGCTATCAATACGGCAAGGCCAATAACAATTAGGCTCACCGGCAGAGTGGTTGGGCTTGCCGGAAACGCTAACCCGAAGCCTGCGGTTAGTTGAGCCGCAGCAACACCAGCCACGATTCCAACCAGGAAGAAACCCAATGCGCCGCCTAGGCCGGAGGTCTTCACGCTTGCACCCGAACTTCATCGATCATCCTGGAGGCCAAACTAGCAACGGCACCAAACCCGGGCAAAACTGCCTCCGGGTCAATTTCTAGCCAGGGAACCAGCACGAATGACCTCTCGAACGCTCGTGGGTGAGGCACGATCAATGACTTGGTTTCAATCAGTGAAGTTCCGTAGGTGATGATGTCCAAATCTAAAGTTCTGGGCGCCCAGCGAGCGAGCCTAATCCTGCCAAATTTGCTTTCGATCTCGTTCAATCGGGAAAGCAGCCTCTTTGCCGCAAGCTTGGTTTCAATGATTGCCACGGCATTTATAAACTCCGGCTGATCCGGGTCAAAGCCGGTCTCGGTAAGTGCTTGAGAAACGTAATTCTTTGATGCCACCACCAGCTCCACGCCGCGCAGCTTGGCAATCTGTTTCAGTGCTTTCTGGATTGTCTTTTCGCGGTCACCGAGGTTGGACCCAAGCGCAATGACGGCCCTAGTTTTCATCTCTGGTTCCAGCAAGTGTCACGGAAACATCTTTAAACTTTTGAGCAAGGGGAGCACTTGGTTTGTGAACAGTGACGGTTGTCCTCAAAATCCGCGGGTCGTAATTTAGAACGGCTCTGACTAGTGATGCGGCAAGTGACTCGATCAGATCAAACCTGGTCCGGCCGCAAATCTCGGTTGCGATGTCGGCGATCGCGGCATACGAAACTGTCGACTGAATGTTGTCTTCTAGACCCGCATCAACATCCAGGCTGATGTCTACCAAGAACTTTTGGCCGTAGTCCTTCTCGTGCTGCAAGACACCGTGAAACCCGTGAACCTGAAGGCCATCAATTCGAATTTTGTAAATCAACGTTCCTCCTGTCCAGCTTTCAGTGCCGCAACCACTGCAATGGCGTCCTTGGTGCCCTGAATTTCGTGCACCCTGACTCCCCATAGTTTTCGCTGTAACAAAAGTGCTGTCAAGACCGCGGTGGCAACATCCCTGCGCGGCATTGAAACAGAGGCAGGGTCAATAGCGTTTAGGGCGTGGGCCAAAAACCGCTTTCTTGATGCCCCAACCAATACCGGCAACCCGAGTGCCTCGAGTTCATCAAGACGATTGACCAGGTCCCAGTTGTGGTGAATGTCCTTTGCAAAACCAAGGCCCGGATCAACGACGATTCGGTCTCTAGAAATTCCGGAGGCAACGGCCATCGACACTTGCTCGGCAAGCTCCGCCACAACCTCCCTGGCAACATCGGAATAGCTAGCGAGGCTATCCATCTGATCTGAGTGCCCGCGCCAGTGCCCAAGGATGTATTGGCACTCAAGGTCCTGAATTGAAGCGAACATTTGGGGGTCAGCTAGACCACCTGAGATGTCGTTCACAATGTCGGCGCCCGCCTGCACCGCCCTTCTGGCGGTCTTGGAGTTCATGGTGTCGATTGAAACCAGCACGTCAAACTCGGCCTTGATTTTTTCAATCACAGGCAGGACTCGATCTTGTTCGTCTTGCAGCGAGATTCGCTGGGCGCCAGGCCTGGTTGATTCGCCGCCAACATCAATGATCTGCGCGCCTTGACCAACCATCAGGCTTACCTGCTCGAGCGCCGAAGCTGGGTCTAGAAACTCGCCACCATCGCTAAAAGAATCGGGAGTTACATTCAGCACGCCCATGAGCTTGGGTCTGGTCCAGCCGGTCATGACTACTTGCTAATCAATCCCAAAACCTCAGCGCGATAGCCGGGTTCTGTGTAAAGGCCCCTGGATGCCATGGTGACTGTGTTCACCTCAGGCTGTCTGGCGCCCCTGGATGCAACGCACTGATGTCTTGCCTCAAGCACAACCAAGACACCCTTGGCTTCTAATCCGGCTTCTAGTGCGTCGGCAACCTCGGCTGTCAGGTTCTCCTGCAGTTGTGGTCTCGATGCCAAAACCTCGATAACACTGGCAAGGCGGCCAAGGCCGGCAAGCTTCTTATTTGGCATATATGCGACGTGTGCCACTCCTGTGAAAGGAAGCAGGTGATGCTCGCAAATTGAAACCAGCTCGATGTCTTTCAGGATGACCGCTTCGGCATCAACAGCCTCAAAGGTTTCTCCCAGCACACTCAACGGATCGACACCGATGCCCCTAAAAAAAGAGGCGTATGCATCGGCAACCTTGCTCGGGGTGTTGGCGAGCTCCTTGCGGTTTGGGTCTTCGCCAATTGCCTCTAGAAGTTCAACAACGGCTTTCTTGATTCGATCAGTTTGCATCTTCATCCGCCGGCTTAGCTGCCTCTGGAAGGACTTCCAATTGAACTACCTTGCGCTTTGGAACAGCGATTGGGCCCCTGTTGGTGCCGGTTCGCTTGGTTGATGACTTCCAGGTGGTTCGCTTTGGTAGCTTCTTCACCGTCTTGAAAATCTTTGCAATCTCATCTTGATTCAGAGTTTCCTTTTCAAGAAGCTGCTTAGCCAGCTTGTCCAGAATTACTCGGTTTGTGGTCAGAGCCTTGTAGGCCTCATCCAAAGCGCGGTCGAGGATCGCCGAAACTTCTTCATCTACCTGCTTGGCCATTTCGTTGGAGTGGCTGGCGCTTGTTGCCAGCTCTCTTCCAAGGAACGGCTCCGAGGTTCCGGTGCCAATTGTCATGGCGCCAATCTTTTGGCTCATGCCGTATTTGGTAACCATGGTTCTGGCGATGTTGGTTGCCTTCTCGAAGTCATTTGAGGCACCGGTGGTTGGATCCTTGAATACGATTTCCTCTGCTATCCGGCCACCCATGGCATAGGCAATTTGATCAAGTAGCTGGTTTCGACTTATTGAATAGCGGTCCTCCATCGGCATCACCATGGTGTAGCCAAGGGCACGGCCTCTTGGCAAGATGGTGATCTTGGTGACCGGGTCAGAGTAGTTTCCAGCTCCCGCAACCAGTGCATGTCCGGCCTCGTGATAGGCGGTGACCAAGCGCTCTTGGTCCTTCATGATCGAGGACTTCTTCTGCGGCCCGCCGATTACCCGGTCAATGGCTTCGTCAATCACCTCATCGGTGATCTCGGTGCGGTTGAGTCGAGCCGCCAACAAAGCCGCTTCGTTCAAGACGTTGGCAAGGTCTGCACCGGTGAAGCCAGGTGTTCGTCTTGCAACCAACGCAAGGTCGACGTTTTCAGCTATTGGCTTGGACTTTGCATGAACCTGCAGAATCTTCTCGCGACCCTTTAGATCTGGAGCATTCACGCCAACCTGACGATCAAATCGACCGGGTCTCAAAAGCGCTGGGTCAAGCACGTCTGGTCGGTTGGTAGCAGCGATCAAGATCACGCTGGCATTGGTGTCAAAACCATCCATCTCGACCAGCAGCTGGTTCAGGGTCTGCTCACGCTCGTCATTGCCACCACCGATTCCAGTTCCACGATGACGACCAACAGCATCGATCTCGTCGATGAAGATGATGGCTGGGGCAGACTGCTTAGCCTGCTCGAACAGGTCTCTGACTCGGGAAGCACCGACGCCGACGAACATTTCTACGAAATCTGAACCTGAGATTGAGAAAAACGGAACGCCTGCCTCGCCGGCAACGGCTTTGGCAATGAGAGTCTTACCGGTTCCCGGAGGGCCATAGAGCAGCACACCACGGGGAATCTTTGCTCCCATGTCCAAAAACTTCTTCGGATTCTTCAAGAAATCCTTGAGTTCTGTCAGCTCTTCCAGGGCCTCTTCAATGCCGGCAACGTCGTCGAAGGTGACGTTTGAAGTTTCCTTGCTGACCATCTTGGCTTTGGACTTGCCAAACTGCATCACGCCGCGGCTCCCGCCGGACATTGAGCTCATTAGGAACCAGAACAGGGCAAGGATGATGATGAATGGCAGTAGTGAACCAAGCAGTGCCAGGTACCAGGGGGTTGATGGAACCTCGTCGGTCCACCCCTCAGAAATTTCGGCATCGGCAACAGCTGCTGCGACAGACTCGGCGCGACCGGAAACGTAGTAGAACTGAACACTCTGGCCGTATTCGGCATCCGGGTTTCTCAGCTCAACATCGACTCGCTGATTTCCGTCGAGAATCTTGACTGTTTTGGCAGATCCAGACTGAATCATTTGAAGACCGACCTGGGTGTCAACCTTGGTGAATTGCTGACCGCCAATCAGGCTGCTTCCAATCAGCAGTACTGATATCGCAAGCGCAATCCACAACCACGGTCCACGCAAAAACTTCTTCATCTTCATGGGTGGCTTCGCCGCCCCTTTCGCTTTATCTGCCAAGGCTCAAGAGTAAACCGAAGGAGCCAGCACGCCAACTCCGTCTAGCGACCGATAACGCTCGTTGTAGTCAAGGCCATAGCCGACTACGAAGTCGCTTGGGATATCAAAACCCACCCAACGGACATCTATTTTTACCTTCGCGGCATCTGGCTTGCGCAATAGGGTCACAACCTCGACGCTGGCCGCTCCACGAGTAGCCAGATTTGAAGTCAGCCAGGAAAGGGTCAGCCCCGAGTCAATAATGTCCTCGACAATCAGCACGTGTCGGCCGTCCAGGTCAGTGTCGAGATCTTTTAGGATTCTGACCACTCCAGAGGAAGTTGTTCCAGATCCGTAGGAGGACACTGCCATCCAGTCCTGGGTAGTTGACAACTCCATTGCCCGAGAGAGGTCCGCCATAAATGGAACTGCGCCTTTTAGCACTCCGACTAATAGCGGGTCTTTGCCGGCGTAGTATTCGTCGAGCTCTGCTGCCAGTTCGGCAACCCTTACTGAAATCTGATCTGCAGTGACAAGCACCTTGGTAATGTCTGGGTGGTTTAGGTGCACTGGCAGGCTCCCTGGTTAGTTGGTAACTGAACGAGTGAAGACGATTCTGTCGCCTACCCGCTCTACTGTAATGCCTGAAAGGGCCAGCTTCTTTTGTCCGTGCCAATTCGTGATTAGTTCATCAACCCCGAGCACCTGAACCCTGGAAACGCTCTTTGCGCCTGCCGCCAGGGCGGTCTCAAAGATTGCCCTCCGCCTGATTCCAGGCAGTGCATCAGCGAGCGCCGAAACAGTCAAGCCGATCTGGCCTGAGGCGTTGTTGGCAGCTGCTGTGGCAAGCAACAGTTTTGCCTGATTGAGCACAACCGCATCGGCCTCATCGGCCATTTCAGCCGTCCTAGAAAGGGCGTCGGCAAAGCCTGGGCCAAGCTGATGTTCTAAGTTTTCTAGAAGCTGCCTAATTCGCACCCGAGTGAATTTGGGGTCTGAGTTATGAGGATCAGTCCAGAACTCAATGTCTTGGTCTTGGCAACTTGCTCTCAGGGTTTCTCTGCTTACCTGAAGTAGCGGCCGTAGCAGTTTCTTTTCAGCATCCAGCATCTGCATGCCGGCAATTGAACGCAGACCAGATCCCCTGGTAAGGCCCAGCAGCACGGTCTCTGCTTGGTCCTCCAGGTTGTGGCCGAGCAGAACTAGCTCAGCAGAAACCAATACTCGGGCGCGTTCTAAGGCTTGATACCGAGCATCCCTTGCTGCCGCCTCAGGACCGCTGCCGTTTTCACTGACGGAAACTTTTTCGATCACAACTGGTTCCAGGCCAAGCGCCTCAAGCTTCTTGGCGGTTTCCGCCGCAACCATTGCTGATTGTTCCTGCAGACCGTGGTCCACGATCACCGCGGCCACTCTCAAGCCGAGCTTGGGAGCTTCAAAGGCTGCTGCTGCTGCCAGCGCCATGGAATCCGGGCCCCCGGAACAGGCCACTAAAACCCTGGATTCTGGTTCCAGCTGCAGTGCCTGGAGCGACTGCCTGAGCGCGCGACGAACATCGGCTACTGCCGGAGTAAGTCGATTTCTCAAAACCATTGCTCTCGATTCGGTAATCTTTTGTCTAAGCCTATTGAGGAGATGCCTTGTCATACGACGTAGTTATTGAGATTCCACGCGGTTCTAGAAACAAATATGAGGTCGACCACGAAACCGGTCGGGTCTACCTAGACCGAGTTTTGTTCACCCCATTTGTTTACCCAACCGACTACGGCTTCTTTGAAAACACTCTTGGTGGCGACGGAGATCCGTTGGACGCTCTAGTGCTTCTTGAGTACCCACTGTTCCCAGGCGTTGGCGTAAAGGTGCGCCCGGTTGCCATGTTGGTTATGGAAGATGACGGCGGAGTCGACGAGAAGGTCCTCTGCGTTCAGGACAAAGACCCGCGTTGGCAGCACATCCAGGATCTCAAAGACGTTCCAAAGCAGACCCTCGATGAAATCGAGCACTTTTTCACCCGCTACAAAGATCTAGAGCCCGGCAAGTGGGTAAAGATTCAAGGCTGGCAAGACAAGGCTGCGACCCAAAAGGTCATTGATAATGCCTATGCCAACTTCAAGCATTAGAAAACTCAAGCGTCTTGCAGCCGCCACGCTGGCGATCTGGCTGCTACCACTTGGTGCCCATGCGTCAGTAGAAGATTTCCACTTCGACTCGTTTCAAGCCGAGTACCGGATAACGATCGATCGTGATGGACTGGCAACGCTAAACGTCCAGGAAACACTGGTGCCGGTGTTCCCTGATTTTGATCAAAATCGGGGCCTGATTCGTTATTTTCCTAGCTGGTACAACAGAATGCCGCTTGAAACAGAAGTACTCTCGCTCACCGATGAGAATGGCGTGCCGAGACCTCTAAATGTTTTTTCAGATTCTGGTTATTTGGCAGTTGATTCCGTGGTTCCAGAGGGTCAGTACCTATATGGCCGGCAAAGTTTTGTACTGAGTTATCGTCAGCAGAACATAATCGGTGACTTCACTGACAGCTCCGGATACCAGGAGTTTTACTGGGACCTGAATGGCACTGGATGGGCCCAGCGGTTCGACGTCGTTGGCGCTCAAGTTGTGTTGGAGGACAAAGCGGCTTCTGGCCTAGTGCCGGAGGCATCCGCATGCTATTTCGGTGGCGAAGGTGACACCAACCGATGCGAGCTGACTTTCACTGCTACTGGCAATTCGACTGTGGTGTCAGTTGAACAAAATAACCTTCAGCCAAATCAAACTGTGACGGTTGCTCTGGCTTTCGAGCCAGGTACCTTCACCGTGCTAACGAGGAACGCAAGCGATTACCTGCTGAACTGGTTACTGCTTCCACTGCTCGTTGCTTTACTAGCTGTCGTCGCCCTGGCGCTTCGGTACAACCTGAAAGTTTTGTCCGGAGCACCCGGCCGCAAGGTGATTCTGACGGAATATTTGCCCCCTAAGACCGTCAGCCTGGAGCATGCCGCTCAGCTGCTGAGCACTCCCGCTGCCTTGCCAGTTGCCGTACTTCTCGAGCTCGCGGTAGCCGGGAAAATCAAAATAACTGAAGGAACTAAGTCCAAGTGGGGTAAATCCAAGTGGGCCGTTATTTTAGTTTCTGAGGATTTGAGCGAGCAAAACCAAGAAGTTTTGAAGGTGCTATTCGGTGACTTGCCGAGGGTTGGCGTGACAACTCCGATGCCAAAAAATGACAGCCATCTAAACAAGAGATTAACCGCTTTCTTAGGCAGCTCAAAAGCGGCGGCTCGTGAGCGCTTTTATGTCAAGACCTCAATCACCCCAAGAGTGTTTTTCACCCTGGCCGCCCTTGTGTTGGGGGCCGCTGGCCTAACGATTGCATTGATCTCGATCGCCAATCGGTATGGAAATGGCCTAGTGGTTACTGCCGTTGTCATATTTTGCGTGTTGGGCCTTCTGGGTGCTGTTCTGGTCTCGCGCTCGCCCTTGAACTCAGATGGCGCCGAAGCCCGAGATCATCTGAAGGGCCTGAAGGTATACATGAAGCTCGCCGAACAACACCGACTCGAATTCTTACAGTCTCCAACCGGAGCGCTAGTTGGTGAGGGCGGTTACCTCAAGCTCCACGAAAAACTTCTACCCTGGGCGATTGTGCTTGGGCTTGGCAAAACTTGGATGAAAGAGCTCAGCACTCTCTATGGAGGCCAAAACCCAGCATGGCTGGCGAGCAATAACCACTCGAGCTTTTACGGCGCCATGAATTCGTTATCATCTGCCACGAGCGCATCCTTTGGGTCCAGCACTTCCGGCGGTGGTGGTGGTGCTGGTGGTGCTGGCGGTGGTGGTGGAGGCGGCGGTGGTGGTGGTCGCTAAGCAGTTGGCCTTCCGGCATAAGGCCAAATCTCACCGTAGCGAACCGGAACAATTCTCACGGTTCTAGCAGGGTTCGGCGCTTCCAGCATCATGCCGTCGCCCATGTAAATGGCAACGTGGTACTTGTCGCCTGAAAACGCTCTTTCCTTACTCCACCAGATCAGGTCGCCGCGCTGAATATCCTGGAATGGCACCAGCTTCTGCTTGCTGGCCATGATGTTGTATTGAGCGGTAGCTGAGTGCCAGCCGATGTAAACACCGGCGGCAGCGTATGACTTCATGGTGATTCCGGAACAGTCCCAAACATTTGGCCCAGCGCCGCCAAGCACATAGCGTTCTCCGAGCTGCTCAGAGGCAAAGGCAATTGCAGTTTCAACCTTTGCGTAGTCGGGGTTACCGACGCTGTAGAGCTCTGGGGCAGTCGGGGCGGTCTTCACCAGGTTCTGACGACGCTCGGCCTCTAAGCCCTCGATCCGCTGCCTCTCAAGATCTGCCGCGGTGTCCTTCAGGCTTGCCAGCTGGCTCATCATCGTGGCTCGCTCGCGCTCTGATTGTTTTACCTTGGCAATCACCGCGTCTGCTGCAGCCTGAGCCTCAACATAAAGTTCTTTGGCTTGATCCTCGCGCAGCTGCAGTTCAGTCCGGGCGCTGTCGAGCTCAGCTGCTAGCGCCTCTGCCTGGGTCTGCTTCTCTAGAGCCGCGTCATAGATGGCACCGGTGCGCTGGGCCATCATGTCCTGCATGGTCAGCTGGTAGAGAAGGTCTTCGGCGTTGTCTGGGTTGAAAAATAGCTCCAGCGAGGTGTTTCCGCTTGCCTGGTCCCGATACATTTTCCCGACAATTTGAGCCAACTGAATCTTTGCGTCTTCAGCCTCTTGGGCAGAACTTTCAACCTGTGCCTCGAGCCCGACAACCTTTGCTGCCATTTGACTGACTTCTTCTACCGCTTGGTTGTACTGCTCGTTTTTTTGGAGGGCAATAATTTCTAGGGCATCGGCCTCTTGTTGGAGAGTCTCCAGAAGGCCCTCGATGCGCTCGACCATCTCTGCCTTTTTTTGAACGCTGGCTTTTGCTGCTGCCACCTCGGCCGCAGTGGGGTAGCTCGGCACGGCATAGGCCGGCAACAGCACCACGCTGGTGGCCAACATGCCAATCCCAGCAAGGGCTGCGACTACTCGATTACGTACTTTCACAAAACCGCCTGTTCGCCAAAAGGCTAACTTAAACACTCAACTAATAACTGAAGGTTTCCTAGGTGTTGCGCAACTGGTGGTTTCACCAGTATTGTTATGCCTCGGTGCTTTTGAAGTCGCCAACTTCACGGCCCCATCGTTTAGTGGCCTAGGACACCGCCCTTTCACGGCGGCAGCACGGGTTCGAATCCCGTTGGGGTCACCAGGCGATGTCAGTAGTACCATTTGGCCCTGTAGCGCAGTTGGTTAGCGCGCCGCCCTGTCACGGCGGAGGTCGCGAGTTCAAGTCTCGTCAGGGTCGCTTCGCCAAGGGCGAATGGAGGGGCATTTTGCTCCTTGGCTCTGTAGCTCAGTTGGTAGAGCGAACGACTGAAAATCGTTAGGTCACCGGATCGACGCCGGTCGGAGCCACCAGGAAGTAGGCGGATAGTGACCATAATTTTTGGCCTACTATCCGCCTTTTCTTATGGCTACGCAGACTTCGTTGGCGCGCTAGCGGCAAAAAGAATCCGCGCTGTTGCAGCAACCACCTACTCCTTTAGCGTTGGGTTGCTAATCGCACTTGTTCTAAGCGTCTTTGTTGGGGCCGATTACTCTGCCCAAACAATTCAAGCCGGGATCTATGCCGGCATCTGCTCAGCAATTGCAATTAGTTGTCTCTATGCAGCGCTGGCACTTGGACCAATCTCAATTGTCAGTCCGCTCACCGCAGTTGTTTCTGCCGTGATACCCGTGATTTTCGATGTGGTTGCCGGACAGGAACTCTCGAGTTTTGCCGTTGTCGCGGTTATCTTGATCCTGATTGCAGTGGTCTTGGTTGGTTTTGTGCCGGGCGACAAGGTTCAGTTGCCCTCACTGCCAGCCTTTGTTTACTCAATCGGCGCCGGTCTTGGCTTCTCCGGCATCTTTGTTTTCCTAGATTCAACCGGGTCCGACTCTGGGCTGGCGGCCCTGGTGGTCATGCGCGTAGTTGGCCTGGTGCTGCTGATCGCTGGGCTACTTGTCCTGTGGTTGCGCCAGCCAACGAAGCCGTTTATCGAGTCGCTGACCGACTGGAAACTCGCGGGCCTCGTCATTCTTGCGGGAATGGGCGATGTTCTTGGCAACGTGACCTTCTTGATAGCGACCCGATCGGGTGCCCTAGCCATCGCAGCGGTGCTAACGGCTCTGTATCCGGTGGGAACTATATTGCTAGCGAGAGTGTTTTTAAAAGAGCGAATAGCTCTGTCACAGGGTGCCGGAATTGTTTTGGCACTTGGGGCCTGTGCCCTGCTGGCCGCTGGCTAGCAGCAAACAAAAAGAAAAGAGCAACATGTCAGCACGTAGGCGTTGGATTGGCCTTGTCTTCATCTCGATGGCAATCTCACTGGTCATCATTGATGGCACCATCGTAAATACAATTTTCCCAGCCATCATTGATGAGCTGGACCTGTCCTCAACAGAAGTTCAGTGGGTGCAGGAAAGCTACATTTTGGTTTTTGCGTCTTTGCTTCTAGTTTTTGGCTCGATAGCCGACCGCTTCGGCAGAAAACGAATACTGAACCTGGGAATTGTGATCTTCATCATCGCCTCGGTCTGGGCCGGTCTGACAGAGTCCGCCACAGAGCTAATTCTCGCCAGAGTGGTACAGGGTGTCGGTGGCGCAATGGTACTACCGACAACACTCTCGCTAGTGAACGCTAACTTCCAGGGCAAAGAGCGTGGAATTGCATTTGCCATCTGGGGCTCAACCATTGGTGGAATGGTTGCAGTTGGGCCGGTGCTGGGCGGATGGCTCGCAACCGATTTCACTTGGCGATGGGCGTTTATGATCAATCTGCCACTGGGTATCCTGATTCTGGCCGGACTGATCTTGCTGGTCCCGGAATCAAAATCGCCACAGCGAGCCGGCGGTATTGATTGGATTGGTGCCGCGATTTCAGTGGTGATGTTCTCAACTTTGGTATTTGGTCTTATCGAGGGCCGCATCTATGGGTGGTGGGAACAAACCGCTAACCAGTTCACCCTCGGCAGCTTCACTTGGCCAGCTGACACCATCAGCGTGATTCCAGTTTCGCTGGCTATCTCGCTAGTGTCAGGCTTACTGTTTGTTTTTTGGGAACGTAGGCAGGAAAAGGCTCACAAGAACGTGATCCTGGATCTGGGCTTGTTCTCGATTACTTCTTTCCGTAACGGATCCATCGCTGCCGCAATTATTTCAATGGGTGAGTTTGGCATCCTGTTTGCCCTTCCGCTTTGGCTGCAGAACGTACTTGGGCTATCACCAGTAAGTTCCGGATTGGTCCTGCTCTGGCTAGCACTTGGTGCTTTCTTGGCGTCCGGTGTGGGTGGTGCACTCAGTGGCAAACTGCCACCGGCAAGAGCCGTACAAATCGGTGTGATGCTGGAATTGGTTGCAGTTATTGGAATCGCACTCCTGGCAAGCACTGCTTCTGGATGGGTTCTGGTTGCCCCTTTGCTTCTGGTTTATGGAATCGGAATTGGGCTTGCAACCGCACAACTCACCGGCGTGATCATGATCGATGTTCCAATGGATCAAAACGGTCAAGCCTCGGGCTCGCAGTCGACCGTTCGGCAAGTGGGCTCGGCTCTGGGTATCGCCGTTCTCGGAACGATGCTGTTCACAGGAATTCAGTCAAACCTAGAAACCAATCTTCAAGACACTGGACTGACTGCAGCGCAGCAGGCTCAAGTTGTTGAGATTGTGGTCGACAGTGCCGGTGGTGCAATTCCGGTTCTTGATCAGATTTTGCTTCCGCAGCAGGTCTCGCAGCAGGTTCTGGATGATGTTGTCTACCAGTCAGGTGAGGCCTTTACCGAGGGCGTGAAGTTGGCGGCTTGGGCTGCCGGATTGTTCTTGTTCCTTGGCTTCCTCTCCACCTTCAGGCTGGGAAGAAAAGCTAAGGTCAAAGCCTAGGCAAGGTTCTGATCAGCAAACTCTGTGACTGCGTCATAGATGTATTTTCCTAGACCTTCGCGCACGCTTTCGTAGCTATCGCGGTAGTCGGTTGGCAGCACGTAACTCATGGCCAGTGATTTATAGGCTTCCCTGGTTGGCGTCCAGAATTTCAGGCAAAAGCTGTAGTGCTCCTGCACGGCCTGTTGCATCTGTTCGGAGTCGGCAGCTAGCCCCTGATCCAGGCAGCCCGCCATTTTTTCGGTGATTGCGGAAAACTCTCTGGTGAACTGGCTGTTCTGCTCTTTGGTGTAGTCATTTTGGTGATAACTTCCCGAGATAAAGCTGTTCTGGTCCATTTTTGAAATGCTAGTGCCAAAAGATTTTGATTAGCTAGGCTTTATTGGGTGTCGACGAGTTTGAAAATGGCCGGGTATGTCTTTTTAGGCGGTGCCCTTGGCAGCATGCTTCGCTACCTGCTTGCCGAACTCATTGCCATAAACGTTGAGTTTCCAACCTCTGAGCTAATCGCACTGACTGTGATTAACCTGCTCGGTTCCTACTTCTTGGGGCTGACCGCCCGGCTCCCCTACTTCCAAACCCTGTGGTGTAAATGGCTTTGGGCCTACGGCTTTGCCGGTGGCTTCACCACCATGAGCGCGGTCACATTATTTGTCGACATCAATGGCTTGAGCTGGGAGATTTTCGCGATGCTTTTTGCCGGTGTTGCAACCTATGGCGTGGGCTGGCACCAGGGGCGACGCGTCCAGCAAAAGGCTGAGGCCAAATGAGTAATCCGATCTTACTTACGCTCCTGATTGGGGTATTTGGAGGCCTGGGCAGCGTTGCCAGAGTTTTCATAATGCGCTGGCAGGGCGTGATGCCCTTTGGGTTGTTCCTGACAAATGGCCTGGCGGCACTGCTGATTGCCTATTTCCACTCCGGCTACCTGGTTCAGGACTACCTGATCATTGCCACCGTCGGCCTAGCTGGTGGGCTTTCCACCTTCTCTGGAATCTCGCAGGCAGGTTTTGATTTCTATCACCGCGGTCGGATTGCTCAGATGCTTTTGACAATTGCCACAAATATAGTTTTTCCACTACTTCTGCTAACTCTGGTTTTCTGGCTCGCTTAGCCCTGATAGAATCGTCATACAGGTTCCCACAGGTTTCCTGGGTAGATTTATTGCCCAGATTAGTTAGAGAAAAAGGGGGCTCGCCATGGGGCGTGGCCGTCAAAAAGCTAAGAACACCAAGGTTGCCAGAGAGCTGAAATACTTCAGCCCTGCAACCGACTACTCTGCGCTCGAAGCAGAGCTAAGCACCCCAGAAGATTCAGATCAGTATGTCGACAAGTGGGCTGACCTCTATGACGACGAAGAAGACGAAGAAGAATCTAACTAGCTACCAGGCGCTTGCGCCAACCACCAGACCAACCAAGATATCCAAATTAATTCTGGAATCTGACATGTCTTCGGTCAGGGCAAAGTACTCGCCATCCTCTGAAGCAATCCGAACCGTCAAATCATTGCTCTGGATGTAATCAAGGGCGGCCTGCTTAGTCATCCCAACCACCTGACAACCGATTAGCTTGGTGGCTGCATGCTTTTCAGTGAATAGCTGCTCTGAGGTGTCAATGAAGCAGAGCTCGTTTGGCGCATCGCGCACCAGTGAAACTTCAGCGTTGCTAGCTCCGGTGATCATGCCGACTACAAAGGCACCTGAAGCGGCAAGTAGGCCAATGATGCCAACGACTGCAGTTTGCTTAGTCGCCATAATTGCCGACCAGCCTCACAGCACCACCAGCAACACCCTTAGCGACGGACACAAAATCTGGAGCTAATTCTCCGGCTGGCCTTGCCTGAATCCGTCCAAGCTCCCAGGTCTTGACTCCAAGTGCGTTCAGGGTTTCAGAGATGGCGGTGGCGCTTTCTGACCTGACCGCAACCGCGAACCCGAGCCCAAGGTTCCAGGTGGTCTCAAGATCAAACAGGTCAATGTCTGCAATCGACGCCATCACTTGGAACACTGGAAGCGGTGACCAGGTTGAGCGGTCTACCTCCAGCATCACATTGCCGGGCAGCACCCGGGAAAGGTTTGCAGCTATCCCACCACCGGTGATGTGGCTCATGGTTGAAATCTTGCCCTGGAACCGAACATCGGCAAGCAGCTTGTTCAAAACTCCGGTGTAGAGGGCAGTTGGTTCTAAGAGCTCCTCGCCCAGGCTTCTGCCGAATTCCGGCAATTGCTGCTTGTAGTCGAGGTTGTGATCGGCAACAATTTTTCTGACCAGTGAGTAACCGTTAGAATGCAGGCCTGAAGCTCCTAATCCAAGCACTACGTCCCCAACCTGCACCGAATCAGCCGAGAGAATCTTGCTTTTTTCAACTACCCCTACTGCGGCCCCAGCAACGTCGTATTCCTCTGGATCCAGCAGCCCCGGGTGCTCGGCGGTCTCCCCGCCAACCAAAGCAACATCCACTGCCTTGCAGGCATTGGCAATGCCGCGGACGATGTCCGCGATTCTTGTTGGCTCCAGGTGACCACAGGCGATGTAGTCGGTCATGAATAGGCTGCGAGCGCCGGTGACAACGATGTCGTCAACCACCATTCCAACCAGGTCCTGGCCGATGGTGTCGTGCTTATCAAGGGCCTGAGCGATTGCGACCTTGGTTCCAACACCATCAGTTGAGGTTGCCAGAATTGGGTGATCGTAGTTTTTCAGAATGCTGCCGTCAATCATCCCCGCAAATCCGCCGAAGCCTCCGAGAACGAGGTTGTTGTGAGTGGCAGAAACCGCGGCCTTCATCAGCTCTACGGCCCGGTCACCAGCTTCGGTATCAACCCCTGAGGCAGCGTATGGATTAGCCATTATGAACATGCCCTTCGGTCTGGATGGTTGCAACAGGTCGCTCCAGAAGATTCTTGCCCAATCGTTCTGCTGCAGGAAGTTCGATCGGGTACTGGCCAGTGAAGCAGGCGGTGCAAAGTTTGTTTTCTGGCTGGTCGGTGGAAGCGATCATGCCTTCTTTGGATAGATAGCCAAGCGAGTCTGCACCAATTGACTGCCTTACCTCTTCAATTCCAATGCCGGAGGCAACCAGCTCTGCGCGGGAGGCAAAGTCGATTCCGTAAAAGCATGGCCAAGTAATTGGCGGGCTTGAGATTCGAACGTGAACCTCTGCAGCACCTGCCTCTTTCAGCATCTTTACCAGGGCCCGTTGGGTGTTGCCTCGCACGATTGAATCATCAACGACCACCAGCCGCTTGCCTGCAATTACCTCTCGCAGCGGGTTCAGCTTTAGCCTGATTCCAAGCTGCCTAATGGTTTGTGATGGCTGAATAAAAGTCCTGCCAACATAAGCGTTTTTAACAAGTCCATGACCGAACGGGATTCCGGACTGTTCGCTGTAGCCGATGGCTGCCGGGGTTCCACTCTCAGGCGTCGGCATTACCAAATCTGCTTCGATTGGATGCTCCTTGGCGAGGGTTCTGCCCATCTCCACGCGTGCCTCGTAGACCACTCGGCCACTAATCGAAGTGTCTGGTCGCGCTAGATACACATACTCAAAAACACATCCGGCGCGCTTCTCCGGTGCAAACTTCGTGGTTCGAATTCCGTTTTCATCAATTGCAATCAGCTCGCCCGGTTCGATCTCCCGCACATAGCTGGCGCCCACGATGTCAAGGGCTGCAGTCTCTGACGCAACGACCCAACCTCGCTCGAGCCTTCCCAGAACCAGGGGCCGCACTCCCTGCGGATCACGGGCTGCATAGAGGGTGGTTTCATCCATAAACACCAGGCAGTAGGCACCCTTGACCTTTGGCAACAATTCAAGGGCGGTCTGCTCCAGGGTGCTATCCGGGTTTCCGGTCAGCAGCGCTGTAAGCACCGCTGTGTCAGTGGTGTTTCCGCCACGAAGTTCGCTCTCGTGATCCGGGTAACGCTGATCTAAGAGCTCTAGCAATTCAGAGGTGTTTGTGAGGTTTCCATTGTGCCCAAGCGCGACGGTTCCATAGGTGGTGCGGCCAAGGGTTGGCTGCGCATTCCGCCAGTGGGAAGCCCCGGTTGTTGAATACCTAGTGTGACCAACGGCCATGTAGCCCTGCAGTGACTCAAGTGCGGACTCATTAAAGACCTGAGACACCAAACCCATGTCCTTGTAAACCAAAATCTTTTCGCCGGTTGAGGTGGCGATTCCTGCCGATTCTTGACCACGGTGCTGCAGTGCGTAGAGCCCGAAGTAAGCAAGCTTGGAGACCTCTTCGCCCGGTGCCCAGACCCCAAAGACGCCGCACTGATCTTGCGGACCCTTCTCGCCGGGGAGAATGTCGTGATTTAGTCGCCCGTCGCCTCGGGTCATTGCACTTCCTTGCTGGCAACAGCCTGCTTGGTTCTTCGTGAGGAAACTAAATCAAAAATGATTGCAAACATCACGCCAACCCCAAGCCCCAAGCTGCCAAGGGCAACCAGCAACAGACCCAGCACATTTTCGTTTGACCTTGAGTCGTCCGGAATCAAAAGATTCAACAGAAACGACAGCACCAAACCAATTGCTGCGCCGGTCAGGGCGAAACTCAGCACCTTCGGGGCCCTGCGAATCTCTACAACTTCGCCCGCTTGGTTTTCATTGGTGGTCACGGGTCAATATAACCATGGATGAAGTGCATGCCAGGGCCGGAATGACAACTAATAGTTAGTCAACGGAAAAACTTCTGAAATGGACAGCGCCTTTTCTCCAGAAAAATTACAGCCGGGCAATTTACTGGCCTCTGCAACCTGCAACTGGCCCATGCATAGTTTCAAAAAAACATCGGGGCTCAGCTCCACAACATTGGGAGGCGTTCCTCTTCTGTGGTTGAGTCCCTCAAGGCACTGGACGGCACCAAATGGCGGAACGCGCAACTCGACCGTGCCACCGGGATACGCAACTGAAATCTGTTGCAGTAGATACCTGACCGCAGTCGGCATTTGAGTCTCAAGGTCGGCAAGGGCAGCTTTGCCATCTGCCTCTGAGATCAGTTTTTTACCCACTTCACCATTATGGCAACCAGGCAAGGTCCTTACCGATTAGTAAACTCACCAGAATGAGAATCCTTGTTGTTGGCTCCGGCGCCAGAGAGCACGCCATCGTGAAGGCCCTAATCAGGACCGGCACCGAACCAAAGGACATCGTCTGCACCCCTGGCAATGAATACATTGCTAGGCAGGTCGAGGTCAGAGAGCTGAAAGACATCTCAGACAATTTGGGCATCACAAAAATTGCCCTTGAAGAAGCTGTGGACCTTGCAATCATTGGCCCAGAAGGACCGCTGGTTGCGGGTCTTGCGGACAACCTTCGGGCTCAAGGAATGCTGGTGTTTGGACCTGATCAAAAAGCTGCTGCCCTCGAGGGCAGCAAGCAGTTTGCCAAGGACGTCATGGCGGCTGCGGATATTCCAACCGGAATGTCTAGACGCTGTGATGACCTATCCGAGGTTGAAGATGCCATGAGCCAGTTCGGTGCGCCTTATGTGATAAAGGCCGATGGTCTTGCTGCTGGCAAGGGAGTGATTGTCACCCGAGACAAAACCGAGGCACTTTTGCATGCGGAGAAGTTTCTGAGTGACGGAGTTTTGGTTGAGGAGTTTCTAGACGGCGAGGAAGTCAGCCTGTTCTTCCTATCGGACGGTCAGAACGTAATGCCGCTTAGCCCAGCCCAGGATTACAAGCGAGCACTGGATGGCGACCTTGGGCCCAACACCGGTGGCATGGGTGCCTACTCTCCGCTTCCGTGGTTGCCAGCTAACTTCGTTGAAGAGGTGACCGAAAAGATTGCCCAGCCAACCATTGATGAACTCAAAAAGCGCGGAGCTGAATTTATTGGCCTGCTCTACTGCGGTCTGATAGTGACCGAGCGCGGCATCAAGGTGATCGAGTTCAACGCTCGCTTTGGGGACCCCGAAACTCAAGTTGTGCTGAGGCGGCTTCAGACCAATCTGGCTGAGCTCTTGGCCGCAGCTGCTGCTGGAAAGCTTGACAACGCCCCTGTTGCGAAATTCTCCGAGGATGTTGCGGTGACCGTGGTGTTGGCATCAGAGGGCTACCCCGTGACCGCGGTTGAGGCTCGTGAGGTTACCGGCATCGAAAGCGCCGAGGCGATGGATGATGTTGAGGTTTGCAAGGCAAGCCCAACCGGCCGAGTGCTTTCGGTGGTTGGAACAGCAAAAACTTTTAGCGCTGCCAGAGCGCTTGCCTACGAGGGCATGTCCCGAATCAGTTTGCAGGGGTCTCACTACCGCAGCGACATAGCGCTGAAGGTTGCTGAGTAGATGGAACTTCCAGGCTTTAGACACGTCTATTCAGGCAAAGTCCGTGACCTCTACCAGAGTGAAGATCAGAACTACGACCACCTGGTTTTAGTGGTTGCCAGCGATCGCATCAGCGCCTTTGACACTATTCACTCAAAGCCGATTCCGGGTAAAGGTGAGGCACTGACCAAGGTAACCAACTTCTGGTTTGATCACCTAGAAGTCCCAAACCACCGCAGCAGTGAATTGACTGTGCCGGCTGCGGTTCAGGGCAGAGCGATGATGGCCAAGAAGCTTGAGATGTACCCAATCGAATGCGTTGTCCGCGGCTACATCTCCGGCTCAGGTTGGACCGAGTATCAAGCAACCGGAAAGATTTGCGGCGTGGAGCTCCCTTCGGGCCTGAAAAACGGCGATCGCCTGCCGGAACCAATCTTCACCCCTGCCTTCAAGGCTGAGGTTGGCCAAAAGGACGAGAACATCAGCTTCGACCAGACCGTCCAAATCGTGGGTCAAGAAATCGCGGAGCAGCTGCGTGAGCAAAGCCTCAGGATCTTCAATCAGGCCAGTGCTTTTGCCGAGAAGGCCGGTTTGATTCTTGCCGACACCAAGTTCGAGTTTGGCAATGACCCTGCAACAAACACCCTGACCCTGGGTGACGAAGTCTTGACCCCCGACAGCTCTCGCTACTGGGACCGTGATGCCTGGGAACAAGGAATTAGAGACCAGAGCTTTGATAAGCAAATTATTAGAAACTGGTTGCTTGCAAACTGGGACCTGAAGAGCCAACCGCCAGAGTTACCGGACGAGATCATTGCTCTGACAGCACAGAAGTACGAAGAACTTTTTAGGCGACTAGCTGGTTGACTAGCGTAGGCTGGTAGCACTTAGGCGCGATGGAGTGCCGCGAATTTGTCCGGCAACCAAAGAAGCCAAGAATTTTGAACACACTAAAAACCAAGCTGACTGCGCTATTTTCTGGAACCGATCCTCGGTATCGCCCCAGACCAACTGTCAAAGAAGCGATCGCCAATCCAAGGCTGTTGCTGCGCGAGAGCCTAGCGGGACTGGTTGTTGCCCTGGCCTTGATTCCAGAGGCAATCTCCTTCAGCATCTTGGCCGGTGTTGACCCACGAGTTGGACTGTTCTCAAGCTTCGTGATGGCCATCACCACCGCGATTCTGGGTGGACGTCCGGCGATGATTTCAGCCGCAACTGGTGCGGTGGCACTTGTGATTGCCCCTGTGGCAAGAGATTACGGGCTGGATTACTTCTTGGCCACAGTCATCCTTGCTGGAATCTTCCAGCTGGTTCTGGGTGCGCTTGGGGCAGCCAAGCTAATGCGATTCATACCTCGCAGCGTGATGCTGGGGTTTGTGAATGCACTTGCAATTTTGATCTTCATGGCTCAGTTGCCGCACCTAATTGGTGTCCCGTTTGCCGTTTACTGGCTAGTCGCAATCGGATTGGTTGTGATGATTGTCATGCCGCGCTTCACCAAGGTGATCCCGGCACCACTTGTTGCAATCGTGCTGGTCAGTGCGATGGTTTTGGTTATGGCAATTTCAGTGCCACGAGTTGGTGACGAGGGTGAACTTCCAGAATCACTTCCGGAGCTATTGATTCCAAATGTTCCGCTGACCATGGAGACCTTCAATATCATTGCTCCGTTTGCCCTGGCAATGGCTCTGGTTGGACTCCTAGAGTCCCTGATGACCGCGAAGTTGGTCGATGAAATCACTGACACTCACAGCCAGAAAACCAGAGAGTCGCTTGCTCAAGGGGTCGGAAATATCCTGTCCGGGTTCCTTGGTGGCATGGGTGGCTGCGCGATGATCGGTCAGACCATGATCAACGTGAAGGCCTCTGGAGCCAGAACCAGAATTTCCACCTTCTTGGCGGGTGTGTTCCTGTTGATTTTGGTGGTCAGCCTTGGCGACATCGTTGCTCAAATTCCAATGGCGGCCCTGGTTGCCGTAATGCTCATGGTTTCTTTCGGAACCTTCAACTGGCACAGCATCCAGCTCTCGACTCTGAAGCGCATGCCCAAGAGCGAAACCACAGTTATGGTTGCGACCGTTGCCGTGGTGGTCTGGACCCACAACCTTGCAATCGGTGTGATTGTCGGTGTGATCGTTGCGATGATCGCCTTCGCCAGGAGAGTTGCCCACTTTGCCAGCGTCACCAGAAGCGTTGGCGGCGATGATGAAATCAGCGCGGCCCTATACACCGTTGAGGGTGAGCTGTTCTTTGCCTCGAGTAATGACCTGACCACGCTGTTTGAATACTCCGATGACCCGGATGAAATTGTTATTGATGTCACCAACTCACACATCTGGGATGCCTCGACAATTGCTGCCCTAGATTCGATCACCACCAAATATGAATCAATGGGCAAGAATGTCTACATCAAGGGAATGAACAAGGCCAGCGAACGGCTTCACGGGCGCCTAACTGGCAACCTTGGCCAAGAGTAATTACTGACTCAAAAACTTGACTAGTCTGGTGATGTGCTAAACACAAAACTCAGAGCAGAGCATGAAAAGTTGGGGGCCAGCTTTACCGAATTCGGTGGCTGGGAAATGCCCGTTCGCTATGGCTCAGACATTGATGAACATCACACTGTTCGCAACGGCTGTGGCCTGTTTGACATTAGCCACATGGCAGAGATTCGAGTCACTAGTTCCGCTGAGGACTTTCTCGACTTCGCCCTTATTTCTAAGCTCTCCGAAATGGAAGTTGGCCGCGCCAAATACACGATGATTTGCAACGATCAGGGCGGCATAATCGACGACCTGATTGTTTACCGTCTTGACCAAGATGAGTTCATGATTGTTGCCAACGCCGGCAACCACCACCAGGTCGTGGAAGCGCTGAAGCAGCGTCTTGAAAATTTCCCCGACACCCAGATTGTGGATGAGTCTGGAATTTGGTCTCTGATTGCGATGCAGGGCCCAAAGACCAATCAGATCCTTGGTTCGCTGGTAGATGTTGACCTAACCGAGTTGAAGTATTACTCGATTGCCGCTGCCAGGCTCTTGGACCAGGATGTGTTCTTGGCTCGCACTGGCTACACCGGTGAAGATGGTTTTGAGATTTTTGTTGCGGGCGACCCCTCCAAGATCTGGCAGCTACTACTGGCTCAAGACGGAGTTGAGCCATGCGGCCTAGCCTGTCGAGACACACTTCGCCTTGAGGCCGGCATGCCGCTCTACGGTCACGAGCTAGGCATCGACTACACGCCATTTTCAGCAAACCTGGGCAAGGTGATTCGGTTTGATAAGGATAAATTTGTGGGCAAACAAGCGCTCGAAAGCGCCAAGCACCCAGATCACCGACTCTTCGGCCTAGCCGGCCAAGGCCGCCGAGCAGCCCGTGCCGACTATGAAATTTTTCTACCCGGTGAGGATGTTGCAATTGGCAAGGTCACATCAGGGGCACTGTCACCAACGCTTCAAGAGCCAATAGCGATGGCGATGCTGCAAGTTGACCAAGGTTTAGAGGTAGGCGGCGAAGTTGAAGCCGATGTTCGCGGCACCAGAGTTCCATACAAGATTGTTCAACTACCGTTTTATAAGCGGGAAAGGTAATAAAGATGGCAAACCCAGCAGACCGTAAGTATACCAAAGAGCACGAATGGGTGCTGGTCGAAGGCGACGTGGCAACAGTTGGAATCACTAAGTACGCAGCTGATGCGCTTGGTGAGATTGTTTACGTTGACCTTCCGAAGGTGGGCTCCAATGCTGCCCACATGAAAATTTGTGGTGAGATCGAATCCACCAAATCGGTCGGAGAGCTCTATGCCCCGATGGATGGCGAGATCGTCGAGGTAAACAGTGCTTTGGATCAGGCACCTGACCAGGTAAATGATGACCCGTTCGGGGATGGATGGCTAATTAAAATTCGTTATACCTCTTTGCCGGACCTTCTTTCGGCATCCGAATACGACGCGCTAGTTGGAGAGTAATTGCTTTTAGATCACCATCAGTTCCGTAACCGCCACATCGGACCAAATAATGACCAGCAGCAGCAGATGCTGGATTACCTCGGCATCAAGGACCTGTCCGAGCTAATGGAAAAGGCACTGCCTGAGGCCATTCACTACCGAGGTGGCAGCCAGCTTCCAGATGCAATCAGTGAGGATGAGGCACTGGACCGCCTTCACGAGATAGCTTCTAAAAACCGAATTACCCAGAGCTTTATGGGTCTTGGCTACTACGGGACCAGGACCCCGGGTGTAATCAAGCGCAACGTGCTAGAAAACCCAAGCTGGTACACCGCCTACACCCCATATCAGCCAGAGATCAGCCAGGGGCGGCTGGAAGCCCTGATCAATTTCCAAACGGTTGTAACCGACCTCACCGGCATGAAAACCGCCAACGCATCGATGTTGGACGAGTCCACAGCCGTGGTGGAGGCAATGATGATTGCCAAGCGAAGCGCTGACAGCGAGTCGAATGTATTCTTCGTCGACAACGACATGTTCCCGCAGACAAAGGCACTGCTGGAGCACCGTGCCGAGCCGCTTGGAATTGTAATCAGCTACTTCGACCCCGCCGATCTAAGCCAGCTCGACCAGGAATGCTTCGGCGCAGTGGTTCAGTACCCGGGAGCCAGCGGCCGAATTATTGACTTTGATGGTCTGTTTGCCAAGGTTCATGAATTTGGTGGTTTGGCTCTTGCCAGCGCCGACCTAATGGCCCTTACTCTGCTAGCCCCTCCGGGTGAAAAGGGTGCGGACGTGGTCTGCGGAACAACCCAGCGCTTCGGAGTGCCAATGGGCTTTGGTGGTCCTCACGCCGGCTATCTTGCAGTACGCGAGAAGCTAGAGCGCACTATGCCTGGTCGTTTGGTTGGAGTTTCGGTGGACGCCGAGGGCTCCCCTGCCTATCGGCTCACCCTGCAGACCAGAGAGCAGCACATTAGGCGCGAGAAGGCAACCAGCAACATTTGCACCGCCCAGGTGCTGCTGGCAGTCATGGCCGGAATGTATGCGGTCTACCACGGACCTGAGGACCTCAAGGCAATCGCTCAGGAGATCCACGACAAGGCCTCTGCCCTTGCCAAAGTTTTGGCAGAAGTTGGCTTCACGCTTCAGCACGAAAACTTCTTTGACACCATCAGGGTTGTCAACACCGAGGCCGAGAAGCACTACCAGGCAGCCAGGGCCAAGGACCTTACGGTATTGATGGTTGATGAAACCACCCTGGGAATTTCGGTGGACGAAAGCACTACCTGGGACCTATTGGCCGAATTGGCCGGTGCCTTTGGTGCCAGGGCGCCTCGTCCCGAGGACGCCTCAGACAGACTGAGAAACCACAGGACGTCCAGTTACCTGGAGCACCCGGTCTTCAACTCGTACCACTCTGAAACCGCAATGCTTCGCTACCTGAAGAAGCTTGCCGACTTTGACTACGCACTGGACAGGGGCATGATCCCGCTGGGGTCCTGCACCATGAAATTGAACTCAGTGACCGAAATGGAAGCGGTCACCTGGCCGGAGTTTGCAAACCTGCACCCGTTTGCACCTGCTGAGGACACCCAGGGCTACATGGAGCTGATAACTGAGCTGAGCAGTTGGTTGAGCGACATCACCGGCTACGAAGCAGTTTCGCTGCAGCCGAATGCCGGCAGCCAGGGAGAACTTGCGGGCATGATGGCAATTCGCGGCTATCACCGCTCCCGCGGGGATTTCCAAAGAGATGTTTGCCTTATTCCTTCATCTGCGCACGGCACGAACGGCGCCAGCGCTGTTTTGGCAGGGTTCCAGGTGGTAGTTGTTGGTTGCGACTCAGACGGCAACGTTGATGTTTTGGACTTGAAGCAGAAGATCGCAGAGCACCAGGAAACCCTTGCCGCGCTGATGATCACCTACCCATCGACTCACGGTGTTTACGAGGAGGCAGTGGTTGAAATCTGCGACCTGGTTCATGCTGCTGGTGGCCAGGTTTATATCGATGGCGCCAACACAAACGCAGTGGTGGGTTACGCGAAGTTCGGAGAGTTCGGTGGCGACGTATCGCACCTGAATCTCCACAAGACTTTCTGCATCCCTCACGGCGGTGGCGGACCCGGTGTTGGTCCGGTGGTGGCAAGAGAACACCTCAGGGAGTTCTTGCCAGGTCACCAGCTGGCTCAGGTCGAACTACCAAACTATGGACCGGTTTCGGCTGCGCCGTTTGGTTCACCGAGCATTCTTCCAATCTCCTGGGCATACATCCAGATGATGGGAAACCAGGGCTTGATGGACGCAACTGCGGTTGCCGTTCTGAGCGCCAACTATGTTGCCAAGAAGCTGGCGGATGCCTTCCCGCTTCTCTACACCGGCAAGCATGGCCTAGTTGCCCACGAGGCAATCATCGACATTCGCCCGCTGCAGGCATCTGCTGGCATTGCCAATGACGACGTTGCCAAGCGCCTCATCGACTACGGTTTCCACGCCCCAACCATGAGCTTCCCGGTTGCCGGAACTCTCATGATTGAGCCAACTGAGTCTGAACCGTTGGAAGAGCTTGACCGATTCATTGATGCGATGCTTGCAATCAGGGCTGAGGCTCAAAAGGTTCAGGACGGGCACTGGCCAGCCGAGGACAACCCGCTTGTGAATGCCCCACACACAGCAGGACAGCTCACCTCAGAGTGGGAGCACCCATACTCGAGAGAGACTGCAGTTTTCCCTGTTGCTGGACAGGCAAAGTCGAAGTACTGGCCTCCGGTTAGGAGGCTCGATGGAGCGTTTGGAGACAGAAATCTTGTTTGCAGCTGCCCTCCGATTGAGAGCTTCATAAAGAACTAGCTTCTTGGAACCAGGTGGTTCTTAATGATTTCTGCCGCACTCTCCAGATCGAGAGCATCCGCGGTAATCCCGAGGGTTAGGTCGAATGCCTCGTCGCTAGTCATGTTGTGAAGATGCCCGTTTGCAACAATGAGCCTGTTGAGAACAGTTGCCTTGGCGGCACTGTGGATAAGCCGGAGGCAATCAAGCTGTTGAACTACTGGGCCTTGAATTCCAGAAGCAGCTGGTAAGCGGCTTCGAGTTCTGAAGAAAGTTCGCGATCCGGCCCCATGCCTGGAACAGTCTGTCTCAGTACTTGGATCAAGGCGCCGGTTTTGGCAGCAGGCTTGCTGGGAGACCTGAGTTCAATAGCCCTGGCCGCCGCAGTGAGTTCAATAGCAAGAACTCTTCTGGTGTTATCCAGCGCTTTTCTAAGCTTCAGACCTGCGTGCCAGCCCATTGAGACATGGTCTTCTTGCATGGCTGAAGACGGGATTGAATCGACGCTAGCCGGGTTGGCAAGCCGCTTATTTTCTGACACCAGGGCGGCCTGGGTGTACTGGGCAATCATCAGACCAGAGTCCACCCCCGGATCATCTGCAAGAAATGGCGGCAGCCCGCGGTTTCTAGAGGCGTCTAAGAACCTGTCTGTTCGGCGTTCCGAAATTGATCCAAGGTCAGCAAGTGCGATTGCCAAAAAGTCGAGCACGTAGGCAACCGGTGCGCCATGGAAGTTACCGTTAGAGGTCACCTCGCCGTCTTCTAGAACTACCGGGTTGTCGATAATCGCTCTAATTTCTCGGCTGGCCACCAGCCTGGCATGCTCAATCGTGTCCCGAACTGCACCTGCAACCTGCGGGGAACAGCGCAGCGAATAGGCGTCTTGAACAACGCCATCGCCCTGGCGATGCGACGCCACTATTTCACTTCCCTTCAGTGCTGTAAACATGTTTGCAGCACTGATTGTTTGGCCCGGGTGTGGGCGCAAGTTTTCGTGGAGCTCTGCTCGGAACACCTGGTCTGTGCCCAGTTGCCCCTCAACACTCATGGCCGCAATCAAGTCGGCCTGGTCAAGAAGTTGGTCCGCATCGCTAAGAGCCAAAATCAAAATTCCCAACATGCCGTCGGTGCCGTTGATAAGCGCAAGGCCCTCTTTTTCGCGCAGCTCCACCGGTTCGATGCCGGCCTGTTTCAACAGCTCTGGAACTTCGGCCTCAATGCCATCAGGACCGAATGCTCTTCCCTCTCCCATAAGAACAAGTGCGCAATGGGAAAGCGGAGCTAAGTCGCCGCTACAGCCAAGTGATCCATACTCAAGCACTCTCGGCGTGATTCCGGCGTTCAAAATTGCCGCATAGGTTTCTGCCACAATAGGCCTAACGCCAGTTCTGCCAGAACAGATGGTTTTGAGTCGAAGCGCCATCAGTGCTCTGACCACCTCACGGTCAACCACTGCCCCCATGCCAGCTGCATGCGAACGAATCAGTGACTTTTGAAGTTTCGTTCGGTCCTCAAGCGGAATGTGTCGCTGGGCCAAGGCTCCAAATCCGGTGGAGATTCCGTAGACCGGGGTATCGCCTGCAGCCAGGGCCTCAACTTCCGACCTGGTCTTGGCTATTGCAGTCAGCGCATCAAGCGAAATCTCGATCTTTGAGTCATTGCGTGCGATGTTGATTACATCCTGCATCGTCATGCCACTTGTGGTGATGATGGTTTTCAATTTGAAGTCCTTTCAAAGACTTTTTCGCCGGCGACATAGGTTGCGCTAACAATAGGAACACCGGGACGATAGGCGAGGTCTATGTAGGACTCAGCGTCTAACAGTGCAAAGTCCGCGCGCGAGCCAACGGCGAGCGAGCCAAGGCTGTTTTGCAGCGCTAGAGCACCACCTTTGGTGGCAGCCCAAAGTGCCTGATCAACCGTGAAGTGCAGCTCCCGAACGGCAACCGCTATCACAAACGGCATCGAGGTGGTGAAGCTCGAGCCCGGATTGCAATCGGTTGATAGGGCAACCCTCACGCCTGCTTCAATGACTTCTCTGACATCCGGGTAGTTGGCTCTGGTTGAAAACTCGGCCCCCGGCACAAAGGTTGCAACGGTCTGGCCAGATGCAAGCAGTTTGATGTCCTCTGGGTTTAGGTGAGTGCAGTGATCCACAGAAGCGCAGCCCAGTTCCACCGCGAGCGAGATCCCGCCGATGTTTTTCAGCTGGTTGCTGTGCATTCTGGGGCGCAGACCCTTTGCTATGCCGGCGGACAGCACTTGCCTGGACTCCTCGACACTGAACGCGCCCTCATCGCAAAAAACGTCAATCCACTTGGCAATGCCGGCGGCTTGATCCAACATTGGTCCTGTGACCAGCGCTAGATAGTCAGTCCTGGAAATCCCGTCCGGCACAACATGGGCGCCAAGAAACGTGACGTCTTCGGTGAACTCGGATGCGACCTGCAAGGAACGAATTTCGGTTTCCAGGTCGAGCCCGTAGCCGCTTTTTATCTCGAAGTGAGTAACCCCGCTGGCGTGCAGTTCAGCAACTAGCTTCTTTGCATTTGCCCGAAGCTCTGCATCGGTTGCCGACCTGGTTGCCTGGACCGTGCTCCTGATTCCGCCAGCCTGATAAGAGCTGCCGGCCATCCGATGTGAGAACTCTTCATGCCGAGCACCGGCAAAAATCAGGTGCGAATGTGAGTCGACAAAGCCCGGGATACACACCTGGTTTTTGGCATCGATTACCTGATCCGCGTCAGGTGCCAACGCTTCAGCGCCAACCCAAGCTATGAATCCTCCCTCAACCAAAAACGCGTGATCGACAAGGATGCTCAACTCGCCGACATTGTCACCTGTGTCAACTAGTTGTCCGATGTTGGTAACTAGGGTTTTCATTGAATGCCCTACTCGGTGTCCAGCATTGGAACGTGAACATGCTTCTGGCGGGCAACGCTTTGTGCTTCCGGGTAGCCGGCATCGACATGGCGAATGACTCCCATGCCGGGATCATTGGTCAACACTCGCTGCAGTTTTTGGGCTGCAAGGGCGGTTCCGTCTGCCACCGAGACCTGGCCTGCGTGGATGGACCGGCCCATGCCAACGCCTCCGCCATGGTGGATCGAGACCCAAGACGCACCAGAGGCAACGTTGATCATGGCGTTTAGTAGTGGCCAGTCGGCGATTGCGTCGGAACCATCAAGCATTGCTTCACTCTCGCGGTAGGGCGAGGCAACGCTTCCACAATCCAGGTGATCTCTACCAATAACGATCGGGGCGGAAACTTCGCCGGTGCGAACCAGCTCATTGAAGGCGGCTCCTGCCTTATCGCGCTCGCCGTACCCAAGCCAACAAATTCTCGCCGGTAGCCCTTGGAATTCAACTCGTTTTTGAGCGAGGTTTATCCAGCGGTGCAGGTGCTTGTTCTCTGGAAACAGCTCCAGCACTGCCTGGTCGGTCTTGTAGATGTCTTTCGGATCACCGGACAGTGCCACCCACCTAAAAGGACCCTTGCCCTCACAGAACAGTGGCCTTATGTAGGCGGGGATAAAACCGGGGAACTTGAAGGCATCTGCAAAGCCACCCTGCCTGGCTTCGTCTCGAATTGAGTTTCCATAATCAAATACCTCGGCACCCTTGGCCATGAATCCGACCATGGCCTCGACGTGCTTGGCCATCGACTCCTTGGCTCGCTTGCTGAAATCTTCTGGGTTGCTAAGCGCTAGTGCTCGCGCGTCTGAAAACTCCACGCCCTCCGGGATGTAATACATCGGGTCATGGGCACTGGTTTGGTCGGTGACGATGTCGATCGGAACATCCCGCTTCAACAGCTCCGGGAAAATCGTGGCAGCGTTGCCGACCAGGCCGACTGAAATTGCCTTGCGTTCATTCTTGTATCTGACAACACGCTCGATGGCGTCGTCTAGGTTGTCGGCGATCTCATCCAGGTACCTGGTTTGAACCCGCTTCTGCAGTCTGCTTTCATCAATGTCCACAATCAGGCAGGTGCCCTCGTTCATGGTCACCGCCAACGGTTGGGCTCCACCCATGCCTCCGCAACCACCGGTCAAAGTCAGGGTTCCGGCAAGTGTTCCAGAAAAACGCTTTTCGGCAACCGCTGCAAATGTTTCGTAGGTCCCCTGCAAGATTCCTTGGGTGCCAATGTAGATCCAGGAGCCTGCGGTCATCTGCCCATACATCGTCAGACCAAGCTTCTCGAGTCTTCTAAATTCTGGCCAAGTTGCCCAGTCTCCAACCAGATTGGAGTTTGCAAGGATCACTCGAGGTGCCCACTCGTGAGTCTGGAAAACTCCGACCGGTTTTCCCGACTGGACCAGCATGGTCTCGTCATTCTTGAGGTGGGTCAGGGTGTTGGCAAGAGCGTCAAAGCTCTCCCAATTTCTGGCGGCTTTTCCGTTGCCTCCATAAACAATCAGTTCCTCCGGATGTTCAGCCACGGAAGGGTCAAGGTTGTTATGCAGCATTCGAAGCGCTGCTTCTTGCTGCCAGCCCTGTGCCGTGAGGGTTGATCCGGTTGCTGCTCTGATCGTTCTAGGAGAAGAGTTCATAGGAAAAGTACACCGCTGCGAAAGGGGCAGAACAATGCATAAATAGGTAGTTGTGTCTGGTATTTCAGACATAATAAATTCATGAGCAAAATACCTGCTGCGGAAAGAACCCTGCGGCTGCTCATGGCCATGGCCGAAATTGGTCAACCGGTAAGTGCCGGCAGGCTCGCTCAGAAACTTGGCATCCCCCGGTCCTCCTGCTACCAGCTGCTTGAAGTGCTTGCAGGCCAGGGGTTTGCCCTTCACTTTGAACAGGATAAGAAATGGGGGCTTGGGCTGGCCGCCTGGGAACTTGGCAGCGCCTATAAGCGCCACGACCGGCTGGAGCGGCTAGCAACACCGGTTCTGAATCAGCTGGTTGATGACCTTGGTCAAATTGCAAACCTTGTTGGGCACCTCGGGGTGCTTGATGGAACCGACGTGCTCTACCTGGTTGAAAAGAGACCGGTGCGGTCACTGAAGCTGGTGACCGATGTCGGGGTGCGACTACCCGCCCAGCTGACCGCTTCCGGCAGGGCAATGCTCAGTCACCTGGAGCCCAAGCAGTTGCAGGCCTCTTTTAGAGGCAGAGATCTGGCAACTAGAACCAAAATCGGACCCACAAACATCACTGAGCTGGAGCGAATTTTGGAAATGGAAAGACGTCAGGGCTACTCGCTAGAGGTTGATGAAGTAACCATGGGCTACGCCTCGGTTGGGGTGGCAATCGTTGATCACCTTGGTCATCCGATGGCCGGCCTTGCAGTCACTCTGCAATCTAGAGTGCTCGAAAAGCTAGAGTTGGCACTACTAACTGAAGTTTTGATTCAATCGGCGAAAGACCTGTCTAGAAAGTTTGGTCATCATGAGTGAAGATCAAAAGTGGCCCAGGGCTGCCGGGCTCATTAGCAGCCAAGTTTCAACAATTGGGCTGATTGATGTCCCTGCCCACAAGACTTCGCTGAGCGACACAAATGCCCACCTGACACCCAAGGCAATCCGGGCTGCCCTGACAAGGTTCTCGACCTTCAGCTATTCAACCGGCATCGACCTCTCAGCTGCCAGCATCGAGGACCTCGGTGAAATTTCTGATCCGGATGCAAATGAAGCTCTCACTAGCTCCAGAATCACCGAGGAGAACAAGGATCTGGTTATTGCTCTTGGTGGCGATAACTCCATAACCTATGCCGTGGCGCTCGGGGTATTCGGAGACCAGTTGGGACAGGCCGGGCTTATTACCCTCGATGCCCATCATGATCTTAGGGATGGCATCTCCAACGGTTCACCGGTGCGCAGGTTGATTGAGGCGGGCCTTGATCCGACTCGAATCGTGCAAATTGGCATAAATGATTTCTCTAATTCCCCCGCCTATGCCAATTTGGCATCCGATCTTGGCATAACGGTGATCACCAGATCGGAGATTGCGGAATCAGGGATCGCAACTGCTTGCCAGAGAGCGCTGGCGATAGCCGGATCCGCTTCCGGGCCAATCCATGTTGATCTTGACGTGGACGTTTGTGACCGGTCGGTTGTTCCAGCCTGCCCAGCCGCAGCGCCGGGTGGCATTTCGGCCCACGAAATTCGCCATGCAACCAGGCTCTTGGCAGGCCATGAACAGGTTCGAGGCTTTGACATCACCGAAATTGACGCGAGTAAAGACAGCGCGGACGGCCGAACGGTTCGGCTGGCCGCCCTGCTTATTCTGGAAGCTGTTGCCGGTCATCTAGCCAACTGAGCCAGTCGCCAACTCCGGCAAGCCTCGCTCCACTAAACTGAACACATCCGCGCAATGGAGCGAACCCAAATAATCCATCCCGAAACTCGCTAGCGAGCAAACCGAAGGGGAAAAGTGCCAAAGATCATCGTCGAGATCATGCCCAAGCAGGACCTTCTAGACCCGCAGGGGAAGGCCGTTGCTAATGCCTTGCAGCGCAGTGGCAACAAAGAGATTTCAGCCGTTCGAATCGGGAAGCGAATCGAGCTTCACTTCGATCGACCAATCACGGACCAGGACATGGAAAACGCCTCCGCTCAGGCATCCAGCTTTCTGTCAAACGATGTGATTGAAGACGTAGTCGCAATCACCAAAGAGGACTAAGTCTGATGAAGATTGGCGTCATTACTTATCCGGGAACCCTCGATGACAGGGATGCCCAACGCGCAATCAGGCTTGCCGGAGGCACGCCGGTGCCACTGTGGCATGCAGATGATGACCTAAAGAAGGTAGATGCTGTTGTTTTGCCGGGCGGGTTTTCCTACGGCGACTACCTGCGCTGTGGCGCAATCGCCGCCCAAGCTCCGGCAACCAAAGAAGTAATCAAGCTTGCAGCACAGGGACTACCGGTCTTGGGCATCTGCAACGGCTTCCAGATTTTGGTTGAATCACACCTGTTGCCGGGTGGCCTGATTCGAAATGAAAAGCAGCACTTTGTCTGCCGAGATCAGAAGCTACGCGTTGAAAATAACAACACCGCCTGGACCAGCTTGTTTGAAGAAAATGAAGAGATTTTGATTCCGCTGAAAAACGGCGAGGGCGGCTACATCGCAACTGATGAAACCTTGAAGATGCTTGAGGCAGAGAACCGCATTGCCTTTAGGTACCTAGACACAAACCCGAATGGTTCAATGAACGACATCGCGGGGCTGACCAACGAACGCGGCAATGTGGTCGGGCTAATGCCTCACCCTGAGCACGCGGTTGAGCCGGGCTTTGGGCCAGACACGGACATTGCGATGCGCTCCGGCATCGACGGCTTGAGGTTTTTCC
>Ga0209557_1000009_pt1 | contig 156450 bp, 144 predicted proteins | sample SaaInlV_120m_DNA_4_FD_184672 | JGI IMG/M metagenome (GOLD analysis project Ga0209557, IMG submission 184672) | Marine microbial communities from expanding oxygen minimum zones in the Saanich Inlet - Saanich Inlet SI074_LV_10m_DNA (SPAdes) (version 2) | ecosystem: Environmental > Aquatic >... | reverse complement strand
AAATTGTGCAAATCAATATGCACGCTTTCCCAGTCGGTAACTCCCTTTTCAGCAAGAGCGGAACGAGCTTTTCTTGAGCAGGTTGACCCCCACCAGTGGTACAGAGTTAAAGACATCTAGATTTCCCCTTAATTATTGATTCCATAATAACCTTACCAGGGGTCAGCGGGTAGCCGACCTGCAATTTCTATGGAGTCTGGATTGTAATAATAGTGTCGAAAGATAGCGTTGCCACCGGTATACATTGGGTGCGGCTCGGTAACAAAGTGAGGAGATACAAATTCCCAGAGAGTTTCGCCCTCGGGGTTCACCTCAAAAATCTTACCTTTTACGCCTTCCAAAATGGAAGTATTACCGGAATCCAGACGATGCGCGTTGCTGATGTACCAGCTAAAAAATGAGAAGCGCGGTGAACCAGCGTACTGCCAAACCGGTTGTTTGGTTTCGGGGTCAAGTTCAATGACTCGTGATCCACCCTCAGGCCCAGAGCCGAGTACATTTGCACCGTTAGCGAAAAATAGGATATTGCCATTCTCCAGCATGTGCACACTGTGTTGTTGGCCATAGGCATAGTCGCAAAGAGTCCATCGGAACTTTTTGGTTTTATAGTCAATAATTGCCATCAAGTGGTTGTAACGAAAATTGATGACGATATCACCGTTGTCCAATTGCGTGATGCAATTGGCATGGCACCATTCGTGGCGAGGGCACATAGGATTGAGCGGAAAGTTGTACATCTCTTCGCACTCGTCGGCGCGCCATTCCCACACTACTGTTCCGTCAGGCTCAATTTCTCGAATCACGTCACCCCAAATACCCGCCTCGTGTTCGGATCCCTCGCGGCCACCTAGTACTCTCTTTTCATTTTCTTTACTTAAGAGCTCCCAGCGCAGGTAGAGCGTGTTGCCGTTTTTACATCGGCGGAAATCGTGATGCTGATGGTCGTCCTGAAATTCCCATAGCAGGTTTCCGTCCCAGTCCCACTCCTGCATAAGACCGCCTTTGGCGGGGAGTTTTTTTGGGCCGTCGGGAGTTCGGACTGCGGAAAGCATATTTCCGCTAGGTAAAAGGTATCCGTAGTTGCCTGGTTCATAGGGAAGGTCCCAGGCATGGACTACCTCGCCCTGCATATTAATTATTAGCGTTTGTTTTAAACCCAATGGTGAAAACATTCGGTATACGGGAGTGGCCCGATCCCGGTCAGCATAAATCAGGCCGGTCGGGGCTCGTCTGCTAGCTGATTCAGTCATATAGTTTCCTTGTTTACATCAACTCGCAGCTGCTTTCGAAAGATGGTCTGGGCAGTTTCTGCCAAACCGAAGATTCATCTCCGTAACCTATGTTGCAGAGAAAATTAGATTTCAGAGTTGTACCTTTAAACATCTCTTCATCCAGGGTGTCGTTGTCGAAACCTGAGATGGGGCCGACGTCAAAGCCAAGTGCTCTTGCAGCGATCATAAAGTAGGCGCCTTGAAGTGAGCCGTTGCGGAATGCGTCTTCGGCACAGCGTCTAGGGTTATCGATAAACATTTGCCCCTTGCCCGGATCGTGCGGAAAAAGTTCTGGCATGCGGCTATAAAACTCCATGTCGTAGGCGAGCACCGCGCAGACTGGGGCAGTCAGGCATTTTTCTACGTTGTTACCTTTTAAAGCGGGGACCAACCTTTGTTTTGCTTCGTCCGTTCTCATAAAAAAGATGTGTGTGGGATGCCCATTATTTGATGTAGGCCCTGCCGACATGACCTCAAATATTTTCTTCAAGTCTTCGTCATGAACGGGTTTGTCCTGCCAGCCGTAGTGAGAACGAGCACCTGTCAGAATTAGGTCGATACCATCGTCGCTCAGCCTGGTAATGCGGCTGCGTACGTCGCGAATTTCTTGTTGCGCTTCAGCGCGTGCATCTGTCATCAGTGTTCTCCGGACAAATTTGTTAGATAAGAGGGTCGTTCATCAGAAAATCAACCAGTCGGGAAAGCCTCGTGGAATGAAGTTCTGAACTGCTTGCTCAAGCAGAGAAGTGTGGTACAGCAGGCTCATTACCTGGCCGTAGAAAAAAACCAATATAGCCCAGGCGCAGAGTGCGTAAGCGACAGCGATTTTTTTACTATAGCTTCCCCAGCGGACTAGGTAGATGCCGATAAAGATAGGCAAAGCGATTTTTTGGCCAATCAAAAGGCAGAATCCAATCATCACCGCGAGATAGGCGAAGAAGGGCATAGCTTCCTGAATCCAGGCATCTTTGCGAGCCTGCACAAGGGTTTCTCCCCAGCTAGACATCTCTTTTCGTCTGGCCATCATCTGTGCAAAATCCTTGAACACAACCCAAGCTGTCAGGATGCCACCCGGCACGCATATCAGCAGAGGGAACTGTTTGACAACAGGTGGCCAGGCAGTGGCAGTAAACCCAGCCCAGATAAAGGTATAGAGAAGCAATAAAGACATTGGCAAAGAAACGGTAGGGTTCTTTTCCGAGCCTTCGCCAGCTTCTTTTTCACCAGATTTTTTCTTCCTCGCAATGGAGCGGGCGGCAAAATACACGCTCACTACGATGATGATGCCGATAACAACAACGATCGGGCGGCCAAGCCAGCCCAGTCCGCCGTGAATATTTGTGGATATCTGGAACGAGCGCTCAAGAATTGGTCCAAGCACCAGCGCAAGTATGACAGGCGGTCTTGGCCAGCCTCCGCGTTTCATAAAGAAACCAATCACGCCAAAGGCGAGACAGCTTATCCAAGAGCCCAGATCCGCGTTACCCAGCCACGCGCCCATAAATACAAAAAGCAAAACGCCCGGAACAACTAAATGTCCCGGCATCAGTGCGACCTGAGATACCCATTTCACTGTTTTCAGCAGGATCAAAGTGGCCAAGACGCTCGCGAGAGCAATAAGCCAAACGAAGCTAAATGTGAGAGGAAGTTCATCCGTTAGCATGCTCGGCCCAGGACGCAGCCCATGCATAATCAGCGCGCCCATCAAGATCGCTGTTCCCACACTGCCGGGAATACCTAGAGTCAGTGTAGGTATAAGAGCGCCGCCGCGCAGTGCGTTGTTGGCTGCCTCTGGTGCCAGAAGGCCACGAACATCACCTTGACCGAACTGTGAATCATCTTTTGCATGTTGCTTGGCGTGGGCATAGGTCACCCATCCAACAATAGAGGCTCCCAAACCTGGCAGCATGCCGATATAGGCGCCGATTGCGCTGCAGCGAATTACCAGCCAACGGTGTTCAAAAGCGTCTTTAACGCCGACCATTAGCCCGTGCGAGGTATCCTCATCCTTTCCCGAACGCGCGATAGAGACATTCTTGATGGCAAGTTCCATCACCTCTGGAATTGCAAACAATCCCAGCAATACGGGAATCAGAGGTAGGCTGTCGAGCAGATAGAGGCTGTCAAAGCTGTAGCGCGGAATGCCAGCTGATTCTGGAAGACCAATAGTCGCCAGCAACAGACCAAAGCAGGCCGCAGCAACGCCTTTGGCCACAGACTGACCAGAAAGAGAGCCCACCATAGCCAAACCGAGCATGCCGAGCATAAATTGTTCTGGAGATTCAAAGGCTAGAATCACCGGAAGAATAAAGGGCAGCGAGATACCCAAAACTGCGGCACCACAGAAACCGCCGATGGCGGAGGAGGTAAAGGCAGCACCCAGAGCTCGAGCGGCCTCCCCGCGTTTCGCCATAGGATAGCCATCAAGCACCGTTGCCTGTGAGGCTGCAGTGGCAGGTACGCCGAGGAGTACCGAGGTTATTGCGCCACTTGTTGAAGTCGAGGCCCAGGATGAAAGCAATAAAGCGAAGGCGGCGACGGGCTCCATCGCGAAGGTGAAAGGCAGCAGTAAAACAAGGCCTATGGCTCCACCCATACCGGGCACTGCGCCTAGCAGAATCCCGATGACGCAGCCGAGAAAAAAGTAGCTGAGCACCTGCCACTGGAAAATAAGGCCGAGACCTTCAATTAATGCTTCAAACATCTGGCGATGTCCCCCTAAATAATTCTAATAGTGGAAGAGAGTGTCTTCCTTCAGATTTCTGCTTGGCAGATTAATAGCCGCTATTCTTTTCGATATTGGCTTTTATGTATTCGAGCACCTCAGTGCTTACTCCTGAGGTCGCGCCGAGAATCTCATGCTGGCGTTGATGGTCAACGTGTCCGGGTACGTAACTAATTACCTGGACCGCTTCTTCCTGAAATTCGGCCGAGTTCATGGCGGCCTCAAGCGCTTCGCGGAATGTGTTTGCTGCGCCTTCGTCCATGTCGGGTGGTCCGAGGAAGACATGCTGCATTGTCTGATCAATTTCAATCATGGTTCGAATGGCTTCCCACTCGATTCCTGAGGGCGTCTCTCCATTCACGCTTTCGTACAAAGTATGAATTGCCGGAGCATCTGGAACCATGGGGCTTTGAACCACTTCGCCTTCATTGTTGAGTATTGGAAGGCTAAAGAAAGGAACTGCATCGCCTTGGTCGACCAATACTGGCACAACCTGGTTTAGATATGCGTGTGCGGCATCAGTGCCAGTGTTTACTTCGCCGCTGATTACTGCTGCACGGATATTGCCGCTGCTGGGATATCCTGCGATGTACTGGTACTCAGTACCGAGCAAATCCATTCCCATAGTGCTGATGATCATGCGTCCGTGCTCGGGAGGCATGCCGCCGAATAAGAGTGGGCCTTGGCCGACTAGATCTTCAGAGCTGGAGACACCGCTTTCAAGAGCATCGGTTCGCGAATAAATAACCAAAGGGCTTATTTGAACGCCCCCAAGAGGGGTGAAGTCAGTGTATTTAAATGTGTATCCAGGGAATTCAAGAAGTTCGCCTAGTGAGGAGCGTGGTCCGTAGTAAACAGTAGTGCCATCGTCTGGGGCTCTAAAGAGCACATGCAGGTGGGCGTTTAGTCCCGAGGCTCCGGGCATATTATTGACGATAACGGTTGGGTTGCCTTCTAGGTTTTGCTCAATATGTTTCGCAAGCAATCTACCCATAGATGTGCCGCCTGCTGAAGCATCCAGCCCAATAACGACCGTAATTGTTTCTCCGGCATAGGAGTGCGGTTCGTCGCTTGCCCCATTGACGCTAGAAGAATTGTCGCAGGCGCTCAAAATGACGCCGAAAAGAACGAGCAAAAATACACGGCAAAACTGAATAAAATCGCGGTTGGTAGACATTGTTGGAAGCCCCTAATTTAACCCGGGCATCTTTATAACATCTGGCGCCGAATAGCTCAATCAGTAAAATAATAGTTTTACTTAACGAACCTCTGTTGTTATCTTAATGATCTGTAAATATAGGAAAGTTAATGACAACCAACCGCTCCGTAGAACGCGCTATCTCCATTTTGATATTCGTCTGTCAAAGCGATAGACCTGTCGGACTGACGGAGATTAGCCGTGGAACAGGCCTGGATAAGGCTACCGTCCTGCGGTTTTTGAACACCTTAGCTAACTCAGACATGGTGCGCAACGAAACAGATACCAAGCGCTACGTGCAGGGGCCGGGAATATACAATTTTTGGCCCAGTGAAATAAAAAAAATCTGTCGACCTCATCTTCAGCTTCTTTTGGATAGGACTCAAGAAACCATATGCTTGATTGTTCCGCGCGGATTGAAAAGGGTATGTATTGATGCCTTGGAGCCCGATCGAGAGCTTAGAATAGTTGCTCCTGTAGGTAGAGAGATGGCAATTTACGCGGGTGCATCGGGAAGGGTTTTCTTAGCTCAAAAAACAGACGACCAAATCCACAAAATTTTGGACAAATTGGACAACTTCTCCGATGAAGACGCACCCATAAAGAGAAGTGACTATATTAAGCAGCTAGAGCAAGTAAGGAGCAAGGGGTACTCGCATAATGTAAGCGATGTAGTCGTAGATACCTGCGCTATTGCTGCGCCCGTGTTTGATGGGTTGGGGAATACAGCCGCTGCAGTTGTGCTGCGTGGTCCTAGCTCAAGAGTGACAACTAAGGTCGTCGATGGGTTGTCTCGGTTGGTCAAAGAAACAGCAGCTGCTATTAGTAGAGAACTCGAGCACATCCATAAATAGGCAGCATAGTTTTAATGGTAGCTATGGGTGGACTTGAACCACCGACCCCAGCATTATGAATGCTGTGCTCTAACCAGCTGAGCTACATAGCCATTGCATTAAAATAGTCCCCGTTGCGGGGGCGCGAATTCTCGGTTTACAGGCTTGTTTTGTCAAGTATTTAAGGGCGGCAACTCGAAGCCCGATTACCCTTTCGAATCTGTGATCCCCTATACTTTCGCTTCTACATTGGAGTGTTCATGAGCGATCAAATAGTTACTGGAAAATTTCCCTCTGCGCGCATGCGTCGCGCACGTCGCTTTGGATGGTCGCGAGAGCTTTCTGCTGAGACTCGTTTGAGTGTTTCGGATTTAATCTGGCCAATATTTATCCATGATCAACCCGGCGATTTGGATGTGGAATCCATGCCAAATGTGCAACGCGTGTCTATTAATACTCTGCTCGGGTTGGCAGAGCAGGCTCAATCTTTAGGTATTCCTGCAATAGCCCTGTTTCCCAGCGCCGAAGAATCACTAAAGGATGAAAAGGGCAGCGAAGCGGTTAATCCGGAAAATCTCGTATGCCGCGCAGTTCAAGCCGTAAAAGAGCGCTTTCCCGATCTGGGTGTTATTTGTGACGTGGCTTTGGACCCCTATACCAGCCATGGGCAAGACGGTGTGTTGGTAGATGGCTATGTTGCCAATGACGAAACCATTGAAATGCTGGTGCAGCAAGCTCAGGCTCAGGCTCAGGCTGGCTGTGATGTTGTCGCGCCATCGGACATGATGGATGGTCGTGTCGGTGTTATCAGAAAAACCTTGGATGACGCCGGTTTGATCGACACCCAAATAATGTCTTATGCCGCCAAGTACAACTCTGCCTTTTACGGGCCTTTTAGGGATGCCGTTGGCTCGGCCCCGTCTAAGGTTTCGAGATCAGGAGGGAAGGGGACCTATCAAATGAATCCGGCTAACTCCGACGAAGCTATCCGAGAAGTTTCTATGGATATAGAAGAGGGGGCGGATTCTGTCATTGTGAAGCCCGGCCTTCCCTATTTAGATATCTTGCAGCGAGTCAAAGACACCTTCGGTGTGCCCACCTACGTTTATCAAGTCTCTGGTGAATATGCCATGTTGCATGCCGCCGCTGAAAAAGGCTGGCTAGATCTGGAGGCCGTTATGATGGAAAGCCTGCTGGGTATGAAGCGAGCAGGTGCCGATGGAATTTGGACCTATTTCGCCAAGGACGTCGCTTCAGCACTTCGAGATTCCTAGGCGTTGAATAATAGAGATGGGGCCGAACGCCGCTGAATAGGGTCGTTCCACTCATCGTGCTTGTCATATTTTTTTGCTTTTGTGATTGGAAAATTGGATAAAATTGTGGTCATACCAATTCCTCTATGTTGTAATACCCCTCAGTTAGTCTTTGTTTCTAGATATTGAGCCCGTTCGATTTTTGGGCTTCGTTGGGGTTTTTATGAGTAGTACACCATCAACCGATAACAGTAAGCGTCTTTATCGCCAAGTGGCGGACAAGATGCTGATTCTTATTGAATCTGGAGAGTATCCTGCAGGTAGCCGTCTTCCGGCTGAGCGAGAGCTGGCAGAGCGTTTTAGTGTTAGCCGGCCCACCATTCGGGAAGCAGTTATCGCTCTGGAAGCCAAGGGTCGAGTGGCGGTTAAAACTGGCTCTGGCGTCTACGTGTTGGAAAAGGTCGAAAAGATTGATGGCCTAGGCCAGGAAGTTAGCCCCTTTGAGCTTATCGAAACCCGCGTATTTATCGAAGGCGAGTCGGCAGCGCTAGCGGCAGCCTTAATTTCGGATGACCAGCTTGCATCACTCAAGAGCGCGCTGGATGAAATGGCACTGGACTCTCCCGAAGGTGGCGCGATTTCTTCCGCCGCGGATCGTAAATTCCATTCCATTATTTCCGAAGCGACTAACAATCGTGTATTTACGCTGATGATTAAGCAATTGTGGGATGTTCAGGAAAAGTTGGACAATATTCGTGTTGCCCACCAAGCGGTCTGCATGCAGGACTTGAGTCAAAGGCTTGAAGAGCACACAGCCATCTATGATGCTCTGGCCAATAGAGACGCCAGTGCTGCCCGGGCGGCCATGCGTAATCATTTTTCTCGCACTCTCACTGCTTTACATGAAACGACTGAAGAAGAGGCTGTTAAAGCGGTTCAGCGCAAAGTTTCACAGATGCGAGAACGGTTTTCCTTCCAGCGCATGCTTGATCAAGAGTCCAAAGAAACTAAAGCTGCTCCCTAAACTAAAGTGGCTCCCTGCTTGTTTAGCTAGGCTCCACGTCTAAGTTAATTGGTATTACCAAATAAAATAACAATCTCAGTCTGTTTTGAACATCTGGCCGATAATTGCAGAGCCGTTTATTAATATTGTTCGGTTTGGGAAGTGTTTGGGTTTCTTGTGTCTCTAAAATAATTCCTTGGGTGCGGTGATGACCTTTACTCGATCTATGGCAAAAGAGCTCGGTCCTCAGAATATCCGCGTAAATTCGCTTTGCTGCGGAATGATCAGCACAACTTTCCACGATACCTTCAGTAAGCCTGAAGGGCGTCAAAATGTAGCAAATGCGACTCCTCTAAAAAGAGAAGGTGCGCCCGCTGAAGTTGCAGAAGTAGTGACCTTCTTGGCTGCGGATTCTGGTTCTTTTGTTACTGGTACCAACATTGATGTTAACGGTGGCCTGCTGTTCTCTTAATCTGTTTACTCGGATAGCCGTTAAATAGAGTTGCTGATGCGCAATAAAATTGCCGTTATTGGGGAGTGTATGCTCGAAGTGAGCAGCCTCTCCAATGACCACGCACAACAAAGCCTTCCTACCTCTCTTTCTTTTGGTGGTGACACGCTGAACACTGCGGTGTATCTGGCGCGTTTGGGCGTGGAAGTTGATTATGTCACTGGGCTTGGCGATGACAGCATGAGCTCGTGGATGTTGAGTCAATGGCGCAGCGAGGGCGTTGGCTGCAATCTTATTGAACGATTCCCCGGATCTGTTCCAGGGCTCTACATGATCCAGCTAGACGAAAACGGAGAGCGCTCCTTTCTCTACTGGCGAAAAAACTCTCCGGCTACCCGAATCTTTGATGATGCCGAAACTGCAGCGGATCTGTTTGATAAGTTGCTGGCCTACCAGCAAATTTACCTTTCCGGCATTAGCCTTGCCCTTTATGGCGAAGCGGCTCGACACCGTCTCTTTGATTTTCTAACCCGATACCGTCAGCAGGGAGGGCAGGTTGTTTTCGACGGCAACTACCGACCCAGGTTGTGGGCCAGCCCAGAAGTGGCACGTGATGCCTACGAGCATATGTACCGTATCTGCGACTTGGTTTTACCTACTGACGAAGATGAAGAAATGCTCTTCGGTTCTGAAACCCCTGAACAGGTTATTCAGCGACTTCAATCCTTTGGTGTGGCGGAAGTTGTTCTGAAAAGAGGCCCCAACGGTTGCCTGATCGGGAAGGGCGAAGAGCTTGAGCTGATTCCTTCAGAGCAAGTAAAGGTGGTGGACAGCACTGCCGCGGGAGATTCCTTTAATGCCGGCTTCCTAGCTGCGAAGGTAGAGGGGCAAGATTCTGCCCAGGCGGCGTTAAAAGCACACAAATTAGCCTCTACAGTTATTCAGCATCGTGGGGCAATTATTCCCCAGGAAGCGATGCCCTAGTCTGGATTGCTGGCTTTGCCCGTCTACTCAGCTTAGATGGATGTTCTAGTTAGACGTTAAATCTGAAATGAATCAGGTCGCCGTCAGCGACTATATAGTCCTTACCTTCAAGCCGCCATTTGCCAGCATCTTTTGCGCCGGCTTCGCCCTTGTTGGTTATGTAATCGTCGTAGCCGATTATCTCAGCACGGATAAAACCCTTTTCAAAATCGGTATGAATTTTCCCCGCAGCCTGTGGTGCCGTTGCACCGATGGGGATGGTCCAGGCGCGAACTTCTTTTGGTCCGGCGGTGAAGTAGGTGTGCAGGGTTAGCATTTCATAGCCGGCGCGAATCACGCGGTTTAGGCCGGGTTCGTCCATACCAAGATCCGCCAGAAACTCCATCTTGTCTTCGTCATCCAACTCAGCAATTTCAGCCTCAAGCTTGTTGCAGATAGCTACAACTCCGGCGGCTTCTTTGTCGGCGATGGCCTTCACTGCATCTAGCAGGGGGTTGTCCTCGAACCCGTCTTCCGCAACATTGGCAATATAGAGCATGGGTTTGATGGTGAGTAGATTGAGAGGTTTGAGTGCTAGCAATGTCGCTTCGTCCATCTCCAAACCGCGCAGAGGTTTGCCTTCGTTGAGTTGGGCTACAACAGGATCGATTACCTTCATAAAAGCGATGGCGTTCTTGTCCTGACCTTTAATGGCTCTTTCAGCGCGAGCGATGGCTTTTTCCACTCGCTCAAGATCTGCCAGGGCAAGTTCGGTGTTGATGGTTTCGATATCGTTCGCCGGACTTATTTTGCCTTCAACGTGCACGACATTTTCATCTTCAAAACAGCGGACTACATGGGCGATCGCATCTGTTTCACCGATATTGGCGAGAAACTGATTGCCCAGCCCTTCGCCTTTGGAGGCACCTGCCACCAGTCCGGCAATATCGACAAACTCCATTGACGTGGCAATGACTTTTTCCGGGTTGACGATTGCAGCTATGGCGTCCAAGCGTGGATCGGGCACAGGCACAATGCCAGTGTTTGGTTCGATGGTGCAGAAGGGAAAATTTTCCGCATCGATACCCGCTTTAGTTAGGGCGTTGAATAGGGTAGATTTTCCTACATTGGGTAGGCCCACAATTCCGCAGTTAAATCCCACAGGTCACCCCACAAAGTATCTTTTTAAGCGATTTCGGCGTTGCCATCGTGCTCGAATCCTCATTTATCCTATATAAACTGCGGTTCTCCGCGCGATGGCGTCTTGAACTCGCGTAAAAATCTTATCTTGTGAAGCGACCTGAAATACCGCTTCAAATTTTGGTATGAAGTTGATACATCGCCTTTTCCCAATTGCCGCCAAGGGCAATTGGTAGGTTATGCAGGGCTCTATTAATGGCGTCGTCGGTTTTTTCTGCTTCATCCGCAGGCGCTTTGCCCAGTACATAGTTACTCACCATGCTGGCCTGGCCGGGATGGCCGATACCAATGCGCAGGCGATAGAAATATTTCTGGTTACCCAGGCTAGAAATGATGTCCTTGATGCCGTTATGGCCACCAGCTCCACCATCAAATTTAAAACGAGCAATGCCGGGTTCTAGGTCAAGTTCATCGTAAGCCACTAGAATTTGATTCGGGTCGACCTTATAGAAATTCGCCAAGGCTCCCACAGCTTTGCCGCTGCGGTTCATAAAGGTATCTGGAATCAGTACACGCAGCTTTAAACCACCAAAAATCGTTTCACCCACGCGACCGAAAAACCGCGCATCAGTGCGCAGTTCAATATCGTTCTTTTGGCAAAATAGAGAAACGAGGTCCTCGCCGGCGTTGTGCCGAGTGCCCGCGTAGCGAGCGCCCGGATTACCCAGGCCGACGAGGAGTTCGATGGAATGATTCACTGCCTGTTTCCAGGTTTAACAGCTGATCAGTCTTCTGAGCTTTCCTCAGAATCGCCATCCGCTGCAGCACTGTCCTCAGCACCATCTTCACCGGCGGTATCTGCGTCATCAACGTCGTCTTCAATAACTGCGACCTTGATTTCATGTACCGAAGCGATTGGCTGATCGTGCTCTTCGCCATGCGAGAGAGAAACACTTTCTACGCCTTCTGGCAGTTTGATATCACTGATGTGCAGAGTTTGATCCATCTCCACTTCAGCCATATCGACTTCAAGGTATTCGGGCAGATCGCCTGGTAAACAACTGATTTCCAGGTCGGAAATATTGTGAGCGATTTGACCACCCTGCATCTTCACGCCGACGCAGATATCTTCGTTGATAAAGTGCAGTGGAACTCGTGTGGTGAGTTTTTGGTCCTTAGAAACGCGCTGAAAATCTACGTGCAGAATCACAGCTTTAGCTGGATGGCGTTGCACATCTTTCAGAATTACGTCCTGACTCTTTCCTTCAATATCAATAGTAAGGATGTGTGAGTAGAAGGCTTCGTTGTCCAATGAATGGGCAATATCCTTGTGCAGCAAAGAGATTGCCTCTGGCTCAGTTTTACCGCCATAAATAATGGCAGGGACTTGTCCAGCCAGGCGACGAAGGCGGCGGCTCGCACCTTTCCCTTTATCTTCCCGGCGGGTAGCGTTTAGTTCAAAATCAGTCATGATATTTTCTCCAGACTGTTAACCCATCAAGCTTTGCGACCAGTCCCGATGGGGATTAAAAAAGACCCTTTTCAATTAACGAGTTAATCAAATAGAGTCGCTAATATTGGCCATTGGCCAAATTTTTTGCCTTGTCCTCCGGTTAGACCGGGAACATGGCGGAAATAGATTCTTCGTTACTTACTCGGCGCATCGCTTCGGCGAGCATTTTTGAGAGGCTCAGCTGGCGAATACGAGAACAGGCTTTGGCTTCATCAGAGAGAGGGATGGAGTTAGTAACAACCAGCTGGTCCATCACTGAGCCATTGATATTCTCGATGGCTTTGCCGGAGAGAACAGGGTGAGTACAGTAGGCGACTACTTTGACGGCACCGGCATCTTTTAAAGCGCCAGCAGCAGAACAGAGTGTTCCAGCAGTGTCGATAATGTCGTCAACCAAGATGCATGTGCGGCCTTCGACCTCACCAATAATATTCATGACTTCTGCAACGTTCGCACGCGGGCGGCGTTTGTCGATAATTGCCAGATCTGTACCTAATTGTTTTGCGAAGGCTCTGGCTCGAACTACACCACCGATATCTGGTGAGACAACCAGAGGATCCTGGTAGCTTTGTTTTTGCATATCGTCTAATAGGATGGGTGTACCGTAAATGTTGTCTACAGGCACATCAAAGAAACCCTGAATCTGTTCTGCGTGTAAATCAATAGTCAGAACACGATCAACGCGAACCGTAACGATCATATCGGCAACGACTTTCGCAGTGATTGGCACTCGGGACGATCGAACCCGGCGATCCTGACGAGCGTAGCCATAGTAGGGGATGACCGCAGTGATACGAGCGGCTGATGCCCGACGAAGTGCATCAGCCAGAACCAGCATTTCCATCAAATTATCGTTGGTGGGTGCGCAGGTAGACTGAACAATAAAAACATCGCGGCCACGCACATTTTCCTGAAGTTCAACAGCGATTTCACCGTCGGAAAATTTGTTTACGTCTGCTTGCCCAACGGGCACACCGAGGTATCTGCAGGTTTCTTCAACCATTTCCGGGTTTGAATTCCCGGTGAAAACCATTAGATCTGCCACATTTGGCTCCGCTTTTTATCGTATAAATGGCTGGGGTGGGAGGGATCGAACCTCCGCATGACGGGATCAAAACCCGTTGCCTTACCGCTTGGCGACACCCCAAGTAACTTCTAAATTCTCACAATTTCACAGCTGCTCAAGCTGTCTATGGGTAGGTGACTTATCTGTGCCTTTTGCCACAAACCCATTCCAGTCAGAAGGTATACGGTTCAAAACACTGATGGCATCCTCTTGGGTGGCGAATTTGGCAAATAAACAAGCTCCGGTTCCGGTTAGCTGTGCAGTACCAAATTGCTCTAACCAAAGCCTTGCTTTGGCTACCTCGGGATGCAGTTTTTCAACCACATTCTGACAGTCGTTGCGGACACAGTCCGCCGCGAGGGCCGGTATTTTGATGGGAGCGCTGTCCCTTGTCAATTGGGGATTTGAGAAGATTTCCGCTGTGGAAACACTGACTTGTGGATCTACTACCAGATACCAGCTTGACTCGATTGTAGTGGGCGTTAGTTTTTCCCCTATACCCTCTGCAAAAGCGCTTTTCCCGGCCACGAAAATAGGCACATCAGCGCCCAGTTGAACCCCGAGCTTCATAAGCTCGCTCGGGCTTAAATTCGCCTGCCAAAGGTGATTTAGGCCCACAAGAGTGGTGGCTGCATTGCTGCTGCCACCGCCTAAACCGCCACCCATAGGAAGTATTTTGTCAATTTGTACGTCTGTGCCGGGCGCTATCTTGCCCCTTTTTGACATTTCTTCAGCTAACAACCTCGCTGCTCGAACGATGAGATTTTCTTCGGGCGGCAAGTTGCCAAAATTCGTCTGGAGATAAATCTCTCCATCCTTTCGGGCTGTAAAACCAATAAGGTCTCCATAGTCCAGCAATTGAAATAGAGTCTGCAACTCGTGATAGCCGTCTTCTCTGCGGCCAGTAATCAGCAAAAATAGGTTTAATTTGGCCGGAGATATAAGCTCGATTGAATTGCCGGCGGTAATTTCAGTCAAGATTGAGGCTCCACTCGCTTACCGCAATTCTCATGCTGCTTTGACTATTCTCAAGATCGATGCGCAAGGGTAGCTGAAACTCTCCAACTTCCTGGTATTGATCAAAGAAAATTTGCCATTCGCCGGTTTGGTTTTCTTCCCTGACTTTGCCGGTCATCCACAGGCTGAGTTCTGCAATGGGAATGTGCATTCCGGTAAGTTCAAAAAAAAGCAGGTCGGGCTGGGTGGAAAAATAGGACTGCTCACCCGACTGAATCTCAACTTTGTCAGCAGATCCGATAATGCTAACGCTGCCCATACCCAGAGGGCCAAAAAGTCTTACCTGATAGTTTGAACCCCGTTGTCTCCAATCGAATTGACCGTTTTGCCTATCCTCTTCATCGGCGTAGGCAAATCGGCCCTGTGCGCGCCAGGTTTCTGGCCCTTCGGCTAGAACCTGAGGGGCTGCTCCTCCGGAAATGGGGTTTATCGAAGAACAACCAATGAATAGCAGACTTAAGCCTGCGATCAGGAGGGCTCTGCATAGCAACATTTAGGAGTTGTCTAGATCGTCGAGAATACGTTGACGTATATCGTTCAGTAGTTCGTTGCCCGGGAATTCCAGCATAGCAACACCAATCATATCTAGGGCTTCATCGGTTCGGTTCAGATGCCACAAAACTTCGGCGTGATGAGAAATTACTTCGGGATCGTAGAGCGTATCCTGAGCTTGTATCAAGTACTGCAGAGCCTCTTCGCTTTCGCCTAGGTTATGTAATACCCAGCCCATGCTGTCCAAAATTGCCGGGCTCTCGGGGTTTAGGCTAAGGGCTTTCTCGATTAAGACATATGCTTCCGCATGTCGGTCTGTGCGGTTTGTAAGAGTGTAACCAAGTGCATTTAGGGCGTTGGAGTTGTTCTCATTCTGGGCAATGATGTTGCGCAGGTCTGCCTCGGATATATCCAGGCGGCCCATGCGCTCAGCCACCAGAGACCGGGCATAGAGTAAATCAAAGTTTTGTGGGTAACTCTCTAATGCGAGTGTTAGAAAATCCAACAGTCGGTAATCATCAAGAAGTGCGTTTAAGTATTGGTTCTGTGTAACAAAGAGGCGCTCTTCTATGTCGGGATGAGCGGCCCTCTGCTCGGCAAAGAAATTCACGAGCTCTTCAACTCGACCGGCCTCAACTAACAGGCTGACAACCTGATCTTGCGCGTACTGATAATAAACTCCGGGAGGTACTTTTGCGTAGTACTCCATGGCGAGATCCGATTCGCTGCGGAAATGTTGAATTCTTCCGAGCTGAAGATTTGAGATAGATTCATGTTCCGGCAGCTCGAGTGCGCGCAGATAGAGTGTCTCGGCAGCGTCTAGCTGGCGGGTATTAATTTTGATCTCTGCCGCTATCAGCAAGAGTTGCTCTGACTCGGGAAATTGGCTGAAGAGTCGATCCACACTGGGATCGGAAGCCTGTAGGTTGAGCTCAAGAAAAATGGCCAACAAAGACTGGCGTTCCGCTGCAGCCCGCTCCCAGTTTGTTTCGAGCCAGTTTTCAATAATGACGGCGGCTTCTTGATCGCGTTGAAGCTTTACCAAAATCTCGGCGAGAAGAATTAGCGCATTGGTGTTGTCGGAGTCGAATAACAGGGCTTGTTTAGCCAGCTCAACTGCCTGTTCTTCTCGCTCCAGCTGATTTAGCAAAATAGCTTGAGCCAGATAAAGATCGGTGTGTGGTGCCTTTTCCTGCCCGAAAACTTCAATTTGCTGGCCTAGCCAAAGTATTTGAGGAGTATTTCCTGTAGACGCAGCCTCAGCAGCTACTAGGCGAACGAGGAAGGGACTGTTGGATTCTTCAGTAATAAACCAGGCCGCTTCTACCTCCCCATTTCTGGCTAGCATCTGGACTGCCAAAGCTCTGGCTTCGCGATTGTCTGGGTCGGTTTCGTGCCAAATCACGGCAGCCTGCATAGCGCGATCAAGATCGCTGATATCAATGGCTAGCTGCACAGTGCGCTCGAGAACAGCGGGATCCATTGTCTCTCGAGCGACCTTGAGATAGAGGTCAACAACATTGGTTGGGTCGCCTCTGTAACCGGAAAATTCTGCTGCCAGTAACTTTTCCAGTACTTCAGGAGACATGGGGCGTTCATTAACTTCAGCCTCCAGCTCTTCAAAGTCCACTGCAACTCTCGGTTCAGTAGGTACATTTTCTTCAGAACTTTGTCTGTCCTGCACGGAGCCACAGCCAAATAAGGCTAGTGTAAGCAGGGCGGTAAGAATTGGTTTAAGTTTTACTGGAAAATCCATGGCTGCCGTTTTGTTTATATTGGCCTTTTGTGACTCTCTATCTTAGTAGAAATTCACTGATATCGCTTCAAATCACACATTCTATTCACAATAAGCGGTCGCATCCTTGTAAGCAGAAGTCCAGATACGGACAATAGCACTTTCCGTTAAAATCCTTGCCGTGTTCACTCTCCTTGGAATAAACCACAACACCGCGCCGCTAGAAGTGCGTGAGAAGGTTGCAATTGCACCAGAAAATCTGGCGTCTGCGTTAGTGGCCGCTGGTAAAGATTTGTGTGCTGAAGGAGTCACTATTCTGTCTACCTGTAATCGGACAGAAATCTATCTAGATGCCGAGAATCTGAAATCAGCGGATGTGCTGGGATGGCTAGCAAAATGGCATCAGTTAGGCTCTGACCAGCTCAGCGAAATTACTTATGAATACGCAGGTGAAGCAGCTGCTTCGCATCTGATGCGTGTTGCGGCTGGTTTGGATTCTATGGTTCTTGGTGAGCCTCAAATTTTGGGGCAGCTAAAATCTGCCTACGCGGTTGCAGAAAAAGCCGGCACATTAAGTTCAGGCTTGCATCAGGTGTTTCAGCATAGTTTTGCCAGTGCCAAACGCGTGCGGTCTGAAACCGCTATTGGTCAAAGCCCGGTTTCGGTGGCTTATGCTGCGGTTTCGCTGGCGCGACAGATATTCGCAGACTTGGCAAATAAAACAGTTTTGCTGATTGGTGCTGGGGAAACCATTGCTCTGGTAGGCAGGCATTTAAAAGATCAGGGAATCGGTCGCGTTCTTATTGCCAATAGAACAGCCGAAAGAGCGGATGATTTGGCCGACAGTTTGGGTGCAGAGAGCATTTTATTGTCCGATATTCCTTCGGTATTACACGAAGCAGATATCGTATTTTCCTCGACTGCTAGTCAGTTACCGCTTTTGGGGAAGGGGGCCGTAGAGTCAGCGCTTCGCCAGCGAAAGCACCGCATGATGTTTATGGTTGACCTGGCGGTTCCCAGAGATATTGAGGTAGAGGTTGGCGAGTTGGATGATGTCTATCTCTACACTGTCGATGATCTCAGTGAGGTGATCGAAGAAAACCGGCGTTCAAGAGAGCAGGCCGCCCAAGAAGCGGAAGCTTTAATTCGTGAAGAATTGATCCGTTGGAAAAATGAGGCGCTCGCTTCGGATTATTCTGGATTGATCCGTGGTTTCAGATCTTCCGCTGACCAGGTTCGGCAGCAAGAGTTAGAAAAGGCAATATCTATGCTCGAATCCGGCCAGAGAATGGAAGAGGTGATGACGCGCTTTGCTCACAACCTTACGCAAAAACTCATTCACGACCCGACAGCGCAACTCAAGCGAGTCATTCAGTCAGGTAATACTGATGAAATCAATTTGGCGCGCAGGCTTTTTGGTATCGAAGAAGCCGATGCCAAGGATTCAGATAACGATCAATTGATCGACAAAGAAGGCAGCTAGCCCTAATATCGCCCGCCAACAAGAAGTATGTGTAACTCATGAAAGATTCTATTCGACACAAGCTGGTGCTATTGGTCGATCGCTACGAAGAAGTTGGTGCGCTTTTGAGCGACCCAGAGGTAATAAGTGACCAGAATCGATTTCGCGACCTGTCGAGAGAATATTCTGAGATAGAGGCAGTAGTTAAGTGTTTTGAGCGTTACCAAACCCGTACTCAAGACGTCGAAGAGGCGCAGGAAATGCTTCAAGATTCCGATACTTCCATGCGCGAGATGGCGCGTGAAGAGCTCGATTCAGCAGAGTCAGAAGTAGAGGAATTGGAGCTTGAGCTACAGAAACTCCTGCTTCCCAAAGACCCGGAAGATAGGGCCAATGTCTTTCTTGAAATCAGGGCCGGAACCGGCGGCGATGAGGCGGCAATCTTTTCAGGCAACCTTTTTCGCATGTATTCCAAATACGCTGAATCGCAAAAGTGGCAGGTTGAAGTGCTATCCGAGCGAGAGGGAGATCACGGCGGCTACAAAGAAATTATTTCACGGATCTCCGGTACAGATGTTTACGCCAATCTGAAATTTGAATCTGGGGCGCATCGAGTACAGCGCGTTCCAGAGACCGAATCCCAAGGCAGGGTGCATACTTCAGCCTGCACTGTGGCGGTAATGCCCGAGCCACAGGAAATGGAAAATATTGATATTAAGAAAGAGGATTTGCGTGTGGATACTTTCCGGGCTTCCGGTTCAGGAGGGCAGCATGTGAATAAAACGGATTCAGCCATCCGTTTAACCCACTTGCCTTCCGGTATTGTGGTGGAGTGCCAGGACGAACGCTCGCAGCATAAGAACAGAGCGAGAGCCATGTCTCTCCTGCAAGCTCGACTCAATGATGCGCAAAAGGAGGCAGCGGACAAGGAGCAAGCTGATGCTCGCAGAAACTTGGTCGGCAGTGGTGATCGATCCGAGAGAATTCGCACCTACAATTTTCCTCAAGGTCGGGTTACTGATCACCGCATCAATCTCACGCTCTACAAGCTTGACGAATTTATGGAAGGTGCTGTCGACCTGGTCGTTCAACCGCTTATTCAAGAGCATCAGGCCGACCTGCTTTCGGCGCTTTCTCAAGACGACTAATCTTCTCCCAGAGCCGAGCCGGCTTGAGCAAATAACGTGAATAGGGTCAGCGAAGTTATTACCTCCTCGGTAGCACAGCTCACCGAATCGGATACAGCACGGCTGGACGTCGAGCTCCTGCTTGCTGAAGCACTTGGGAAAAACAGGACCTGGTTATTTACTTGGCCCGAGCATGAGCTTGATGCAAAGCAGCTGAAGGAATTTAACCGGCTTCTCTCGCAGCGAATTCAGGGCAGACCGATCGCCCATATTTTGGGTCGGCGTGAGTTTTGGGGCTTGGACCTCGAATGCAACGAGCACACACTGATTCCCCGGCCAGAAACCGAGTTATTGGTGGAAACTGCATTGGATTTGGATTTATCCAGTGGTGCTAGGGTGTTGGATCTCGGCACGGGAACAGGAGCGATCGCTTTGGCACTGGCCTCTGAGCGACCCGATTGGAAAATCACCGCCCTTGATATTGTTCCCGAAGCCATAGAATTGGCAAAACGGAATGCGGCTAATTTGAGAGTTTCCTCTATTCACTGGTGTCTAAGCAGTTGGTTTGAAGCAGTCGACAAAGATCAGAAATTTGAACTTATTGTCTCGAACCCTCCTTACGTAGAAGAGAATAGCCCCTGGCTAGATATCGGTGACCTCAGGTTCGAGCCTCGCTCAGCCCTAACTGCTGGGGGCGAAGGTATGCTGGACCTCGAATTCCTTGTTAAAGGTGCAGTGAAATACTTGGCGAAGGGTGGATTCCTGCTTTTAGAGCACGGCAATACTCAGGCTCAGAGCTTAGAAAAGCTATTTATCAGCAATGGCTACAAATCAGTCAGGAGCATCCAAGATCTAGCAAAACATGATCGCGTCAGCATCGGTCAACTCTAGGAATTGCTATCCCCCATAAGCGTGACCTCACGTTGAGGAAACGGAATTTCAATACCAGCATTTTGTAAGGCATCGTAAATCGCCAGATTTGCCGCATAGAGTGTTTCGAAATGTCGGGAGGTGGGTGCTAGAAATCGTACGCCAATATTAATGCTGCTGTCGCCGAAGGCTTCGATGCCCACCACCGGACGACGAGACTTGTTCACACCATCAACACCCACTAACGTTTTTTCAATAATCGCAATCACTTCGTGGGGGTCTGATTTGTATGCAACGCCAACGCTAAGCTCGATCAGCTTTTCCTCTTTCGAGTTGTGCATGATCTCCCCAACCACCAGACGGTTAGGGATCTGAATACGGACATCATCTTCATCAATCAAAATGGTATAGGCGAGATGAACGCTTTCGACCACGCCTGTCTGGCCCTGAACGCTGAGCGTGTCGCCAACCACAAAGGGGCGGGTAATAATGATGGTAAAACCCGCTGCATAGTTGGCCAGCATGCCCTGAAGGGCTAAGCCTGCACCCAGAGACAATGCACCAATCATGGCGATGAGAGGTGTGATGCTTATTCCGAGCCTCCCTGCAACCATCATTAAAACCAAAGCCAATACAATCAGGTGGGCGGAGTTTCCGACAAAGCGACTTAGAGTGACATCGATCTTCTTGGTCACCATCAGCCCTTCGACTGCCTTACCCAGCTTCTTGGCGACAAGGTAACCAATCACCAGCATCACCAGGGTCATCAGAATTTGAAGACCATTCGCTAATAGGTAGTTGACGATGGCGTCGCTTATGGCCTGCAGTTGTTCTATTTCTTCAAACATGATGTTCGTCTCTTACTTTGACTCAATTCCCGCGGGATTTTTGAATAGTTTCATAGGCGGTACTTATTTCCTGGGACCGTTCTGTCGCCAGTTTTATCATTTCCTCTGGCATGCCTTGCCCGATAAGCTTGTCTGGATGGTTTTCGCTGATCAACTTTCGATACGCCTTTTTAATTTCAGCATCCGTTGCCGAAGCCTGAACTCCAAGCGCCTGATATGCTTTGTCCAGATCGCCAGCATGAGGTTGTCCGCCCGCGCCAGCAGAGTAACCCTGTTGGTGAAAGTTGGCCTGAGCCTGAATCATACTCAGCAATTGCTCGAAGACAAATGAGGGGATCCCCAGTCCCTGTGAGATTTTCAATAGGGCATCTCTTTCGCTGCTATCAATTACACCATCTGCCAATGCCAGCGTAATTAGGTAACTTAGTAGTGTTTGTTTCAGGCGAGGTTGTCGGCCGCAAATCTGATTAAATTCGGATAGGCACTGCTCAGCTGAAAAGCCTTGTTCGGACCCCTGTTTAAAAAGTGAGATAGCGTCCTGACGCTGGCTAGCGGATAAGCCCATACGGGCTATCAGGTCTTCAGTATGTGACACCTCTTCTTTAGAAATATGGCCATCGGCTTTGGCTAAAAACCCCAGCAGCTTAAAGCTGGTTTCAAAATAGGAGTGTTGAATGGCAGTTCTTTGTTCCTTGGACAGGTGGACAAAGTGACCTCGACTCAGTTTCTGAATAGAGTCGTAGAAGTGACCGGCAAATAAGCCGAGAAAAAAACCTGGAATGCTGAGAAGCCAAGTGCCCACCAAGGCACCGATTACTTTGCCCATCATTTATTAGAACCGGAAATAGATGTCGAATTGGTTAGATGTCGAACTTTGTCGCTCTAACCCCAAGATACGAACTATACAGGTGCCCCATAGACAGGCGAAACTACGGGTTTTGGCGAGGAGTCCTTTTTAGTGACAAATAAAGTGGCAAATGATGCACTGATTGAAATGAAACACGTGCAGGTAAAGCGCGGTAGAAGAGAAGTATTTTCCGACCTTTCTTTGACGCTACCGCCTGATCGAAGCTCGGCAATTATTGGACCGAATGGCTCCGGCAAATCGACCCTACTCAAATTGATTTGCAGAGAACTCGTTCCTGTGGCCGATGAAAATGCAGTCTTCAACGTGTTGGGACAATCCGCATGGGAAATGGATCGTCTCCGCCTGCGGATGGGCGTGGTCTCTCACGAGTTGCAATCCAATATCCATCGAGATTCAACGGTGCGGCAGGTCGTAATTTCCCAGTTCTACACTAGCCTGACCACCTATGCGCATCAAAGTTATACCCGCGAGCAAATTGATACGGCAATGAGATCTATCGAGGCGGTGGGAATAGGTCACTTGGCGGAAAATTTATTCGCCACTATTTCTACTGGTGAACAAAGGCGCTGCTTGCTGGCGCGAGCCTTGATCCATGAGCCGGAGTATCTCATTCTCGATGAACCCACATCAGGCCTGGATATTAAAGCGATGCATCAGTACATGGAGATAATGTCTGAACTAGTCGCCGCAGGTAAAAAACTCATACTCGTGACACATCATCTTGAAGAGATTTTGCCTGAGATCGAATGGTTTATATTTTTGAAGAACGGACAATTGGTTGCCGAGGGCGAGCGGGAAAGGCTTCTCACCGAAGACAAGCTGTCTGATCTATACGATATCCCCATTCGATTGGAAGAAAGGAAAGGCCGCCTGTTTACCGATATAAAATCGGACTAATCGCCATTTTTCTATTCAGAAAATAGCGCATTGAGTTGATTGTTATCCGGGCCATTAGAGGTTTCATCTGCGATCCAGGGAGCCAAGCAATCAGGGTCTAAAACACAGGGGTCCGTGAGGGCACCAAGAAAAGCTTCGAGCTCGTTTTCCTCTTGGTTATTTAGATTAAAGTTTTCAAACAAGCTAGTGCCCGCCTGGCGCTGATCCTGTAATGCATCAACCGCGTCATCGGAATTAGTCTCCGCATTTTCGAAAAGATCTTCACAGTTTGGAATTTCTTCAAACTGTTGGAGGTCACACCACTCTTCGTTGTTGAAAAAGTTGTTCACGTTTTGCTGTGCATTGTCGTAGTGATTAATGACTTCATCCAAGTCTGGATAGACGCCGGCGTGACCATAGGGCGCGCTGACTTCAATATTAAGAAGGCTCGGAGTCTTAAAGGAGAAGTTGTCCTCAATGTCACCCGATACAGCGCCGCGACCAAAATCGCCGTCGCCTGAAGGGCCGTGACCTTGTCCGGGGCCAATCTGCGGAAATGCCACCACATGGAAGAGGTCGTCAGAAAATCTGTCTCCCATATGACAGTTGGAACAGCCGCCGCCATCTTCATCTACGCTGGTGTAAAAAAGCACCGCCCCATTTTTTTGTTGGTTGGTAAGCGCATCAATGTCGCCCTGGATGTAGTTAAACCATGGGTTATCTATGAATAGCATGGATCGCTGATACTCGCCGATAGCAAAGGCGATTGAGTCGAAGGTAATCAGCTGGGTTGCGTCCTGAGTAGAGTCAAAGGCTGTTTGAAATTCGCTAATCCAAGAGTTTGTAGATAACTCGCCCGCGCCTACACCATAGTCACCGATACGTGCCGCCAGATGCGCTCTGATCGCATCGGGAGAACTACCCGCTTCAAAGCTGTCCCCCTTCATTTCTCGATTCGAAAGAACCGGAAATCTTGCCTGCGCAGAAGGAAGGTTTGGCCCGGCATTTGGGTCGGCGGAATTGAAAGCACTTTCCGGTGTTCGAATGCCGCCCTCGGCTCCATTGGTTAGTGGCGTAGCATCCAAACTCTCGACGCGGGAATCCCAGAACAATCCAACATCAACAAGCCCGAGATTGAATACACTCGGCGAGTTTCTGGGCACATCAGGTAATGCATCGTTATCAGTTCGACCCGGTCCGAGTAGGTCTGGATTAGTTGCACCGACACCCACGGCGAGAGATAGACCATCTGCACCACCTAACAAAGGGTGGTGACAGCTTACACAGGCAGTATCCATATCTCCGCCCAGGCTCTTTGAGAAGAAAAGTTTCTTGCCGAGCTGGGCGATCGGGTCGTTAATAGAGGGCAGGTTTCTTCCTAGCTCTGGAGTGCCTGTCAGTCCTGCTTCTTCAATAATGGCTCGCAGGAGAATATCTAGCTCTCCGAGAATTGGTTCTGGTTGTGGTTCTGGTTCTGGTTGTGGTTCTGGTTCTGGTGGCGGTTCTTGCGCGGTCGGCGCTTGAGCTACTTGAGCGCCAATATTGTTTGCATTGTTGCTAGATGAACCGCCGCCGCAGGAAGCGAGCAGAGTGAACAGAATTAGGAGTATAAAAGGGTGAATACTCGCTTTGTTTTTATTTAGTTCTATCATCTATCGTCCCCAACTGATTCTAAATGAATCAATCTAGGCTCTACCTAAATCAAGTAAGAATTGTGCAGAAATTGGGGAGTAAATAAGAGGATAATGTCCAGCTTGAACCAGAGTGCATATGGGAATATTGAACATAAGAGTATAGTAGCACTCCATGGAAAACTCCCTAAGAACCCGGCTGCTCGTTATTTTTGCGGTGCTGTCTCTGACAATTGTTTTGACCACAGTTTGGTTGACACGTATTGCTTTTGAAAAAGGTTTTGTCAGTTACTTGGATCAACAGAGCCTTGCTCAATTAGAAGCGGCGGCAAGTGTTCTTTCTGCGCACTACACCGAGCAGGGAAGTTGGGACGCCCTCCGTGGAGATCCCGTGCTTTGGCGACAGCTTGTAGAGATTCGTCGAGGACCCGCTCCCAGACCCTTTGATCGGCTGCGACGAGAACAGTTTGATCCGGGCGATTTTCAAGAGGGATTCCCCCAAGCAGAATCTCTATCTCCAGAACCTCAAGATTTCTCTCTCGACGTTGGCAATGGTGTGGGCGGGCCAGGCGGTGGGGGCGGCGGTGATGTTTCGTTATTGAGCATTGAGGGCGAATGGATAGGTGGTAGAGCGGACATCGCAGCAGAAGCGGCCGACTACTGGCTCAGAGCAGATGTCGAATCCGGAGGAGAGCTAGTGGGTTACTTGCTTAGATCTCCAACCGACGAGATCAGCGAAGGGCTGGACCAGAGTTTTGTCAGCAGTCAGCTAAGAAGTTCAGTTCTGATCGCCATTTTGACATTGGCATTTTCGCTGCCTCTGGCTCTCTATATCGCAGCGCGGCTTCTCGCGCCGGTGAAAAGCCTCGCCCATGGCGTGCAAAAGCTTACCCAGGGGGATTACGGTACCAATATTGAAATTGAAAGTAAGGATGAACTGGGGCAACTCGCTCGCGACTTAAATATTTTGGCCAATACACTTCGGTCAAATCAAACGGCCCAACAGAGATGGATTTCCGATATATCCCATGAATTGCGAACGCCAGTGGCCATATTGGAAGGGGAAATTTTTGCGATTCTCGATGGTATTCGCCAACCAAATACCAAAGAGATGGAATCGCTCGCCGCTGAAATTGAACGACTTGGACGATTGATCAACGATCTGCACCAGCTGTCGAAATCCGATGCCGGTGATCTGAGTTACCGTATGGTTCCCCTCGATATCTCCAATGTAGTTAAGCAGTCCTTGCAGAGCTTTGAAAGGCGCATGGAAGAGGTGGGCCTTAACTGCAATTTGGATATTGGTATAGACGATGCCTGGGTGTTTGGTGATGAATCTAGACTAATACAGTTGTTTGGAAACCTGCTGGAGAACTCCTGTCGGTACACGGATTCACCTGGCAGGATTCAAATAAAGATTCTTGGCGATAAAAACAATGTTCAGGTAGTTATGGACGACTCTTCGCCGGGCGTAACGGATCAGGAATTACCGCAGCTCTTTGATCGACTCTACCGCGTTGAGGTATCAAGAAATAGATCAAGTGGTGGCTCAGGGCTGGGGTTGTCGATCTGTCAGAATATCGCACAAGCCCACGGGGCAAATCTTGAAATTGACCACTCCGAATTGGGTGGATTGAAACTAACCTGTACCTTTCCCAGGTATGATCGAAAAAAAGGAGAAGCACGATGAGTGACGCTATTCTAATAGTGGAAGATGAGCCAAAACTGGCTATGTTGCTCAAAGAGTATTTGCACCAATCTCAATACCAGACTCACATTATCGACAACGGTTTGGATGTGGTTTCCTGGGTACAGTCCAATAGCCCGAGACTAATCCTTCTTGATCTTATGTTGCCGGGCAAAGATGGCTTGGAGATTTGTCGAGAAATCAGAACTTTCTCCAATGTGCCCATCATTATGATGACGGCCAAGGTGGAAGAAATTGATAGATTGCTCGGCCTGCAAATTGGTGCAGATGACTACATCTGTAAGCCCTATAGCCCAAGAGAAGTGGTGGCGCGAGTATCGACTGTACTGCGCCGTGTCGAAGCGAGCCCTAGCCTTGACCATTCAGAAATGTCCTACCGCAATATTAAGCTAGATGAATCAAGGTTTACCTGCGAGGTGGGTGAGGACAAAGTCGAACTGACTCGCGTTGAGTTTCGCTTGATTCTGGCCATGGTTCGACGCCCTGGTCATGTATTCAGTCGAGAGCAGCTCATGGACCTGGTCTATACCGATCAGAGAGTGGTCAGCGACCGCACCATCGATAGTCATATCAAAAACTTGCGCCGCAAGCTCAATGAGTCGTCGAAAGAGGGAGACCTTATCCACTCTATCTATGGAGTGGGTTACAAGCTCGATTGACCGACCCCCTTGAAATAGTCGACCTGACCCATGATGGGAGGGGGGTAGGGCGCTCTCTTGACAAAGGCCAGGGTAAAACCTGCTTTGTGCAAGGCGCGTTGCCAGGCGAGCGCGTTGAATGGACGCTCGTTAAAAACCACCTTAAGTATGATGAGGGTGTTGTAAAGAGCCTTCTGACTTCCAGCCCTGATCGCATTGAGCCGAAATGTCGATATTTCGGAGAATGCGGTGGATGCCAAATCCAGCATCTTGATTATGCAGCCCAGGTTCGCGCAAAGCAGCAAAGGCTTCAGCGAGCGCTTGAGCACAAAAATATCTCCGTCATAAACTGGCTCGAGCCCGTCACTTCAAACCCATGGAGCTATCGACGCAGAGCGCGCCTCTCAGTTGATCCAAATGCGGGGGTAATTGGATTCAAACCTAGCTCCTCAAAACAAACTCTCGGCATTGAAAGCTGCTCAGTATTGATACCTGAGCTAGATCAAGCGCTGCCCCTCTTGCCTGATATTCTTAAAAGCCTGCCTCTCAAGCTACAAGGGGTGGTTTCCGAAATTAAACTGAGCTATGAAAATCGTCGGCTTTCAGTCTCCTTGCTTGTCGATCGAAAAATCCCGCCATCGACCATTGAAGGAGTTTCTATCGATCTAATTGACTGTGATTTGTGGGTGAAATTTAAAAATGCCCCAGCTCAGCTAATTTATTCCAGCGCAAAAGAGGGGGCTGCCCTTCCTCCGACAGGATTTATCCAGGCAAACGCTGAAATAAATTCAGCGCTCATCACAAATGCACAACGCCTGCTTAATTTAACTGAGAAGGATTTCTTACTGGATCTATTTTGTGGATCGGGAAATTTCTCAACTGCCCTCTCTTCCGAGGCTGGCGAAGTGGTGGGTATAGAAGTTAGTCGTGAAGCTGTAGATCGCGCCAATTCCCTTTGCGGTAGCGCATCGAATTTAAGTCATCGGTGCGCGGATCTATTTGATGCCAAGGCGCTCAGCGGATTGCGTTCGTTGTTTCGGCGCGCAACGGCAGTGCTTCTAGACCCTCCCCGCGCCGGCGCGGAAGCTGTCGTACGTGAATTAGTAAAGTCCAAACCAGCACAAATACTCTATATCTCATGCCATCCGGCAACCTTTATTCGCGATGCTGAGATTCTGGTTTCCAAGGGATACAAGCTGGATTCTGGTGGTTTGTTAGATATGTTTCCGCAAACTATGCACGCAGAGGTGATTGGGCTTTTCCGAATCTGAGGCTTATTGGTAGCTCGGCAATATTGTGCGTTCGCTGTGCTATTAAAGCCTTGCTATACTGCGCGCCCTAATTCCCACCGATGAATATTTTGACATCCGATTCCCCGCAAGACTCTGCTAACGCCAATAAAAGCAGCAATCGAAGACGCAACCGGTCTGGCCGAAACAGAAACAACCAAAACAAGAAAACCGCCAGCTGGGATATCAGTCAATTTCAGATCGAACCTGCCCCGGGTAAGGTTCGTTTTCACGATCTGGATTTGCCAGATCCATTGATGCACGCCATTGCCGATCTAGGTTTTGAGTATTGTTCTCCAATTCAGGCACAGGCACTTCCACACAGCCTGAGCGGTCACGATGTTGTTGGTAAGGCGCAGACAGGGACAGGCAAAACAGCTGCGTTCCTGATCGCGATGATTGATGATTTTCTTCGGAATCCCATCGAGGAGAAGAGATATGCTGGAGAACCAAGGGCTCTAATTATCGCGCCCACCCGAGAGTTGGTTATGCAAATCGCCGAAGATGCGAAACTCCTAACCAAGTACTGCGATCTGAACGTGCAAGTGCTTGTGGGGGGGATGGATCAACACAAGCAGCGTCAAAAGCTGGAAAGTGATTTAGTAGATATTCTGGTCGCCACACCTGGACGACTGATAGATTTTGCTACCAGCAACGACGTGCATCTTGATCAAGTGGAAGTCTTGGTCATCGATGAAGCCGACCGAATGTTGGATATGGGATTTATTCCACAGGTAAGACGCATAGTGCGAATGACGCCGCGCAATGAAAATCGCCAAACCCTATTTTTCTCGGCCACCTTTACCGATGACGTAGAAAGGCTTGTAGAACGTTGGTTGCACGAACCAATTCGTATCGAAATTGAACCGGACAATATGGCTGCTGACTCGGTTGATCAGCGCGTCTATATATTATCCAGTGACGAAAAATTTGCCCTGCTCAAACGCGTTATTGCCAATGAAAATGCTGAGAGCCTAATTGTCTTTGCCAATCGTCGGGATGAGGTAAAGCGACTCTTCGAGAAGCTTAAGCGCGAAGGAATTGCCGTTGGCATTCTGTCGGGAGAAGTGCCTCAGCAAAAGAGAGTTGCCACGCTGGATCGATTTAAGTCCGGCCAGATCAAAGTTCTCGTCGCAACCGATGTTGCGGGTCGTGGAATACATGTAGACAACATCAGCCACGTGGTGAACTACACCTTGCCTGAGGAACCAGAAGATTACGTGCACCGAATCGGTCGTACCGGCCGCGCAGGAAAGACGGGTGTCTCCATTAGCTTTGCTTGCGAAGATGATTCTTTCAGGTTGGAGCCTATCGAGAAGCTTCTGGGTAAAAAGCTCGAATGCAAGGTTCCCCCAGCCGAACACAGTGAGTAACTAGAAAGAACGCGCGAGAAAGCGCAAAAACAGCAGCGAGAAATCGCAGACGAAAGCAGCCGGTTAACCCCGGCTTTTTTTATTCTCTGAGTAAATCACCAAAGTGCCAGCGAGCTTGTCGTGCCAGGCTTTTTTTCGGCGATCAAAGCCCGCCCAGATAAACCCCAAAGCAAAAAACAGGCAGGACAGGTAATAACCAAAATATCTGCCAATAGCTTGGCCTGTGCTTATAGTTCCCCCAGTTTTTGCGTCGATGATCTTTAGCCCCAGCATCATCTTTCCGGGTGTCGCAGACCGATAGATCCAAAAAAGCATTACCACCACTAAGATCAATAAAAAGTACACCAGCTGACCCATCGGGCTAAGCATGGTCATGCTTTCGAATTGGTGGGACTGCAGCCCTTGAGAATTGAAAAAACTATTGGAAGTTGAAATATGTGTGCCAAAAAAATATTTCATCATTGGCAGTATCAAAATCATGATCAGAATTGAGTCGATGACAGAGGCGACAAAGCGAATCCAAAACCCAGCGTAGCGATACTCTGAGCTCAGTGAAGGATCTGAACTTCCGGTGTTGGCAATCGCTTCTTCAAAGGGGTCAATACTCATGGCTATGTCTTGTGGTCGAAATTAAGGTGGATAGTGGCTCAGGGATGAAATTCTGTCCAGATGGAATGGCCAGTGAGTTCGAAAGCCTGAGAAAGGATTAGAATAGCCAGATTCATATATACGCGAGTTACCAATGAAACTAGTTGTCTTCGCTGCGAGTAGCAGTTCCAAATCAATAAACAAAATGCTGGTCAGCTATGCCGCTAGCCTCGTTGAGGCGGAAGAAACGGAAGTGCTGGATTTGAGAGAATATGAACTGCCGCTTTTTAGTATTGATAAAGAAGAAGAACTGGGAAAACCAGAATTAGCCAGAAAGTTTTTAGACAAGATAGGCAGTGCTGACCGATTGATAATTTCTTTCGCTGAGCACAACGGCAACTACAGCGCGGCCTACAAAAACCTTTTCGACTGGTGCACGCGCTCTAATCCAAAGGTGTACCAGAATAAGCCCACTCTGCTTCTGTCCACTTCGCCGGGTGGTCGCGGAGCTAGTACGGTATTAGGCATCGCTGAGGCCGCGCTGCCACGATTTGATTGCGATATAAGAGCTACGCTCTCAGTGCCAAGTTTCACTGAGAATTTTGATACAGAGGAAGGAAAAATTTCCAACCCAGAGATACAGGATCAGCTCGAAGCAGCGATCAAATTACTGCTTGCCTAGAACCAGTCGGTAATCTGGATACCTATGGACAACCGTTCCGTGTGGCGGTTGTAATCCACCAAGCTTTCGCCATAGCCGTTGAAATATTTGATCACACCATCCACGCGCGATAACCAGGGAAAGCTGTAGCTAAGCTCAGCTGCTCCTTTATTTTCACCCCTCATATTGTTGCGCAGCATCAGGCTGAGACTGTGGCCTGAAACTTGGTAGTTGCCAACAAATTCAAAATTGCCCAGATATTCTTCAATGTTCGGGTTTTCATCCGGGTCTTCATCTGTAGCCTCCGGAAGTCGATACCAGGGTTTTACAATCAGACCGAGATTTCCCCTTTCCCAATAGCTGGCAAGCATAACGCGGTTCCAGCTGCGCGAGCGCGTTCCGGACTGGCCATTGGATTGGTGGTTTAAAACAAGTTCATTGGCAACATTGTTGAGGCCCAAAAAAGAAACCCTACTAGGAATATTCCAGAATATCTCAGGCTCGTGATTGGTTTCACGAAAGGGGCCCGAGATATCGGTATTGTAGGCCTGCCAGAATGATCTGATGGTGTAGCCCATCCACAGCGCAGAGTCATCAAAAATGAAGTTGTCCGCTAGCGGGAATTTTAAACTCAGTTGAAACTGTACTTCGGCGTGATCCAATTCACCTGAATCTACCCCGGGGCCTTCAAATGGGGAGAGGTTGGTATCATTTGTTAAAGCCGCAGGCAGTAAAAAGTTTGGTCTATGGGGTGTGATAACAAAGGAACTATTTTTGCTGATGTCTTCAAGTTCGCTGCGGGTAGTGATCGCTCCGGGTTCGTCTGATTCCAGCGTGTCGAGAAAGTCTTGCCATGAAGAAAAGCTCCATTCTTCGACATTTTCAGGAGCAGATTCGTCCGCCGCCATGGCCCGGCATTCCTGACGTATCGACTCGGCCGTTTTGTTAGCAGGAGCGACGAGAGTTGCATAGAGCAAGCAACGTTCGTAGATGCTCAGGTCAGGTTCTTCCAGCGGGATACGGACTTGAGCAAAGGCCGAGGCCATTAAACTGAGGTAGAGGACTGGAGCATAGAGAATGCGAATCATCTATTTACCTGATTCCAGTCGAAGGATATAGGCACCCTCGTTGTTTTCCTCTACCTGATAGTCACGGATTCGGTGCTGCCAGACGGCGGTGTCGAGTGAACGTCGAATTTCTCGACGAATAATGCCTCGACCGACTACTACGCGGAGTTTGCCGAACTGCTGGTCGCGTGCCTCGCGAATGGCGATATCTAGTTGCTGCTCGGCTTGGGATACGGTCTGTAGATTGTGAGCTATATCAACACTGAATGTTTTCTTCGCGTTCTTTGCGTAGCGATGTTCATCGCACTTGGGACAATGGGTGTCTTCTGGCGTAAGTCGCATGCCGCAGTTATCACATTCATCCCTAGCCACTTTATTTGGAAGCCTTAGTGGTCGATTTGAGCGTTTTAACGGAAGTGCGAGGAAAATCTGAATTGAGTTCACAGAGCGTAAGCGTGCCTCCCCAAGCGCAGCCGGTATCCAGGGCAATAGCCTGATTATTGTCCGTCTGTCCCATTAAAGCGGCCCAATGGCCGAATAGGATTGGCACTTTTTTCATTAATTTACTCTTGTGTTGATACCAGGGTGCATAACCTTTGGGCGCGCTTTTAGGCCCAGAGGTGGTCTTAAGTTCCAATTTTCCCTCTGGGCTACAAAACCGCATGCGAGTGAAATAGTTGGTAATACATCGCCACCGCTCAGGCCCTTGCAGAGATTTGTCCCAAGACGCAGGGTCGTTGCCATACATATTCTGTAGAAATAAATCGCATTGATCGGATAGCAGGGTCTGGGAAATTTCCTCTGAAAGTTCCAGGCATTTTTTTAGGCCCCAAGTAGGCGGTACTCCGGCATGGACGAGGGCGACATTGTGCTCGGCGTCATAATGAAACAGAGGCAGGGTTCGAATCCAGCCGAGCAGCTCTTCTCTATCTGGAGCGGTTAGTATTTTCTCGAAAGTGTCTGCTGAGCGTGTTTTCCTATGGCCTCGCGCCACGGCTAGTAGGTGCAAATCATGATTTCCCAAGACACCCCAAAACGCAGATCCCAAAGATTTACAAAATCTGAGTGTTTTTAATGACTTGGGGCCGCGATTGACCATATCGCCGCAGGACCAGAGCACATCTTTGTCTGGATCAAAGTCAACTTTCTCAAGGAGTAGCTGCAATTCATCGTAGCAGCCCTGTATGTCACCTACTACGTAGGTACTCATTAGTTGACTGCGCCTGGGTAAGCGAGCAAAAAGGGTTCGATCAGAGCTTTGACCGATTCCTTGTCATCATTTATCAGGGTGTAGCTTCCTTGCATGGTGCCAACTGGAGAATCGAGCAAAACTCCGCTGGTATAGCTAAAGGATTCTCCCGAGCCAATTAAGGGTTGTTTGCCGACGACACCTTCACCAATAACCTTCTGTTCGTTGCCATCACCATCCGTTATTAACCACTCTCTGCTAATAAGCTGATAGTTCTGAGCATCGGCGTTGACTAGGGTGATGGTGTAGGAAAAAAAGTATTTTCCCGCATCGGGATTGGATTGCTCCGGGATAAAACGCGGGGCGACGCTGATGCGGATATCTGCTTTGTTCATGTGGTCAGCTGGTTGGCCAGATGGACGTACTGTTCCAGGGTTAAATTTTCCGGTCTCGCGCCAGGATCGATGCCGAAGCCGAGAAGTTGGTCGGCATTGAACAGCGTTTTAAGGGTATTGCGCAAGGTTTTGCGGCGCTGCGAAAACGCCGTTTTAACGAGAAGCTCGAGATTATCAAGACTTTTTGCTGTCAGGCTGGGTGCGCGGGGAGTCAATCGGACCACTGCTGAATCAACCTTGGGAGCAGGATCAAAGGCACTGGGCGGAACGTCCAGAAGATATTCGGCATCACAGAAATACTGAACCATAATAGCCAATCTGCCCCATGCACCTGAATTCGGCTCTGCAGTTAATCGCTGCACCACCTCTTTTTGCAGCATAAAGTGCATATCCTTTAGCACCGAGACGTGTTCAAGCAAATGGAAAATAAGTGGTGTGGAGATGTTGTAAGGCAGATTGCCGACAACCCTAATTTTTCCGCCATGCGCAAGGTCGGTAAAATCAATATCGAGCGCATCGGAGGAAATTATTTGCCAATTTGGCTGATCTGCAAAACGTTGTTCAAGTCGCGGTATGAGATCTCTGTCCAGCTCTATTAAGGTGAGCTTGTCAGCCCGGCCGATTAGCTCAGCGGTGAGTGCTCCTAAACCAGGACCGATTTCAACTAGATGGTCAGAAGCTGCGGGAGCAATAGCATTTCCTATAGCGGAGATTATTCCAACATCATGGAGAAAATTCTGACCAAAACGCCTGCGGGCGCGATGGTCGGCCTCATGGCTTTTACTCACTGATTATTGGCCAGCCCGAAGCTCTGCTAGGGCAAAGGCTTGGGATATAGCTGCAATAAGACTGGAGTCCTTGGCTTTGCCAGTCCCTGCAAGTGAGAGAGCCGTACCGTGATCAACGGATGTCCTAATAAAGGGTAGGCCAAGAGTAATATTGATGGCTTCACCAAACCCTTGGCTCTTCAGCACCGGTAGGCCTTGATCGTGATACATAGCGAGCACGGCATCGGCGTCTTTGAGGTTTTCAGGAGTGAAGAGCGTGTCTGCCGGAAGTGGCCCGATCAAACTGGCTTGAGAGGTGTCAAACTCCTGTATCACTGGCTGAATAACGTCTATCTCCTCGGTTCCGAGGTGACCCATTTCTCCGGCGTGTGGGTTTAATCCCGCGACCAGAATCCTGGGTTTGTCGATGCAAAATTTGTTTTTGAGCTCAGAGATAAGAATTGAAATTACTTCACGCAGGGATTCTCTGGTGATGGCGTCTGATACTTCTCGCAGCGGCAAATGCGTCGTCGCCAGTGCTACTCTCAAACTTGGACTGGCCAGCATCATCACCACTTTAGATATGTTGGCGTAGTCTGCAAAAAACTCAGTATGGCCAGAAAATGGCAAACCGCTGTCATTAATAATGCCCTTATGAACCGGTGCCGTTGTGACTGCGGAGAATGTCCCATTCATGCACCCAGCAGCAGCGGTCTGAAGGCACTCGGTCACCCAGCCCGCGTTACCGACTTCAAGAATTCCGCATTGTGAAGGGTACCTGAGAGGTATTTCCACAACTTCTAGGTGACCTTTTTGGTGCGATCGAACCGCGTCCAAAGGATTGAAGGGAGTGGTTGTCAGGTTGGCGCCAAGCAGATTTGCTCTTTCTTTGAGCAGCTTCGAGTCGCCAATCGCTACCAGCTGCGTAGGCCATTCCTGTTGGCAGGCGCCAATTAGAACGTCCGGGCCAATTCCTGCAGGTTCACCGGTCGTAACCACGACTCGCATTTGGAAATGACCCCGTTGCTAGTCTTCGACAATCTGAATAAAGGCCTCGCTGCGGATTTCGCGAATCCAGAGGTCTAACTCTTCTTCGAAACGCTGATTCCCGAGCACATTGGTCGCCTGTTGGCGAAGCATGTCGTTACTCATATCTACATCTCGCCTGTCTTCTACTAACAGCACATGCCAGCCAAAAGAAGTCAGCACAGGCTCGCTAAATTCGCCCGTAGGCGTGGCGTCGGTGGCTTGTTCGAATTCAGCTACCATGGTTCCGGGAAGAACCCATCCCAAATCTCCACCATCGAGCGCATTTGCAACGTCGTCAGAATAGGTTCGAGCCAGTTCTTCAAAAGACTCACCCTCTGTTAATTGTTGGTGGATTAAATCGATCAACTCTTTGGCATCATCATTGGTGCGAATTTCGTTCGGGCGAATCAAAATATGACGAGTCTTGGTTTGCTGAACCATAGTTGCCACATCTCCGCCGCGAATATCCTGAACCAGAAATAGGTGCAAGCCACCGGCGCTGCGAAGGGGTCCAACTAGATCATCTATTTCAACATCCTGAAGAGCATCCCCAATCTCTGGGGCAAATTCGATTGCCCTAACCCAGCCCAGCTGTCCTCCGTCAGTGGCATAAGAGCCGCCAGAATACTGAACTGCTAAGTTGTTGAAGTTAGCTCCAGCCTCATATTCGCGGATCAACAATGCAGCAGATTCTTCCGCTAAGGTGATTTCACCCGGACCGGCGTTACTGGCAAGAGGTAAAAAGATATGGCTCAGAAGCAATTCAGGTGCTGTGAACATCTGTCCTTCAGCGGATTCTAAGAACAAATCGACTTCAGCATCTGTAATCTGAATACGGCGCGGTATTTGGATTTGCTGCAGTTGTTGGATGGTTAGCTCGTTCTGAAGATCCTTAATGATCTTGGTAGCGCTGGAGTCGCCAAGCGCAGTGAGCTGATTGAGAAATGCTTGGGGTTGCATGCCGTTGGACGCGGCTAGTTCGGCAAAGGCTTGGTCAACCTGGCCGCTGGCGGGGCGCACACCTGATCTGGCAGCTAGCTGTAGTTGCACTTCCTCAATGATAAGGCGCTCAATAATCTGCTCTCGCAGCACGTCAGCAGGAGGTAACTGTGTTGGATCCTGAACAAATCTCTGGCGAATTGCGTCCAGTCGATCATCTAGCTGCGATTTAGTCACTACTCCGTCGTCAACGATCGCGACGATACGATCAAGCTCCTGACTGTGAACTAAAGCAGGTAGCGCAGCAAAAACGAAAAGGGCAAATGCGCCCAGGCGCCGTTTATATATTGACATCAAAAAGTCTCTCTGTTGTATCCGGGTATACCTTCTTCCAGCAAGTTTTCTATACCTTGCCCGAGTCCAGCTAAACCCTTTAGCTCGAAGCTGATAAATATACCATTGTCTTGTTCTAATTCGGTTTGTGGAATCAATACATCTTCATCTCTTCTTAACCAATCGCGCCAGTAAAGGCCAATACTCCAGCAGCAGCTGTCGTAACGTGCGCCAATAAGCTTTTCCAGAGATCGATCAAGTGCAAGATCCTGCTGCCATCTGGCCATAACAACCCAGTTACTATTAATGACATATAGTCCTGACAGGTCATATTGACTGGTATTCCCCTCAAAGAGTTCACTTGATTGAATCAATCTGTCCTCATTGAGGTCGATATAGTTACTGTTTTCCTCGACAAAACGATAACCCAGGTTGATCGCGCTAAGACGATCATCGGAAAGGTATGAAAAATTTAGATGTCCGCGCTCAATACTGTTTGAGGATGTATTTAAGTGAGCATCGGTGGTCAAAATCCACTCCGAGCTGAGTCGGAACTCAGCCTCAGTAATTAGGTTGGACTGGTTTCTTGTCAGTTCGCTCAGAGCTTCTTCTCGCTCGACAGCGAGCAGGTAGATTGGATCATTGATAGCGTAGGCCTCTGGCTCGTCCAGCCCGAGTTGGATTAGTTCGTTGGCGTAAACCTTTCTGCTTTCGAGATAGAAAGCCTGACCGATACTAAATCGGGCAACTTGATTACCGTGCACCGGGTCGATAAGCCTACTGGTAAGCCCAAGGGTAACTTGATTGGCATCGGAAATACGATCTCCACCCACAAACTGGTTGCTGCGAAATAAACCGGAATAGGAGGGTGATGCCCTGCGGGTATCAAAGACAGGTATTTCACTCTGAGATTGAGCATCAATATTGAGGTATTGAATAGCGGGCTGGACTGACTGAATCCATTCTTGCCCAAATAATTCCGCTCGGCGTTCAAAATTTAGTTCGCTAAAGAGTCGAACGCCGTTGGCCTGATTCTGCGGGCTCGAATCCTGGTAGCCAGCCAATGCCTCATCTAGTTCGTAGAAGCGGTACATGCTGATTAGCTCTGCTTCTGCTCGTCCCCATGGCATACGGAAATCTCGTGAAACACTATAGTCTAAACTGGCTCGTTGACCTGTCACCCATGTGCCATCCGCATCAGCCTGAAGCAGTGGTGCAGTGTTCAATGCATCATCGAGGGGATGCCCAAAATTAACCAGTTGATGGTTTAGCTGCCAGTTAAAATCAGCGGTTTGAAAGTCACCATCCAAGCTGAAGTTGGGGAGTTCTCGATAGGTTTCCAGCAAGTCATCGCTGAGATTTTGATAACGCAGGGCAGACATTGTCACCAGCCAGGAGTCTGAATTTCTGGAAAGACTGGCGAACTGCCTTAAGTGAATATCGGTATTTACGTGCTCGGCAGCACTTCCCAGGTCGTCAAAATAATTTATGTCACTCACCTGGTTGTAACTAATGACAGATTCAGACCACCCAAGATTGGCCTGGCTGTCTAGGCCGATTAGCCATCGATCTTTATTCTCTCCGTTGCCCCCGCTCCCTACTTGGTCGTCGGGTAGATAGGCCATGTTGATCTGACTGAAATGATGCTCCCCTAAGAACCGAGTTTCGAGTTCGAGCCCTACGCCTCGCTTCTCAATATATCTTGGAGTAACCGTCATATCCCTATTTGGTGCGAGATTTAGATAGATGGGTTGAGCAACATCCAGGCCATTCTCAGTGCTGCGACTAAGGCGGGGATAGAGTAGCCCGGTTTTACGACCCTCGCCGACAGGAAATGAAAACCAGGGAGCATAAAAAATCGGTACATCCCCAACTCGAATCACCATGTTCTTTGCGGTGGCGAAGAGTTGGTTTTGATCGATGGCAATCTCACTGGCGGTCAAAGACCAGCTATCTTCTCCTGGTTCGCAGGTGCTATAGGTAGCGTTAAGCACATAAAAGCGACCTTCGGCATCTCGACCCACTTCATCTGCCGTTCCCCGAACACCGAGATCGTGCAAAACGAATTCAGCGTCTGTGAACTCCATGGCTTGAGAGCTGTTTTCGATTGAAGCAGAGCCACCTGTGATCAACATGCCGGGCTCTCGCATTCGAATGCCCCCGTCCATTTCAATTCTGTTCTCGTCCTGAAGAATGCGGATGCTCTCCGCCTCGACGGAACGCCATCCCTGAATTAGTTCCACGCTGCCTTCCATCGTGGCTATTCCAGCTTCGCCATCGACTTCCGATAGATTTGAAACAATTTCGATATCGGCTTCCCCTGGATTAATATCCATCGCCGCGTGGCTTCTTTGCTCTTCTAGATACATGCCACTGCAACTGCGGGGGCACTGGGTCAGGAGATCAGATGGCAAGTCTTCCCGCAGCACCCATTCCAGCTCCGCCGCTCCGCCGGTTTCTTCCTGCTGTCCTTGCTGGGCGAGAGCCTCTGTTGTGAGCCAGACAAAAGTCAGCGCTGCGAAGTAGCGCTTTGCCGAAACGGCTGATCTGATGATATTTCTGTAGCTCAATGGTGTGATCTATATTCGAGTTATTCCATCCAATGACTGACAGGGATGAATTTGAATTTGAGGTTATTCCAGATCTAATTAGTGTGAACAGACTCTAGTATGACCAAAGGCTTACAGTGTAAAGTAATCTGCATGGAAAGGCTGGCACAAAACAACCAAATTGGACAGGATCTCATAGATCTTGCCAGTCAATATCTACCAGACAATATCCATCTAAGTGCTCAAACTAGCGTGGAATCTCTGCAGGGAGACGCTGGGTTTCGCTGTTACTATCGAATCACTTCCCAGCCCAGTGTTTTGGGCGTTAGCGCCCCTCCTGAGCAAGAGGATTGGGTGTCTTTTATGAGGGTTTCCAGTTTGCTGGGCTCCTTGGGCGTGAAAGTTCCCACTATCTATGCAGCAGACCTGCAGTCGGGCAAATTGATTATTGAGGATTTGGGTGACTCTTTGTATCAGGATGCCATGGGTGACGCGCGTTCAGCAGGAGATGCCGATCAGTTGTATCAGGGTGCGATCCAGTCGTTGCACAAGATTGTCTCTTGCAAAGAACGGCCGCCCTGGTTTCCTCGATATACAGCTGGGTTGATTCGTCAGGAGATGGAACTCTTCCCATTTTGGTTTGTAAAAAAACTTCTTGGGTACTCCATTGATGCCGCCGAATCTAGGCTCATCAATTCCTGTTTTAGCTATTTGGCTGGAAGTGCCACAGAGCAACCTCAGGTGCTAGTGCATAGGGACTACCACTGTAGGAATTTGCTCAAGCTAGATAGCGATGAACCTGGCGTCATTGATTTTCAGGACGCCGTATGGGGGCCAATCACTTACGATCTCGTGTCTTTGAGCCGGGACTGTTATTTGCGCTGGGAACCGCTGCGAGTAAATAGGGTCCGCGATAGTTTTGCAGAAAAACTATTTAAGGACGGGCTTATCAGCGAACAGGGGCGAGAAAAATTTCCTAGCTGGTTTGAGACTATGAGTGCTCAACGTCACCTCAAAGTCATCGGTATTTTTGCCAGGTTGGCACTGAGAGATGATAAGGCCGCTTACCTGGAAAGCATCCCATTGGCCTTACGCTACCTTTTGGAAACCTGTGAGGCTGAGACTGAGTTGCAGGAGTTTGGCGATTGGATTCAATCAAAATTGCTACCCCATATTGAACAACAGCGCTGGTATTCCAACTGGCGGAAAGCAGGCAGCGAAGTAACAGTCTGGTAGATGAAGGCATTTCTTCTGGCAGCCGGCAAGGGTAAACGCCTATTACCACTGACCGAAACTATACCTAAACCCCTCATACCGGTGGCGGGGAAGCCTCTTATCCTTCGGCATATCGAACAGCTCAAACTGACAGGCATTAACGAATTTATTATTAATACCCATTGGCTGGCTGACAAGCTGCAGAATTATCTGGGTGATGGGTCGGAACTGGGTGTACAGATCCACTGGTCACATGAGCAGGAGCTTCTGGAAACCGGGGGTGGAATCAAGAAAGCGTTGCCACTCATTGGAGAAGAGCCCTTTCTCATCGTCAGCTCAGATATTTGGACTGACTTTGATTACATCAGCTTTGTTAAAACTCCGTTATCGAATGAAGAAGTGGCGAGACTGGTATTGGTTGATAACCCAGCGCATAACGCCATGGGCGATTTCTCTTTGGCGACAGAATCGGCGGAACTGGCAAAAGATCTTTCTCCTCTCTGTATGCCAAGTCCAGCCAATCCGAATACATTGACCTACTCCGGGATCGCATTAGTCGACCCTCGATGGGTGGCCTCGTGGCGATTTGGCGACAATGCCTTTCCATTGAGAGAGCCTCTTTTTAAGGCTATAGAGAATAACCAGATTTCCGGTTACTACCATTCTGGAGAGTGGTCTGATGTAGGAAATATTGAACGGTTGCAAGCCATTCGAGACAAGCTTGAAGTAGAATAGCTCGCAACACAGAAACCTGCCAAACCAATACAGGCAAAGACGGATAAAAATGCTGCCCTATTTAATTGCACCCTCCATTCTTTCCGCAAACTTCGCTCGTTTGGGCGAAGAAGTCGATCGAGTTCTCGAATCCGGTGCAGATTGGATTCATTTTGATGTGATGGACAACCACTATGTACCCAATCTCACCATTGGGCCGATGGTGTGTGAAGCCCTTCGTAAGCACGGAGTAACTGCGCCCATTGATGTTCATCTGATGGTTGAACCGGTTGATGAATGCATTCGAATGTTCGCTGACGCCGGAGCAACCAGCGTGACCTTTCACCCTGAGGCAAGCCGGCATGTGCATCGCTCATTGCAATTAGCCAGCAGTCTAGGAGTTCAGACCGGCCTTGTGCTGAATCCCGCAACAGCTGTAACCCAAGTTGAACCGGTAATTTCTGAAATGGATATTTTGCTTCTGATGTCGGTAAACCCGGGTTTTGGCGGGCAGAAATTTATTCCCAATACCCTGTCGAAATTGCGAGAGGCCAGGGCTCTGATCGATTCTGTGGACCGGGAGATTCGTCTAGAGATTGACGGTGGCGTGACTACAGATAATATCGCTGAGATCGCCGAAGCGGGAGCAGACACCTTTGTTGCTGGGTCAGCGATTTTTGGTAAAGCCGACTACGCAGCGGTGATATCTGAGATGAGAGCAAATCTTGAATCGGTCTAAGTATGAAAACTTGCCGGGCTCAGCGCTGGCATGCAATATTTTTTAATATTTGGATCACACATAGGTCACCTTCTCCCCCATATACTGTGAGCTGAAACCCTGATGTATATCCGTGGCAATTGATTTTGGAAAACTCTCAAAGCATTGAAGTAGCCAAGCTCGAAGGCTTTCGAGGCATGTATACCTGTTCTTCAGTCATGCACGAGATATTTGTTTGGCTAAAGAAAGCTGCGACCGCAGACGTCCCAGTATTTATCTGGGGAGAGACGGGAACAGGCAAAGAGCTGACTGCACGAGCGCTTCACGAAGAGAGTGATCGTAAAGATCATCCCTTCCTTTCCTACAATTGTGCGAATTTCTCTGATGCACTAATGGAATCACAGTTATTTGGCCACAAAAAGGGCTCCTTTACCGGAGCGGTTAGTGACCAGACTGGGCTCCTTGGTGCTGTTGGTGAAGGTACATTGTTTCTCGATGAAGTGACCACTATGGATATTAGCTTGCAGGCTAAGTTACTTAGGGTGCTGTAAGAGCGTGAGTATTCGGAGATAGGTTCGGTCACAACGGTGCCCTTTAAAGGACGAATTTTGTCTGCGTCGCAGATACCGCTGGAACAGGCAGTTCAAGAGTCTGCTTTTCGAGCCGATCTGCGCTATCGTTTAGAGGTCATAACCATTCATTTGCCCCCCCTGAGAGATCGGGTCGGAGACATCGTCCCTTTGTTCGAGAAGTTTCTGCTAGATGGTGTAGAAGGCGAATCTAAGATCAAGATAACTGCCAATGCTCTCGGGGCGATTTCACGCTGTGATTGGCCAGGTAATATTCGTCAGCTTCAAAATTCAGCTCTCTTTGCTTTAGCCATGAGCGATGGGGAGAAGATCGAGCTAACGGATCTTCCCGTTGATGTCGCGCGGTTTTCTGACAAATCCGATAAATCTGGTAACCGGGCAGGGGACAGGGGTTATACACACGGTCGTCGTTCGACAGATCATAGTCGTCGAGCTCGTGATCAGCGTCCAAGCAGGCGCAAAACAGACTTTAATAAGAATGTTTCGGAAATGTCTTCACAAGAGCTACAGGCAGCGCTCGCTGCGAATGAGGGCAGTAGAGTGCGAACGGCTGCCAGTCTAGGTGTGAGCCGCATGACACTTTGGCGTGCCATGAAAAAACAAGGTCTTAGTTAGTTTAGTTTTCTACTAAAGTTCAACCAAAACCTGATTTTCAATCACCTTGACCCTCACAGCAGAGAGGCTGTCACCGACACAAGGCCCCGCTTTGCATACCCCAGTTTCGATATCAAAGAGTGCCATATGGTTACTGCACTGAAGAAACTGCTCGTCGCTATCAAAAAAAACATCAGGTTGAATATTTAGAGGCCAGTTGGCGTGAGGGCAGCTATTTCTATAGGCATACCAAGAGCCGTGCCAGTGGATCAGTATTAGGTTCTGGTCACCGATTTGGAATTCTCGAGCCTCACATTCTTGGAAGTCTGAAACCTCACAAAGGGTTGTGCTCATCGAAAAGTCCTTAGATGTTGAGCAACTAGATTGCCGGTTCTACGCGGTTGCGTCCACCACCTTTGGCTTTATAGAGCGCCTTGTCAGCAGCTAAGAAGAGTTGGCCCATGGTCGCTCCGTGCTCGGGGAAAAATGCGACACCAATGCTGGCTGAAATATGAATGGGGCCATCAGCTCCAATATTAAAATCTTGTTTTTCAATCGCCTCTCGGAATCTTTCTGCGAGCGTAAGACCGCCATCGGCATGGGTATTGGGCAAAAGCACAACAAACTCCTCGCCACCGTAGCGGTAAACCGTGTCAGAGGTTCTCGCCATATTTGAAAGCAGAGAAGCAAATTGAATCAATACATCATCGCCAGCTTTATGGCCGTACTTGTCATTCACTAATTTGAAGTGATCAATGTCCAGAATGAGCAGAGTAAATTCAAACCCGTGCCGGTGCGAGTGACTGATCAATGATTCGAGCCGCGACATACCATGACGCCGATTGGGAATCTGTGTCAGCTCGTCTATTTGAGACAGAGCTTCCAATTTACGTTCCAGGTCGGCGCGAGCGGTAATATCAAAGACAATACCGACAATTCCGGTGGAGCTGCCAGACTCATCTTTTGTGGCACAGCCGTGAAAGTGCAGAATACTAAACTTCTGTACCAGCTCTGAGACATCAATTTCGTCGATGCGACAGCCTTGGTTTTTCAATAGCGTCATGTCGCGTTGGTGCAAGTCTGTCGCGATAGCGTGATCCGACATATCGATTAAGGTCTTACCAATAATGTCTTGAGGGGATTTGCCCCATAGCTCGGCAAAGGCATGATTGCAGTTAATGAATCTGCCCTGAATATCTTTCAGGTAAATGGGCGCAGGAAGCAAATCAATAATTTGCTCCAGAGCATCACCATTTTGTTCGACCAGTTCGGTCAGGTCTGACAGATTCACCAAAGCCTCCGTGGCTTGTTAGATTCGACTTCCAATTGTCGAGCAAATTTTGAGTGGCGACCAAGGACTTAAGCCGCCAAAAGGGGTTAATTTTGTGTTTTCACTCACATAAATGAGTTGAAAGTGTGAACTGTGTCCTTAAAAACTCCCTCTGAGAGCTTCAATTCGTTCCTCCAGCGGAGGGTGGGTCATAAAGGCACGGCCCATTTTTTTACCGAATCCGGGCGAAATCCCGAAGGCCGTTAGGCTGTCTGGCATCTGATTTGGAACTTGTGCACGAACTTCAGATTGCAGCCGTTGCAGCGCGTTAATCATTGATTCTCGCCCAGCTAGGCTAGCTCCCGCTTCGTCTGCCCGAAATTCTCTTTTGCGAGAGAACCAGAAGACAATCATTGAGGCCAGTATTCCCAGCACAATTTCGGCGATGATGGTGGTGACCCAGAAACCAATACCGTGGCCTCGCTCCGTTTTGAAGATTACCCGGTCAACGGTATGCCCAATTACGCGGGCGAAAAACATCACGAAAGTATTTACCACACCCTGAACTAGCGCCAGAGTAATCATGTCACCGTTGGCAACGTGTCCTATTTCATGGGCCATTACCGCGCGGACTTCATCTTTGTTAAATCGCTGCAGCAATCCCTGACTAACTGCGACCAAAGCTTTGTTGCGATTCCAGCCGGTAGCAAATGCGTTGGACTGTTGCGCAGGGAATATTGCAACCTCTGGCATGCCGATACCAGCTTGATCCGATAATTGACGCACTGTTTCTACTAGCCAGGTTTCTTCTGGTGTAGATGGCTGCGTTATTACCTTTGCGCCGGTCGCTCGTTTTGCCATCCACTTAGAGATAAAGAGGGAAACAAGTGAGCCGGAAAATCCAAATACCGCACAGAATATCAACAAAGATTGCAGGTTAAGTGAGGTACCACCTTGTTCTAGATAAGAAGAGACCCCAAGCAAGCTCAAGACGATGCCAGCGACAACAAGAATCGCTAGGTTAGTTAATAGAAACAAAAATATTCGGAACACGTGAATCTCCTTTATTCACTGGGAATTCTAACAATCTTGAGGTTGACTGTATCTTTTCAAGGCGATGCTTTGGTTAAATTTGCGCCAGAAAATCGGTGTCGGCTGCGTTGCGCAGCATTACTGTTAACAACTAATAGATCTAGTTTTATTATTTAATAGTATTTCTAATTATAAGAATGGCGCTTTATAGTGGCGCACCAAAAATTATGTAGCAGAAAATCTGCTGGAATTGGAAGCTTGGTAATAGACACAGTCGAACAGAATAAGCAGCTGCAATCGCTTTCTCCGGAAGCCATTGTGCGCTGGGCTGTGGATCAGGAAGAACCCATTATCATGTCAACCAGCTTCGGCCCAAATTCAGCTGCTTTGCTTCATTTGGTCGGCCAGGTTGCTCCTGACCTTCCCGTTATTTGGGTAGATTCCGGGTACAACCTGAGAGACACCTATGTGGTGGCCGAGGAGATTATTGAGCGGCTCAAACTCAATATGAAAATCTACGTGCCTGAAGTGACCAGTGAGCGTTTAAACATCCTGATGGGTGGCATTCCTACTTTGGATGAACCTGAAAAACATGCGGAATTCACTCGTATCGTCAAACTCGAACCCTTTGAGCGAGCTTTAAAGGATCTCGATCCGAAAATTTGGATCTCTGGAATTCGGCAGGGTGATACGGACTTCCGTAAAAGCCTGGATGTGCTCTCCTACGATAAGCGCGGTATCCTCAAGGTCGCGCCTATCTTTCGATGGACAGATGACGATCTGAGCAACTACATGGCTGAGCACGATCTTCCATCCTGCCGTCATTATTTTGATCCGACCAAGGTTGAATCTGGTCGCGAGTGTGGATTACATACCGCGGCCTAAATATTCCTCTGAATTAGGCTAGACTTAAAATCTTTAAGATACCGCCTATTTCAGGATGACAAACACCTCTAATCCAATAGTTCTCGTCGGTGCCGGAATAGGCGGTCTGTTTGCCGGCTTGTGCTTGCAGCGCAAAAATACTGATTTTCTCATTCTGGAAAAAGCCGACAAACTGGCAGATGTGGGCGCAGGTATCCAAATTGGAGCAAATGGTGCTCGCTTAATCCATGAGCTCGGGTTAACTGAAGAATTTGAAAAATATGCGTTGGCGCCGCTCTACGGCTTAATGATGGACGGTATATCTGGCCGTCAGATATGCACATACCCGCTAAGTGCCTTCGCTCAGGAGGAGCATAGTTTTCCTCATTATCAAATTCTTCGCTCAGATCTGCAGCGGATTCTGGTTGATGCATTGCAGGCCAGAGCACCTGAAAAGCTCCACTTAGCGGCCGAGGTGCTGGACATAAAGCAGGAGCAAGGTTTTGTTCAGCTAAAGACTCGGGATGGGAGAATTTTTCAGGGAAAAGCTGTTGTGGGTTGTGATGGAATTCATTCCACAGTTCGTAAACAGTGTTTTGATGAAACGGATCCCAAATTCACTAACTGCATTGCTTGGCGAGCCTTGGTCCCAACTAGCGAGCTAGAGATGGATTATCCGATGGTTCCGAGAATCTGGATCGGGCCTGGCCGCCACCTTGTTCAGTATCCCGTGAGTTCCGGCAAATCGATTAACCTTGTGGCCTGCGTTGAGAGTTCGAGAGCTCAGCATGAGAGGTGGCAGGGAAGCAGTTCGGTAGAGGAGCTGAACCAGAGTTTTTCGACGGGATGCACAGCGGTACAAGATTTAGTCTCAAAGGCGGATCAGGCGCTCAGCTGGGGTCTCTATGAACGCCCAGTTTTGGAATCATGGACCAAGGGTTGCATAACCCTGTTAGGCGACGCGGCCCATGCCATGTTACCGAGCATGGCTCAGGGTGCAGTAATGGCGATGGAGGATGCGTATCAATTGGCTGAATCTATCGCGGCATTGAGTGATTTAGAGAATGCGCTTAAAGATTATGAGTCAAAGCGTTTTAAGCGTTGCAGAAAAACTCAAGTTGTCGCCCGGAAGAATATGGCGTTTTTCCATCAGAAAGGAGCACTCAACAAAGTATCGGCAAAGGCCTTGAACCTAGCGGGAGCTCAATCAGAGAAACTTATTGGAAGGCGCTATGGCTGGCTTTACGGATACGAAGGGGTAACCTGAGCGGGTATCTGCTCTGGTCGGAGTGTTTCAGGAGTCAACTCAAATTCCATCTGCAGTTCGATCAATATTTCATTGCTGATGTCGGGAGCGAATCCCACAAAGCCCCAATTTGATCGCAGCACCTGAGCTGTGCCGGCAAACCCCAGACTTTGAATTCCCGACTCGGGATGTACATCAGACTGATTCAGTTGAATTTCAAACTGCACTGATTCGGTAATGCCTTTAATTGTGACATCCGCTCGCACAATTAAACTGGCGTCTCCCCGAGGTTCAATCGAGGTTGCTGAAACAGAGATAAGAGGGAAGTTTGAGGCATCAAAAAATACGCCACTTTTTAGAATTCGTGACAGTTCGAAGGAGCTACTGTCTAGATCTTCGGTCAGCAAGTCGAGCTGGAATTGGCTGGCAGAAATATCCTCAGCATTGAGTTCGAGCGATGCGTCAAAATCATTGAAGTAGAAGATTGACCTAGAAAACCCGTAACGATCAAAGCTCAGTTGAATAGAACCTTGCGAAGCGATGGGTTGGTAGGTACCGGAAACTAGTTGATCGAAGATATTTTCCTGCTCAGGTATGAGTTCTTGGCCATTGGTGCGAACCAGCTTTTTCATCTGCAGGGATAAGCGACTCCCCTGAATAAGCTCTCCCTCAATTTGAACCAGCTCTCCGGGAAATAACGATTGACTGGTCCATCCTAGGCGACGCAATTCGGTGGCCGATTTGGTTACGACCTGCCAAATGCTTGGTTGACCGGAAGTGCTTTCAACCTCCACTTCGATGAGGGTTTCAGGCGAGTTGAAATCAAAGCTTTTGACGGCGCCAACCAGAACAATATCTCGATTGGTGTCAGCAAAGATTAGAGGCAGCTGGTTGGTTTGAGCAACAAGAGAGCAGGAAAGGCTCAGCAGCAAAACAAAGACACTGCTGCGAATATGATAAAACCGAATTGCCATTTGCGAATGAGGCTCCCAAGGTTAAGGAAGTCGAGCAAAGACCTCTTGCACGACCCTAAGCAGCCTCTAGTTTAGCAGCGCTCAATCAGTACCGTAATGTATATCTTATTTTAAAGGCGGCGGCCGTCTCGGTGACTGCGAACTCATAGTCCTCATCTTCGTCGATCAGCCCTTGATTAAAGACCAGCCAAATGTCTTGACCGTCCTGAATTTCCCACCTGAGACGGTTGTTAAAGGAGGCCTCTCGACGGACATTGTCATATTCGATCTGTGTGCTGAGGGAAACCCGTGGACCAAAGGCAATGGTTAGATCAGCATCGAACTCACGGGTGTATACGATACCCTCAGGCAGATCGTATTTTGAAAAGCGATACCCAGCGCTGAGAGAAACATACTGATTTGCTTGCCAGCCTACAGAAGGCTCAATCTGAGTGCGGGTTCCTGTGTAGTAGTCTCCCCGGCTAAATTCAACTTCTCCGCGAAGATCCCAGAATTGTGGCGTGGCATAACCGAATTCATAGATGTCCTGGGTGTAGGTTCCGCTGGGAATATCAAATCCCAGTTCGCCGGTAGGATTTCTTCCGCCTGGGCTGACAAACTCTTTCTCCTGAGTGAGCTCAATGCTCACTTCATCGCCACGCAAAAAGGTCAGGCTAGCGAGATTAAGACCCAATTCAGAGCTATCCAGATTGCCGGTATCCAGATCATTCCAGCGCGCGGTATCTAGACCCATCTGAAATTCACGGAACAGGTCTGAATTTTCAAATACCCAAGTGTGAGTCAATTCTGTGGAAAAGAGTTCGGCATTGGTGCGTTGGGTAAAACCTATACCGGGGCTATAATTTTCTTCGACAACAAAATACTGCGCGCCACCTTGCCAACCTTGGCTGCCAGAGAAGGAAAGGGTTGCGGTGTAGCTCGCTTGATCGCCGTCGAAGTCCGGATCGTCAGATTCCTGATAGGCAAGCAAGGCATCAAAGGTCTTATTGGCGTAAAAATCGGAGTCTCGGTAGTGGAAATCCACGCCGTATAAAGAGTTGTCCTGATTTTCCGTAGGGTTACCCTCGGTAAAAATTAGACCGATTCTCGACTCGTCAAAAATGGAGTGCGAAACCCGGGCAACCATCGCAGTTGTGGGATCGATTACTTCGGTAAGATTCCCATTGTCGTCCCGAATTTCAAATTCATTTTGCCGCATCGCAAAAACACCGAATTCCGTGTCACCAATCTGGCCGCTGAGTTTGACCCCGCCGTCGATATCTACCGGCCGACCATTACTGCTCAGGCCGATACGCCGAGAATAAAAGGCTAGGGCGTTTCGGCCCGACTCCGTACCGTTCAAGTTGAGGTTAGCCAGACCAAAATTGAAGACATCGAAATCATTGAGGAAGAAAGCGCGTTTTTCCTGAAAGAAACGCGCAAAGCGAGTTGCATTCAGGGTATTGCTATCCGCTTCTGTCGCCGAAAAATCTGTGTTGATTGTCACTGCGAGGTTGATTTGCGGTGTCATTTTGTAAAAAACGTCTACGGAGGGTTGCAGCTCAGAATTGCTGATACCGTTCACTTCGTCGTCGAAGGAGGTTCCGCTGAGTGAGGGAATAACATCAAGCCCCATTCCCTGAGACAGGCCAGTGATCCCTGTGACCTTACCAGCGCTGGCTACGCTAGCCTCACCGTTGAGCGAATACCAGCCAAAATCGGTTACCGTTCTCTGCAAATCACGGGTGAAATTGATACCCCAGGTGTCGTTATTCGGGTCGAAAGATAAAGATTTAAATGGGATAGCCATTTCAGCGGTCCAGCCGTCCTCGACTATGCGGGCATTTCCATCCCAGATCGCTTCCCAATCGCGAGCCAGTTGTGTTCCTGTTATATAGAGAGCCTCGCTCTGGACTCCATTGGGATTAATCTGAAACAGATAACCGCCGCGTTGGGTGTTGTTCGGGTCCAGCATCAGAATGACCTTATCGTCATACTGCATGCTGCCACCGCCAGAGCTCATGACGTTGGCAGCGATCTGGTCAGGTTGGCTGTCGTAGGCATAGAAACCAACGTAGAGAGCATCTTCGTCATGCATTACATAGACTTCGGTGCGTTCGGATGCAGCCCTGTATTCGACAGGAACTATTTCCAGAAAATCATCCCTGCGAGCAGCATTGGTCCAGGCAGAATCCGACAAATCCCCGTCAATTTGAGGTGCTGTATCTGTGTAGCCCACTTCAAATATTTTTTCAGCAGGATCGGGAACTGTCTGCGCAAATGTATTAGCAGAAATAAAACCGACGAGAAGTACAAGGGAAAACCAGAATAGATTTTTATTTTTCATCATTAGTCAGCAATGCAATAAGTCCAAGCACTTATTCTAGTTGGCTAGACGCTTAGAAATATCAGACAGGGGTAAAAAGATGTTAACTCTAGTTAAGCTTTAATAGCGCAGGGTGTACCTGATCTTGAAGGCTGCAGCCGTATTCTCTACCGCGAAGTTGTAGTCTTCGTCCTCGTCTACCATTCCCTGATTGAAGACTACCCAGACATCCTGACCAGGTTCAATCTGCCAGCGCAGCCTATTATTAAAAACCAATTCATGGCGGACATTGTCGTATTCAATCTGAGAAGTCAGGGATACTTTGGAGTTGAATGCGTAGATCAATTCCATATCAAACTCCCGAGTGTAAACCGTGCCCTCTGTGGGAAGATCGTATTGGGTAAGCCGGTATCCGGTTTCAATAACCAAGTGTCTATTGGCTTGCCAGGTAAGGCTGGGGTTAATACGGTGAAAACTGCCGTCGTAAAAATCGCCGCCCCGATAGCTTATTTCAGGTGTTAAGTCCCAGTAGCTGGGTGAGGAATAACCGAGTCGAAAGATGTTTTGACTATAGGTGCCAGGATCAATATCAAAGCCCAGGCTGCCCGTGGGGTTGCGACTTCCGGGCATAACATTTTCTCTTTCTTGAGAAAAATCGATTTCAAAAGAGTCACCACGCTGCTTGATCAGTTCAACTTCTATACCTGTATCGGAAGAATCCAGCTCGCCGCTTTCAAGAAAATTCCATTGATGAGAGTCAAAATTAACAATGACTTCCTGGAGCCAACTGGAATCATCGTAGAGCCATGTGTAGGAGAGGTTTCCAGTGATCAGTTCGGCGTCAGTGCGCTGAGTGAAGCCCAATCCTGGGCTGTAATTTTCTTCGATCACAAAATACTCGGCACCACCTTGCCATCCACTTTGATCAGAGAGCGAGATAACGGCGGCGTAGCTGCCTTGTTTGTCGTTAAAATCAGGGTCGCTCGTTTGTTGAACCAGAATCACGCCATCAAGACTTTTACCGCCATAAAACTCAGTGTCGCGGTATTGAAAGTCAAAACCGTACAGCGAGTTGCTCTGGTTTTCTGCAGGATTACCATCGGTAAAAATAAAACCCACTTTGGATTCGGCAAACACCGGCTGACTGACGCGAGCAACAAAGGCGTTGGTGGGATCGATTACATCGGTAACGTTGCCGTCTTCGTCGCGGACCTCAAATTCGTCCTGACGCATCACCAAAGTTCCAAATTCAGTTTCGCCGATGCGGCCACTTAACTTAACTCCGCCCACAATATCTACTGGTATTCCGTCCTCGCTTATACCGATTCTGCGTGAGTAAAAGGCCAAGGCATTGTTGCCTGACTCTTCGGCTTGAAGCTGAAGGTCTTGAAGGCCGTATTTAAAGTTGTCGAAGTCATTCAGAAAGAAGCCACGTTGCTCTTCAAAATATTGACGGAATCTGGTGTTATTGAGTGCGTTGCTGTCGGCCTCGGTTGCAGAGAAATCTGTGTTCAGGGTCACCGCTAAATTAATTTGTGGATTGATTTTGTAGAAGATATCCAGCGAGGGTTTTAATTCGGATTCTTCATTACCAGCGACTCTGTCGTCAAAGGATGTACCGGAAAAAGAAGGAATAACATCCAAACCAAGACCCTGAGTGAGCCCTGATATGCCGGTCATCTTTCCGGCAGCTGCCGGGTGAGGCGTACCGTTGGTTGAATACCAGGCGGTGCTAGCTTGTTCTCGCTGTATGTTGCGGAATACGTTAAAGCCCCAAGTGCCGTTTTCCGGATCAAAGGAGAGCGACTTGTATGGAATTTCCATTTCTGCGGTCCAGCCATCCTCGACAAAGCGTGAGGCACCGTTCCAAATACCCTCCCAGTCATACGAGGGGCGAGTACCTGTTACATAAATCGCCTCGCTGCGCGCACCATTGGCATTTAGTTGAAACTGGTAACCACTGCGCTGATTGTTAAAGGGATCGATAATGAGATTGACCTTGTCTTCATCACGAAGCGGGCCGTCTGGGCGCATGACGTTTGCGGTAATTTCATCAGGTCGGCTGTCGTGAACATAGAAGCCGACATAGAGCGCTTCATCGTCGAAAAGTATAAACACTTCGGTGTGCTCAGAAGCGGGACGATGCTCTATCGGGCTAAGTTCTAAGAAATCGTCAATGCGGGCGGCGTTGGCCCATACGGCGTCGGAAAGGTCGCCGTCTATTTGTGGCGCCACCGCTGTTCTTACGGCAGTAAAAGTCTTGTCAGCCTGGTTCGGGGTCTCTTGCGCCGAGGCCGGGTTGAGCCAGAGGGTTGAAAGAGTGGAAGCTAGGTACAGGCAGGTTAAAACTAATCGATTCATCTCGAAAAATACACACCAGGAGGGAATTTGAGGTGCGCATTTTAGCGGAAGACCAGTGCCACTCTAAGTTTTATAGAGTTAAGCTTTGTTTATCCGGGTGAAAGGATTTGTTTAAGTATTAATACCTGAAGGTATAGCGAAACTTGAAGGATGCCTGAGTGTTTTGCACCGCAAATTTATAGTCGTCATCTTCGTCCACCATTCCTTGGTTAAAGACTATCCAGAGGTCCTGACCTGGTTCGATATTCCAGCGAAGTCTATTGGTAAAGGCTGCCTGCCGGCGCACGTTGTCATATTCAATTTTTGTGGCAAGTGTCCAAGAAGGTGTGAAGGTGATGTTCATGCTGAGCTCTACCTCACGGGTGAACACAGTCTCAGTATCGAACTCGTACTTTGTCAGGTCATAGGCCACCCCCAAGAGGATGTTCCGATTAACTTGCCAATCGAGATCGGGCTTTATGGTTGTGAATTTTCCGCTATAAAAATCACCACCTTTAAACTCTATGTTTCCGCGTAAATCCATGTAGTTGGGCGCTTGATAGCGAAAGTCGTATAAGCTGTCTGTATAGGTGCCAGCGGGGATATCGAACCCCAAATCTCCAGAGGGATTGTTGCCAGCGAACACGACTTCTTCACTGCGTTCCAAACGGAGTCTGAAAGTGTCTCCACGAACGAGTTGCAGCCAGAAGGGCACATAGGTAAATTTTTCCGAATCCAGATCGCCGGTATCCAAAAACTGCCAACGCTCGACCTCAACTAGCGTAGCCGCCTCCTGCAAAATACCAAAATCTTCAAAAATCCATTTGTGCATGAGTCTGGAAGAAAACAGCTCGGCGTTGTGACGTTGGGTAAAACCTAAGCCGGGATGATAGTTTTCTTCGACGGCAAAGTACTGAGCTCCACCCGTAAAGCCTTGATTGTCTTCTATGGAAAACACCGCGCTATAAGCGCTTTGATTGTCCGTGTAATCAGGGTCTTCCGTCTGCTGATACATAAGGACTGCGTCCAGACTCTTGCCACCAAAGTCGGTTTTTCGATAGTGAAAATCGGCGCCGTACAGCGAATTGTCTTCGTTCTCGGCCGGGTTGCCATCTGTATAGATAAAACCAATCTTGGATTCGTCGAAAATCGTTTGTGAAACTCGAGCGACGATGGCGTTGGTAGGGTTGATAATATCTGTGATATTGCCGTTGCTGTCCCGCACTTCGAATTCGTCCTGACGCATCACCAATGCACCAAATTCGGTGTTGCCTGCTCGGCCGCTAATTTTGGAGCCGCCGATAATATTCACAGGTGTACCATCTTCACTGATACCAATGCGGCGAGAATAGAATGCCAATGCATTGTTGCCGGATTCAGCACCGTCCAGATCCAGATCGGCGAGGCCGAATTTGAATGCATCAAAATCATTCAAAAAGAAGGCTCGCTTTTCCTCGAAAAAGCGACGGAATCTGGAGTTGTTCAGCGTGTTGGTATCTGCCTCAGTAGCTGAAAAGTCAGTATTAATAGTCACAGCCAAATTAATTTGCGGGGTGATTTTGTAAAAAATGTCTACCGAAGGCTCCAAATCAGATTCTTCGCTGCCGACTATTTTGTTTTCGTAAGAATTTCCGGCAATCGCGGGAACCACGTCCAATCCAATTCCCTGATTGCCACCAGTGAGGCCACGCATGGTTCCTGAGCTGTCCGGGTAGTAGCTGCCGTTATTTGAGTACCAGGCCATTTCCTCTTGATTTCTTTGCAGCTCGCGCGCGAAATTCACACCCCAGTCGCCGTTGTTGGGATCAAAGGATATTGATTTGAATGGAATCTCGAATTCTGCGGTCCAGCCACCTTCGACTCGTTGTGCAGTGCCGTTCCAAATTCCTGCCCAAGCATAGTTTGGCTGAGTACCTGTTACAAAAATCGCTTCTTTGCGGACACCATTTGGGTTTATCTGGAAAAGATATCCACTGCGTTGATTGTTAAATGGGTCAAGAATAACTATGACCTTGTCATCATTAGCTAGATTGCCTTCTTGCTCGAGAACATTTGCTGTTATCTCGTCGGGCCGAGAGTCGTGGGCAAAAAAACCGATGTACACCGCGTCTTCGTCGTAAGTGATGTAGGCTTCAGTATGTTCAGACGCTGACCGATATTCGAGGGGCACAACCTGTAATAGTTGGTCAACATGTGCGGCATTTTCCCAGGCTGTATCAGACAAAAGCCCATCTATTACCGGAGCTTGATCTGCACGAGGGATGGTGAAGTTTTTACCCGCTTGATCGGGAGTATTTTGAGCCAGGGTTAAACCTGTACAGATAGCGAATGAGGCAAGAAAACCCGATCGGAAAAAACGTTTTGCAATCAATTTTGCTGAAATACTAGTCATCAAGGGGAGGGCGGTGGTTTTTGGTGGCGGCATTCTAGCAAAAAGGCCTCAATATCTGAGGCCTTAATGAGTAAAGTTTCATTGAGAATGATTCTCTTTTAAAAACGGAAGGTATATCTCAATTTGAATGCAGCGGAAGTGTCCTCAACAGCGAAATTGTAGTCTTCGTCTTGATCCACCAATCCCTGATTAAATACCACCCAGAGGTCTTGCCCAGGCTCGATATTCCATCTCAGTCTGTTGTTGAAAGAAGCCTGTCTGCGAACGTTGTCATATTCAATATTTGTGGTCAGCGATATTTTTGAGGTGAAAGCGACGGTGAGATCGAATTCAACTTCCCGTGTGTATACCGATTCGCCTCCCAGTTCATACTTTGTGAGATCGTATCCCAGACTCATGCTGATATGACGATTTGCTTGCCAGTCTACCGATGGGTTGATGTTCTTAAAGGTTCCACTGAAAAAGTCACCCACACTGGTTTCGATTTCTCCGCTGACATCCAGATAGGTTGGCGACGAATACCTAAGCTGATAGCTATTATCAGTATAAGTTCCGGCTGCAATATCAAATCCGAGATCTCCCGTTGGATTTCTGCCGACCGTGACGACCTCTTTCTCCTGATTGATATCGAAGTGAATGGTGTCGCCGCGACGGAAATGCAAATCGACGGGTCTGAGCGTAAATTGCTCTGAATCCAAATCCCCGGTATCTAGATCTTGCCAGCGACGCCCCGTCATTTGTAGTTGCACAAACTCAAAGATTGAATCCTCAAACAACCATCTGTACGCGATTGATCCTGAATACAGTTCAGCATTGGTGCGCTGGGTGAAGCCCAGGCCGGGGCTATAATTTTCTTCAACGGCAAAATATTGCCCGCCCCCAATCCAGCCTTGTTGAGCCCCTATGCTGACAGCGGCGCTATAGCTAGCTTGATTGTCGTCAAAATCAGGATCATTGGATTGCTGATACACCAGAACGGCATCAAGACTTTTACCGCCATAGAAAGAGCTATCGCGATACTGGAAGTCGGCTCCGTATAGAGAGTTGCTCTGATTCTCCGCTGGGTTGCCATCGGTAAAAATCAATCCAATTTTGGATTCAGTGAGAATAGATTGAGAAACTCTGGCGACAAGGGCGTTGGTCGCATCTATGGTTTCTGCAGCGCCGCCCGCTTCTATTTGAGTTTCATCCTGGCGCATCATTAGTACCCCAAACTCGGTATTACCGGCTTGCCCGCTCAGCTTTACACCGCCAACAATATCAACTGGTGTGCCATTATCATCCAAGCCGATTCGACGTGAATAAAATGCCAAAGCGTTGTTGCCCGAATTGCTTCCGGTTAAGCGTTGGCCTTCGAGGCCGAATTTGAAGGCGTCGAAATCATTCAGGAAAAAAGCACGCTTCTCCTGAAAAAACCGTCTAAACCGAGAGTTGTTCAGATTGTTATCGTCCGCTTCAGTAGCAGAGAAGTCGGTATTCAGGGTGACCGCCAAATTGATCTGCGGGGTCACTTTGTAAAAAATATCTACCGAGGGCTGAATTTCAGATTCACTATTGCCGGTGACCTCGTCATCAAAGGAAGTGCCACTTAGTGCTGGAACGACATCTAGGCCAATCCCTTGAGTTAGGTTAGATATTCCGGACATCTTTCCTGAGTTAGCGGGGTTGGCGCCGCCATTGCGGGAATACCAAGCCATGCTTTCTTGGTTGCGTTGCAAATTCCGAGTGAAATTGACTCCCCAGGTATCGTTGTTAGGGTCAAAACTAAGAGACTTGAATGGAATTTCCAGTTCTGCAGTCCATCCGTCATCTAAAATTCTGGCAGCTGTGTTCCATATGCCTTCCCAGTCAAAAGAAGGCCGTGTGCCGTTGATATATATTGACTCAGTCCGCACACCATTAGCGTTTAGCTCAAATTTGTATCCGCCACGTTGAGAGTTAAAGGGGTCAATTACCACTCCAACCTTATCTTCGTTTCGAGTTGTGGCGCCTTGCTGCAAAACATTGGCGGTGATTTCATCTGGTCGGCTATCGTGCGCGTAAAACGCAAAGTAGAGCGCGTCTTCGTCGTACATTACGTAGACTTCGGTCCGCTCTGAAGGTGCGCGATATTCGATTGGACTTGATTGCAGAAGGTCGTCGATACGGGTCGCGTTCGCCCAAGCCGGGTCGGATAAATCGCCGTCTATCCTAGGGGGCTGATCAGTGCGGGCAGCGACAAAGTTTTTGTCAGCTGCCTCCGGAGAATTTTGAGAAATAGCGAAACTTGCTTGTAGAAGCACCGATAGTGCTACTGCGGCTTTTACGAATTTCGTCCTTGTTTTGATCATGCTATTTCCAGTGGGTTTTTGTGGGCTTTTGAAAGCGCGGCATTCTAGCAAAGTAGTTGCGATCCAAATGCCTGTCAGTGTTAAGAATTCTTGAATTTTTTGGTAATTTTCGAATAGATGACCTGCGTCAATTAAATCGATTTGGGCCAGCGGGAAAAACTGGGTTAGAACTAGAATAGAATGACGTTGTTTTAGATGACTTAGGTGAGTTTCCAGCTATGTGCAGTGCAATAAAGCTTAGGGCTGTTTTTTGTGCGATTGTGCTATCGGGATGTTCATCCGGTCCGGATGAATTCCTTTTTCAAGGGGGCACCATGGGCACGACTTGGTCGGTCAAGCTCATCAGCGAAGAAAGCGTTGAAGAGTCGGATCTACAGATTGGAATTCAAGCGGTTCTGGACAATGTTGATTCGAAGATGTCGAATTGGGTCAGCTCATCAGATGTCTCAGAATTCAATATGGCTGGATCAGGTTGTTGGGCTGTTTCGCCAGAAACCCTAGAGGTTGTCGCGCTGTCGCAATCTATATCTGCGCTTTCGGATGGTTTATTTGATGCGACTCTCGAGCCTCTAATTGAGCTCTGGGGTTTTGGAGCTGAGTTTCGTTCTGATCAAATTCCCGAGGGAGAGGCCGTTCAGCAGAATCTGGCGATGGTTGGTTATCAGAAGCTCCGTATCAACGAGGGAGAGCTATGTAAGGATGTTGACGAGCTATTCCTAAACCTGTCCGCGACAGCCAAGGGATATGCGGTTGATCTGACAATGGAGTATCTCGCTTCACTGGGTTACCACGACATTCTGGTGGAAGTAGGCGGTGAGATTCGTGGTCTTGGATTGAACCGCAACGGAGAGTTCTGGCGTGTTGGCATTGAGTCTCCACTCGACGGTTTGATGTCTGGAGCGATACAGGAAGAGGTGAGTCTAGAGAATCAGGCTCTGGCAACCTCTGGAGACTACCGCAATTATTTTATGCATGAGGGTGTCAGGTATTCTCACATTATCGATGCCCGAACCGGTTATCCAGTACCTCAAGAATTGGCTTCAGTGACCGTTCGGCATGACTCATCCGCCTGGGCCGATGGTTGGGCAACCGCCTTGCTAGCGATGGGGGCGGAAGAGGGGCTTAGACTAGCCGAACAACAACGTCTGGCGGTCTATCTAATATTACGCACAGACACTGGGTTTGAAGTGAAGACCAGTTCGGTCTGGTAAGCTCTAATCACTTAAGCAAAGTTAACACCTGCCGTAAAGGTTAAGCTTGCCAATTGCCGTATTATTGCGCCATAGCTTAGCTGATCGAATTTAATGAAAACTAACCTCTTTATAGGCACTTTTATCCTGGGGCTGGTCGCCATCGCGGTCGGCACTTGGGTGTATTTTAATCAGGGTTCCAGCCAAGCGGGTGGCCCTGGCTTAGGTGGCGGTGCCGCTCTAGTCTCAATTGAGCCTGTGCGCCTAGAATTGGTCGCTGAAAACGTCGAGTCTGTTGGCACCCTAATAGCCAACGAATCGATAACTATTGCTTCAAAGGTCAGCGACATTGTTACTGCTGTTCATTTTGAAGATGGGGATATTGTTGAGGCGGGTTACATCTTGGTTGAGTTGCTCAATCAGGAACAGTCCGCTCAACTGGCAGAAGCCCAGGCAAATTTAATTGATACCAATCTGCAGTTGGAGAGATTGGAGACATTGGGTTCTAACGTGGCTTCCGCTTCACAAATTGATGAAGCGAGGGCTCGAGCTGATGCTAACCAAGCTAAGCTAGACGCCATTGTTTCTCGAATGGAAGACCGGCTAATTCGAGCGCCCTTTGGCGGAATGCTGGGATTCAGGGATGTCAGTATCGGAACTCTTGTAAACCCTAATACCGTTATAACCACACTCGACGATATCAGCGTTCTTGAGCTGGATTTCAGTATCCCTGAGACAGCTTTTGGCAACGTTGAAATCGGAGATCGTGTTGACGCACACAGTGCGGCATACCCAAGCATGAGCTTTGAAGGGCAAGTCTCATCCATTGGCTCGCGAATAGACCCCATCACCAGAACGGCTCAAATTCGGGCTAAGTTAGCGAACGAGGATCAAAGGTTACGCCCAGGCATGTTTATGACCCTCACTCTGGTTGCGGATGAACGTGAATCTCTAGTTATTCCCGAAGCATCTCTCCTGCAAAAAGGTGATCGATCTATGGTTTACGTGGTCGGTGAGGATATGAAGGTTTCCGAAAGAGACGTTGTGATTGACCGTCGCTTGCGCGGTGAAGTGGTCATCGCAGAAGGGTTGCAGCCCGGTGAACAGCTAGTGGTGGACGGCATTATGTCGATGCGCAATGGCGCACAGGTTCGAACAGGCCCGGCAGCGGGTGTAGCCCCTGGCGGCATGGCCGGACCTGGTGGGTAAATAAGTCGTGTGGCTCTCAGATACCTCAGTTAAGAGACCGGTTTTTGCCTCGGTAATTAGCATGTTGCTGGTCGCCTTTGGCGTGCTCTCTTTCCAAACACTCCAGGTTCGAGAATACCCAGATATTGCCGTTCCCACTCTTTCGATCACGGCTACCTATCCTGGTGCTTCTGCGGCGGTTATCGAAACGCAGGTTACACAGTTACTGGAAGATGCCATCAGTGGGATCGAAGGCATAGACGCAATTCGGTCCAGCAGTATCGATGGGCGGTCTTCCATCAACATTGATTTTGATCTTTCCCGCGATATCGATGAAGCGGCAAACGATGTGCGTGACCGTGTGTCGCGCACACAGAACAACCTGCCTGAAGAGCTTGATGCAGTAACCATCGCCAAACAGGATTCGGATGCGAACCCGATAGTATTTGTGGGTGTCACCAGTGAGAACTTAGAGCCCATCGAGCTACGTGATTTTGTCGATCGTTTTGTCGTCGATCAGTTTTCGGTACTCCCCGGTGTATCCCAGATTCGGGTTTTTGGCCCAGGTCGCCCTTCGGTTCGAATCTGGCTGGATCGATTGCAGATGGCCGCCCGAGGTCTGACCGTAACAGATATTGAGAGCGCACTGCGTAGTGAAAACCTCGAACTTCCTGCGGGGCGCGTGGACTCAGTTGACCGAGAATTCCCTGTCCGCGTGTCGCGAGGATATTCCACGCCGGAAGATTTTGAGCAACTTGTTATCAGTCAAGGACAAGAGGGTCAGCTCATCCGTTTGGCTGAAGTGGCAACCATTGAGCGTGGCCCCGAAGACATTCGTAATATTTTCTTATTCAACAGCAATAGTGCCGTTGCACTGGGTGTCACAAAACAATCAACTGCCAACACGGTTGAGGTGATCGCTGGGGTTCATGAAACCATTGACAGGCTCAATGAGAGCTTGCCTGAAGGCATGAGTTTAAGGCCGGCGGCGGATTCATCGATTTTTATTAACAGCGCGATTCAGGGTGTTTACCAGACGATACTTATAACCACCCTTTTGGTTGGCTTGGTGATCTATCTCTTCCTGGGGTCTTATCGGGCGATGATCATTCCCATGATTACCGTGCCGGTTTGTCTTATCTCATCCTTTATTGCCTTAAGTGCCCTAGGTTACTCGATAAACCTTATTACCTTGCTCGCACTGGTATTGGCGATCGGGTTAGTGGTGGATGATTCCATTGTTGTTCTGGAAAACGTTCATCGGCGCATTGAAAAAGGGGAGCCACCCCTATTGGCTGCCTATAAGGGTACGCGCCAGGTTGGTTTTGCGGTTATCGCAACGACGGCCGTGGTGGTCGCTGTCTTCACGCCCATTATGTTTTTGACCGACAACATCGGGCTTATTTTCCGAGAGCTCGCCGTAGCGGTCTGTGCTGCTGTAATTTTTTCCAGCGTACTGGCACTGTCTTTGGCGCCTATGCTCTGTTCAAAAATGCTCAAACCTGCAGGGCACAATGCAACTTGGCTCAGTATTAAGTCCGACAAATTTATCAACTGGTTAGGGGATAAGTATCAGGCCCTGCTTACGCGGTCTTTACGAAAGTCCGCGCTAGCGGTACCCCTAATACTTTTTGTGTTCTTTATGGTGGGTTTGCTCTTTACGCAATTGCCGGCGGAATACGCGCCGCAGGAAGACCAGCGCATATTTATTGCCAGCGTAATCGCGCCTGAAAGCACCAGCTTTGAGCGTATGGCTAGTCGACTGCCAGAACTTGAGGCACCGATTCTTCCCTATGTTGAATCCGGCGAAATATCCGGTTATTTGCAAAGAACACCTTCATTCTTTAGTCCTGCGCCCAACGCTGCTTTGATGGTAGTGATGCTGGCTCCTTGGGGTGAGGGAGAATATGAAACTGTTGAGTTAATGCGAGAGCTGACAGCACAGTGGAATCAGATCCCAGATCTGCGAACTTTTGCCTTTATGCGCCAAGGGTTGTCCCGAAACTCGGGGCAACAAATTGAATTTGTGATTCAGGGGCTCGACTACGATGAGCTTGCTGCCTGGCGAGATGTGGTTTTGCAGGCAGCGAACCAATATCCGGGAATCGCTCGGTTGGATTCCGATTTGAAGGAAACTCAATCTCAAATTTTGGTGGATATTGATAAGAATCGCGCTGCAGCGCTGGGCGTTTCCGCACAGGCGGTTGGTCGAACCTTACAAACCATGATGAGTGAGCGTGAAGTTTCGACCTATGTCCTCAATGGTGAAGAGTATGCCGTGATGATGCAGGCGAAAACGGAGCAGCGCGCCAGCCCGGAGGACCTTAAGAATATTTTTGTGCGCGGTTCTGAAGGTCGGCTAATTCCACTTTCAAATCTCATTACCGTTCGGAATGAAGCGGGCATCGCCAATCTGAATCGATATAACAGATTGAGGGCGGTCACCCTGAGCGGGTCCGTAGCGGCTGGGTACAGTTTGGGAGATGCTCTGGGGTTTCTGGAATCTGTGGTGGAAGAACAATTACCCGGTACCGCCGCGGTGGATTACAAAGGCCAGTCTCTTGAATACAAAGAATCCTCATCGGGAATCTGGCTGACTTTCGGCATTGCGATGATGGTTCTCTTCTTTGTAATGGCTGCGCAGTTCGAAAGCTTTGTGCATCCCCTGGTTATTCTGGTTACCGTGCCTCTGGCGATTGGAGGGGCATTGGTTGGCTTGCACCTGACGGGTGCAACACTAAATATCTATAGCCAGATTGGAATCGTGATACTTATCGGCATCGCTTCCAAAAACGGAATTTTGATTGTCGAGTTTATTAATCAGCTGCGTGATCTCGGCAGGGAGTTTAATGACGCGATTATCGAAGCAGCTCGCATTAGATTCCGCCCGGTGCTGATGACCACCATCTCAACCCTTATGGGTTCTGTGCCTCTTATGATGGCCTCTGGTCCAGGCTCAGAGAGTCGAATCGTTCTCGGCGTGGTGATTTTTTCTGGTGTAGGCTTCGCTTCAATCTTCACCTTGTTCCTAGTGCCCATGGTTTACAAGTTAATGGCCAAGAACACCGGATCACCAGACTCAGTGGCGCATGAGCTCGAGGCTTTGCAGGCTGTTTCCTAAGCGCGGTTTAGGCTTGCTCGGAGCGCATGTCCGAGTAAACACGATTAATGCGGTTGGCCAGATCAATATCCAGCTTGGTTATTTCTCCCTTCGAGTGTGTCGTCAGAAGTATCTGCACCCTGTTGTAACTGTTGCTCCAATCCGGGTGGTGGTTTAAGTCCTCGGCATGGGCAGAAACTCGAGACATAAAAGCGAAAGCTGATCGGAAATCCACGAATTCAAAGTCGCGCCCAATACTCTTGTTGTCCTTGGCTAGGTGCCAACCTAGCGCCAATTTTGCTTGGTCAATCGACATTTCTGCAGTCCCGTTCGAATGGTAGATGGAGATTGGCAACTTCCGCTAGTCAGGTCAAACCAGCACAGAAGTTTTTATAGGCTACTGTTGGCAATCTGAAAGATCAGTAGTCCAATACAAAGCAATGCGCCTAGCCTTGGGAACGCGGGCACGCCGATCGGCAGTGCTTCGATCTCGTTGGAGTAGCTACCCTTTATTCGCCAGAGAGCGATATTTACCAGAGTAAAAACGCAGAGAATAATAAAGCTGGTGGTTTTCGCTAAATGTTCTAGCGGCAGCCAAAGGGCAAACACCGCAGCCGCCAGACTTACGCAAAGCGTCGCCATCCAAGGTGTTCTCGTGGCCTCTGAAACCGCTGCAAATATTCTTGGCGCCCGTTTCTGCACTGACATGCCATAGAGAACCCTCGAGCTCATAATTATCTGGGTAAGGACACCATTGATGATGGCGAACAGGCTGATCACAGCAATCCAGACTGCCGCACCTGAGTGATGAATTGAAACCAGATCATATATGGGTGCGTCCGAGGTGCTTAACTCGCTGGGAGGCATTGCTAATACAGCGATCACAGCAATCAAAAAATAGAGAAGAGCGGAAATCATCAGTGCAATAATGATGCCGAGAGGCATGTTTCTTTCTGGCTGCTTAACCTCCTCGACGATGTTCACCATATCTTCAAAACCGATAAAGGCATAAAAGGCTAGAAAAGCTCCGGCAAATACTCCTATCCATTGGTAGGACCCTTCGGGAACCACAAGAGATGATAAATTGGCCGGCTCAATCAGCAAATTATCCCCTGTCAGGGCGATTACGAGCACTAAGCCGAGCACTTCAAGTAGGGTAATCAAACCAGCCACCCGGAGGGATTCTGCAATGCCCCAGAAGGCCAAAGCTCCCATGCTTCCCACTACTAGAACCACTCCCCAAAAAGTGGGCAGTTTAATAAAAGCCGAGAGATATCCGAGGAAGCCGCTGACTAGTGTTGCTGCAGAAATAATGCTTGTGAAAATAACCAGATAACCGACAAGCATGGTCAGGGTTTTACGGCTAAAGGCCGCCTCTACATAGTAAGCTTCACCAGAGCTTTTCGGGAAAAGTACAACCAGTTGACAGTAACTTAACGCAGTGATTCCGGCTACTATTGCCGCCAATAAAAAGGCGAGCGGAGCCAACATGCCGGCACTTCCGGCAACCTTACCGATCAGCACATAAATACCGGCACCGAGAATTGTTCCCAATCCATAGCAGGCGAGTAGCGGTAATCCGATGCGTCGGGCCAGAGGTTGGGTTGTCATAAAGTCAGACATAACTTAAGGCCGAGGTGGAAATGCTCCGCAAGATTGGCACGTCAGTGCTAATGCTGCTTTGATCTAAACTAAATAACTGTTCCTATCAGGTTCCCGACGCCGGCAGTAATTGCCATAGCTAGCGCACCCCAAAAGGTTACTCTCAACGCACCGATTGTTTTGGATGCGCCGCCCGCTCTGGCTGCCAGAATTCCCAGAATGGCTAGAAATATTAAAGAATAGATCGCAACGGCTGGAATCAGCTGGTCTAGAGGAATCAAATAGGCCGTGGCCAGTGGCAGAGCAGCTCCAATACTAAAGGTCACTGCCGAATAGAGAGCCGCTTGAATAGGTTGAGCTCTGCCATCTTCGGATATACCAATCTCATCGCGTGCATGAGCGCCAAGAGCATCATGCTCCATAAGCTGCCTAGCAACCTCTTTCGCTAAAACAGCGTCAAGACCTCGATTTTGATAGATGGTACTGAGTTCCTCTAGCTCAAATTCTGGATGCTCTTCGAGATGTTTTTTCTCTAATTCGAGTTCCGCTTTCTCCGTATCCGCTTGAGAGCTCACAGACACATATTCACCTGCAGCCATGGACATGGCACCGGCCACAAGCCCAGACAGGCCCGCAATCAAAATCTGCCCGATGGATGCTTGGGCGGCTGCAACCCCAATAATCAGACTTGATGTGGAAACGATGCCATCATTAGCACCGAGCACAGCTGCCCGAAGCCAGCCGATACGATGGGATTTGTGGTCGTGATTGTGATCCATCTGGTCGCTCCTAAATACTTTTCTGCTGGTACCGCGTAGATTAGGGTTTGCTAGCAGAACAACATCCAACAAGATGTAGTCCTAGAATAGACCATAATGACAACGATACCTAAGGGAACCATATGCCTTACAACGCCGAAATTATTGAAGAGCTAAATATTCTCTCGCGCTATAACCTCGATTCAACACAGGAAGGCATCAAGGTCCATTCGTCGGCCGAGTCCGATGCCATCGCAGCGACTCAGCGCTTGTTCGACAAGGGGCTGATCTCACAGGCAGATGGCGGATATCTGACGAGTCTAGGGCTGAGCGCAGCAGAGCACTCGCAGAAAATATTGCAAATTCTCACCTGATTTAGATCTTTGGATTAACAAGCCTGCTGACGGCTAATCCTTCGTAATTCGGTAATGGTGCCATCTGCGGTTACCTCCAGAAGGTCTTCGTCCACCGTTCCGCCACACACGTCACTCTGATATATCTCAACTGCCACAACGCGATAGCCGGTATCTGTTGTTTCATATAGTCTACTCTCGTAATTAGACATCCATAACCAAATATCGAGTTCTGCGGTGGTGTCTATTTCGCCGAACAGTTCGAGCAACTCTTCTTCAGATATGATCAGGTCAACTCTGCCTTCTTCCAGAATTACTCCGTAGATCGCACAGGAGCTTGGGATGCAGCTGTAGGAAAAACCAGCATTCGAATTTTGCGAAAGTATCTCGTCCTGCAGCTCATTGGACAAACCTTCAAAAATATTCTCGTCAAATTGAAAAATAACACTGCTACGAGCTACAAAATCAGGATCCAAGAAGGGATCATCATATGTTTGGGTTTCAATCTGCCAATAGTTGAGGGGCTTGCTGAGACTAAAATCACTCAGTCTATAAGAGGCCAGATCAGGGAAAGGTGTAATCGGAAGATTTTTGTTTGGGCCGCCAGACCCACAGGCGAAAAGAACAATTGAAGCTAGAGTTAGAATTGCATACTTCATACGCTACTCCTGTCGCGAATGCATTAAGCTAAGTCCGAGTTCAAATATTAGCTTGCTTCTAAGTGACTACCAATAGCGAACAAAGAAAAATAATCCATGTCGATATGGATGCCTTTTATGCCTCAGTTGAGCAACGGGATAACCCAGAGCTACGGGGTAAACCAGTTATCGTTGGCGGCAAACCCGATAGCCGCGGTGTGGTGGCGGCCTGTAGCTATGAAGCGCGAAAGTTTGGAATTCACTCGGCCATGCCTTCTTCCCGCGCAGGCAGGCTTTGCCCCGATGCGATTTTTGTTAAAGGGCGATTTGATGCCTACCGTGAAGCCTCTCGGCAAATGCACGAAATTTTCCATGAATACACCGATCTGATTGAGCCGCTTTCTCTGGATGAAGCCTATCTGGATGTAACTCATTGCGAGCACTGCCAGGGTTCGGCTACGCTAATTGCCAAGGAGATAAAACTGAAAGTAAAAGAACGAATGAATCTGGTGGTTTCAGCGGGCGTTTCTTACAACAAGTTCTTGGCAAAAATCGCTTCTGATATGGATAAGCCTGACGGGCTCTATGTGATTCGGCCTGAACAAGCGGAAAGCTTTATCACGACACTTCCGGTTCGTAAATTTCACGGCGTTGGAAAGGTCACCGAACAGAAAATGCACAAGCATGGAATTCAGACCGGGCAAGACTTAAAGAATTGGAGCGAAGCTGAGCTATCCAGAGTATTTGGCAAGTCAGGGGGCTATTACTTCCGTATTGCACGTGGCATTGATAACCGCCCGGTGCGATCCAACCGTATTCGAAAATCTATAGGCAAAGAACGAACTTTCGCATCGGATCTCACCGATATGGAAGAGATGCTTGCTCGGTTGTCTGATATTGCTGAGCAAATCGCAGAGTTGTTAACCAAGCGAGAGGTGATGGCAAAGACCGTTACGCTTAAAGTGAAATACGACGACTTTACTCTGATAACTCGCGCGCATTCATTCGACCGTTTTATCCAAACTGCGGATGAGATCATGGACTGGGTCCCTGCACTCATAGACAAAACCGAGCTGGGACGGCGACCCTGCAGGCTACTGGGGTTAAGTGTTTCGAATCTAAAGAATCAGAATGAATTCTCGGATGATAATTCAGAGCAGGGTGTTACACGTGACCTATGGGGAAAATAGTCTGAAATAAAAACGGAAAAGGCCGAGAAAAACCTCAGCCCTTTCGGTTGTTCGCACTTCTTGTCGGCTAATCAATAATGACAAAACGCTCAAGGAAGGCCACTTCTTTGGCACTTACGTACTTCGCCATTTCTGGACTGAAATCGCCAAGGTCTCTGTAAGGCCGATACTCTTCAAATTCACGAGCCAGATGTTCAGCAGTTAGAGTTGAAGGTACCAACATAAAGTCTTCGTTATTACCGCGGTTGAGGTCAACCTTCACAAATACCGCGCTATATATATCAAACATTTCTTCTTCGCCGCGGCCTTCGCCAATCACTGCGTCCAGTTCCGAAGGAGTGGCAAATGGACGGTTCGCAAGAATCGCCTGCACATTTGCGGCTGACAGGCCAGATACCGCAGCGAGCTGCTCTTCTGTTGCGGTGTTGGGGTCGAGCAATGGATTCATATTAAAGTCAGTAGCTTCGGACAGAGCCATTCTGGCAGCTCTTGCTTCAGCACGAGATTGCTGAGCGAAGGCATCAGCACTAGTTAATAACAGTACCGCGGCGGTCAGAACAGCGGTAAAAAAAGGTTTAGATAACATTGTTGCGCTTCCCAAAAATCTATTAAATGTGAGCGGCGCAAGATAGCACTGCCTTATAAGGAAGAATAGATGGCTTTACAAAAACTCCACTTTTTATCAATTAAGTATTTGGTTTGGTTGATTTTTTGTATCCCGGGAATTCACATATTGGTGCGCTTTTTAACCGATGCTATGACCTATGGGCAGACCATTCTCGAGACGGGGAACTGGAGTGTTGGTTTTCTTTTCGTCGTGTTAGCGGTGACTCCACTGAGAAGGCTTTTCCCAAATACATGGTTGGCCAACTGGTTGATGCTGCACCGTCGAGCTATTGGTGTTGCCAGCTTTGGTTATGCAGCATTCCATACCTTTGTCTATCTAGAGAGGAAGTGGGGTTATGGCTACATTCTTCCCGAAGCAAAAAATCCTGACTTGTTGACCGGCTGGATAGCTTTTGCCGTTTTTCTGGTTCTTGCTGTGACCAGTAATAATCAGTCGGTTCGGCTACTTAGAAAGAATTGGCAGCACTTGCATCGCACGGTATATATCGCCGCGGGTCTCACATTTGCCCACTGGGTGCTCACTTCAATTGAACCCCAGACGGCTTATATTTGTTTGGGTGCGCTCTGTCTGGTTGAGTGTTTGAGGTTTGTTCGCCGGCCCTCATGAAAACCGCCAAACCCAAAACCAAAAATCCCGTAGCAAAACATGCCGGAACTTTTAATAAGGCCCAGGTGCATACGGATAAAAAGAAGGAGCTTAAGCGCGGTTACACACGCCATAAAACTGATTTAAAAAATGAGAAAGAGGAAAGTTAAACAATTCCTATCTGTTTGAGTACAGCCAGTCCAAGACTCACGGTAATCACCGATGCCAGGGTGCTGATAACTACAATATTGGCGGCCAGTTTGCCATTGCCGCCCATGCCCTGAACCATGATGTAGCCTGCCGCCGCTGAGGGTGAGCTAACCATCAAAAAAAGAACTCCCAAATCCATGCCAGTAAAGCCCAATAAGTAGGCCGGGTAGACCATAGCGAGAGGCACAATAATTAGCTTGGCAACTACGGCAAGGGTAGAAACCGAGCTGGAATTTTTAAGCTCGCCTAAGGACATGGATCCACCAATACAGATCAGTGCTAAGGGCAAGGTCATGCGGGCAACGTATTCGCCACCTGTGGTTAGTACAGCGGGCAGGGGCACAGCTAATAGATTGCAGCTGATACCGGCGGCCAGACCAATAATTAGCGGGTTTTTGGCTATATCCCGCAGTACTCCTGAGACTTTTACACTCTCGCTACTGAGGTTAGTTGTGAGCGTGTAGACCGAGAGAATGGTATAGAGAGTAGTCATTACCGACATCAAAATCGATGCCTTGGCTAAGCCAAGATCTCCATAGGCATTGAAGCAAAAAGCGAACCCGACAATCGCGAGATTGGCACGGAAAGAGCCTTGAATAAAAACACCTCGATCTCTCTGTTCTTTGACCAATAGCGGAGCGAGCAGCGAGATCAATAGGAATAGCACCAGCGTTGCTACCAAGGCGTAGAGCAAATATGCCGGATTGATAAGAGATCGAATGTCGGTGTTGATCATGCTCATAAAAAGCATGGTCGGCATGGCGACTAGAAAGGTTAGTTTGGAGGCGGCCTTAGTAAAGCTTTCATCAATCACTCGAAGCTTTTTCAGAAAGATGCCGAGAAAGACCAATAAGAAAATTGGGCCGGTTACACCAAAGGCGAATCCGAGAAGTGAGAAAAATTCAGTCAGCATTTAGGGAAAAATTCTCAGCACTCCGTGCGATTGCGGCCATTGTCCTTGGCCAGGTAGAGTTTTTTGTCTGCAGCATTAAATGCTTTTGCGAGCGTATTAGATGAAGTGTCATTGATATCCACCTCAACCAGTCCCGCACTTAGAGTAATCCGTAGGCATTCATCAATATCGTTCCACTGGTGCTCTGCCACAGTCTCTCTCAGTCTTTCCATCAGCTTATAGGCTTCGCTCAGATCGGTTTCTGGAAACAGCACCAAAAATTCCTCGCCACCGTAGCGAGCCAATATATCTACTTCGCGCAAGTTTGCGCGCAGCAGGTCTGCGAGTAGCTTCAACACCCTGTCACCCGTCGCGTGGGAGTAGTTGTCGTTTATCAGTTTGAACCGATCAATGTCGATCATAGCCAGTACGCAAGGTCGGTTGTGACGATAGGCCTGTGTTAGAACCAAGTTCGTGCTTTCGTCGAAGGATCTTCTGTTAGGCAGTTGCGTTAGCGGGTCCTGCAGGCTCATTTCTTCCATTAACTGACGTGAATTTTCTAGCTCTTCGTAGGCGTTAGATAAGTCGGCACTCATCTGATTGAAGCTCGCGGAAAGGTGGCCCAATTCATCGCTGGAACTAACCGGAACATTTTGTTTGAGCGCGCCGGGTTGCATGGCTCGTATTGCTCGATCCAGTCGATCTATTGACGCACCTAATCGGTTTCCAAAAATAATTCCAATAGGAATAGAAAGACCAACAACCACGAGTAGAGTTATCCACCAGGAGTCGTTGATGGCAACTAGATGTAAGCGATGCTGCCTGTTGAGTGCCGCTCTTGCGTCCGAGTAGAGGTAACCGATAACCTGCCCTGAATATTCAACGGGAATGGTGTCTTCTAGGCGGACTTCGGGGACAAGCTCTCCTTCGAGACCTGGAATGGGAGAGAGCATTGCTCGACCCTCTGTATCCAATACAAGAAATGGTGGTGGAGGTAGGGTTGGCTCAGAGCCGGCAGGCGGACGAGGCGGGCGTGTACCGCCGAAACGCTGACCGCCAGGCAATCCCATTGGACCAGCGGGCGGGCCGAACAGAAGTACTCCATCGCCCTCTGTCCATAATGCTGGTGGTTGATCCTCAGGAGTGAGTACGGGTGGCGGTAATTCGCCAGTTTCGCGTTTGCGAATAACAAATTCGATATGTGATTCAGCCGCTAAGGCGGCTTCCCAAGACCCGTATTCGCTGTAATAAGCGATAACTTCAATCATAAAACTCTCGGCCAGAGGATCGCGGCCAAGCTCGTTGAATCGCTGAACCATTAAGTTTCGAGCCGTAAGAGCCGTCAAAGCAATACCGACAAAGCTCATAAGGATCATCGAAAGAATTATCTTACTGCGAAGAGAAACCATGGGTGCCAGTATATGTTAGCCAAAAAAATTCGTCGCTGGGTCTAGAAACTTAGTAAATTCATGGACTTTCACAGTATTATGCGCGCCCCTTAAACCCTTCTGTTGAACCAATAGTCGTCAGGCCGAGTAAAAAACTTGATTAGCCTAAACAACATCACTCTGCAACGCGGCCGCGAAAATCTTTTGCAAGATTCATCCTTGGTGGTATTTGAGGGTCGTCGTGTGGCACTAATCGGGCGGAATGGCTGCGGAAAGTCCAGTATGTTTGCGCTATTGCGCGGCGAGATTATTCCAGAGGCCGGGGATCTCAGTATTCCTGCCGGCAGTAGAATCTCCCATATGGCGCAGGAAGTCTCTCATAGTGACCGCACCGCTCTGGATTATGTTCTCGATGGACACAGAGAACTTCGGAGATTGCAGGCCGCCATTTCTGCAGCGGAAGAGGGAAACGATAACGAAAAGCTTAGCCATCTCTACGAAGAGCTAGAGACAGTTGGCGGTTATTCTGCTGAGCATCAGGCAGCAGAATTACTGCATGGTTTGGGCTTTGTAAATGCAGAGGTCTCCCAGCCGGTAAGTTCTTTCTCGGGTGGTTGGCGCATTCGCTTAAATCTGGCCCAGGCTTTGATGACTCCTTCAGACATCATGCTGTTGGATGAGCCCACCAACCATTTGGATATGGATACGACCTTTTGGCTTGAGCAGAGGCTAAAGCGCTATCAAGGTACTTTGATTCTTATTTCTCATGATCGCGATTTTATCGATAACGTCGCCCAAGAAATTGTTCATATCGAGCAAAAACAGCTCAATCTCTACAAAGGCAACTATTCAGCCTTCGAAAAACAGCGGGCCGAACGCCTTGCAGTGCAGCAGTCGAATTACCTGAAACAGCAGCGTGAGATAAAACATATTCAGAGCTTTATCACGCGGTTCAAGGCCAAAGCCAGTAAGGCCAAGCAGGCGCAGAGTAGGGTGAAGCAACTGGCCAATATGGAAATAGTGGCCAGTGCCCAGATTGATAGCCCGTTCCATTTTGGGTTTTTTGAAAATACCAAGGTGTCCAACCCCTTGGTTAGCCTGAGAGACTTAGATTTGGGCTACGGTGACAGTAGAGTCTTGTCCAAGGTAACCTTTAGTCTGAACCCTGGTGACCGGCTTGGTCTTTTAGGAGTGAACGGCGCGGGTAAATCTACTCTGATCAAATCTCTCACGGGAGACCTGAAACCTCAAGGCGGAGAAATCACTCGCGGTGAGCATTGCCACATTGGCTATTTTGCCCAGCACCAACTGGAAGCACTGGATCTGGATGCCAGCGCCTTATTGCATTTACAGCGTGTTGACCCCAAAGCGACCGAACAACAGATCCGCAACTTTCTTGGCGGCTTTGATTTTCATGGCGATAAGGCAGTTGAGCCTATCGCGCCCTTTTCAGGGGGAGAGAAAGCGCGCCTCGCCTTAGCCCTGATAGTCTGGCAAAAACCCAATCTTTTGCTCCTGGACGAGCCAACAAACCATTTGGATTTGGATATGCGTAGTGCCCTTACTATGGCCTTGCAAGAATTTACCGGGGCTCTTGTTGCGGTGTCTCACGATCGTCATTTGCTCCGGCACAGTGTCGATCAATATATTCTGGCGCATCAGGGAAAGGTGGATGACTTCGACGGTACCCTCGAGGACTACCATCAGTGGGTCAGTACGAAGGGTGACAGCGCTTATGAAAAAGCGGATTCTGCTCCGGCAAAATCCGAACAAAATGCAAGAGCCTCTGCGCCGAAACCTAGCCTGAACAAAAAGCAATTACGTCAGCAATCTGCCGAACAGCGCAAAGCTAAATCGGCTACGACTAACCGTATAAAACGCATTGAGCAGAAGATGGAAAAAGCCAATGCTGAGCTCAAGGAAATAGAAGTTAAGCTGGCCGATACAGAGCTCTATGCAGAAGACAAAAAAGACGAGCTAACGGATTTGATTCACAGCCAAGCTGAGTGCAAGCGAGAGCTCGAATCTCTCGAAGAAGGCTGGTTAGAGTTGAATGAGGAGCTGGAGGCTTCCGCTACTGGCTGAGCTCCACTATTAGTCTGAGCTCAGCTCAGCACATTCGATACTAGATAATGCTTCTCGCGCTTGCGTATTCAGGTGGATCAGGTAGCAATTTCCTCTATTGCTAACCAATTGGAAATTGTCGACACCTCCCAAATCGCGGCCACTTAAAAGCGTGCGGTGGATAGCCAATTCACTGGTTTCTGTTAGTGCACTGTTTGCAATTTCAACGCGCGCGCCATGAAGCATATTTGCAATAGCTTGCTGAACCATGATGCGGCTGTGCTCATTGGCCCGAACGATAACGGCTGGTCTGTCGTTGCGGGGGTTTAGAGAGCTGCAAGCAGCGGTAATGACAACGCCAATTAGCGCTAAGCTAACAATCTTAGTCATCTGGTCTATCCATTATTCGGTTCAGCAACCAAAGCGGTTTCGGTGTGAGTGTTTGAGTAGACAAGCCTATGTATGAATCTTCAAGTGCATCCGTCACAGTTTTGCCAACTGCCACACAGGTTCCACTCACACGGTAAACCAGGGCGGTGGATAACATTCCTTCATTTTCATCACCGAGTAGGTTGTTCAGGTCGTCCTCTGCGAAGCAGCCGGGCAGGCTGACCGTGCCTGGCGAGCCAATATTCTGCGGAGTAAATCCGTCTGCATATTCTCCGAATCCCTGAGCGTTTTCGGCTTGGAACTGAATACTGAAATAACTGGTTCCACAGTTGTCAGTAGCGTAGAAGCCGTAGGGCTTACCGCAGGTTGTATTACCGATTAGTATGACCTCGATATCAACGCCTCTCAGGCTGTTAATTATGGATTCACTGGCGGAGCAGGTCCCCGAACTGGCAAGAACAAACACTCTAGATAGATTCAGGGAGGGCAATGCCGTACCCGCTGTTGTCGAAAAGCCCAGAGCCTGATCGAAAAAGGGCACAGGATCGTTTATCTCTCCAGTGACTGGATTAAAAACTGGATGCTTGTCGTTAAAAACCAGCTGTTCAAAGATCTGCCCGTTGGTGGCTGTGGGGCCAGCGATCATATAGGCCAATTCGCTGGCGATGGCCAGGAAGCCGCCGCCGTTGTAGCGCAAATCCAAAACTAGATCATCGATGGGTTCTGCCGAAAGCTGCTCCACTGCATCTATCAACTGAGCTTCTGCCGTGGCGATATGATCATTGAAGAGGATATAACCAACTTTACCGCTTGCGGTGTCCAGCGCCTTAACATTTTGTACAGGAGTTGAGGTAATTGTTGAGGAGGTTAGATTGACGAATCGTGTTTCAGAGGAGCCAAGATCCTGAATTTCTATATTGTGAGTCTCGCCGATATTGCTCGGGAAAAGCCCCTCATTTAGCACGTCGATCTCAGATTCACTGCTTCCGGTCTCGGCGCTTACGCCATCGACAGAAATAATTCTGGCACCCCGGGCCATCCCGGCTAAATCTGCAGGTGAGTCGGGCTCGACATAGGCGACGGCAATTTCGCGAGGAATTATTGAGGACAAAAACACGATTTGAAATCCATAACCGGCGGACACTCCTGACTGTGACAATGCCTCCCACTCATCCGTTGGCACAGTAAAATGGAACTGATCCTTGGGCGCACCAGACTCGGTCACTGCGTCAGTTTTGAGCAGATCAAAGTAGGGCACAGTTTCATAGAGACCAGGGTCAAAATCCGTAACCTCGCGGTACCAAAGATAAGTCTCGTTGGTCCAGGATCGAAGCCAGTGGTTTTCCAGTAGAGTTGATCCCGATAGATCTGGAAAAGGAGCACCAGTCGTTTGACTTAAACCAGTGCGGGGAGATTCGCAAAGAGCGGAGAATGAATTTGATGAATCAAAAACACCCTCATTCCAGACTGGTGAATCTGAACTGCCACTGGTGACTAGCGTTCCAACCAGAGTTTGGTTGTCGTCAGGATTTCCATCCCCGCCGCAGCCCTGAAGCAAAAGGATTGAGCCAACAAGAAGGCTTGAGGACATATTCCCCAATTTTGTGAGCTGGTATTTGAGCTGTGACTTCATGGATACCCCTTTTCCTTGGGTATTTAGTTGATCATGAATTTCCTAAAGATGGCTAGCCAAATTTAGTTTTGGTATGGGAAAACCCTATAAGTCTTTCCATTTGTATAGAGCGGCGGCTTGTCCCCGGTAAGTGCCCTTCGAATCAATAAGGTTCCAGATAAAAGCCTCTTCGATACGAAATCTTCTTCCAGTGGAAGAGATACGAACTCCCTTGTAGTCATCAATAAATCCCTGGCTAGTAACACGTTCCAGTAACCGCGCTCGTTCTTCACGATTTACTGGCTCGGCAGAGTGCCGTGAAGGGTGGCTTAGCAGAGTGCCCCAGTCCATCTCGAACAATCTCTGTGCAGCGAGATTGCCATAGTTAAACATCGGATCGTCAGCGGTATCGTGTGAGGCCAGAGCAAAGGGTGCTTGATAGAGCGCTTCGTATGTTGCTGAAGGCGTTGCTTGAGGCTCGACAAGCTCTTTGCCTGTCCAGTGTTTATAGCTACGGAGCAGAAGATCAGCTTGTTCTTCCGTGCCTCTGACCATTATTCAAACTCTTCAGTATCGACAAGGGCTTGCATCGCTGCGTCATAGCGGCCGCCCGAAATGGTGTTCTGATTAATTAGCTGATCTAGCTCGGCAAGCACCTCGTCTGGCAGCCCGATATCAAGAGCGGCGTAGTCTTCGATTAGATGATCTACCCTAGTTGTGCCTGGGATGGTGTGGAGGTTGTCCCCGCGGCTGAGCACCCAGGCCAATGATAGTTGTGCAGTTGAGTATCCGGATTCTTGTGCGATCCGCTCAAACGCACCAAAAAGATTGTTTCGATTGTTCGATAGGTGTGGTTCCTGAAACCTCGGCATATGGGGGCGAATATCTGATTCTTGCAAATCACTCGGGTTGATCGCCGTGTCTGCCAATATTCCGCGACTAAAAGGCGAAAAGGAAACAAGTGCTGCGCCAATCTCCCGGCACACCTTCTTTACCGCGATTTCGATTTGACGGCTGGCAAGAGAGTACTCAGATTGCACAGCGGCGATCGGAGCAACGGCGTGAGCGCGTCGCAGGGTTTCTGCGCTCGGCTCGGAAATGCCAATAGCACGGATTTTTCCTTCCTGAACCAGGTCGGCCAGAGTGCCTATGGAGTCTTCGATAGGCACTTCTCGATCCCGGCGGTGTAAGTAGTAGAGATCGATGACTTCCGTCTGCAAATTCTTCAGTGAAAGCTCGCAGGCTCTTCGAATATCTTCCGGTCGCCCGTCAATTACCCGCTTGCCGTCGCGGATATAAAGGGCGCACTTACTTGCCAGAAATATTTTGTCGCGATGAGGTTTAAGTATTTCGCCAACCAGTTTTTCGTTAGCGCCTGAACCATAAAGAGAGGCCGTATCAAAATGTAATAGCCCTAACTCCAGAGCTTTTTCTATCAATATTTTTGCTTCGCCAAGAGGGGTGGGATTACCGTAGCCGTGGGAAAGCCCCATGCAACCCAAACCAATGGCGGGGACTTTTGCGTGTGCTATTTGCCTTAACATTTTTGTTTCAACTCTATTTGTTTCAACTTTATGTTCGATATGGGTTGACCAGAGCCTTCAGTCTAAGGGTCTGCATTGGGAATAACTGCCTCGGTGATAGGCAAGTGAGGCCTTCTCCTTATCGGACTGATGATGCATTACCTCGCCGACGAAGATCAGGTGGTCACCTCCCTCGTAACAATATCGAGCTTCGCATTCTAGAATCGCAGCACAATCTTTAATTAGGGGTAGTTTTCTCTCAGAGAGTGCCCAGTCGACACCTGAAAATCGGTCTTTCACGGGGCTGGCAAAGGTATTGGAAAGCTCAACTTGATCAGTAGTAAGAAAGTGCACCGCATATCCATTCGCCTGCTCAAATACCGGAATTAGGTCGGATGATTTGTCCAAACTCCAGAGTATGAGTTTGGGTTCTAGAGATACCGAGCTAAAACTGCTGGCAGTAAAGCCGGCCGGCACACCCTCTTTATCCAGAGTTGTAATTACGGTTACCCCGGTGGGGAATAATCCTAAAGTGCTGCGGTAGTCGATGGAATTACTGCTCAATTTTTCTTGGTGGTCGATGGGATAAGTTTCATTATGAAGTTCCACAACCAAGAATGAAACCAGCGGATCAGTTCAGTTTTAGCTCCACTTAATCGAACAACCCATGCTTGCAATTTGCTCTACTGGACCTTTCCCTGTTTCTGCGATTTGTATCATGGCGTTCACCAGTTCCTTGGTTCGATCTATTGGGTTTCCCATTCGAGCGTCATCAAGACGTCCTCGGTACTGGAGCTCGCCCTGGCTATTCAGACCAAAAAAATCTGGTGTGCAAACCGCACCGTAAGCTTTGCCAACGAGCTGACCTTCGTCGACCAGATAGGGAAAGGTAAATCCATAATGTTGGGCAAAGCGCCGCATATTTTCCGGGCTGTCTTGGGAGACATGGCGATAATCGTTGGACATGACCGCCAGTACATTTATTCCCTGTGCTTGAAGCGCTTTGACGTCTTCGACGAATCGTTCCGCGATGGTCTGAACATAGGGGCAGTGGTTACAGATAAAGGCGATCAATAAGCCCTTTTCACCAAGTTGCTCGGACATAGTGAAACTCTTTCCGTCCGGATCTTGAAGGGTGAAATCCGGAGCTTTCCAGCCGAAGTCGCAAATGGGTGTGTCCAGAAGCATGCAAATAACCGAGTAGTAAAGAGTTCACTATTCTAATCAATCTAACTTGGTTACCTAATTTCGATGCTCTATTTTTTCGTTGCAGAAATTTTATCCCTGACCTAGACTCGCCTCTCCTGTGTGAGGTGCCTGAATAGGACATTGCCTAATGTCTTTGGTCAGGTTAAACGGGAACTGTGGTGAACCTGCATCAGCTCTTAGGTAGATGCCAACTAATCCACGGCTGCCCCCGCAACGGTGATGCGATTCGTTTTCCAAAATGATGAGCTAAGCCCGATACCGGCCCTGTACAGCGTATGAGTTTTCGTTCTGTCATCTCGATAGAAAGGAAGCTCACCAAGACGAAGCGGAGGGCTTTGTCGTGGGCTGTCATCTCTTTTTGATTTCCCCCAACACCCTTCTCTCAGTCGCGACTTTAATTTTTACGCAATTGAGGAATTACCTGTGAAAAACAGATTTCTATTACTGAATAAAGTGTTACCCCTAGCTGCTCTTGCAGCGAACTGCGCGCTTGCGCAACAAGAAAACATGCTCGACGAAATTGTCGTTACCTCTAGCCGCATTGAAATGCCACTACGCCATGTGGCAACGGCGATGTCGGTGGTGGATCGAGAAGAGCTCGAGATGAAGGGCTACTCCTCATTGGCAGATGTCCTCAGAACTGAAGCTGCTGTAGGAGTTACCAATAGTGGAGGTGAAGGCAAAACCACATCCCTTCGAATCAGAGGTGAGGAAGGCTACCGCACGCTCCTACTGATAGATGGCGTGGATATGGCTGACCCCACAGGTACACAGATCGGGCCTCAATTGCAGCATGTGCTCAACAGCTATGACCTTGAGCGCATAGAAGTCTTGCGTGGGCCTCAGGGCTTTATGTATGGCGCAGATGCGGGTGGTGTTGTGAATGTTATTACCACTTCTGGAGCAGAAGGGTTGACTGGCGGCCTTTCCATTGAAGCGGGCGATCTCGGTACCACCAACATCGGCGGTCGAATCGCTGGAGGAAACCAGACTGCCAATTTTTCTCTATCGATTTCTGATTACAGTACAGATGGTTTTAACTCTCGAACCGATGACACCCTGCTTCAGGATGACGATGGTGCAGAGAATACGACCATTCATCTGAAAACCGGTTGGAATATCAGTGATGCGCTAAGTACGAGCCTGGTATATCGAGACATCGATGCTGAATATGACTACGACGCCTGTGGTTTTCCTTCTGCCTATGACTGCACCGGCGGAGCGGAACATCGCGTTGGCAAGATTAGTCTCAATTACCAAGCTGGGAATCTGAGCCAGACTTTTTCTTACGCTCAATCGGAAGTTTCCAGTGATACCTTCGCGGCGGGCGTTTCCAGTTTCTATACTGAAGGTGAGACCAAAGAGTTTGAATATCTGGCGGCATTTGAGTTGAGCTCTGGTGATCGTTTTGTATTTGGATCAGATTATGAAGAAGACGATATCACTACGGTTGGTAATGAGATTGATCGCCAACAATTGGGTGTCTACGGTGAATTCCAATTTGGTATAGGCGAGCAGATTTTTGTCACTGCTGGACTCCGATATGACGATAATTCTGATTTTGGCAAACACACTAGCGGTCGAGTTTCTGCTGCCTATGTTCAAGATCTGGCTTCGGGAAGTAGCCTTAAATATCGAGCAACCTATGGCACAGGCTTTCGCGCTCCCAGCCTCTCAGAGGTTGCCTACAACGACGGCCCATTTGCCTTTGGTGATGCGGTAGGCATTGAGTTTAGTGAGGAAACTAGCAGCGGTTATGACATAGGCGTCGATTATCTATTGAGTAATGGCGCTCAATTGCAGGCAACCTACTTCGATCAACGCATCGAAGATGAAATTTTCTTTGATCTGATCGCCTTCTCGGGGTATTTGCAGGAATCCGGTGAGACAGAATCTAGTGGTATCGAGTTGGCTGTTGAATACCCAGTTACCGATGCATTGTTGGCGACGGCGAATTACACCTATAACGAGACAAATGCGAGTACAGGTTTGACGCGGTCGCGTCGCCCTGAGCGGTTGGCTAATCTAGGACTGACATACGCTGCATTGGTTGATCGACTTCATGTATCCGCTAACCTGAGAATATCCAAAGATTCCTTTAATGACGTCTTCGGCGTAGGTTTGGTGCCTCTTGAGGATTATCAGGTTGTAGACCTTAGCGCCAAATACCGGCTAAACCAGAGTCTTGAGTTGTTTGGTCGTATCCAGAACCTAACCGATGAAGACTATGAGGAGGTAACAGGCTTTAACACCGCCGACCGATCTGTCTATTTGGGCGCTCGTTATAACTTTTAATTTGATTAAAAGGCCGCTCCGAGGGAGTGGCCTTTTCACTATCTGAGATTTGCTATGACCGACAAAAACGAAAAGCACAAAAAGTCGATGGAAAAACAGAAGGAGAAGGTCGACTCACGAATTGAGGAAGCCTCCATCGAAAAGGGTGTTGTGATTCTATTGACCGGCAACGGCAAGGGTAAAAGCAGCTCTGCCTTTGGCATGGTGCTGCGCGCTATGGGTTACGGCCACAAAATTGGCGTGGTGCAGTTTATTAAGGGCGCACAGCTTTCCGGCGAAGAAATCTTTATTCGTGACCTCGTAACTCAAAACAAGTACCCGGAGATTACCTTCTATCAAATGGGAACTGGTTTTACCTGGAATACCCAGGATAGAACTAGTGATATTGAAGCGGCCGAAAGAACCTGGGCTGAAGTGGTGCCGCTTCTGCAAGACGAGAGCTACGATCTGGTAGTGCTCGACGAGCTCACCTATATGATCGCCTATAAATATTTGGATGAGCAGATGATCCTCGACGCTATCGCCAATCGCCCTCCAAACCAGAGTGTGATTGTTACTGGTCGCGGTGGTGGCAGCGCACTGCAGGAATTGGCCGATACGGTTTCTGAAGTGAAAGATATTAAGCACGCATTCAAGGCAGGAGTTAAAGCAAGACAAGGAGTGGACTACTAGCAGTGTCTAGCTTCGGCAAAACATTGATGGTTCAAGGAACTACTTCTGATGCCGGGAAAACTACTCTGGTGGCGGGATTCTGCCGGGTGTTTGCTCGGGCCGATGTTTCGGTTGCGCCCTTTAAACCGCAGAATATGGCGCTCAACAGCGCCGTTACTCTTGAAGGCGGTGAGATAGGCCGATCTCAAGCTTTGCAGGCATACGCCTGCGGCCTTGAGCCTCATACTGATATGAATCCCATACTGCTCAAGCCGAATTCTGATACTGGGGCACAGGTGATAGTGCAGGGCAGAGCGATACAGAATCTCGAAGCGGAGGACTATCACCGCTATAAACCTGTTGCCATGCAGGTGGTTCGTGAATCTCATCAGCGATTAACAGATCAATATGATCTTGTGTTGGTGGAAGGCGCTGGAAGCCCGGCGGAAATTAATTTACGCAAGGGCGATATTGCCAATATGGGATTTGCTGAGGCGGTGGATTGCCCGATAATTCTAGTGGCCGATATTGATCGTGGAGGTGTATTTGCGCACCTGGTTGGCACGCTAGACTTACTTTCTGAGTCGGAGCAAAACCGGGTAGTTGGATTTGTGATTAACCGATTTCGAGGAGACATCGCCTTGCTCGAAGATGGTTTGGACTGGCTCGAGCAGAAAACAGGTAAACCTGTGCTTGGCGTCTTGCCCTATTTAAAAAACCTAAATCTGGACGCGGAAGATGCCGTTGATGCGCAGCAATCATCTGAGCAGGCTGAAATTAATATCAAGGTATTAGTCTTCCCCAGAATCAGCAATCACACCGATTTTGATGCCTTGCGGCTCCACCCCCAGGTGAATCTGGAATATGTCGGTGAGCACGCTGAAGCGGGTAAAAGCCTAGAGGGGGCTGATCTTATTATTTTGCCGGGCAGTAAATCCGTGCGAGCCGATCTTGATTGGATGCGACGGAATGGCTATCACCGGCAGATTGAAAAACACCTGAGATACGGCGGCAAGCTGCTAGGTATCTGCGGCGGCTTTCAGATGCTTGGCAACATACTGATCGACGATCTTGGAATTGAGGGTGTCCCGGGTCAAAGCGACGGACTTGGTTTACTGGAACTGGATACGCAGTTGTTGCCAGAAAAACAGCTTACTCAGGTTTCTGGAAACTTGGCTATCCGAGCTGGTGGAAAATTCTCCGGATATGAAATTCACTGCGGTCAAACCGCAGGCGCTGCGCTGGAAAGGCCGTTCTTACATATTGATGGCTCTCCACTAGCTGAAGGCTCTTTCGAAGGCGCCGTATCTAAAGACGACAGTATTCTTGGTACCTATGTGCATGGGCTTCTCGATCAGCCAGAAGCACTCTCAGATATTCTGAGCTGGGCGGGTTTGGAAGCGCCTGAATTCCTCGACCGAAATGCGATTCGCGATGCCGATCTGGATCGTTTGGCCGACTGCATCGAATCTCATATGAATTGGCAAAAATTCTCTGCTGCGACCGGCTTGGAATGGGTGGCTCGATCAGGCGAGAAGGAGCGCGCCTAATGAGATTGCTGAGCGGCTCACAGCTTATTTGGGTTTTAGCTTTGCTATTACCTGCTGCGCTGCTCTGTTCCCTATTTATTGGGCCAACTAATATTTCGCCTTTGGTTATTTTTAATGGCCAACAGCATCAAGATTTAATGATTTTGAGGGAGATCCGCCTTCCTAGAACCTTGTTATCAGCGCTAATTGGCGCGGTTCTGGCGATAAGTGGTGCGGTGCTGCAAGGGTTGTTTCGTAATCCCTTAGCCGACCCCAGCCTGATAGGTATCTCCGCGGGCGCTTCTGTCGGCGCCAGTGTTGCCATTGTTTTTGGTATGAATTGGGTGTCCGTTTGGGCTATCGGCGGTCTCTCCGTTGTGGCCTTTGGAGCATTTGTCGGTGGCATGGCAGCGGTGCTCCTTGTATATCGTCTGTCGACTACCTCAGAAGGTACTTCCGTTCCCACCATGTTGTTGGTGGGTATTGCCGTTAGTGCCTTGGCGGCGGCAATAAATAATTTGATGAGCTTTGTGGTTGACAATGAATTGCTGCGTCGCATTAGTTTTTGGCAGATGGGTAATCTGGATTTGGCTAATTGGAGCCGGGTGCAGCTCTGTGCATTCATGTCCGTTGGATTTTTGTTGCTGTTAAGACAGCAGGCAAAAAATTTAAACGCCTTTCTATTGGGTGAGTCCGAAGCTCGGCATCTGGGGCTGGATGTCGATGCTATTAAAAAACGACTAATCTTTCTGGCCGCCCTGGGAGTGGGTGTGGCCACCGCTATGGCAGGCACTATCGCCTTTGTTGGCCTAATTGTGCCGCATCTGGTTCGTATTATGTCTGGCCCCGACCATCGAACCCTTATTCCGGCGTCGGGCTTGCTCGGGGCTATTATTCTGCTCTTGGCTGATCTGATATCCCGTGTTCTGCTGGCGCCATCAGAATTACCCGTCGGCGTGGTAACGGCATTTCTGGGTGTCCCCTTCTTTATCTACCTGCTGCGTCAGCAGAAGGGGCGGATAATGTGAATATTCAGGTAGGCAAAAAAATTCTGGATGCTCGCTCAGTTGGCGTCAATGTTGAAGGTGTGGATCTGCTGGCGGATATTAGCCTGGACATCCAACCCGGTGAGATTGTCGCTTTGGTTGGACCAAACGGTTCAGGTAAAAGCACCTTTCTTAGGGCGGTCACCGGAGAACAGAAAACCTGCTCAGGAGAAATATCCTTCAACTACAAGGATTTGTCTGGCTGGAATCGACGCGATCTGGCTCGAAATCTTGCAGTCTTACCCCAACAGTCGGTTCTAAACTTTCCTTTTACCGGCAGAGAGGTAGTCAGTCTGGCGCGCACGCCCCATGACACGGGAAATCAAATTGATACTGAGATTGTCGATCAGGTGTTGGACTACCTAGATGCCAACTATCTAGCAGATCGTCTCTATCCACGTCTCTCCGGCGGCGAGCAGCAGCGTATTCAGCTGGCCCGGGTGTTGGCTCAAATATGGGACAAGGCAGATCAACCGCGACTGCTATTGTTGGATGAACCTTCATCCTATTTTGACTTGGCTCATCAGCAAATGTTGATCGAGTTGGTGCACCAGCTGGCTCAGCGAAATATCGCCGTGCTGATTGTTCTGCACGACATCAATATGGCCATGGCCTGCTCAGATCGGATCGCAGTTTTGAGTTGTGGGCGACTTAAAGCCTTTGGAAAAACCGATGAAGTCATTACGCCTGAATTGTTGAAATCCGTGTTCTCCGTCGAGGCCAGATTTGTGATTGATCCAGAAACAGGTGAGCGCTTTATGACGATGCCGGGCTCTAGCCGTCGTAGCTTGGCTGCTGGAGAAACCGAATGAGCGCAAAGCTTTCATTGATTTTGGGTGGCGCGCGCTCTGGTAAAAGCCGCATTGCCGAGCAGCGGGCTCTCGAATCGCATCAGAGTTCCGGTCTAGAGCTAGTCTATTTAGCTACTGGAACTGCTGGAGACGCCGAGATGCAGGCACGTATCGATCGGCATGTGGCGGATCGGGAGTCCCAAAATGTGAACTGGGTATTGGTCGAAGAGCCTCTGGAACTGGGCCGAGTCATTGCTGAACAGAACAATGAAAACCGCTGCATTCTAGTTGACTGTCTGACCCTTTGGCTTAGTAACTGTCTACACCACAACTGTTGGCCGGAGCAAAAAAAGGAATTTATATCAGCACTAAAACAAGCTGAGGGTGATGTAATTCTGGTGAGTAATGAAACCGGGCTTGGAGTGGTTCCCATGGGCGAACTGAGCCGAACCTTTGTTGATGAAAGCGGCTTCCTGCATCAGGAACTCGCACAAATTTGTGATCGGGTGACTCTTGTTGTCGCCGGTCTAACAACCGAGCTTAGAGAATAAAAGCTCGAAGAATAAAGAGCCCTCAGCTGATTAAGAACCTAAGGAACAAAATGCCATCTTCTTTTGACATTCAAGCCCCCGTTGCCGAGCTATCCTCCGAGGCAAAAAAGGGAGCTATTCAGCGTCAGGCCCAACTCACCAAACCTCCCGGTTCGCTCGGAGTCCTGGAAGACATCGCTCTGATGTTTGCCGCCTGGCAGAACAAAGACAAGCCGATGCTCTCGCGAATTGCCTTACGCATCTATGCGGCGGATCACGGCGTCGCTGACCCCCGACGTGAGGGGGCTTCTGTGTCAGCTTTTCCGCAGGAAGTTACAGGACAGATGATTCGGAATTTCAGCACCGGTGGAGCAGCGATTTCGGTGCTGGCTGGCTTACAGGATTTTGATTTTGAGGTGTTAAACCTCGGAACAGCACAACCCCTGCCAGATATGCCCAAGGTAAAACAGATACAGATTGTCAATGGTTCAGCGGATTTCACCCGAACGCCGGCGATGAAGGAATCTGAACTTCAACGCGCGCTGCTGGCAGGAGCCAATTCGGTTCCTGTCTCGGCTCAACTCTTTATTGGCGGTGAAATGGGTATTGGTAATACCACCAGCGCCTCTGCGCTGCTGGCAGGTTTATTTGATATGAACGGCGCTATCGCCGCGGGGCGAGGCACTGGTGTGAATGATGAGGGTCTTGCTAGCAAGGTCATGGCGATTGATCAGGCTTTAGAATTGCATCGGCCTAATGCCAGTAGCTCACTGGATTGGTTGCGTTGTCTTGGTGGGTTGGAGATCGCAGCTTTGGTGGGAGCATACGTGCGATCTGCCCAGCTTGGTATTCCTGTTCTGGTAGATGGCTTTATTACCTCTGTTGCCGCTGCCTGCGCTGTGCAAATTAATCCCAAGGTCCGTGACTGGATGTTGTTTTCTCATTGCTCCGCTGAGCGTGCCCATCGAAAGGTATTGGAACTCTTGGATGCAGAGCCGCTTTTAAATCTGGGTATGAGACTTGGAGAAGCAACCGGCGCTGCGGTTGCGGTGCCCATTATTCAGTCGGCCCTGTCAATGCACTCCTATATGGATACTTTTGATCAAGCCGGTGTGGCTACAGAAGCCGCAGCTGTGAGTGTGTCCAATGGCTGATTGGTTAAATTCCCAGCATACCCAGGTCGACTTGCTTCGACACGGGGCCTGTGAGGGAGGAGAGATTTTCCGCGGTTCCACCGATGTGGCCTTAAGCGAAGAGGGTTGGAACCAACTACGGCTCTCTACGGCAGATTTGAATTGGGATCAGATTGTTTGTTCGCCGCTGATCCGCTGCCAGCATTTTGCGCAAGAATTGTCGCAAAAGCTGGATATTCCCTTGCATGTTGATGCGCGTTGGCGGGAATTTCACTTTGGTGAATGGGAAGGTATGTTACGCAGCGATGTTTGGGCTGAACGGGGCGAAGAGATTCTGCAGTTCTATTCCGACCCTTCCAGTTTTACTCCTCCCGGCGGAGATTCCTTTGAGGATGTCTCGAAGCGCCTGGCTGATGCCTGGAAGGAATTGATTGATACACACCAAGGCAAGCGGGTGTTGGTGGTGACTCACGCGGGAATATTCCGCACCATCTATTCCAAACTTCAGTCACTACCGACCACCGCATTCAATAGTGTCGAAATCCCCTTTGCCTGCTTATCGCGGTGGAAGGTTTTCCACAATTCAGATGAATCGAATTCTCCCGATAGTGCCAGCCCGCTCACTATGTTGAGTTTTCACAACCGGCAGGTAGCTGGACCAATCACCTAAAGCGATGAAGCGCCTAATAGACCCCAATTTCGAATGGCTGAGCTTTCTAGCGGCCATGGGGTTAATGAGTCGGCTACCAATTGGCGCAGCGGAAGTTGGACCGCAGCATCGAGCCAGGTCGCCGATCTGGTATCCGGCTGTGGGACTGGTGCTTGGGATATTCCTTGCAGCCTTTAGTCTGATATTTCCTCAGAATTGGCCATCGCCAGTTGAAGCCGCGCTACTGCTCATTCTCTGGGTTTCTTTTACCGGTGCTTTGCACCTTGATGGCTTAGCGGATGCTGCAGACGCTTGGGTTGGCGGTATGGGGGATAGGCAGCGCACCCTGGATATTATGAAAGATCCTACCTGTGGCCCGATGGCAGTGGTGGTTTTGGTGCTGGCGTTGTTGCTGAAATTTGTGCTGATTTTCAGTTTAGTTCAGAGCGACGGATGGCCAGCGCTGTTGGTTATTCCCTTTATGGCCAGGGCCTGGTTGCTGCCAATTTTGTTCAGTATGCCGTATGCCCGTGCAGGAAAGTTTGATCCGCAAACTGTGCAGACTAGTGAAAACCAGCGAGAGCAGGGAGGTATGGCTAGCGATATAGCTAGTGGGCTTTCAATCCGGGCAGCTCAGATTAGCTTTGGGTTAACGCAATTGTTGGCGATACTTCTGCTGTCCTCTTATTTCTTTGGATCCGGCCTTGGGTTGGGATTCTGGATCGGCAGCCTGATCGCATCCTTTACACTCTTTGTTCTCTTGCGTTGGCAGTTTCTTTCCCGAGCAGGTGGGTATACCGGGGATCTCTTAGGAGCGAGCATCGAGCTGCAAGAGCTGATACTGCTTATTATTTCTATTGGGGTTATCGGATCGAGCTAGAGGCTTGAAATCAAATGAACAAAATTAGATTGCTAATACTCATCTGGATCGGAGCCTCTACAAGTGTCTTTGCTCAAGAACGTATTGTCAGCTTGGCACCACACATTACCGAGCTACTTTATGCCGTAGGCGCGGGAGAAGAAATTGTCGGCACAGTGAGTTATAGCGACTACCCAGCTGAAGCTGAGGAGATACCACGCATAGGAAGCTATGACCGCATAAGCTATGAATCAATTTTGGCCTTGCAGCCGACTCTGGTCATTGCCTGGCAAAGTGGCAATGGCGAGGACAGCATTGCTCGCCTTGAAGAGCTGGGCCTCAATGTCTTTAGCCACGAACCACGGACTCTCGAGGAAGTTGGAGAATCATTAAGGGTATTTGGCGAGCTTACCGGTCATGGGGAGCTGGGTGTGCAGCAATCAACAGCCTATCTTGCGCGCCTCGAGAATTTTCGTGAGACATATCAGAACGCCGAGCCGGTCAGTCTGTTTTATCAGCTTTGGAACGAACCACAAATGACGGTCAACGGTGAACACTTAATCTCTGACGTGATTCGCCTCTGTGGTGGAGAGAATATTTTTGACGATGCCGTAACGCTAATTCCTCGTATCTCAATCGAGTCGGTAGTGCGGCTAAACCCGGAAGTCATTATTGCCCCCGGTATGGCGGAGGAGCGCCCCGAATGGTTAGACGACTGGCGCGAATGGCCTGCCATCGAAGCGGCTGAGAAGAATCAGCTGTTTAGTATTAACCCCGACCTAATGCATCGTCACAGCCCACGGATTCTGGATGGGGCTGAGCAGATGTGTGAGATTTTGGATGGCGTGCGCGATCAGCAATCGAGGGGCTAGTTTTCTTTATCTAACTCGCTTTGAAGATTTTCAATCTCATCCAGAATTCGCATAAATTTGGCACCAAAGGGAGTCACCTTGTACTCAACTCTAGGCGGCACTTCGTTGTAAGAAATACGCTCCAGAATCCCAAATTCCTGATTTCTTCGTAAGCAGGTGTTCAGCACTTTAGTGGTTAAGCCATCCACGCTTCGTACCATTTCACCCGGCCGATTTATACCTTCCGACAGCAGCTGAAATACTGTCAGCGACCATTTACACCCATAAATTTTTTCAAGCATGCGAGAGCTCTGCGTAGGTGCAATTTTTCTCGAAATTATTTTTGTCTGTGTTTTCAATAATATGTACCTATAAGTACCTACCGCACCCATTTGTGCTTACTTATTTAGTCGAAAATTCTCCGATAAATTGCGGCAAAACGTTAACACATTCAGGAGATAAAACATGAGTAATTCAATAGTCGCAATGATCGTTGGTGGTTCGAGTGGGATGGGTTTGGCTACTGCAAAGCAGCTGGTTGCAAGGGGTATTCACACTATTATTCTAGGGAACAATATTGATAAGTTGAAAAGCGCAGCGGCCGAGATAGGTAATACCGATCTGGTTGAAACTCTGCAGGCTAATCTTTACAACAACAAGGATGTCAGTCGAGTTGTTGAATCGATCGCGAGGGATCAGCGCCATATCAAGTATCTGGTGAACGCAGCAGGAAGTTTTAATCCCAAGCCTTTCCTTGATCACGAAGCCGAGGATTACGATACCTATTTAAACTTGAACAAGGCTACGTTCTTTATTTCTCAGGCGGTGGCGAAGAATATGGCTGCAAAGGGTGGAGGTTCAGTTGTAAATATCGGTTCAATGTGGGCAAAACAGGCTATTAAAGCCACTCCTTCTTCGGCCTACTCGATGGCTAAGGCTGGCCTGCATGCCCTTACCCAACATATGGCTATGGAATTGGCAGATCATAATATTCGAGTGAACGCAGTGTCGCCAGCGGTCGTAAAAACGCCTATCTATGAGGCTTTTATTAATCCTTCTGAAGTGGATGAAGTATTGGAAGGGTTTAACGGTTTTCACCCAATTGGGCGTGTTGGCACCCCAGAGGATATTGCTAATAGCATCAACTTTTTGTTGAAAGATGACAGCAGTTGGGTAACTGGCGCAGTATGGGATATTGATGGCGGAGTGATGGCCGGCAGAAACTAGAGGTATGTGTTTTGGGAGTGATTTTGGGATCACTAGATGCCAATCTACTCCCTGATTTATGAGGATGCGATATGAAAACTATGTTGAATGCTGATTTTCATGAGAGAGTCGTTATTCGGCCTGTGGACTACCAATGGGTGGATTCGCCCATGCCCGGTGTCGAGCGCATGATGCTCGATCGAATTGGGGACGAAGTCGCCCGAGCGACCACCATCGTCAGGTATGCGCCTCATAGTGAATTTTCGTCACATACACATTCTGGAGGCGAAGAGTTTTTTGTGCTCGAAGGTACCTTCTCGGATGAGCATCGTGATTATGGAAAGGGAAGTTACGTACGCAACCCAATTGGAACATCACATACACCTAGAATCGGTGCGCAGGGCGCTACAATTTTCGTCAAGTTGCATCAGTTTAGCGACGAGGACAGCGAACAAAAGAGCATTGATACTAGCTCGCAATCCTGGCGTGCAGGATTGGTTTCTGGCCTAAAAGTTATGCCTTTGCATGAGTTCGGAACTGAGCATGTCGCGCTGGTAAAGTGGGCGCCGAACACCCAATTTAATAGTCATCAACATTGGGGTGGAGAGGAAATTTTTGTCTTGGAGGGCACCTTTTACGATGAACATGGGAGCTATCCTCAGGGTTCCTGGATACGCAGCCCTCATCTAAGCCAGCACGAGCCGTTCACAAAGGAGGATGGCGCGCTAATTTATGTGAAAACGGGGCATTTATAGGAATATTTAACTGCGGGCAGAGTACCCTTGATGAAAAAGCTGGTCTTTATTTTGCTCTAGTTTGCCCGAACTTTTTTGCTAGCCACGACAGTAGCGATTCCGCCCAATATGAATACTGAAGAGACGATCAATCCAGTATTGATCGTCTCGCTGGAAAAGATCACTCCTCCAAAGGCAGCAATAATTGGAACGGACAATTGAGCCACAGCTGCCTGGGTTACCGTTAGTCCTGCTAGAGCTGTATACCAAATTGCGTAGCCCAAGCCTGATGCCAGAGCCCCAGAAGCGACCGCCAACACTACACCTCGATTCGAAATTTCCGTATCAGCAATTGTGAAAAACATAATCAGTAGAACTAAAGGGATGGTTCTTAAAAAGTTATTGGTCGTATCTATTAGCGGAGATTTCGAACCTCTTCCTGCCAGCGTATAAAAACCCCAGGCGATACCGGATATTGCCATCAGAAAAAATCCAACTAGCGATGGCGAGCTCGCTCCGGGCAGTAAAAGAATGCACAAACCTGTGAAGGCTAGGGCCAATCCTATCCATTCAACTATTGAAAGCATGTTCCCCTTTATCAAGCCTGAAACAATCATGGTGATCTGGACGGCACCGAAAAGAATAAGAGCACCAGTCCCTGTGTCCAAGGAAATATATGCGTAGGAAAATGTAATAGCGTAAGCAAACAGAAACATTGCCGATAGCCAGCTACCGCTTTTTACGTCGATAACCTTGCGTGTCTTTATCGCAACCAGAATTAGCAGAAATACCGCTCCTGAAAATAAGCGAAAAGAAGTAAAGCTCGCCGCATCGATCTCGCCGCTGTTAAGCGCAAGGCGGCAGAGAACTGAATTCCCGGCAAAAGCCAATAGCGCCAGTGTGGTTAGCACTGTAGTTCTCATGTATTTCGTATCTAGTCTGATGCTGGCAGCACCTATGTTGTTGTGGTCTGGCATCTAAGTTCAGATGAGTATTATCACCCCAATTCCATTTCCGAGCAGGCAAAAAAAAGGCAAGCCCAGAGGCTTGCCTTTCTCAGATTAAATTGAGCTAAATTTAGATAGCTACAATGTTCTCTGCTTGTGGACCTTTTGGTCCTTGAGTTACTTTGAACTCAACTTGTTGGCCTTCAGCCAATGTTTTGAATCCGTCACCAGCGATTGCGCTGAAGTGAGCAAACACATCAGGGCCAGACTGCTGCTCAATAAATCCAAAGCCTTTTGCTTCGTTGAACCACTTTACGGTTCCAGTTGTTGTATCAGACATAATTAATATCCTGTAGATAAAGTTAAAACGTGCCTCAAAGAGGCGTGATTAGCGGGAAAAACAGACAAAAATTTAAAACTACAGGACGAAGAAATACAGAGATGCTACGAAATGAAGGAAATAAAAAATGGACGTACTTTCAAGCTATGCGCACAGTATTGAAAATTTTTAGCTGAGTCAATCAGTTAGGCTTATTTTCATCTAAGCCTAACAATCCTTATTGAACGGTCGGAGCTAGGAGAAGTAGGGAGCTAGAGTTCGGTTGAAGCAAAGACGGCCAAGGTTTTAGTCTGCTGCAAAAGTGATAGGTCTCCGATCATTCCATGACCGGGAACAACAATTTCTAATTCGGGGAATTCAAGTATTACCCTATCCACCGAGGCTGCCCATTCGTGGACATAGGCTTCACCCGTATATCCCAAGTCTTGACTGCTAAGGCTTCGGACGAAGCACCCGCCGTAAAGAATTTTCTGCTCAGGTAGCCAAATAACGATGTTGTCTTTGGTGTGACCGCGGCCGGGATAAAATGCTTCTATCAAGCCCTGTGCAAGCGATTCTCTCGGACCTTCGAAACTGTATCGCGTGGTTTCTTCGCCTTCTTGATTGAGGATTTCGTTGGTCTGATCAAGTGCGTGGGTCGGAATTGAATGACGATTCATCCAGCTTACGCCTGCTGTTCTGTCGGAGTGGGAATGGGTCGAAACACTTCCGAGAGGATAAAAACCTTGTTCGCGAATCCAGGTGACCAGCTTTTCTGTATCGCTTTCTGACCAGGGCGTGTCAACGATAAAGGCACCACCGTCTTCGATCACGACTAGACCGTTTGAGCTGACGATTCCCCATGGTTCCACATCCTGAAACGATTTGTGCAAATAGACGTTTGCAGCGATCTCCGAGATTTCCATCTCTGGCGCCTCGTCCTGAGCAAAAAGACTTGGGCTAAATAAAAGCGCTAGTAGGTACGCAATGGGACGACTAATTTGAGACAGGAGCATAGAGAGCGAACCGACTGCTAGAGAGGTTTTAGTCTGTCAGTGAATAATTAAGTTCGTACTGATGGCCGCCATCTTCCTGCGTGATGGTCATTGAGCCAGAAATACTTTTCAGTTCATCCGTGCCTGAACCCTCAAGAATGGTGATCTCAAGGGATTGATTCTCGCTGGACATGTAACCTTTGTGAATCAAAGTGAAGGAGCCATTCTTTCCCTCTATCGATCCCGCAAATTCCTCGATCGCTGAATAGACCGCAACTCCGCTGTCTGTTCTTTTACTGAGCATCTGTCCTGTGCCGGTGCCATCCATTCCACCAGAGTAATTCTTGTTGATAATCATGCGTCCAGCAGGCGCGTTTTCATCCTGCTGAGGGCTAAGATCTACTTCAAAATTTCCGGTTGTGGACATTGAGTGCTCCTTTTCAATTTGATCGCTCGCGGCTGAGTGCGCCGCAAAAAGTATCGGCAATAAAATGACGGCTAATAAGTGAGATGATTTAACCACTAGCTGCTAGCCAGAATCTCTTTCAATTCTTTGCTGAGTTTTAGTTCCCAATCTTCTCTAAATTCGTTTACCTTGGCGACGTACAGGGTGTTCTCGGTAACGGGAATTTCGGGATCATAGGCGTCGGCAACTTCCACCATTATTTCTCTGTCCCTGATATCAAAAGTGCTCGCCATTTTGTGCGCTTTTTCGGTCTCAATCCCAAGAGCCTCAAGTGCACAGCGACCCATTCGAATCGAGCTATCGTAGGTCTCTCTGACGATGTCCCTGCATCCGGCGGCATAAAGGTCATAAACGTGATTGCGATCCTTGGCGCGAGCCAAAACGTGCAGGTTGGGGTATTTGTGCACGGCGTAGCGAACCAGTTCGGTGATCTGCTCCTTGTCATCGATAGCGACAACCAGAAGTTTGGCCTCATCAATTCCAGCGGCGTGCAGCAGGTCAGGTCGAGTGGCGTCGCCAAAATAGGTCTGGATGCCAAACATTTTCATCATATCGATTTGCCGGGAGCTGAAATCCACCACCGTCGAAGTGAATCCTGATACACGCATCATGCGCTCGATAATGCCGCCAACACGTCCGCGCCCGCAGACGATAATATGGTTTTTCTCAGCGATCTCGTCTTGCTCCCGCTCCTGTTGAGCTGAATAGAGGGGAGTGATGACTTTGTCATAGAGAATAAAGAGCAGAGGGGTTAGCAACATGGAGAGCGCAACCACCAATAGCAGTTGATCGGCGACAGCGGCAGGAATGACGGAATTGGCAACAGTGAATGACAGAAGTACAAAACCAAATTCACCCGCTTGAGCTAAGCAGAGAGTAAATAACCATTTATCTGAACCCTTTAGCTTAAAGGCAACCGCGAGTCCGTAGAGTACGGCCATCTTTACCAGCATCAAACAGACGGTAAGGCCGATAATGCTGAAGAAACTTTCTGACAGCAGTCCAAAGTTAATTCCGGCGCCGACCGTAATAAAAAATAAGCCGAGTAAGAGCCCCTTAAAGGGGTCGATATCTGCCTCCAGTTCATGGCGATATTCGCTGTTCGCTAAAACCACACCGGCGAGGAAGGTGCCCAGAGCCGGCGACAGCCCAACAAGACTCATCAGGAGAGCGATGCCAATCACCATCATCAAGGCAGTGGCAGTAAAAAGTTCGCGCAGTTGGGCTCCGGCAATAAATCGGAAGATGGGTCGGGTTAAGAAATTCCCCCCCAGGACAACAGCCGCAATAGCGGCCAGAGTGACAATTGCCGCCTGCCATCCAGCCAGACCAGCAATAAGGCTAATGCCAGATCCGTGACTGTCGTCTTCTCCGTGGGCTTCTGCCTCAGCTCCATGCAGTTCAGCATTAAGTCCAGCATCCATAAGCTCTGGCATCGCCAGTAACGGGATCAGAGCCAGCATAGGAATTACCGCAATATCCTGAAACAGTAGAACAGAGAAACTGGATTGCCCGCCGTCGCTTTTTATCAGGCCCTTTTCACCAAGGGTCTGTAAAACAATGGCAGTGGAGGACAGAGCCAGAACCATGCCAATCGCCAAAGCAACGCTCCAGGGCTGATCAAATACCAGAGCAACGATCATCACTAGTAGCGTGGTAATTAGCACTTGCCCGCCGCCAAGGCCGAGCAATCGGTTGCGCATCTCCCAGAGCATTTTTGGCTGGAGTTCTAAGCCGACGAGGAAGAGCATCATGACGACACCAAATTCGGCAAAGTGCTGAATCGAAATTACGTCGACATGCAAAACAGAGAGAAGAGGGCTGATAGCGATTCCCGCTAGCAGGTAACCAAGAACTGATCCGAGCCCTAAGCGAGTGGCTATAGGCACAGCGACAACGCCAGCAATAAGGAAGATAAAAGCGAGAAGTAAGAAATCAGTCATCGAGATATCAGGATTTGAAAGTTGCTTGGGAGTAGAGCATAGGCTTTAAACATGACGCAATAAAAAATGCCCCGGCTCTTTCAAGTCGGGGCATCCATCTACATAAATCACCAATGATTATGCAGCAGCTTTTTCCACCTCTGCGACATCAACAACATTGCGCACATATGTTTGCAGGTCGTCGTTACCACCGATGTGATTGTCCCCAAAAAACACCTGGGGAACTGTGCGTCGACCACTCCGCTCCATCATCTCTTGGCGTTTTGCCTGATCCTGAGTGACGTCGATTTCGTTGTACTCAAGACCGCGACTTCTGAGTAAAGCCTTTGCAGCATGGCAATAAGGGCAATAGTCAGTGGTATAAATTGTGATGCCAGTTTGATTGTTAAGCTTTGCCATATCAGCCTCCTATTAGTTTATTGATTGGTCTATTGGCTCAATTACTAATATAGAGTTGGGCAATGCACAATTGTTACAACTAAGTTCCGTCTTCCGAGTTGTAGTAAAAAAATTTAGCCGGGCATCTGCACAAGTTCAGATACTTCCAAGGTGCCATTCACATCGAGAAAGGGGCAGGCTTTAGCCATGGTCAAAGCCTCATCCATAGATTCGGCTTCGATGAGGGTGTAGCCGGACATCGTCGAGTTTCCACCTTCTGAAACGGAGCCATCTGGATTGACAGTTTGAGTGCCGTTTAAAGGGTTCATTGGGCTAACTGCGGCTTCGCCCAGAGATCCTATCCATTCCATATACTTGTTGAAGTGTTTCTTGCCTTCCTCTGGGTCGGACGGATGGTCTCCACCAAAATAAGTTATGCAATATTGAGTCATTTGTTTTCCCCGGTTTTACTGGTGAGATTTATTCTTCGATTTAGAAAAAGTCATTTTGATCTTATTCCAAAACTCCGGCCCCAACAAAGCGAGACTGGCCACAAAGGCAACTTCGCCAGATACAAGCAATGCAGTTCCAGCCGCTGCAGCGGTTCCTAGAGATAGCCCAAGAAAAGGCAAAGCCGCTATTGCCGCCCAAGCAATCCAGGAATAGACAAATAGAATGTAGCCGATTAGTCGACGCATTGATTGGACTGGTAGATTTCTGGACGCCAGATTTCCATAAAGTTTTCCGGTTTAGCTAAGGCAGTGAAGCCATATTTTTCATACAGGCCGTGGGCGTCAACAGTAGCGAGACAAATTCGTCTTAGCCCCTTGAGTTGAGGTTGGCTAAGTAGTGTCTCTATCAACCATTTGCTCAAACCCATACCGCGGCAGTCTTCCAAAATATACACATCACAAAGATAAGCGAAGGTGGCTGAATCCGTCACTGCCCGCGCGAATCCAACTTGAGCGCCCTCGAGATTAAAGACCCCTACGCAAAGGGAGTTTTCAACTCCGCGTTTCACCCTGTCGAGGGGGATTCCTTCGGCCCAATAAGATCTCGATAGGTATGCGTGAATCGCACCGATATCCATGTCAGCCTTTTCAGCGCTGATAGAAAATCCGTCTATCATAATTACTGCTCTCGGAAATTGACTAACCTAGCAGAGCGGGGTTGAGCTGCCAAACAGAATAATTGAGTACTGCCGCAAAGGAGACCCAAGCTAGATAGGGGCTTAGCAATAATGCTGCAATCTTGCTGACGCGCCAAAACAGAAAAATTGTGGCAACGATAAGAAGCCACAGCAGCAGTATTTCGGCGAAGGCAATGCTGCCTAGACGCCACGCGAAGAATAACCAGCTCCAAAGAGCATTTACCGCTAACTGGCATAGGAAAATTGACAGCGGACCACCAGCTTTGGGAAAGCCGTTTTCGCGCCAAACGAGCCATGCAGATATTCCCATCATCGCAAAAAGAGTCGACCAAACTGGGCCAAATACCCACCCTGGTGGCGCCCAGCTAGGACGAATCAACTCCTGATAAAAATCATTGGCGCTGATTGATGCGATTGCGCCCAATGCTGAGGTGGAAAATACCAGAATCAGCCAAACGAAGAGCCCGAGAATTTGTGTTTTTTTGGAAAGGGTTTTCTCCCAACTCATAGTCAGAGGTTAAACCACGCCGTAAGCCAGCATCGCGTCAGCTACCTTAACGAAGCCGGCAATATTGGCGCCGCGGACGTAGTCAATATGCTCGCTCCCTGGCGTGCCTCCATACTCAACACAGCGATTATGGATACCTTTCATTGTATCTAGCAGCAGAGTTTGCAACTGATCTTCAGTCCAGGAGATGCGTGCTGAGTTTTGGCTCATTTCTAGTGCGGAAACTGCAACTCCACCCGCATTTGCCGCCTTGCCCGGTGCATAGAGAACCTCGGCATCCTTGAATTTGTGCACGCCGTCCAGATTAGTCGGCATATTGGCACCTTCCGAAACGCCCATGCAGCCATTTTTGATAAGGACTTCGGCGTCGTGGCCATCCAGTTCATTTTGTGTGGCGCAGGGCAATGCGAGGTCGCATTTGACTCCCCAAGGTCGTTCTCCAGCGTGGAATGATGCTGTTTTAAACTCTTTTACGTATTCCTCGATGCGACCGCGTCGATGAGTTTTGTGTGCTTTGATCCAGTCAATTTTTTCTTGATCAATGCCGTCTGGGTCATGGATAAATCCGCCCGAGTCGGACATGGTGAGAACCTTGCCGCCTAACTGAACAATCTTTTCTGCGGCGTGAGTTGCAACATTTCCAGAGCCAGAGATTACCGCGGTTTTGCCTTCTACACTATTGCCGATGCGTAGCAGCATTTCTTGCAGCATATACACAGCGCCATAGCCGGTTGCTTCGGTGCGAATCAGGCTCCCACCAAACTCTAACCCTTTGCCGGTTAGAACTCCGGTAAATTGATTGGTAATGCGTTTGTACTGGCCAAACATATAACCAATCTCGCGCGCGCCAACTCCGATATCACCGGCGGGTACATCGACGTCTGCTCCAACATGGCGGTATAGCTCTGTCATAAAGGATTGGCAGAAGCGCATCACTTCGTGGTCGGACTTGCCTTTGGGATTGAAGTTCGCACCGCCTTTTGCGCCGCCAATTGCGAGCCCTGTGAGGCTGTTCTTGAAGGTCTGTTCGAATGCCAGGAATTTGAGTACGCTTTCGTTGACATCCGCATGGAAACGGATCCCACCTTTGTAGGGGCCAATGGCATTGTTGTTCTGTACTCGCCAGCCGCGCTGAACGCGAATATTGCCCTGGTCATCTTCCCAGCAGACTCTAAAACTGATGACGCGATCTGGTTCAGCGATGCGTCGAAGGATCTGGTATTCGTGGTATTCCTCTTTGTCCTGAATAAAGTCAAAGATGTCTTCCGCCACTTCCTGAACAGCTTGAGCAAATTCCGGCTGGCCAGGGTTGCGACGCTTAACACCTTCCATAAATTGGTTGATATCTACGTGGTCTTTAACCGACATTCGACTGTTCCCCGTTTTTATTTCAACTGATCATATAACTATGTCGACACTAAGGTCATATTTCTTGATTGCCTGAGATGTTTACTAAGGGATCTTGTTCGCTGGACCCTAAAAAGGGGCTCTCAGAGCCCCTGTAAATCTAAAAGAAGAAATGAACAAGCAAGTGAAAAAGATTACACCGCATTCTCTAGCTATTTGAGCCTTTGATATATGCGAGCATAGTGTCCGCATCACTTACCTCAAATGGGTCGATGGGGCAGTTGTCTTCCTGGCCTGCTTCGCTGAAGACCTTTTGAATCTTGCCGTTTTCGACCAGCATGGAGTAGCGCCAAGAGCGGGCTCCAAAGCCGAGGTTTTCTTTCTTCACCAGCATGCCCATTTTTTCGGTGAATTCACCGTTGCCATCAGGAAGCATTTTGACTTTCTCGACACCCAAGTGCTTGCCCCACTGAAACATTGTGAAGGCGTCGTTGACGCTCAGGCAGTAGATGTCGTCAATGCCTTGCTCCACAAATTCGTCGTATTTGTCTTCATAGCCAGGCACATGGGTGCTAGAACAAGTGGGGGTAAAGGCGCCAGGCAATGCCAGAATAATGATCTTTTTGTTGTCGAATATGTCTGCCGAGGTGACATCCTGCCAGCGGAAAGGGTTGGGTCCGTCGACGCTTTCGTCTCGAACACGGGTTTTAAAAGTCACCTGTGGAACTTCTGTTATTTCATTCGTCATGGAGTTTGTCTCACTCAATTGGTTTGTTGGGGCCAAGTTTAGATGTGATAGGTAAATACATAAAGTTGATTACAGAGATGGGGTTTATAGATTTTTGCTATAGCTTAGCGATACTCTTGGTAGGTTTCTAGCAGCCAGGTATTTGTCTCGTTATCGGTCTCTGCAAAGTCTCTGGCTGGGCGCGTCTCTAATATTTGCTCCCATGAGAGACCCTTATTAATACCCTCTTCGATTCGGCTCCGGATAGTCACTAACATGTCGTGGAATTCAATTAAATCATCTCGGGTAGCAACTTGGCCGTGGCCTGGAATTATCTTGGTACTGTTATCGACAAGACCGGCAACCGCCCACAACCCATCTATCATGCCGTCCATCGATCCCCCGTTACCTCTGTCAATAAAGGGCAACCCATATCTAACAAATAGATCTCCGGTATGGAAAACGTTGGCTTCGTGGAAATAAACTTGCGCATCGCCGTCGGTGTGGCCAGGGCCATGGTAGAGCAGGTCCACCGTCTGCCCATTGTAGTAAAACCGCATCGAGTCGAAGAAAGTTATTTTAGGGAGAGCTGAGCCCTCATAGCCTTCCTGAATAGTGTCAGCTGCCGAGATGTATCGATCCGACTCCATGCGCTTACGCGTTTGGTCTTGCGAGACAATTGTGCTGCCAGCTGGCCCAAAAACCTTGTTGCCGCCGGTGTGATCGAAGTGAAAGTGTGAGTTGATAATAAAGTCGACAGGCCTGTCTGTGAGAGCAGCGATCGCCGCGGTAACTTTGTCACTGGTAGCTTCAAAATGGGCATCAATTAGCAGTGTACCGTCCTCGCCGAGAGATAACCCCAGGTTGCCTCCACGGGGGAATTGCAAAACATAAATTGAATCCGTTACTGCAATGGTAGTGACTTCCAGGGAATCAAAATCGATGTTTTGGGCATTGGCTAGAAGCGGACAGGTTAGCCAGCAAAGGAGTGCAGCAGCTTTGTAATTCACGTTGCTCTTCTGCGCCGGAAAATGCTTATTCGTGAACGTCGTCCTCGCTCTCGTCATGTTCGCAGACTGAATCTTTAAAAGCCTGCAATATGCTTCGGCAGCTAATTTGACCTATAAATTTTCCATCGCTTACAACGGGTAAGCGGCGAAATTTGAGACCCAGCATCTTGTTGGCGACGTCGAAGATATTCATATTGGTATCTTCAATCACCTCAACATCCTTGCTCATGTAGTTGCCGATAAAGCCGTCGCCTTCGTTGTAGTAACTAAATTGTTCCAAAGCTCTAACCAGATCCACCTCGGATATCATGCCAACTACGCGTCCTTCATCGTCCAATACGGTGGCACCGGTTATTTTGTTTTCCAGCATCACGTGAACGGCGTCATAGAGTTCCGTATCGACCTGAAGAGTCACCGGATCCTTAGACATAAAGTCTCGCATTTGGATGGATTGCAGCATGAGCAGGGCTCCTATAATTATTTAATAAATTCTGCCAAAACTTATTTTCTAAAGTCCGGGATTCCCCAAAAATTCCCGGCTTGAAAGCCCAATTGGGCAAAGGTCAAATAAGAATTGCGGCACTAGGATCAACCCATCCCACCTGTTTCGTCAAGCCTTGAATTGCTTGCAGGCCAAATTTTGTGCGCACAATAAATTGTCGCGTCCGAATAAAACTAAAGATTCAAATTCGAGTTTTCTAGTTGCAAGGATCGCAGACTTGCCTGTATTCTCGTTGCAGACCGATTAGATTTTTCTTCGATCTTTGCCAACAGACCCAGACAAAAATTGGGCATAAATAACAGCAACTGATCTTATAAGAAATCCATTCATTGGAATTTAATTTGGGGGGGATATGACCTACGGCGAACAGATGATCACCGATCTCTGGCCGATGATTTTGTACTTAGTACTGGTTGTCGGGTTAGTGGTGTTGATGCTGTTGGTTCCTCATTTCCTCGGAGGGCGTCGTAAGTCTCGGGCTGTCAATGAGCCATACGAGTGCGGCATTGTCCCCGTTGGCTCAACTCATTTTCGAGTTCCCATTCCTTTTTATCTCTTTGCAATTTTCTTTGTCATCTTCGATCTTGAAGCGGTGTTCCTGTTCGCATGGGCGATTGCCGTTGAAGAAGCTGGATGGTTGGGTTTTGCAGAGGCATTGGTGTTTATCGTTATTCTTCTGGTTGGCCTGATTTATCTCTGGCGACTCGGAGCTCTAGATTGGCGTACTGAGCGTCAGAAGCTAGATCTTCAAAAAATTGAACCACGTTAATTTTTTAAACGGTAACTAATAGACGTATTTATCGAGATTGTATTTATAGAAGTAAGCAGCAGTAAAAAACTCATGACATAGCTTTATTGGCCACACTACTGGCCAAGGGATTTGAAATGCCTGAATTGAAGTTGAATCATCCTGGTGTGGAACTGGTTTCTGCAGATGGTGCCCCTGCGAAGGGAGCATTTGCTGAAGGAGACAGTTTCGAAGAGGCTATTGAGAAAAATATTGTCATGGGCAAGCTAAGCGATCTTGTTGCCTGGGGCCAAAGTAACTCTCTTTGGCCATTCAACTTCGGCCTTTCTTGTTGTTACGTAGAAATGGCCACTGCCTTTACCTCGCGTCACGACCTCGGTCGATTCGGTGCAGAGGTAATTCGGGCCACTCCCCGACAAGCAGACCTGATGGTAATTTCCGGAACCGTGTTTCGAAAGATGGCTCCGGTTGTTCAGCGATTATATGAACAGCTACTGGAACCCAAGTGGGTTATTTCCATGGGATCCTGTGCAAATTCTGGAGGGCTTTACGATATCTATAGTGTGGTTCAAGGCGTCGATAAGTTCTTACCGGTAGACGTTTATGTGCCAGGTTGTCCTCCCCGTCCGGAGGCGCTCTTGCAAGGGCTTTTGCTTTTACAGGACGCGATTCGACATGAAAATCGACCCCTGAGTTGGGTAATGAACCCAGACGGTACGGTGGTGAAGCCGGAGATGCCCGCGCAGCGAGATTTGCGAACTCCGGATCGAATTCAGGCCGTTAATCTCGCTTCGCCGGATGAGGTCTAGCCAGATGTCGATAGCTGCTGCACAAACTGAGCATGTCGAAGGAAATGATCAAGTTATTTCCGAGGCTCTTATTTCTGAGGTAAAGCAGCTATTTCCTCACGAGCTAGGTATTCAGGCTACCGCCGATGGCATGCCGACACTCTGGGTCGACAAGGCCCATATCAAAGAACTGCTCAAGGTTTGCAAGCATGATCTAAAGGCTGGCTTTGCCATGCTCTATGATCTAACCGCCATTGATGAGCGTGTTCGCGCCCACCGAGAAGGGCAGCCCGCGAGTGATTTCACTGTGGTTTACCAGCTGTTGTCCTTTCAGCGTAATGCCTTTATTCGTATCAAAGTGGCCCTTATCGGTGAGATGCCAAGCATCGATAGTGTCTGCTCGGTTTGGGAAAACGCCAATTGGTATGAGCGTGAGTGCCACGACATGTTTGGCATCGACTTCGACGGCCATCCCAATCTCTATCCTCTGATGATGCCTCCGACTTGGAAAGGACATCCGCTGCGTAAGGAGCATCCGGCTAGGGCGACGGAAATGGAGCCTTTCAGCATCAACGATGAGATGCAGGATGAAGAGCAGGAGGCCCTGCGCTTTGTGCCGGAAGAATGGGGCATGAAGCGTTCGGGGGAAAATACCGATTTCATGTTTTTAAATATGGGGCCCAACCACCCCAGTGTGCACGGTGTTTTCCGCATTGCATTGCAGCTTTATGGCGAAGAAATTGTTGATGCCGTTCCCGACATTGGCTACCACCATCGCGGCGCTGAGAAAATGGGTGAGCGCCAAGCGTGGCACACCTATATGCCCTATACCGATCGCATCGATTACCTTGGCGGTGTGATGAATAATCTTCCCTACTGCATGACGGTAGAAAAGATGGCGGGCATCGAAGTTTCCGATCGCGTCAATACCATCCGCGTGATGATGTCTGAATGTTTCCGGCTTCAGAGCCATTTCCTCTTCTTTGGCACCTTTGCTCAGGACGTTGGGCAAATGTCTCCTATCTTTTACATCTTCACCGACCGGGAGATGCTGTTCGGCATTATCGAATCCATCACTGGCGGCCGCATGCACCCAAGTTGGTTCCGCATCGGAGGTGTGGCGCAGGACCTGCCCAAGGGCTGGGATATCAAGATGCGAGAGTTTCTGGCGCGCATGCCCAAGCAGTTAGATAAGTACCAGAAGATGGTGATGAATAACCGTATGCTTAAGCAGCGTACCGTTGGAGTAGGTGTCTACAACACGGCCGAAGCAATCGAGTGGGGCGTTACCGGTGGCGGATTAAGAGCGACCGGATCGGATTGGGATATGCGCAAGCAAATGCCGTACAGCGGCTACGAGAATTTTGATTTTGAGATTCCTGTGGGCAGCAACGGCGACTGCTATGACCGGGCTATGATTCGGCTAGAAGAGATGCGTCAAAGCCTGCGGATTATCCAGCAGTGCGTCGACAACATGCCGGAGGGCCCCTATAAAACAGACCACTCCCTAACCAGCCCACCCGTCAAAGACAAAACCATGACGGACATCGAAACTCTGATTCATCATTTTGTGCACTCAACCTGGGGGCCTGCTATTCCGGCTGGAGAAGCCTGCTTGCCGATTGAGGCTACTAAGGGGCTCAACAGTTATTATCTGGTGAGTGATGGCAGTACGAATTCCTATCGAACGCGAATCCGCACACCTTCTTTTGCACATCTACAACAGATACCAGCAATAAGTCGCGGAATGATGGTGGCGGATTTGATAGCCATTATCGCCAGCATCGATTTTGTTATGGCGGACGTGGATCGCTGATATGGCTGATTTAATTGCAACTAATGCGATGCCAGGAAATTCAAACTGGCGTGAGGCAATTGAGCCCTTGACTGAGCAGGAGCGCACCGAAATCGAACATTTAGCGAGTCATTATCCTCGCCCGCAGGCTGCCACCATTGAAGCTTTAAAAGTTGTTCAGGCAAATGATGGTTGGGTTTCTGATGGGAAGCTGAAGGCCATTGCCGATCAGCTGGATATGAGTCCCGATGAAGTGGATTCAGTGGCTACCTTCTATAACAAGATTTATCGCAAGCCCGTAGGTAAGAGAGTGGTCACTATCTGCGATAGCGTCAGTTGCTGGATTATGGGTTACGACGAGCTTAGGCAAAAACTCTGTGACCACCTGGGTATTCCTCTGGGAGGCACAACCACAGATGGTGAGATAACTCTTCTGCCTACTCCCTGCCTTGGTGCATGCGATCGCGCGCCAACCGCCATGATCGGCGAAAAACTCGAAGGCCCGATCACCGCAGACGAGTTAATTGCACAGGTTGAAAAAGCGCGGGGTGGTCAGTCATGAGCGCTGATATTAACCGACCACTAAGCAGTCGAATCAAGGCTGACGGCTCAGTTACTAATCTGGCCGAATATGAGGCCGACAATGGCTATCAGGGTCTGAAAAAAGCTTTGGGCATGGGGCCATCTGGTGTGATGGATCTGGTGAAGGACGCCAATCTAAAGGGTCGCGGTGGTGCTGGTTTTTCCGCCGGTCTGAAGTGGAGCTTTATGCCGTCGCCAGAAGCGAACCCCGGGCCGAGATACCTCATTTGTAACGCTGACGAGATGGAGCCCGGCACCTTTAAGGATCGCTGGTTGATGGAGGGTGATCCGCACCAGCTTGTCGAAGGTTTGGCGATTGCCGCATTTGCTGCCCAAGCCCAAACCGCATACATCTTCCTGCGTGCAGATTACGACCTTTGTGCCGAACGTCTTGAAGTGGCTATCAAGGAGGCCTGTGAAGCGGGGCTTCTAGGGGAGGATATTCAGGGCAGTGGCTACAGCCTGGACATGTATTTGCACACCAGTGCTGGACGCTACATTTGTGGTGAAGAAACCGCCCTGATTAATTCTCTGGAAGGTAAACGCGCGGTGCCTAGAGCTAAGCCGCCATTCCCCCAGGTGAGTGGATTATTTGGTCGGCCAACGGCAGTCAATAACGTAGAGACTCTCTGCAATTTGCCCCACATCCTGCAACACGGTGTGGAATGGTTTGCCGGTCTGGGTATTGGCGAAGACAACGGCACCAAGCTTTACGGTGTTAGTGGCCGAGTGAAAAATCCAGCCTGTTGGGAGCTGCCCATTGGTACGACGGTGCGCGAAATTATTGAAGAGCATGCCGGTGGCATGCAGGACGGCGTCAAACTCAGGGGCTTTCTTCCCGGTGGCGGATCAACGGATTTTCTGACAACGGAGCATCTGGATCTGGCCATGGATTTCGGAACCATTGCCAAGGCGGGAAGCCGTATGGGCACAGGCACCATGATTCTCTTGGATGATCAGACTTGCCCGGTCGGCATGGTGCTTAACCTGATCGAATTTTTTGCCCAGGAATCCTGTGGCTTTTGTACCCCTTGCCGAAACGGCCTGCCCTTTATCCGACAGATACTTCGAGATATGGAAGCTGGGCGAGGAAAAATCGAAGATCTCGATCGGCTGAAGGAGCTTTGTGGTTATATCTGGATTGGTAATACCCATTGCGCCCTGGCGCCCGGCGCTGCTGAGCCGCTGCAAAGTGCGCTTAAATATTTCCGCGAAGATTTTGAAGCTCATATAGAGGGCCAGTGCTGCCCATTTGGAGACAGTCCGGCTGAAGCAGGCCACTCTCATACCCATGCGCAGGAGACCGCCTGATCATGAGTACTGACGCGAAGACAGAATTGGAAAAGCAAAAGATCACGATCAACGTCGATGGTCAGGACTACCAGGTCAATGCCGGCGACAACCTTCTGGAAGCTTGTCTAGGGCTTCAAAAAGATGTGCCCTATTTTTGTTGGCACCCTTCCCTGGGATCAGTTGGTTCATGCCGTCAGTGCGCGGTGCAGCTCTATCAGGATGCGGATGACGATCGGGGCCGCATGATCATGTCCTGCATGACCGAAGTGTCTGAGGGAATGCGTATTAGTCTCGACGCCGAATACACTAAGAACTTCCGCGAGCTGAACATCGAGATGATGATGTCCAATCATCCTCACGACTGCCCGGTTTGCGAAGAGGGTGGTGAATGCCATCTTCAGGATATGACTATCCAGTCAGGTCATACCTCGCGAAACTATACCGGCGCCAAAAAAACCTATGAAAATCAGAATCTTGGGCCCTGTGTTGGCCATGAGATGAATCGCTGTATCGCCTGTTATCGCTGTGTGCGGTTCTATGATGAATACGCTGGCGGTGACGATTTGGTGGTATTGGGCAGTCGAGAGAATGTCTATTTCGGCCGCCACGAAGAAGGCACTCTGGAAAGCCCTTTCAGTGGTAACTTGGCGGAGGTTTGCCCAACGGGTGTGTTTACCGACAAGACCTTCAGTAATAGCTATACACGAAAATGGGACTTACAAGCCGCGCCTTCGATATGTGGGCAGTGCAGCTTAGGCTGCAATATCACGCCAGCGGAGCGCGGCGGCACGGTAAAGCGCATTACTAACAGGTACCACAGCGAAGTGAATGGCTACTTTATCTGCGACCGTGGTCGTTATGGCTACGCCTATAACAACAGCAGTGAGCGGCTGGAGAAGTGCTTGGTAACGCCTAGTGGTGGTGAGCCAACCCAGTGTAATTATTCTGAGGCGCTGGACTATGTTGCTCAGATTTTTGCTGAGCTAGGTGAGAACAATGTGGTGGCTCTAGGTTCACCCCGTGCCTCAGTGGAAGAAAATTTTGCACTGCGAACATTGGTTGGTGAAGCGAATTTCTTCGCGGGTGTCACTCAGACACAGCAGCAAATGCAAAGTCGGGTTCTAGAGATCCTATCCAACGAAGCGGTTCATACGCCTTCGATGAAGCAGATGGAATCCGCCGATGCTGTGCTGATTCTGGGTGAAGACCTGATGCAGAGCGCTCCGCGGATGGCCTTGGCGATTCGGCAGGCTAGCCGAAACGAAGGCATCTCACAGGCCAGCGACATTGGAGTGCAGCAGTGGCAGGACGCATCAGTGCGTATTCTGACTCAGGATCAGCGCAGCCCCATTATGAGCGTGAACAGTACCGGCAGTGAGTTGGACGGTATTTGCGCCCATGCGATCCAGCTTGCTCCAGATGAAGTGACAAATTTCGCTAAAGAAGTTATCGCGGCAGTTCAGTCTGGGGACACTGGCGCTGGACGAGCGGGAGAGGTTGCCAAGCTTCTAAAAGGCGCCAAACGCCCACTTATCATTAGTGGCACAAGTTCTAATCAGCCTGCGCTAATTGATGCTGCTGCTGAATTGGCGATATCTCTTGCGAAAGCAACAAATGAAGACCCTTGGTTGAGTTATGTGCTGGATGCCAGCAATAGCATGGGATTGTCGATGCTGGATAGCCAAAGTCACATCGAGTCGCTGCAGTCGAGATTGGCGGATTCCAAAAAGCCGACGGCTTTAATTGTGATGCAGCGGGATCTGGAAGATGTGTTGGATGCGGCTTCATCGAAAGCCCTCGCCGAAAAGTGCGAACACCTGATTGTTCTGGATCAGTTTGCCTCCTCAACCACTGAAGCAGCGGACGTCGTGATTGCTGCCGCTAGCATGATGGAAACCGAGGGCACTCTGGTCAACAACGAGGGCCGGTCACAGAGATATTTTTCTGTACTTGCCAGCTCGAACACAACCCGGATCGATAACTGGCGATTGCTGTCTCAGCTAGCAGAGATGGTGTCCAGCGGGGGAGATAGTTCCGATACTTTGAAGAAATTAGCGGAATGCAAAGTTTATGACGATCTGGTCAATATGCTCTGTGCTTCTGGAGGCGCATTTTGTGATTGGGAAAAGGTCGCGCCGGATTCGGATTTCCGTATTGCTGGAATGAAAATTCCTCGTCAGAGTCACCGTTTCTCTGGTCGCACTAGTCTTTATGCAGATCAGAAAGTCAGCGAGAACAAACAACCGGTTGACGAAGATTCAGCTCTTTCTTATTCGATGGAAGGCTCACCCGTAAACCGTCCTGCGGCGCTGAATCCGCTAGTTTGGACGCCGGGCTGGAACTCGAATGAGGCAATTAACAAGTTCCAAGAAGAGATTAACGGCCCGCTATTAGGCGGTGACCCAGGAATGCTTTTGTTCGACAAACCGGATCTGAAATCATCCGAGATGCTTGTATTTTCGGACGTCGATCAAGAGAGTTCAGTTTCGGAATCTGGAAAAGTAACCGCTGTGGCTCACGCCAGATTGTTTGACGGAGAAGCCTTGAGCGCCAGATCTACTGCACTTAGGCAAAGAGCATCTAGACCTGTTGCGCGTATCAATCCTGAAACGGCGCAAGATCTAAATCTTGGAACGGCTCAACAGGTGACCCTAGCATTGCACGGGCAGAGCACCACGCTGCCGCTGGTGCAGGATGCAGATGTAGCAGCCGGTATTGTGGTTTTACCGGCTCAGGCGAATGCAGCCATCAAAGCGCATCAGCTGCCAGCTCAGGTAGGCCTGACTGATGGATCTAAGTCGGAGGGCGCAAGCTAATGACTCCGGTAATGGCAAATATCCTAAACGTCGTCTGTATTCTGGTTTTTGTCGTCTTTGGCGCGGCCATGCTTACCTGGGTCGAGCGTCGAATTTTGGGTATCTGGCAGGATCGCCTGGGGCCAAACAGAGTCGGACCGGGCGGTACGCTGCAAATTGTTGCCGACATGATCAAACTCTTAATGAAAGAGGACTGGGTTCCCGCTTTCTCAGACAAGTTTGTATTTGTCATCGCGCCCACCATCGCTATGTTTGTCGTGGTTGCCGCTTTTGCGGTGATTCCAATAGCGCCTGGAATAGGTGTCGTTGATCTCAACGTGGGATTGTTGTTTTTCCTCGCGATGACATCTCTGGGTGTCTACGCGGTGATGTTTGGCGCCTATGCATCCGACAATAAATACGCCCTTATCGGAGGTATTCGTGCCGCCGCGCAGATGGTCAGCTACGAAGTCTTTATGGGGCTGTCGCTGATGGGTGTTGTGATGTTGGCGGGAACATTCGATCTGAGGCAGGTGGTTCTCTCGCAGCAGGACGGTTGGTATATCTTCCCGCAGTTTATTGGTGCCTTTATTTTCTTGATCGCTGGCATTGCCGAAAGCCATCGAACGCCCTTTGATTTACCCGAAGCCGAGCATGAGTTAACGGCGGGCTTTCACACGGAATATTCCGGTATGAAATTCGCGATGTTCTTTATCGGCGAATACGTCAGCGTTTTGATGACCTCGGCCATGATTACAGTGCTCTTTCTGGGTGGTTGGCTTGGACCAGATTTTGCGCCACCACTGTTCTGGTTCCTGCTGAAAACGATAATTTTGGTGTTCTTTATGATTCTGGTGCGAGGCTCTTTGCCTCGGCCTAGGTATGACCAGCTGATGTCATTTGGCTGGAAATGCATGTTGCCGCTGTCCTTAGTGAATCTGGTGGTAACGGGAGCATTGGTGCTGCTATGAGAGTGATATTTGTGAGGATGTGGTTATGAAGAAAAAGACCGGCCTCGGCTATCAGATTTATCTCTGTTTTGATTACATATACAGCGCCCTAGTGACGCTTTGGGGGGTGTTTAGCCACACCTTCACCAAAGCCGACACGGTTCAGTATCCGGATGAGCAACCCCATCTACATCCTCGATTCAGAGGGCGCATCGTCCTGACAAAAGACCCGAGCGGAGAAGAGCGTTGTGTGGCTTGCAACCTCTGCGCGAGTGCCTGTCCAACGGATTGCATTTCGCTGCAGAAAACTGAGGACGAATCAGGTCGTTGGCTTGCCGAATACTTCCGCATCAACTTCTCACGATGCGTCTATTGCGGCCTTTGTGAAGAAGCCTGCCCGACCTACGCCATTCAACTGACGCCAGATTTTGAAATGGCGGAATACGAACGTCAGAACATGGTGTACGAGAAAGAGCATTTGCTGATTGATGGCCCCGGCAAACAACCCGGTTATAGCTTCTATGAGTTTTCCGGAAAGGCCGTCTCTGGACGCCAAAAGGGTGAAGGTATTAACGAAGCTCAACCGGTTGATGTGAAGAGCCTGCTGCCATGAGTGCGATTTTTTTCTACAACTTCATTTTCTATTCAACAGCAGTTATCGCGGTGGTCGCTACGCTGCTGATGATCACGCGTCACAATGCTGTGCATGCATTGCTTTATCTGATTATCTCCTCTCTTTCCATGGCAATAATTTTCTATCTTCTGGGAGCGCCCTTTGCGGCAGTGCTCGAGGTGATTATTTACGCCGGTGCGGTGATGATTCTCTTTGTATTTGTCGTGATGATGCTGAATTTGGGGCACCGCTCCGTTGAGCAGGAGGCCGCTTGGTTGCCTGCAAAAGGCTGGATTGTTCCGTCCATTTTGGCGGCGGTTCTTTTGATGCTTCTGGTGGCAGGCTTGGGAGAGCCTGAAAATCTGCGAGGCGTGCATCTGGTTGGTGTCAAAGAAGTCGGTATTGTCCTCTTTGGACCCTATCTCTTAGTTGTTGAGCTTGCATCCTTCCTTCTACTAGCTGGTCTAGTCGGCGCATACCATTTAGCTCGGCGCAGCACACCACCGACACCTAAATATGGTGATGCCCAATCTCATTTCACGCCAGTTTCAGATTCTGAAGCGGATGAGGCCGCAACGGACCAAAGAATAGAGGAGGGCAAGGCATGACCGACGCAGTCATTATCGACCACGCCTTTATTCTTGCGGCTATTCTTTTTTGTTTAGGGCTTACCGGTGTTCTGGTACGTCGCAATCTGGTTTTTGTACTTATTTCTCTGGAAGTTATGTTGAACGCAGCCGGCTTGGCCTTTATCGCAGCGGGTTCTGCTTGGGGACAGGCGGACGGACAGATTATGTTTTTGGCTGTCGTTACCCTGGGCGCCGCTGAAGTGGCAGTTGGTCTAGGCCTGACACTTCTTCTATTCCGTCGATTCAACAGCATTGATATCGACCAACTCAATAAGCTGAAGGGGTAGGGGGAAGAGTGGATATTCTTTGGTTAATTCCGACACTTCCGCTACTAGGGTTTACCATTCTGGTGCTGTCCAGTGGGCGCATGCCTCGCGAGAAGGCAAGAGTGGTGGGGATTGGCTCCATTGCACTTTCTTTTATGACCACCCTCTATATCGCTACTCAATATTACGCAGCAGCCAGCCACGGTCTGGATCATGGTGCAGGTTTTACCGTTTCGCTTTGGCCCTGGATAGTGGCAGGTGATCTCAACCTAAACTTTAGCCTCTACCTGGATGGTCTATCCCTGAGCATGCTCTTTGTCATCACCGGGGTGGGAACGCTGATTCATATATACGCCTCCGGCTATATGTGGGACGACCCGGACTACACCCGCTTCTTCACCTATATGAATCTCTTTGTCGCCGCCATGCTGATGCTGGTTTTGGCAGACAATCTGGTGCTGATGTTTTTGGGCTGGGAAGGCGTCGGTCTCTGTAGCTTCCTATTGATTGGATTTTGGTACAAAGACCCAGAGAATGGCTTTGCCGCACGCAAGGCCTTTGTCGTGACGCGGGCAGGGGATACCGCCTTTGCCATTGGATTATTCCTGCTATTCCGCGAACTGGGCAGCTTAGAAATTCAGGAAATTTTGCACAGGGCGACAGATGAATGGGAAGTAGGTGCCAACATGCCTACCCTCATTGCCATTTTGCTGCTTGGCGGCGCCGTGGGTAAATCTGCGCAGCTTCCACTGCAAACCTGGTTGCCGGATGCTATGGCAGGCCCAACGCCTGTAAGCGCGCTGATTCACGCCGCCACTATGGTGACTGCAGGGGTCTATCTGATCGCGCGCACCCATCCTGTATTCCTCTTGTCACCCACCGCTATGACTCTGGTTGCCAGTGTCGGCCTAATTACTCTCTTGATTGCCGGCTTTACCGCGCTAAATCAGTGGGATATTAAGCGCGTTCTCGCTTACTCGACTATGAGCCAGATCGGTTACATGTTTTTGGCTCTGGGAGTTGAAGCCTGGGATTCCAGTATTTTCCACTTGATGACCCACGCACTCTTTAAAGCACTGCTCTTCCTGACTGCGGGTTCCATTATTCTTGCTCTGCATCACGAACAGGACATTCGTAAGATGGGTGGCCTGCGTAAGCAGTTGCCCGTGCCTTTCTGGTGCTTCCTTATCGGCAGTGCTTGCCTTATTGCCTTGCCGCCCACATCAGGCTTTTGGAGTAAGGAACCAATCCTATTAGCCGCCTGGGAAGTTGATCCGGTGTTTTGGGCCGGCGCGGTTTTGGGTGCTTTCCTCACGGCGATTTATACCACTCGCCTAATGATTCTGGTGTTCTTCTATACACCTGAGGGTGGCCCGCCTGAAACCCATGAGCCAAAGGGTTGGCAGCTGCATCCACCACTGATAATTCTGGCGGCCCTGTCATTGGTTGCCGGGGCTTTCCAATTGCCAGCCGCAGATGCCTTACCCCATGCCCATGAACATCATCCGCCACTCTGGGTAGAAGTGACCGGAATATTGCTTCCTCTAGTCGGTATCTTTATTGGCTATCAGGTATTCCTGAAAGAGAAGTGGCAAGGGCTGCGTATGGCAAATCAGCAAGGCCTGCGAGACTTTCTTGCCAAAGGCTGGGGTTTCGATTGGCTCTACGACGCTCTGTTGGTAAAACCCTTTTTAACCCTGGCGCGCCTCAATCGAAACGACCTGGTCGATCTGGTTCCCAAGGGAGTAGTTGTTGCCTCCACCCAGTGTTACTACTTCTTTAGCCGGGGACAAAACGGACAGCTGCGTTTCTATGTGGCGACCATGGCGGCGGCGGCCATCATGATTATCTCTCTGGCGCTTTTCACATGATGGGCGGGATCTAATATGCAGCTTATAGGCGTCATTATTAGTCTTCTTGCGGCGGGATTTCTCGCGCTGGCTTTAGGGCAGGTATCTGCTAAAGCGGCGAGATATTCTGCCTTGGCTGGGCTGGTGGTAGCGACAGTTATTTTCTTCCCTGTGCTAATGCTCGCCATCACTGATGCGAACTCAGTAGCATCAACAAACTCTGTCTGGCTGGCTCAGGCAAGCATCGACTGGATTCCCCGATTTGGTATCCACTGGTTGTTCGCCGCCGATGGCATTGCCGTTGTACTAATAGCCCTGACTTTGGTGTTGGGATATATCTCCCTGCTTTCAGCCTGGAACGAAATTACTGAGCGCTGTGGCCTGTTTTACTTCTGCTTGCTCTTTACTCTGGCAGGTGTTGTTGGGGTATTTTCCGCTTTGGATCTCTTCCTTTTCTTTGTCTTCTGGGAAGTGATGCTGATCCCCATGTTCCTGATCATCGTCATCTGGGGACATGAAAATCGGTACTACGCTGCGCTGAAATTCTTTATCTATACCCAGGCCAGTAGTTTGTTGATGTTGCTGGCCATGCTGGTGTTGGTGCATATGCATTGGCAGCAGACAGGCATGATCAGTTTTTCCTGGTTTGACCTGCTAGAAACCGATACCAGCGGAAGTCTAGGATTCTGGTTAATGCTGGGCTTCTTTGTTGCCTTTGTCGTCAAGCTACCCGGTGTGCCGGTACACAACTGGCTGCCAGACGCACATACTCAGGCACCCACGCCAGGCAGTATTTTGCTCGCCGGAATTTTGCTGAAGACAGGCGCCTATGGGTTACTGCGCTTCATCTTCCCTCTATTCCCAGAAGCTGCGGCCTCTTTTACTCCGATAGCTATGATTCTCGGTGTTATTAGTGTGCTTTATGCAGCCAAACTGGCTTTTGCACAGAATGATATTAAGCGTTTGATTGCCTATGCCTCCATTAGCCATATGGGCTTTGTCACCCTTGGCATCTTTGCCTGGAATATGGTGAGTCTGCAGGGCACCCTAGTGCAGATGGTGGCTCACGGGCTTAGCTCGGCGGGGCTCTTTGCTATCGCCGGTTTATTGCAGCAGCGTCTGCACACTCGCGCCCTAGATCAAATGGGTGGGCTCTGGCCACAGATACCACGTCTGTCCGCTTTGATGATGTTTTTCGCTATCGCTGCACTCGGTCTGCCAGGCTTGGGGAATTTTGTTGGTGAATTTATGGTGTTGCTTGGAACCTTCCAAGCCAATCCTCTGGCGGCGATTCTGGCTGCTCTGGGCATGGTGCTGGCACCGGTATACGCATTGATTATTTTGCAGAAGGGTTTCTTCGGTGAAGCCACCGCCGACTCAAAAACCAGCAGCGATGACCTGGTTTCTCACGAAATTCTGATGCTGGCCATATTAGTAGTTGGACTGATCGTTCTTGGCTTCTGGCCCGGACTGATGACAGGCCTTAGCGAAAGAGGAATGCTTGATTTGATGCAGCTTGGTATTGCAACCGGAGCCGGGGGCTAAACATGGATATTGTTCAGCTATTTGCTTTAATCCCCTTGCTCGTGGTGGCGTCCGTCAGTGTGGTTGTCATGCTGTTGATTGCCTTTGTCCGAAGTCATGCATTGATATGTTTGGTCACCTGCATTGGTTTGTTTGCCGGCATTGTCGGTTGTCTGTTAACGGTAGGGGACGGAATTACTCAGGTGACGCCGCTCTTAATTATGGACGACTTCACCCGGATTTTCTGCGCGCTAATGCTTGGCATTAGTCTGGCTGCAAGCTGGATGGCCTATGCCTATTTGGAGGCGAGCGAAGAGATTAAGGAGGAATACTACATCCTGCTCGCGCTAGCTGCTTTAGGCGGGTGCGTGCTGATCGCCAGTAACCACTTTGCCTCCATGTTTATCGGTATCGAGCTACTCAGCGTGTCCTTATTTGCGATGGTGGGTTACATGACTCACAGCGGTAAGGCCTCTGATGTCACCCTTGAGGGTGGTGTTAAGTACATGATTATGTCTGGCGTGTCTTCGAGCTTTTTGCTCTTTGGTGTCGCTCTTGTTTATGCGCATTCCGGCAATCTCAGTATTGATCTTCTGGCCGCTCCAGCAGGACCGACTCTGAGCGACGGCTATCTTATTGTCGGCACGGCGATGATCCTCATCGGTATGGCCTTTAAGCTTTCTTGGGTGCCATTTCATATGTGGACACCCGATGTGTATCAGGGCGCACCTGCTCCTGTTACCGGTTTCCTCGCCAGCGGAGCGAAGATTGCTGTATTTGCCTTCCTTATTCGTTTCCTTATTGCCTCGGGCCCAGACCGCATTGAGCTGTTGTTAATGGGACTTGGCATTATGGCGGTGGGCTCTATGTTGCTGGGCAACTTGATGGCCTTGCTGCAAGATAATCTAAAACGGCTTCTCGCCTATTCATCCGTCGCCCATATGGGTTACATGATGGTTGCATTGATTGCCGCCATTCAGGTGGGGAGTATTAGCAGCGATATCGCCTCTGAAGCCATTGGTGTCTATATGGTCGCTTACGCGGTGATGACACTATTAGCATTTGCTGTGCTCAGTTTGTTGGCGGCGCGAAATCCCAGCTACGAGACAGGTGATATCCAGCTCTATCGTGGGCTGTTGTACCGTCATCCACTGATGGCAATCAGCCTCTTTGTCGCCTTCCTCGGCTTAATTGGCATGCCGCTTACCGCTGGCTTTGTCGGCAAATATTATCTGATGCTTGCCGGTGTTGATCAGCAACTATGGGGGCTGCTCTGGGTTTTGATAATAGGTAGCGCCCTAGGACTTTACTACTACCTCAAGGTAATTCTGGTGATGTGTAAGGAGCCAGAAGGCGAGGCCGTTGCAGATGCTCCAGTTCGATCAGGCTTTGCCGGAGTATTGATCGGCCTGCTTTGCCTTAGCGTACTCTTTGTCGGAGTTCATCCCTCACCGATTATTGAATGGATTCAGCTCGCGCTAGTTAGTCTCTAGTCTTAATCTTACAGCTATTCTCTCCGATCCTTTAGCAGGCTACTGCCCAGGGTGCAGTTCATTCATAGGTATTAAATTGCCGTTGGCATCAATAATTTTTGCGTGCCTGCGGCTAAACTCGCGCGGTTCAGTCAGGCCGCAGGAGTGAGCAATCAGCTCTATCTCACTGTGAATATTATTGGCAAAGTTGGCCACCCGATCACTTTTAAGCATGGGGTCGAGCCCTTTTTGTAGATCCTTGTCGTGAGTGGTTACTCCGGTTGGGCAGGTATTTTTATTGCATTGAAGTGCTTGTATACAGCCGAGTGAAAACATAAATCCGCGGGCGTTGGCGACAAAATCCGCGCCGACACACAGAGCCCATGCGATATCTGATGGGTTAATCAGTTTTCCTGAGGCGACGACTTTTATGCGGTCTCTCAACCCGTGCTCTAATAATTTATCTACCACGAGCGGCAGGCTGCATCTCAATGGCAAGCCAACATAATCCATCAGGCTTTGTGGTGCTGCGCCAGTGCCTCCGTCAGCAGAGTCGATGGTGATAAAGTCGGGCGCACACTCCATACCTCTGTCCAGAATCCTTTTGCAAAGGCCGTCGATCCAGGATGTCTCACCTAATACAAATTTAAAGCCGGTTGGTTTGCCGGTGAGCGTTCGAATACGCACGACCATATCGAGAAGGTCGTCTACGCTTTTTATCTCTGGGTGAGCGTTGGGACTAATGGAATCTTCACCTTCTGGAATACCCCGTATTTCAGCGATTTCATGGTTAACTTTTTCTCCCGGTAAAATGCCGCCTTTGCCGGGTTTGGCGCCCTGGCTGAGCTTGATTTCAAACATCTTTACTTGCTTATGAGCTGCTACTTCTTTCAGTCGAGAATCGCTCAATTTTCCGATGGCGTTGCGGACACCGTACTTGGCAGTGCCTATTTGAAAAACCAGATCGCAGTCGCCTTCCAGATGATATGTGGAGAGCCCGCCTTCACCGGTGTTTAGCCAAACCCCGGCTTTTTTTGCACCCCTTGAAAGGGCCCGAATTGCCGGAACCGATAAAGCGCCAAAGCTCATGGCGGAGATATTGATAATTGACCAACTGGTATAGGGTTGCTCGCAGTAACCCTCACCAATGGTGATGGGGGAAGATTTAACCGCCTCTGCCCGCAGTGTGGGAAAGGGGTGATTTAAAAAGACAATATCACCGGGTTGATTTAGGGGACGGGTGGAGCCAAAGGCAAGAGTGGAGTCGATATCCTTAGCGGCCCGATAAACCCATGATCGTTGAGCTCTATTGAAGGGGAGTTCTTCTCGATCCATGGAGAAAAAATACTGACGGAAAAATTCTCCCAGATGCTCAAATTGGTAGCGCAGACGACCAATAACCGGGAAGTTTCTTCGCACCGCATGTTTTGTTTGCCGGATGTCGGCGATATACATCCAGAGAACCCACAGGAGCAGCAGGCCAAAGAGCACAACGAATATCAGGGCGCTAAATTCGAGAAGCTTTAGACCAAGTGACGCCCAGTACCCCATTTCCATTTTTATCTCCCTTTCTTATGTCTAGATTGACTCTTTTGGATGGGTCTAGGTTACATCGAAATACAATTTTTTGTGCATATATAACTGCGGATCATTTGACCCAGAGCAGCTATACTTGCTGCACAAATTATGGGGAGGATTTGATGAAAAAGATTTATCTATTTTGTGTAGCGGTGTTTTTGGCTGGTTGCGGATCATTACCCAACTTTCTGGTTGACCTTCCTTTAATTGGAGGCGAACTCGGCGATTTTAAGTCGGCAGGCGATGCGGAATGGGTACTTGAAGATGGCGTTATCAGCGCTATTCGAGGTGAGGCAAATGGTTATATTTACACCAAGGAAACCTACACAGACTATGACATGACTCTCGAAGTGTTTATCGAGGACGCGACCAACAGCGGGATTTACACCAGATGTGATGTCGAAGCGATTAATCCCGGTGCCTGCTATGAATTTAATATTTGGGACAATCACACAACTTACGAGAGCCGAACCGGTGCCATAGTGAGAATTGCACCTCCTACAACGGATGTCCCCACTATAGATCGCTGGACCACAATGCGTGTTCGTTCAGAGGGTGATCACCACCAGTTTTGGATCGATGGAATTAGCGTAAATGACCTGCGTGACGACCAATTTGGTTCCGCAGGTGTCATTGTTCTCCAGTATGGCGGTGCAAATGGAATGGTGAGATTCCGCAATATCGAGATAACCAAGCTATAACCCGGAAGTTACTAGCTATACTGACATCAAGGGCTATTGAGCAGGTGCACAATTAATTTGTTGGGTAATCAGTAAGTTAGCTATTGACCTAGTATCCCTGCTGGGTTGTAATGCTCGCCCAGATAGCAGAAATTGACTACAAAATTATGTCAATTCCTACAAATTCTGATTCCGAATTCGGAAGGGGGGAGAAGAAAAAGAGAGCCTTTAGGCTCCCATAAAAAAGAAAATACCGAACTAAAAACTCGCCTTGCGAGTTTTTTTTTGTCTAGCGAAAACCGCTTTTATCGAACCGGCAATTCGCTTAGGTTACGGAAGTACTCTGCGACATCCTCGTCATCCTCGGCAGAACTACTGCTACCCGAGTTTAACTCCAGATTGTTTCGGCTGAGCGCGTCTAGATCCAGACCCAGTTCCAGTTTCTCTAACTGCCCGATAAGAGCCCTCAGGCTGTCGGCTATACGTTGAGCGTCTCCGGTTTGATTGGCGAGCGCTCTAGCCAACTCCTGGGCTTGCACAATCTCTTCATCGGAAATCCCTTCGGCAATTAATTGATTGCTAAGTGCCAACAACTGCCCTGCGATTTCTGTTGCTTGATCGCTTATTTCGTCAGTATTCGTTGCCAGTGGCCTTGTTGCCGGATTGGTGAAGTTGAAGTCGGCACCCAGGTTGCGATTTGAGCCGTCGTCAAATCCCCCCCGAACTACTCCAGCGGTATTCCCGCCGGCGGAGCCTGCCTGACCACCGGTTGGTTGGCCTTGACCAGCGGCTTGCTGCTGCCCTTCACCTTGTTGCTGCCCTTGGCCTTGTTGAGAGCCCTCAGCGGATGGAGAGCCTTCAGCGGATTGAGAGCCCTCAGCTTGCTGCGAGCCTTGCTGCTCTCCTTCAGTGCCGGCCGTTAAATTTCGCTCTAATCGTTCGCGTAGGTTGGTAAGTTGTTCCGCGGTTGTGGGACCAGTGTCGGGTCGATCTCGAGTCATCTCGATTTCAGACAATGCGGCTGCAGCCTCTGTCCTTTCTCGTAATCGATCAATGGCGTCGGTTACCACAAACTCTCGCACGGAAACCTGAGGGGCCAGACCGTACTCAATGGCTTCAGCAGCTTCTGTTAATCGTGTTTGCAGTCTGGCTTCATCAAGTACTTCAGTTGCATCCCTGAGAGCTGATGATGAGGCAGGCAGTTGTTCCGAGTACCCATCAACCAGGTTGTCGAGGGTTTCGGAAATGTCGGAGACTTCTTCGGCCATGTCGCGTTTTAGATCTGCCAGGTCGTATTCCTGATCTCTATCCAGACCGCTGATGTAATCACCGGTCTCCCTGCGTGAATCCATAGCTCGTTCAAGCGCACCTTCCAGTTGGGAGGCAGCTTCTTGTTGTTGTCTCTGTAGCTCTACACTGCGGTCAGCAAGATCGCCAATAGTTTCCCTGAACTGCTGTTGGCGAGCCTCGTTGAGGGCGTCGAGAGTCTGCTGCAGCTGTTCGCTTGCTGCACTCGCAGAATCCGCTGATCCGGGCTGGCCAGGTTGCCCTGAAGCAGCGGACTCAGCCGCCTGCTGCATATTCTCAATAATTTCTTCCAGGCTTTGTTGCAAAGCTTCTGTGGCTGCTTGTTGAGATTCAGATCCCTGCTGACCATTTTGTTGCTGCTGTTGTTGCAACTGGTCCAGTTGATCCTGAAGTTCCTGTGCCTCTCGGGTGAGCTGTTCCTGCTCCCAGCGCTCGCTCAGAGAAAGTTCGTTGTTGCGACGAGCCTGCTCTGCCAAGGCTTCTTGTCGGCGGCTAAGTTCCTCCAATTGATCAAAGGCATCCTCTATGGCGTCCTCAGGCTGTTGTAAGCTAGGAGTTTGGCGCGTTTCGTACTGATTGCGCGACATATCCATTTCGAGCTCGTAGATTTCAGCCAAATCACGCTCGCCACCGCCGGCACCGCCACCACCGTTGGCATTTTGTTGATCAATACTGACCTGTATGTCTCTAAACTGAGCTTCGGCTCTAAGCAGATGTTGCAGAGCAGTTTGTTGAGGCGTTACTGAATTCTCGAGTTCGACGTCCAGAAGGTGGTCAGCCGCGGGTTGCATTGCTTCCAGTGCAATTTCCATGTTCTCAGCGAAAGACTGGGCTCTGGGATCTGACACTAGGCGTCTTGCATCCAGGCGATCCAATGTTGTCTGTGTTTGCTCGGCTAGGGTTCGCTGGAGCTCCGAGAGCATAAAGGCGTTGTCTTCGAGATAGTTCTCGTCGACATCTTCGTTTTGCTGCTCTTTTTGCAGGTTCCAGGTGGCCACCAAAATCTCTTTTTGGCGCTCGGAAATTTCGTCTTCACCGCCGCCTCCACCGCCGCCTCCGCCGCCACCAGCACCACCATCTGCCTGTGAGTAGCGCTTGTCGAAGGGTTGAATATCAATGAAGTAGATGTCCGAGGTAACTTCCTGAGTATGATCCTCCGCGGATACGAAGTAAGAAATTAGGTCTCCAGGAACCAGCCTTTCCATCTCGCCGGATTCTTCGATTTCTCCGACCACAAGATCTTCGAGCATCATCAAATAGTCTGCTTCGATGCGTTGCTCCTCGGCGGGAAGATCTATTTCAACCCAATCTCCGGCGTTAACAGAGAAGTTAAGTTTTAACTCATCGACTTTAAAATCGTCTTGAACCTCTACTCGTAATGGAACCTCTTCAATGGAAGACGCGCCGCGGTCGGCTCCTGGCAGGGTAATGGATACTCTGGGTGCCTGATCAGTCAGTACGGCGATGTTGTAATCATCCGTAAGTCGTATGAGTTCATTGTCGAGGCGGTCAGCTATGTAATAGGTGCCAGTCTCTTCGAGGGTTAGCTGAGCCCGGCTCACATTGGTTTCAGCATCAGCCACAACTACCAGCTCTATACTTTGATCCAAAGCCAGTAGCTGTCCATCCAGTAGGGGCCGGTCTGAGGTGATTTCAATTTCGACCTCTGTGCCTTCGATGCCCTGAATGCGAGTGCCGGTTTGCTGTATACGATCCTCTAGCCCTGTCCATTCTGGATACTGGTAGGTGATCTGAATCGCCTGTATTCCAGGCACATCCACCACTTCAATGGTGTGGGTCTCGCTGCGCACCCCCGCTGCCTCAACGTAATAGTTGAGCTGGTCGTGTAAACCGAAAAAACTGAATTCGTATTGGCTGTCACCCGAATTGCGCATGGGCACTGCATCCCAATCGCCAGTACTTAGAGTAGAAGAGCCCAAAGAGGATGTGCCAAATTGGGCGTAGATGGTTGCGCTGTTGGAATCAAAACCCAGGGTCTCTGCAGATACTGTCAGGTTTGAGCCTCTTTTTAGGCGACTGTCTCCGGGGGTAACGACAACACTCTGCGGTGGCAGGCGGTCCGGTAAAAGCCAACCAGATAAAAAATGCTGGGCCCCAAATTTCAGGTTTACACCACTGGCGAGAAGTAAAAACAACAATAGGACGGCTGTGCTGGCAAAAGAGCCCTTTAATAAGTTAATACGACTCTGAGGAACTAGCTGTTCTGGAGTGGTGCTAGAGAGTTTGGAGTCCAGACTCTTTGCCATTAGCCCTAGAATCGGGTTGCTGTCTTTGCGTGAACTTTCTTCCAGATAGGTGCGTAGCTCACCCTTGAGGTCGGGAAACCGGTTTTCCAGTTCGTCGGCTCGATAGTCTCTGTCCAGTTGGCTCAATGGCTTACGAATAAAGAACCAGTAGGTCAATCCAATACCCAGTATCAGTAACAGGCGAAGTGCATTGATAATGGAATCGTCGTAGGCCACTCGGAAGCCCACTACTGCAGAGATTAGCGTGATGGCCAGAATTAGCAGGCCAATCAAAAGCAGCCCAAAATATATCGAACGGGTTTTGGCTCTTTCCTTCCAGCCTTCCAGCCAGCGGCTCAGCTTGTCAGAGCTGCTTAATTCGTTGTTCATGTCGCTGTTCATGCGATGGTCTCCCTGCGTACCTTAAGGTGCGCATTGCCGAGAATCGACTCGATCAAAATAATGATTAGAAGTAGGGGTAGCAACCAAGACTCAAAAGATTTAAGAATCGTGCTCTCACCAGATTCGATCGCAGTTGTTGAGTTTGCCGCGCCTCGCTCCTGGCTAGAACCCAGATCTCGCCACTGGGCGACAAGGTTTTCTGCCATAGGAGTCAAATCTGATTCGGCGGAAGCTACATTTACTGCCGCAAGGTGTTCACCTCTGCTGGTTTGCAAGCCATAGATGCCAGGGGCTTCGAAACGAACGGCCTGGATTTGGCGCTGTTGCTGCAAGCTCAACAGAGGCTCACCTCCGGGTAAAAAAACTTGCTGCACCGGTGCGGTTCGATTTTCTTCCAGATTCACGCCCACCTGGATTTGCTCGCCCGTCTCGTAGTTATCTGGCAGCTCACCTGAGCCGCCCAGATATTTGATCCAGGATCGAAGTAAAGGCACGAATTCAGGGGCAATACTCAGGTTAGTTGCCTCCGGGGAAAGCGAATGGGTGACGATGAGAATTCGTCCCAGCCCCAGATTATGCTCAACTAGCCAGGGATAACCCTCGCTGGTGGAGGCGATAAGCAGGTCATCTTCCAGTAGTGTCAGTTCAGAAGGGTTGTAAAGCTGTGCGTTCAAAGTGCCAGAGAAATCGGAAACGGATCCATGTAGCTGCCTCTGAATTAATATTCCCTGGGATTCCGATGTGCCGAAAGTGACTGGGGAGCCGGACAATTGGTGTTCGGTCAGGCCCAGAGAGCCCTGGTTCTGTGAACTCGCCCCAGCGACGGCAAGAATATTACCGCCGCGCTCAGCGTAGGAACTGAGGGATTCGCTAACCGCTTCAGACAGGGCCGCTGCATCCATCGCAACCACCAGATTAAAGTCATCTAGGGAATAGTTTACTCCGGCACCGCCGTAGACCACATTTGTCGACACTTCCGGCTCGGCAATGGAGGTTAAGGCCGTATCCATAAAAACCGTGTCTTGCAGGGATGGGTCTGCGGCCAGTATCAGTACTTCAACGGATTCTAGGCTGTTTGCGCTGAGGAAATACCGGTTATCCGCTGAGAAGATATCGGTATCGCCACTATCTATGCGCACCTCCAGACGTGATTCGTCGATATCCAGAGCCAAGTCTTGAAAAATGGCTTGAACGCTTCCCGAGGCGGGAACATCAACCGTCTCGCTGGCACTAAATTCGCCTTCGACAAATAGTTCAACCAGCATCTGGCGGGCCGGGCTGCCGTAACTGACAACATTGGCTCGAACTTCATCACCAGCGTAGTTTGCCGCTAGGGCCCAATTAAAGGCCTGACTTTGCAGCTGCACTTGATCCAGCTCTAACCCCAATGCTCTGCGAGGAATCAGATCGGAAAATCGTACCGGCATATTGCTGGCCTGTGCATCGGTAATGAAATAAATCTGCGTGGGTATTTCGTTGCCAGCGGCAAGATTGTCTAGTGCAGCAACAACCTGGCCATAGTCCAGAGCGGTGTATTCTGGTTCCAGGCGCGCCAACCCCTGGATCAGGGTGCTGCGGTCAGCGGTTGCTTCTGTTATCAGGCGAATATCTGCCCCAGCACCGATTATTTGCGCGGTTTCGTTGTCTTCCATCGCATCGATGCGTTCTTCCGCTCGATCCAAGGCTTGCTGCCAGAGATCCGAAACAGACATGGAGAGTGATTGGTCCAGAACAATGAGATTGTGTTGTTGATCTGGACCTGAAATCAGAGGGCTATCGCTGCGAAGAGCGGGCTGCACAAAGAGTAGAACCAGTAAAAAGAGTGCCAAAATACGGGCCGCGAGCAGCAGCAGATAACGGAGCTTTTTCTCAGTTGCGGCAATTTGCTCAGAGTTTTTCATCAGCAAAACCGAACTAAAGGGTTGCGAGGGTGGATCGCTAAAGTTCATGCGATGCAGAAGAATCGGGACGGCGATTCCGAGCAGGCCCAGCAGGAAAAGAGGTGCTAGAAAGCTCATTGACGTCTTTGCCTATGAAGGAGGTAATTGCGCAAGCCTGTATCTAAGGGCTCATCCGTGGTGAGTACCACATGGTCAGCGGCCGTTGAGTCGGCAACTTCTTTGATTTCACCTATGTGCTTGAGAATGCGTTCGCTGTATTCGCCTCGTGCGAAAGCTGGATCGACATTTACTGTGCGACCCGTCTCCATATCCTTTAAAGCCACCGCCTTATCCAGCTGCAAGTCCAGCTCAGAGGGGTCTAGAACCTGAAATAAGATGACGTCTTGCCCCCGGCCTCTTAGTGGCCGCAACTCGTCGAGAATTTTTTCCGGGTGATCGAGAAAATCGGAAATCACCGCGACAATCCCTGGCTTTTGAATAAGTTCGCAGCAGTCGCGGATGGGATTGCCAAAATCGGTACCAGCGCCGGGTGTTGTTCCTTCAAGTGCATGCAGGATGGACGGCAAGGCTTCAGAGCGAGAGGTGGGTGGGCGAAAATCCACAACGCGGTCGTTGAATATCATTAATCCGATGGAGTCCTGCTGTCGTTTGGCTAGATAAGCGAGGGAGGCCCCTAAATAGCTGCCGTATTCATACTTACTTACCTTCGCTGACTTGTATCCCATGGATGCGCTAGCATCCATCAACAGGGTGAGATGGGTATTGGTTTCACCCTGAAATTGTTTCAAATAGGTACGGTTGGTTCGCGCTAACACGTTCCAATCAACAAAGCGCAAATCGTCGCCTTCTCGGTAGGCCCGGTATTCAGCAAATTCCTGACTAAAACCATGCTGAATTGATCTATGCGAGCCCACAAGAAAGCCCTCGATTGCTGATCGAGCGATCAGGTCGAGATTGGAGAGCCCTTGTAAGACCTCCGGTTTAAGTAATTGCGCAGCGTCGCTCATGTTGAGATCACAGACTCTTTATTTAAGTGTTTGACTGATAACTTCGTCGAGAATTTGGTCGGACGTCACACCGTCGGAATCGGCAAAATAGTTGGTGATTACCCTGTGCCGCAAAATCGGCTTAGCCAGCGCGGCTAAGTCCTCAGTTGTAACGTGATAACGGCCTTGGAGCAGCGCTCTTGCTTTGGCTGCCAGAGTAATAAATTGCGTGGCTCGAACACTGGATCCATATTTCAGATATTTTTTAACTGACTCGGGAGAAGAGACGTCTGAAGGGCGTGTCGCTCGAACAAGATCTACTGCTTTTTGAGCAACCGCGTCTTCAACCGGCACCTGCCGAACCAACCACTGGAATTCCAGTATCTGCTCAGCGGTCGTGCATGCATTTATTTCAGGCAGTGGTGTGCCTGCGGTGTTGCGTCTGAGCACATCAAGCTCTTCTTCTGGGCTGAGGTAGTCCAGCAAGACATTAAATAGAAAGCGATCCAATTGAGCTTCAGGCAATGTGTAGGTGCCTTCCATTTCTATGGGGTTCTGAGTCGCCAGTACAAAGAAGGGTGAGGGTAGGTCATGAATTGAGCCCCTCACAGTTACCGAGGCCTCCTGCATGGCTTCGAGCATGGCAGACTGGGTTTTTGGTGGCGTACGGTTAATTTCATCCGCTAGCAGTACATTGGCAAACACCGGTCCTTGGACGAAGGTCCAGGTGCGGTGGCCGCTGGCTGGGTCTTCTTCAATTATGTCTGTACCAGTGATATCGGTAGGCATCAGATCCGGAGTGAACTGGATGCGCTTAAAGGCTAAGCCGAGCGCTTCACTCAGAGTGCGTACGAGAAGTGTTTTTGCGGTTCCCGGCATACCAGTAATTAGGCAGTGTCCGCCAACAAGCAGGGTAATCAACAGGGATTCCACCACCTCTTCTTGGCCGACGATAATCTTGCCGACTTCGGAGCGGATCGCGTCTGTGGCCGTCTGAAATTCGGCAGCGATTTTTTCTGCTTCAGCGGTCATTGTGGGGGCTTGAATTTCAGTGACGTCGTTCATTAGTTGTCCTGTTGTGTAATCTGAAAAAGTAAGTTTTGTGCATCTCGGTAATAGGGAGCTGCTTCCAAAGCCATCAGTGTATGGCGTCGTGCAAGTTCGGTTCGTCCAGCATCTAGGTGAAGTTCAGCGATACCCAAATGTGCGCTGGCCACATCTTGAGTTCCAGTATCCAGCAATATGTTGAATTCCAGTATGGCGTTTTCTGAATCGCCGAGGGCTGCGTAGCTTTGTGCCAAGTTTCGATGCAGGGACTCCTCAAAGGGGGCCACCCAGCGGATAAATTGCAGCACCTCATGGCGTTTGTCTTGTCTTCCCTCTTCTTCGAGTAGTTCAGAGAGTCGATTTAGGGCAGAGGGGTTATAGCCGCCGCGATCAAAGTAATTCTCCAATAAGCTAAGTTCCGACTCTTTATCCTCAAGCTTGTTGTAGGCAATCGCCATTGGCTCGTAGACGGCATCGTATTCGGTGTAGTCGGGATAAATAATCAGCGCCTGGTTGCCGGTGTCTATTACCTCTTGCCAGTTCTCCGCCGCCATGTAGCTAGCGATATTATTGCGAAAGCCAACCCAAGCATCGTATTTATCAACCACATTGCCGAAGAGACCATCAACGTAGTCGCGGAACTGGCGATCAAAGGCGAAGGTATTGATATCCAATACATCCTCAAATACCTCGTCCGTTGTGGCGCGATCGTTATATGCCTGCAACATGGGTGCGAATACTTCTGGTCCCCATTGGCTGGCAATAAAGTCGCAAACCAATCCAGCCTGGTTGTAGGAAACAATCACCTGGTTCTCATAGCTTGGACGCAGAAAACCTGAATCCAAATCTCGAATCGGAAGAAATCTATCTTCCGTCATAGCTTGGAAAACAACGGTCGGAACCTGATAGTGATCCAGCGGGCCACTGTTCCATTCCTCGAAGGTAGAAAGTCCTTCACTAAACCAGCGGGGCACACGGTTGCCTGACGCTTCTAGGGAGAATACATGGCTTAGCTCGTGCCAAAGTACCGATCCCCAATGAAAGGAGCCAGAAGTTTTCGCCGAGGGGCTGTCCATGGCAAAGAGATAACCAAATGCGATTCCCAGCGGTCCAATCATAGGCTCACCCAGAGTTCGAACAGCAAAATCGTCATGGTTGGGGTAGAGCTCGATTACTATGGGTTCAACCGGGTGGAATTGGTAGCGCTCGACATAAATAGGCAGAGCTGTACTGAGCAGCTCAAATACATAGGGGCCAAGCACAGGTGCTTCTTCACGATGCAGCCGCACTTGAATCTGCGCGCTGAAATTGCCCTCATCGGTGGAATAGGGAAGGTTGCGCTCGATCACAACAAATTCGTCAAAGGTATCGAATAGGCGCAACATATTGACGCTGGAAAGATTGTAGGGATCGCCAGAGTAGGCAGCTTCCAGATGTTGGCGGGCCTCATCCACCTGATTTAGTTTGGCAAGGGCTAGCCCCAGATCGGCTCGCGCCTTCCAATTGTATGGGTCAATGCGACTCGCTTCTTGCAAAAAGCTCACTGCGTCCCTGTACTGATAGGTAATCTCGGCAAAGTAGGCGAGGTGAACGAATAGGTCGGCGTCGTTCGGATTAACTTCCAGCGCCATATCAACCCAATCACTATAGTCCTCACCAAGAATGTAGTCCGCTGCCGCTGAGTAGGCATAGAGCTTAAGTGGGGAAAGGTCGTCGGTTATCAAGTTACGCGCCGTTTCCAGATAGGGTATCGCACCGTGAACATCGCGAAGCTCAAGATATATCTTCGCCAATATTAGTAGAGCTTCGACGTTATCGACATTGTCCTCGAGTATGTCTAGTAAAGCGTCCTGACCACCGCCTGAAAACTGTTCGGTCGCCGCGGCGGCAAAACCAATACGTGCAGGCTGGTAATCGGGATTTATGTCCAGCGCTTCCTGGAACAGTCCAGAGGCATCGTTGTACTGGAAGGTTTGAATAAAGAGGTAGCCCCAGCGTGTCCGAACCTTTGGATTGTCTGGCTCTGCCACGAGAGCCTGTCCAAATAAAGAATTGGCTGTCTTTAAGTCGCCCAGCGCCCATTCGGCTTCGGCGCTCAAGTAGGCAGAATTGGAATTATTTCGCAGTGTCGCATAACAGTTGTCAGCGCTACTGCTTTGTCCAGTCCAGCGCAATTTATCGCATTCAAGCAATCCTGGGTCGCGGTCACCGCTGTAGTCATAGCTGTAACTCCAGACTTGACCGCTGGTTGCACAGACAAGCCCAGCTAGTACAAGACCAGAGAACTTAGCCCTTAACCGAAAGGCTGGAGGTCGCGCGGCGAAGAAACTATTCACTACCTGCCTCAATTTCACGGTCAATTCGCTGCTGCAGTAAGCCAAGCTCAAGCATAAGATCCTGGAGTTCAGCAAAGTACTGATCTTCAGTCAGTTCTTGACGTCGACCGGAGAGCTCGCTGAGCCTTACTTCAACATTAGCGCGTTCTGCGATCAGCGCTTCCGCTTCAGGCGATAGGGTAGAACTAGCCAATTGGCCGATTCTAGAAATATTAAATAGATCCGGATCTACCGACTCGCCCACTTCGTAAAGGCTGGCTTCTGATGCGATAAGACCTTCGCTTTCGTAGTAGCTGGTTACGCGTTCTGAGGTGTAGGCGTAGAGCTCTGCAGCGCTAATAATTTCGTTTTTGTTGAGGTCGGCTGTGCTGAGCTTAGCGCCTTCTGCCCAATAGCGGGAAAACACCGAGGCATTCTTTTGCAGGCCCGTGCGCGTCGCAGTGATCACCAAGCGGTTATCAGCCTTTAGAATGTCCATTGCGCCACCGCTGGCACTGGTCATCAGTGCAATCAGCTGATCTCCGCGAACATTGTTGAGAGCCTCTGACAGTTCCTGCGCAGTAATGTCCGGGCCCGGAATATTGAACTTGTAGTTGTTGCCGTCAAAACTGCCATGGCCAATTAAATGCAGTTGCACAAAGTCGTCTGAGTCGGCTCGGATACTCGCTATAGCCGCCAGAATATTCTCTTTAGTGGCGTCGAGTCCGTTGAGAAGCCGAACTTGATCTTCTCTGAGCCCGAGATTGAGGGCGGACTGATAGATTTCATCGGCTTGTTCGTCAAAAGCTAGCTGGAAATCAGGATCACCACCCAGGCCGCCTACGATAAGCAGCTGATCCGCTGTCCAGGCCTGCGACGAAACGAAGAGCAGCGAAATAAGACCAATGGATTTAGAGCGAAGTTTCATTTGATTGAACCGGTATATCACTACAGCCGTCCCCAGCGCCGACGCAGCGCCCACTCGGAAAGTTTTAAACCGAAAAGCAGCAAGAAGTTAATCGGCATACTCCAAAGGGCTAACCAGTCTCGTTCGGTGATCCCCGAGCTGCTAAATCGTAATTCATCCAGAATGTCCGCTGCATTTTCTGCGGTGAAGTAACTTCCACCAGTCTCGCTAGCAATGCGCTGAAGGAAGACAGAGTTCTGAGCAGTATCAAAGTATTCTAGCCGCCCATCTTCTCGCTCAGCAAAAAGACGAATGGGGTCGAGTTCTGTTTCACCAAGACTGGCGCTCATATCCAGTTGAATCAGGCCGGGCTCTTCAACAACAGCCGTACCTTTATAGGTGCCTGGGTTTGCGGTGTTCGGCGACAGTTCCACTAGTTGAACACCACCACTGGAATCTCTCACCTGAACCTCAACGGAAGCGTTCCCCGAAGGCTCAAACCCGGGGTCTCTTATCGTGGCAGAGAGTTCAATGCGGCTGTCATCCAAATACCAGTTGTTGTCCGTTTCAAAGTCGATGGATTGAGGCACTTCTGAAATCATTTCCTGCAATAGTGATTGCCAGAAAGTTTCATGACTCTGATCTTCCGAATGCATTTGCATCTGCCAGCGCCAAGTTCCGCCAGAGGCCAACACATAGGTTTTACCGCGGCCATAGCGCTGGTAAGCGAGCAGAGGGCTGACGCCTGAGCTGTGTTGCACGTTCATCAAAACACTGGCGCCGGGACGAGCCTCGCCCACTAGTTGATAGTCCGCGATTTCTGGCAATAAATCCCAGCTCTCTTGGTTATCTGTTTCCGCGGAAACCCGCACCCAGGGTGTTCGCAAACCTGCTTCGGTTATCTGTGCTCGAACCTGTTCTCTTCTGAAGCTATTGGGTTCGGATTCCGGCAGCTGCACTGGCAAAATATCCGCCACAGGCGTGTTTTGCCAGCCGCCTTCGGAAAGACCGTTTAGCCCGCCCAGCATTAATAAACTGCCGCCACGTACATCAACAAAATCCTTAATTAGGGAAAGTTGTTCCCCATTAAAAGTGGCCGCCTGCTGGCTGCCGATAATGAGCGCTTGATAGTTAAATAACTCGTCGCGTGTGCTCGGGAAACCATCCTCGAGCTGATCAGGGGAGTCGATGCCCTGACGATAACTCTTGTTGGTAGAGGTTTGCACGAGCCCGTGTAGGTGTAGGAAGCTGGCTTCTTCAATGGCGCGACGAATAAATTTGTATTCCCATCGAGGCTCTCCCTCAATATAGAGAACACGAGGCTGGCTCTGCGCAACTGTTAGGCTGTGCCTCAGTTCGTTGTTCTCAAGGTTGTATTCAGTAGGTGCTCCAACTTCAACAGAATCGAGAACAAAGCGGAGGTGGCGCACTCCGATATCCCCAGTTGGGATGCTGATGGAATGCTGCACTTTTCGCCCCTCACCGGGCAGGCTTACTTCTTCAGACGCAAGAATGCGGTCGCCATCGTAGACTTTTAACAGCGTATCGCGCTCGATTCCCGATTGCAGGGTAACTTCGGCTCGAAGGCTGGCATTCGGAATTGTGGAATGAGGTAGGCTGACCGCACTGATCTCCATATCTTCCGTCATTACTTCGCGGCCGACACCGAGGGTTTGTACGGGTACTCCGTAACTTTGAAGCTCGCTGTACCAGAGTTCATTCACCTGTCCGGAGTTGTCGGCACCATCTGAAACCAAAATCAGCCCGGCCAATGCCTGATTGCTTGCCGAACGCAATGCATTGGATAGTTGATCGGTAATGAGAGATTGGTTTTCAGCGGAAAGAGAGAGAAGCTGAGCCGTGCTATCGAGGCGGCCGTCAAAACTCTGCAGTTCGAGCGTATAGCCTCGTTCTTGAAGGGGTCCAACTAGGTCATCTTCGAGGGTTGGCAGAATGGCTTGCAATCTTGACTGCTCACCATCGTCGGTCAACGCCATGCTGCGAGAATTGTCCACAAGCACCACTATCTTATTGTCCTGTGGTCGTAATTCTTCGATTTCCAATACAGGCTGCATCAGCATAATCAGGGCAACAGCTAGCACTGCTACCTGCAGCAGAGCAATACCGGCTAATCGAATAGGCCCAAGGTCGTGATTGCTGCGAAGGGCGCTGGCGATAATCAATGCCAGCCCAACAACCAAGATTGCACCAACCAAAATCGGGCTTCCCCAGGTTTGAGGGATTAGCTCGCCTACCCGGAAAAATTCGAGGGGATAACTAAAAAGGAAGGTGAACACTGAGTCGAGCATGTATGTGAGTAATCCTATGCGGTCAGTGGGTCATCGCGTAGATGACGTAGTTCACCGCGAAGCGGTAGGCGAGAGATGTCATAGGTTCTGGATAACCAGGATCATCAGCGTGTTCCCAGGCGTCGCCTAGGTCCATATTAAAGTTTATTGCCAGCATCAGCCGACCATCATCGTCGTAGAGCCCGCGCCAGTGCGGAGTGTAGCCATCCTGCTCCCAGGTCTGACCACTGTAATAGGCGCGAATCCCGGGGATTTGGATACTCTTGTCTAACTCAAACATCACCGACATCAGAGGATCATTTTCTGGAATTTCAACGATGGGGCGATCGGGGAAGGCTTTGCGTAGATGAGAGACAAAAACTTCCCACTCATAACTACCGTGGAAATCGTCCACCATCATAAAACCGCCTCGAAGCAAATACTCACGAAGGGCTTGCGCCTCTTCTTCGGTCAATGACCATTTACCCACATCCACACCGTACAACCATGGGTAGTCGTATAGGGCTTCGTCTGTGAGGCGAACATTGCGAGCTTGGTTAGCGCTTTCCACAATAGATAATCGACTTATGCCTTTTAGAAAGTGGGTTTCAGCTTCGGGCCAATCTGTGCGCCATGGGGCGCGACGACCAAAGCTGCTTAACCCTTGATCATAGCGAAGACGCACGAAACTAAATTCTGCATCTGGGGTAGGGGTTGTGGATAGGCTAGGACTCTGCACATCACTACTCGGATTGAGGAAATCCAGTGAAGCGTATTGGGCTGATAGTTGCGACGCGCTCGCAATACAAACAAGAGCGCAAACTATGGTGGTAAAAAGTCGCAAGCTAATCCCCGAAAATAATAGATTGGCATTAATTCCACAGCTACCCCTAGTGGGCAACGGCTTTAATGAAAGTTAACTGATAAGCCAGATATTGTCAGTTTTGATCACAATTCAAAAGCTTGTGAAGGGCAGGTAATCTGCGTCAGATCCTTGGTCGATGGTTTCACCAATTTTTTGCCGTATCAGGCCGGTTGACCAGCTGAGAGAAGACAGCACGCCACTGCTCTGGTTTGGGAATAACTCGGCTTGGCCTTCGACAAGGCGCACACGGATATATTCCTCTCGAGAGACCTCGTTGCGACTAAAGTTTACTGGAACCCTAAACCAATCTAGTAGGTTGGGATTTGCGCCGGCGGCCTGAGCTAGGAATGGTTTCACAAAGAGCAGAAAGGTAGCAAAGCTGGAAACGGGATTTCCGGGTAATCCAAAAAAAGGAGTTCCCTGAACTTCGCCAACCGCCAGGGGCTTTCCGGGCTTTAACGCAATCTTCCAGAGTGACAGTGAACCGCAGGCTTCCACAGCTGGCTTGATATGGTCTTCTTCGCCGACAGAAACGCCGCCGCTGGAAACCAAAACATCCACTTCTGAGGAGGCGTTTTTTAATCGCTCAGTAATGATTTCTAGATTGTCCTCAATTTTTCCGAGATCAACAAATTCACATCCACTTTCCACAATCATTGCGCCCAAGGTGTAGCGATTGGAGTTGTAAATCTGACCTGCCGCCAGCGGCTGTCCTGGTTCTGCCAGTTCATCACCGGTGCTTAGCACACCTACACGAATCTTTTGGTAAACCGGGATTTGATGAATACCGATGGAGGCCAGCAGCCCCAATTCTTGTGAGCGAAGGAAATCTCCTTTGTGCAGAACAAGAGAACCTGACCCGATATCCTGACCGCGCTTGCGAATATTCTTCTCTCTACTTGGCTTTCCTTTAAATCGAACTGAAGTCCCATCGAAAGAGCAATTTTCCTGAATCTCAACAGCGTCAGCTCCTTTTGGGACTTCCGCGCCGGTAAATATTCTCGCAGCAGTGCCTGGCACCAGAGGCTGAGGCGCATGCCCAGCGGCAATTCTCTGACTCAACTCAAGTTGGTTTAGGCTCTCTACACAGTCTTTGGAATTGACGGCTATACCGTCCATGGCGGAATTGTCGGCGGGTGGTACATCGATCGGCGAGAAAATGTCTTCTGCCAATCTCCTGCCAAGAGCCTCAAGCAGGGGAATACGCTCGACACCAAGATCAATATGGGCTTTTTCGAGAATCTGCGTTCTGGCTTGGTCGACGCTTAGCATTGCCTGGTAGGTTTCAAGAACTTTTTTTGACGTGAGGCACAAAATTACAGGGCTTGTGACGATTGTCGAGTTGTTCTTTTAGGATACCTTCCCAAGCCGTCCCACAGGCACCTGTTGAACCGGGGATACAAAAAATCAGTGTGCGATTGGCAAGTCCAGCAACACAGCGTGATTGCAGCGTAGATGTGCCGATTTCCAGATAGGAAATATGCCGGAATAACTCACCAAACCCGTCAACAGTTTTTTCAAAAAGAGGAGTAACTGCCTCGGGGGTTACATCTCGATCGGTAAAACCGGTACCCCCTGTAATGAGCACAACTTGAGTGGTGGAATCCGCGATCCAGTCGGCCACCGTCTCTCGAATTTCATCAGTACTGTCGGTCAAGAGCTTGCGAACACCCAGATGATGGCCAGCCTCAATCAGCTTGTCGGCCAGGTATTGCCCAGAGGTATCTGTCTCCAAAGTACGGGTATCAGAAACCGTTAGTACCGCTATATTTAGTGGTACAAATTCTTTTTCAGCTTTGCTCAAGTTAGAGCTCCTATCTGGGAAATTGGAGTAATTCGAGTGCGAATAGTTACCGAATTAAGCAGATGAGACAAGAATAAAGAGCCAGCCTGACAGCTAATTCAGGAACACACTGGGCATTCGGCATTTACCGGCATGCCAAAGCTTGACCAGGAGCCTCTTTTTCCATCAAAACGACTAATTCTGCTTTCCTCCTGTATGGAATTGCCAGCGACAATCTGGATAGCACGCATTGCTTGCATGCTGCCCATTACCCCCAGGACTGGACCCATTACGCCTGCTGTGGAGCAGTTTAGTAAGGGTTCATCTTTCTCTAAGCCATAAGCGCAGGCTAGGCATGCACTGTCCTGAATGTCGGCCCGAATCTCCGTGAGCTGGCCCTCCCAGCCCATGGCAGCAGCAGAGATAAGAGGTTTTTGATAGGCCACTGCAGCGCGATTAATTTCCTGACGGGTGGAGATATTATCTGTGCAGTCGAGAATGACCGCTGCCTCATCCACTAAACCAACAAGATCCTGGCGGTCGACCTGCTCCGCCAGCATTTCTATCTTTATGTGAGGGTTCAACTTTGAAAGACGTTTGCGCGCGACCTTCGCCTTCGGCGCACCAACATCCGAATCGCGAAACAAAATTTGCCTTTGCAAATTGGATAACTCAATCTCATCGCCATCGATCAGGATGAGCTTGCCAATTCCGGCCGCCGCCAAATAAAGTGAGGCTGGACAGCCCAATCCGCCGAGCCCAACAATAATAACGGTAGAGTCCTTGAGTCGTTGCTGAGCCTCTTCACCCATATCCTCCACCATCATTTGGCGGCTGTAGCGCAAAAACTCCTGATGATTAAGTGTCATCTTGCCAACGCTCGGTGGCTGCTCTATCGCTGTCCTTCATCTCTAGCCATTTTGCGTCAGACCCGGATGACTCCTTTTTCCAGAAAGTCGCCTTGGTCTTGAGGTAATCCATAATAAATTCAGCCGCTGCGAAGGCCTCTTTACGATGGGCGGAAGCAACGCCGACAAAAACGATCTGGTCCGCGGGCTGAAGTGGGCCAACACGATGGATGACGCGAGTGCGATCAATATCCCATCGCTCCTTGGCCTGATCAATAATTTCCTGGATAAGTGTTTCAGTCATGCCGGGGTAATGTTGCAACTCTAATGTGGCAATTTCATTACCTTCGTTTAAGTCCCGCACGCGACCTACAAAGGTGACAACAGCACCGGCACCGGGAAGGTCGACGCAGAGTTTCTGGTACTCCTCTCCGACGTTGAAGTCCGACTCGCTGACCAGTACCTCAGGCATGGTTAACCACCGGTTACCGGTGGTAAAAATGCGAGTTCATCACCGGCGGAAAGATTGTGATCGGCGTTTACAATATTCTGGTTAAGGGCAATCAGGTTTTGCGGTTCGGCAAGTGCTTTACCCAGTATGGGATTCTCCTCAGAGAGAAGCTTGCGAATATCGGCGACGGTCTGAATCGAATCACCGAGTTCAATAGAAATTGAGCCCCTGGAATCCAGTTCGCCCAAGCGACCGAAAAGAAGAACCTTAACCACGGTCTTTTTCCTCTGCTCTCCAGTTGCCACTCTTGCCACCTGTTTTTTCCAGCAGATGAATAGTCTCTATAAGAATGCCCTTGTCCAAGGCTTTACACATATCGTAAAGCGTTAGTGCAGCAACGGAAGCCGCAGTGAGAGCTTCCATTTCCACACCTGTTTTGCCTGTTGTTGTGCAGCTGGTTTGTATTTCGATTGCATCTTCGCCAGCCTGGCTAATATCCACAGAGACCTTGTCGAGAGGGAGAGGATGACAGAGAGGAATCAGGGTGGAGCACTGTTTGGCGGCCTGAATTCCGGCAATTCGCACGGTCGCCAGCACATCTCCCTTGGGCATCTCATCGGCATATATTCGTTCAATAATGGAGCGGCCCAGGACGACTCTGGCAAATGCAACTGCCGTGCGCGAAGTTGCATCTTTTGTAGACACATCAACCATATGTGCCTCGCCGGCAGCATTTAAATGGGTTAGCTCGGACATTTGATATCCTGATCTAGGCTAATCTTCTTGTACATCTTCAGCAGTGTTTTGAATGGCTTCGCCCGCTGCCTGCAGGTCTTCACCTATTCCACTTATGGTATTGCAGCCTGTGCTTAGGGCAGAAAAACATAAAACTAAAAGGACAAAAGTCAGGTTCTTGATATCTAGCACTCTGTGTCTCCGATTAGAAAATTGCGGGGGAGCATTCTTGCATTGGTAGGCAACGGGTTCCAGTAATCTGATCACAACTTCCTGTCATAGAGTCGTTAATGTTATCAACTAAGCTTATACCCCTTGCAACTCTATGAGATGGCAAAAAATATCTTGGAAAGGGTTTGCGCCAAATTCGAATGTGAATAGGAACTTTGTATTAGGGGAGATTAAAAAAGGGGCCTTTAGGCCCCTTTGTATTTCTCTATATTAGAAATTATTCAATTTCTGACAGTAGAGCGGGGTTCACAACCAGTTTCCGAACACCGTGTGCGTGATCTTCTTCAAAAGCGTTGGCTTCACACCAAGCGCCGAGCGTATTGATATCGAGCTTCGCGCAGCTTGGACGAACACTCCAGGTGGCCTGTATAGGAGAGCAAACCTGCTCTGAGTAGCTCGGGCCTGTGGTAGAACCCAAAAACTCAACCGGAACGCCTGTTCCTGAAGGAATGGCATCTGCTTGATGGTAGTCGCCCATCATCTTTCCTGTGTAATCAAAATCTGCAAAGTCCATTGCTGAGTCATCATTTACCAGAGTGAACACTTGAGTCTCAACGCGAAGATTTGGATTTGCACAGCTATCGGAAAGGGATGCGCCTAAAGTCGCTCCGGGTTCAACATCGCAGGAAGAATGTACCCAATGCACTTCAATTGTGTCACCAGGCATCATACCGTTACAGACGTCACCAGAGGGCGCTGCGAGTTCGGCTGCACTCAGGTTTTGAGCGATATCGCACTGGTATCCGGCGTAGTCACCTTCACCGCCAAAAATGGAGAATGCTTCCGCCTTGTGTTCGGCATTATTATGAAAATGGATGTTGCAGAGGTTCATTTCTTCGTAGCTTGGTGCCTCTGAAAATACAACTGAGTTCGTGCCTAGCGCGCTATCAATGTCTCTAGGTGTTTGTGGGCCATAGCCGACACAGATGTCCTGTGCAAAGCTGGCAGTGGCCGTGGTGAGTAATAGTGCCGCCGCAATACTTTTCAATAAAAGCTTCATTCTTATCCTCTGATTCCTAAGTGGATTTAGCCCGCCTGAGACGGAATAGCACTCAGCCGGAGCGGCGATTCTATGCAAGAGAAATCTGGCCCAAAGTATTGTTATTTCCATTTAAGATTTGGGAAGGGTTTCCGTCATCTAACCCACTTTCCCGCATCATTTTTGTGCGCTTTTTATTAAATCATAAGTTTTACAGAGTAAACTTAACGCAGAATAGATTCGGGCTTCGTACTCCCTATACTGCTTAAATGAAATCACTGCGCTCCACAAAAATAATCAGCCTAATTGCCGCCTCGATGCTAATAGCTTCCTGTGAGCAGGGTTCCGTGACTGAGTACGGACCTTCAGAGGAGAGGCGCCTAGAGCTTGAACAGGCGGCAACCTCTAGGGCTCAGGTGTTGGTCGATAGCGAATGGCTTGTTGCTTATGGATCCTATCCGGGCGTTCATATCCTGGAGCTTGGGAGAACCCAATATGAATTTGCCCAGTCCCACATACCAGGAGCCAAGTTTGTCGACTGGATGACAGAGATTTCGGATCAGACACAAGCTGACAGGTACAACCTACCTCCGGTAGAAGAGTTCGAAGACTTAATGGAGCGGTTGGGTATTACAACTGACTCCACGGTTGTCCTTTATGATGCGGTGGATAATCGTGCTTCAGCTCGGATGTTCTGGACACTCAAATACTACAATCATGATTCGATAAAAATTCTCGATGGTGGCTTGGAAGCTTGGAAGCGTTCAGGCCGAGAATTGACTGATGAATTTATCGAGGTTGTTCAGTCAGATTATGAAGTGGAGACAGTCAGAGGCAGTATTCTGACGGATATGCACTATCTTCTTGGAATCCTTTCAGACCAACGACATCACGCAGTGGTTGATGGTCGGCCCTTTGACCAATACACCGGCGATGCCGAGGGTCGGGTGTTTAATACTCAGGTTGCTCACAGTCGAGTCGGCCATATTTATGGTGCGCAAAGCGTTCCCTGGGCCGACAACCTCAATGAAGACGGCACATTTAAATCCAATGAAGAGCTCTTGGATATCTATCACGCACATAAAATATTTAGACATAAGACGGTGGTCACCTATTGTAATGAGGGGCTGCACGCGGCCATGCCTTGGTTTGTTCTTTCCGAAGTGCTGGCTTACCCAGATGTTCGTCTCTACGATGATTCTCTAGCGGAGTGGGGCAATCTCCCAGATACCCCCATGATTACTGGTCAGCACTGTATGTAGTTCTGTCTTGGTGCTGCAAAACCCTTCTCAGCAGAATCGTTGTCAGCACTAATCCGATAAAGGCAATAACAGCCATCAAGGCAAAATAATTCTGAAATCCCTCAAAGCCAGGGTTGGCATCAAGAATCCGGCCAGTAATAGGTGCAAAGAAGACGTCCGGCGTGAACCCCAGAAAAGAAATAATGCCCACCGCCGCTCCAGTCGAATGCATCTTTAATCTGCTTTCCTCGAGCAGGGCAAAATACACTCCGCGCAGAGCATAGACGGCCACAAAGGTTATGAGTAGGTTGGCCGAGACGAGCCACAGAAATCCTTCTGATGGGTTTAGTGTGGCCAAAAGAACAAAGGCAGCGCCCAATACCCCGAAGAGTAATTTGATGATAAAGCTGGGCCGCAAACGATCAACGATCAGGCCTGCTCCAATTGCCGCAAGAGGACGGCTATAGCTGGCCAGAGTAGTAAATTCTGCAGACTCAAGCTGCGTCATTCCAAGAACTTCAACGGCGTATATCCCATAGTTATCCAGAGCTTTGTAGCCGCAATAGGCTGCGATAACAATACCGCCCTGAAGCCAGACGCTGGCATTTTTAAGAACCTCTTGGATGTGCTTTTTGGAGACTGCTTCCCTCTGAGCTGATTTCTCGGCCACATCTGGAATGAGGAACCAAGTCATTAGAGCTGCAATAACTGTGACCACTGAGTAGAACAGAATCACTCCCTGTAGACCGTTCTGGTTTCTGGTTGCTGAGAGACCGAGAATAAATATTGCTCCGCTTGCGAAAAGGCTGGCCACAAAACCGCGGCCCCCGTCCAGCAGGCCAAAGGCCAAACCCTGCGCATCGCTCGCGCCCCACTGGCGCGTTACCTTAATCATAGCGCTCCAGAAAAGCAGAATGGTGGTTAGGCCCCAGTAGCCAAATAGAATCTTTAATCCACCCGAAGAGGGGATGGAATGAAGATAGATTCCTCCCAGAGCGGTTGCCAGCAATGAGAAGGACATTAGCTTGCGCGGTGAAAATCGATCGGCAATTAAACCTCCCGGGAAGTAGGCCAACATGGCGACTACACCATAGACAGCAAAAATGTCGCCCAGCTGCGTATTGGTAAGTGAAAAACTCTCCAACATTGTCGGCCGGAAAAAGCGCGGAATATGGAAGGCTAGGGAAAAGATAATCTCACCAGCGAAGATGATGCTAGCCAGTACCAATGTTCTTTTTACAGTGCTGTATTTAATAACCGCGTCCATCAGGCCCTCTTATCAGGTGACCATATGTGTATAAGCGGCGAATGTGAAGCACTGCGGCCATTGTGGAGGTCGCTCGTGTTAATCTCCTCGGCCGAATTCCAAAGCTCTTCAAGCAATGACCAAAAATACCGAAACAGAGCACGCCTTTGCCAAACTGACTCCGGACTATGTTCTGCAAGCAGTTGAAGCGCAGGGCTTTCTTACCGATGGTCGTATGTTGGCGCTAAACAGTTATGAGAATCGCGTCTATCAGGTAGGTTTGGATGAGGCTGAGCCAGTAATCGTGAAGTTCTATCGACCAAAGCGCTGGTCAAGAGAGCAAATTCAGGAGGAGCACGACTTCACATTCGAGCTGGCGGAGCAAGAAATGCCCGTTGTGACTCCCTGGCGAAATGCTGATCAGCACTCTTTACTGCAGTACGAAGATTTTATGCTCACCGTATTCCCGAGACGTGGAGGCAGAGCGCCAGAACTGGATAATTTCGACAACCTTTATACACTCGGGCAGTGCTTGGGGCAGATGCACCGGGTTGGGCAAGCCAGCGACTTTGAGTACCGACCAAAGTTGGATATTCATACCTACGGTGAGCAGAGTATGGAATTTGTGGCGCAGAATATGGTTCCAGATTCTCTGCGTGACGCTTATCAAAGTCTCTGTGATGATTTACTTGTAGCAATTCGCGGACGATTTGAAAATGCGAGCTCAGTTCGTTGGATACGCACCCACAGCGACTGTCATATCGGAAATATCCTCTGGCGCGACGACTCGCCGCATTTTGTCGATTTTGATGATGCTCGCATGGCACCGGCCATTCAGGATCTTTGGATGCTGCTCTCAGGGGAGCGGCACCAACAAATTGCGCAAATGACTGAGCTGGTCGAGGGCTACGAAGTGTTTCAGCCATTCGATACTCGAGAACTTCAGCTAATTGAGCCACTGCGTACTTTGCGAATGATGCATTACTGCGCCTGGCTATCTCGACGTTGGGATGATCCCGCCTTTCCATTACACTTCTCTTGGTTTAACACCGAGCGGTATTGGGGTGAGCATATTTTGCAGTTGCGCGAACAGTTTGCCTTGCTGCAGGAAGAACCACTGGAGCTCTCTCCCTAAACAAGTACATTATTCATATTGGACGAAATGAACCGGCATCAACTTTTATTCGCACAACTATTAGTCGGGGGAAACCTGGTTTTCTCCCACGTGATTGCCGACCCGTCTGATGAAGAGATAAGGAACGCAGAAGCATTGAGACCCTTACTGAATAGCCAGCGTATCGAACGCATCTTTGGCAGCTACGAAATTGACGTCGTAAAAAACGGACCCGAGCTTCGGGTCTCAGATCTCCACAGCATCGACAATGGAGAATCAACCACTCGTACCTTGGCCCTGGTTACCTATGATGAGCAGATCGATCAGGAACTGACAGATGAACACCGCATGATTGTGCGCGGCAGCTCAATTGGTGAGGTGTTTCTTGATTTTGCTTGGGTGGTAGAGAAAGAGAATCGCTATTTTGGTGAGATTGAAGCGTCGCAGGAATATGCTGCTACCTATAAACGCATGGGTGATATTGATCCGACGAATCTGACGGTACATATATACGAACTCTTTGTTCGTAAAGGTGATTTGAGACTGCACTATGCGGATATTGCTGAAGTGCATCATCCGGACTATTTTGATCTGCAAGATTTGCGTGAAATTTATGCGGAAATCTTTGATGAAAACCGGGAAGCCGATGAAAAAATTGAGCAGACCTTAGATCTGTTAAAGGAAGAAATGAAAACAATCTGATCATTAGCTGGGGGGCTAGATGAACCGATTATTTATATCTCTATTTTCCGTATTACTGCTTTTTTGCAGCACATTCTCTTTCGCGCATCACAGCCGCTTTGGTGTATTTGATACCGACGCGACCATCGATATTGAAGGCACACTTTCCTATGTGAAGTGGAGCAATCCCCATGTGCTTTTTGAAGCCGAGGTCATCGACAGTGATGGCGTGATGCAGGTCTGGCATATCGAAACGACGGCTCTAAGTATGTTGCGATCGCGTGGGCTGGACCAAAATTTTCTGAAAGTCGGTGATCGAGTCAGGATTGCTGGCCACCCCACCTACAATGGCGATCCAGAGCTGCTTGGGATGAATCTCTTGCTTCCCGACGGCACCGAAGTACTGATAACTAGGAACTCTACCCCTTACTTCGCCAATTTGGGTTCAGGGCAGTTCTTAGAATCGGTATATGACACCACCTCGGTAGATCGAGCTCGTGCCGAGGCTGATGGGATCTTTCGAACCTGGAGCACCGTGCTAACGGACCTCGCTTCCTTTCCAATGTTTAGAGGTCGCTACCCTCTGAATGAAACTGCTGCACAAGTCAAAGCAAGTTGGGACCCTGACCCCGAACAGCAGTTGAGCTGTTGGGCTAAAGATATGCCCATTTTGATGGTGACTCCGCATCCGATAGAGTTTTCTCAAGTAGGTGAAAATATTCGCATGCGGTTTGAAGAAGACGACGCCGAGCGCCTGGTACATATGAATATTGAAAATTCGGTAGAACATATTCAAAGCAGGACAGCCAGTTCCATGGGTTATTCCACCGGCTCCTGGGAAGGCAACACTCTGGTGGTCGAGACGACCAATATCGATGCGGCTGCCTTCGATGATCAGGGTACTCCAGTTGGAGATGACATTCGTTTGGTGGAGCGCTTCACACTAAGTGATGATGAACAAAGGCTCGATTACCGAATTACTTTCTACGACGACGAGACCTTTACCGAGCCCTTCGATCTGACCCGCTACTGGGTTTGGCGGCCCGAAAGGGCTGTCGAAGCCTGGGGCTGCGAGTAAGGGCTCGGCTTTACTCAGCTTCGCGAATCCGTTCAAGCCGCTCTTCTTCCTCCGCCAGAGCGGCTTTAATTTCTAACATCACTCCGTCAACATCGGCTGAATCGGTTGGGTCTTCAAACTCGCCGGTCAGCTCAGTTTCGGGCTTCAGATGTCCATCAGCGTAGAGCGCCCACATCTCATCAGCGTAGCGGGTACCCAACAATTCTGGTGCAAACTGACCGTAGTATGTGCGCATATTGTTGATGTCGCGCTTGAGCATCTCTTCAGCATTGTTATTTGCCGCCGCATTAACTGCTTGCGGCATATCAATCACCACCGGACCATACTCATCCACTAGCACGTTAAATTCCGACAAATCACCGTGAATGATGCCAGCGCAGAGCATACGTGCAACGTATTGCATCATCACATCGTGATCTTCAATCGCTTGTTCGGCGGGCATACTGACTTCGCTAAGGCGGGGAGCAACATGGCCATCTTCGCCGGTGATCAATTCCATTAGCAGCACACCTTCCACACAGCCGAATGTCTCGGGGACTCGAACGCCCGCGCGTGAAACTCGCTGCAACGCATCTACCTCCGCATTCTGCCAAGTATCTTCCTGCTGTTGACGACCAAACTTAGAGCCTTTTTCCATGGCGCGGGCGCGACGACTGTTGCGAACTTTGCGACCCTCTTGATAGGTCACGGCTTTCTTAAAGCTGCGCTTTGCAGCCTCTTTGTAGACTTTGGCTGCACGTATCTTGGAACCGCTCCGCACGACATACACATCGGCTTCTTTGCCACTCATCAGCTGGGACAGCACTTCGTCGATCAGGCAATCCTCTACAAGAGGTCGAAGGCGAGACGGCGTTTTCATATTGAGTTTGTGACTTCTTCCAATTTGCTAGTCTTATATAGGGGTGAGATAGGTTAGGCTGAGCATTCTATTCAATTCGCAAGCATAGGGTATCGGATTTTGGATCAGGAAGTGGTGATCAATTCTGTCAGAAAGTGGGTCGACCAAGTAGTGGTGGGTTTGCAGCTATGCCCCTTTGCCAAATCAGAAATCGACAGGGATGGCGTTCACTATATCTTCACCCCAGCCAATTCAGAGGCTGAATTGCTGGAAGCCCTGGCAATGGAGATAAACCGGCTGGATACAGATTTTCCGGACGACACCTCACTGCTAGTGCATCCGAATGTCTGTGAGGACTTTGCCCAATACAATCAGTTCTTAAGCTCGGCAGAAATGCTATTGCGGGATATGGGCATGGAAGGTGTTTATCAGATCGCCAGTTTTCACCCCGATTATCAATTTGCGGACACTCAGCCAGAAGATGCGGAGAACTATACCAATCGTTCGCCCTATCCAATGATGCACCTGATTCGCGAAGAGATACTGGAGCAAGCGCTGAAGAGCCTGGAAAACCCGGAGGACGTACCTGAGCGCAATATTGCGCTACTCAAGGGGCTGGGTAGTGAAAAAATGAAGCAAATGCTCGATGCTTGTATGCAATCTAAAGTAGAAGAGGGGTAAGGATGACTATCAAGATGACCACCAGAGAAATGCCAAAGGCGATGAAACACGGAGATCTCGAAGAGGTTTTCAATAATATCTTTGTGGTTAAGGGCTCTTTGTCATTCAAGAAGCCCCTGCCAATGAGCTTTAGCCGCAACATGACAGTTATTCGCGAAGGAGATGCGCTAACTATAGTCAATTCGGTGAGGCTTTCTGATGAGGGTTTAAAACAATTGGACGCTCTTGGCCAGGTACAAAACATTGTGCGTCTGGCAGGCTTTCACGGGATGGATGATCCATTTTACAAAGATCGATATGGTGCAGCTGTATGGTCTGTAGATGCACCCTATGCGGTGGGTACCAGCACTGATCCGGCTGAAGAAGATATCTATTTTGCGCCGGATCATAAAATCTCTACGGCGACAGATCTCCCCATCGAAGATGCACAAATTGTGGCAATAAATTCGGCCAAACCTAAGGAAGCGTTGCTGCTACTACGCCGTGATGGAGGCATCTTAGTATCAGGAGATTGCCTGCAAAATTGGGCCAAGCCGGACAAGTATTTCAGCTTTCTCGCTAAAATTTTTATGAGAAGGGGCGGCTTTATTAAGGCCGCGAATGTTGGCCCAGCCTGGCTGAAGTTCACAAAGGCAGATACCGCAGAAATCCGAGGTTTATTGGGCCTGGAATTCGACAAGCTGATCCCAGCTCATGGAGAGGTGATTTCCAGTGGCGCTAAGGAAAGTTACAGATCGGTGATATCCGCGCTTTAGGAAAAAGAAGTCGCAGAATGGGTTATCTCAGATATCCGCTCTAGGTTTAAACACTCAGTCCAAACAATCGTTCCGAATTGCTATGAAAAATTTGGGCTTTGTCCTGGTCGCTGAGATTGGCGTTATTAATGGACCCCACCATTTCTTCCACGGATTCGTAGGGATAGTCGGCAGCAAAGAAAATGCGTTCGGCTCCCAGTTCATCAATGGAGAGCTGTAGTGAGCTTTCCTGAGCCACGCCTGAAGTGGTAATAACAAAGTGATCTTTAAAGTATTCACTGGGGAGTTTTGCCATCTCATCAACTGCACCTATTCTCACTTGCAGCAAATAGCGGTTATCGATGCGCTGAAGGTAAAAGGGAATGCCTTCGCCCATATGGCCGAGAATAATTTTGAGATCAGGAAATTCATCAAAGACTCCACTCATTATCAGCCGCAATGCATGCAAACTGGTTTCCTCGGCAAATCCCCAGCCGGCAAAATAAAGCCCATAGTCGAGATAGGGCTCGATCATGCCGTTTCCGGGCGTACGCGGATGCAGATAGATAGGTACCTTAAGTGCATTGGCTGCTTCAAAGATGGGCCAGTATTTCCGGTCATCCAAATACTCCCCCTTGGTGTGGGAGTTAATCAGCGCACCTTTTAAACCCAGAGTATTGATGGATCTTTCCAGCTCCAAAGCCGCTGCTTCGGGAATCTGAGGCGCCAGTGCGGCTAGCCCGGCAAAACGATCTGGGTGTTCTTGTACTGCCCGCGAAAGCACATCGTTGGCATCCTGGGCTAGGTCGCGTCCAAGCTCGGGCTCAAACACCTGCACCCCGGGAGAGGTGATAGAGATCACCTGCATATCGATATCTGTGGCATCCATATCGGCAATTCGGCCCGCTCCCAGATCAATAAGGCGTTGGTGTATCAGACGGGTACCCGGGCTGTCGGCAAGAATGCTTTCGCCCATTTTGCGAAAGCCGGGCTCGCCGGGAGCGCCAGCGGCAAGAATCTTGTCCCACTCGTCGGCGATGTCCTGAGTTACGAAAGCTTCTTCAATAGCGATTTTCTTGAAATCTGTAGTCGTAGATTGAGACAGGGGTGCACAACCACCCAATGCAACCGATGAGGCAGCCGACATCCTCAGAAAATCTCTTCTTCCCAATTTGCGCTGATTCATTTCTGCCCCTCCCCTTGAGCAAAGATTGATCGGTCAGCTCAACAGCTTAAGCGATTTAAAAAAAATTAGGCATAGACTCAATACGACATGGCAGATTCCCAAAGGAATCTTAGGTGCCTCTTAAATAGATTCTAGCGTCTTTCAATGACGAGGGAGAAGAAGCAATGGCGGGGGAGAAGAAGCGCTGGTAACCTAGGCTCTCCGATTGGAGATCGGCACACCAAAATATGACAAGAGCAGAAATCGCAGAATCTGAGATTTTGCTTCTACGAGAAATTCACAACCTGGCTATTGGGCAGGTAGAGCTTCCGTCTGAAGTTGCCAAGACAGATGAACTCAATAGAAGCATTGAGCTGTTTTCTAGAGCAATTTGTCTGACGCACGATGCTATTTGGGATTGGAATCTTAAAACTGACGAAGTCTATTGTTCTCCAGGCCTGAAAAAGCTTCTTGGTTACCGTGACGATGAGTTGAAGAACAAGGTCGGTACTTGGCTGGGCCTAATTCATCCCGAAGACAAAGAAAGAATACTTGAGCAAACCCGAGATTTCCTCGCCGGAAATCAGGACTTGCTGGAATCCGAACTGCGCATGCTTCATAAAAGCGGCAAGGTAATTTATGTGCAGACTCGAACCTATCTGGTCGACCCAAATGGTGATGGAATTCCCACGCACATCACCGGAACCCATATAGATGTCACGGAAGAAAAGAAGAAAGAGTCTTTCGAAAAGAAAAATTCCGAAGTATTGAAGATGGTAGCCGTCGGCTACCCAGCCTCAGATATCTACGATGCTATCGCACATATGTATGAAGAGCGGCATCCCGGTATGAGATGTTCAATGCTTGAGCTGGACAAAGATACGCTATTGCACGGTGGAGCGCCGAGTCTACCCCAAGAATACTGCGACGCTGTGCACGGGCTGAAGTATGGCCCGGAGGTGGGCTCCTGCGGTACCTCCACCTACACCGGAAAACAGGTTCTGGTGGAAGACATAGAGTCAGATCCAAAATGGGCAGATTTGAAGGCCTACGCTCTCCCACATGGATTGCGGTCTTGCTGGTCGGAACCCATTAAAGCCCCTTCAGGTCGTGTTCTGGGTGCCTTTGGAATGTATTACAACCATCCCGGATTGCCTAACGATCAAGAGTCGGCAGATCTCAAATCCGCTGCAAGGCTCACTGGAATTGTGATGGAGCGGGACTACTCGCAAAAACGCATACGTCAGCTCGCTTATACCGACGAACTTACGGGTTTGGGGAGTAGGGCCTATTTTTATCAAAGCCTGGAGGTTTTGATCAAAAAGTCCAAGCACAACAACAGCCAGTTCTGGGTTCTGTATCTTGACGTCGACGAATTTAAAGCGGTGAACGACGATCTTGGCCACGATGTGGGTGATGCTGTACTGAAGGAGACAGCCTCACGTCTTACGAGTGTGAGCCGCGACATTGACGTGGTTGCTCGACTCAGCGGAGACGAATTTTGTGTGCTCATTCCGAATGAGGGAAGCATCAAAGAAGCTGAGATCCCTGAGCGCTATATCAATAAGATTAATGAGCCTATGGAGCTGTCTAGCAGGAAGCTGACGCTTACTTCCAGCATAGGTATAGCCCGTTATCCCGATGACGCCGAGGACATTTCGTTGTTGATGAAAGCGGCTGATACTGCACTCTACGCCGCGAAGGGTCTGGGTAAAAATCAGCATGTTTTCTATGATCCAGAGTTGGCGCAGAAAGAAAAATCGCGGTTGAAATTTGAGCAGTGCTTGCGAGATGCCCCAGAGAATCAGCAATTCTCCGTTGTTTACCAGCCGCAAATCGATATTAAGACCGGTGAGGTTGTTGGAATGGAGGCTCTGTCCAGGTGGACTCATCCTGATTATGGTGAAGTATCTCCCTCTGATTTTATTGCCGCCGCGGAGCGAATAGGGGTTATTAAGCAACTCACCGAATCCATCGTTCTTGCTTCTTGTCGTCAGGCCGTCGCTTGGAAAGAGGCCGGATTTACGAATCTTCGAATGGGAGTAAACATCTCGCCGAGCTATTTCAGAGACAAGGAAATTGTGTCCTTTATATCCCGCACTCTGGAAGAAACGGGAATGGATCCCACAGCACTGGAGCTTGAGATCACTGAAAGTCTGGTACAGATCGACCAGCAAAATCTATCCATCATTCAGCAGCTGGATGACTTGGGGGTCAATTTGGCCATTGATGATTTTGGAACCGGCTACTCATCCTTTGCTTCACTAAAACATCTGAAGACGAGTCGTCTAAAAATCGACAAATACTTCATCGATGACATGCTGAGCGATGAACAAGTCAGGCTATTGCTGGCGTCCATGATAGAGATGGGGCACAACCTGGGTCAGGAAATAGTAGCTGAAGGGATCGAGTCCGCGGAGCAAGTCGAGATTCTGAAAGGGCTTGGCTGCGATGTCTTGCAGGGCAATCTCTTTAGCCCCCCTAACGAAGCAGATGCAGTCTTTAAAGAGTTGGGTAAAAAGCACCTTCCCCTCAACTAGACTCATTTTATTTAGTTTGAAAGCTCTGACCCGGTCTATTTCAAAGCCTCGGCTTGGTAAGGCATAGAATTCCGTGGGGTGAATGCGTTACTGTCGCGCCCTAGATTTTGCAAACCCCAGCACCAGTACTGAATCAATATGTCATTCTTTAAAAACATTAGTCGAGAAGAGTTCATTCGAGAGATATGGCAGAAAAAGCCCTATGTTTTTGAACAGGCTTTTCCGGAAATCCTCGGTATAACGGAGGGAAATGACCTTGCTGGGCTCGCCTGCGAAGGCGAGGTGGAATCACGCATTATTTCCGGGAAGGAATTGAACGGCGATTGGCGATGCGAGCAAGGGCCGTTTGATGAGGGTGATTTTGCCAGCTTACCCAAAAGAGACTGGACCCTTCTTGTGCAAGGCTTGGATCAGTGGAATGAGCAAGCCTGGGAGATACTTCAGCAGTTCAGCTTTCTGCCCAAATGGCGTTTGGAAGACATTATGGCCAGCTACGCACCTATTGGTGGCAGCGTTGGCCCGCACTTTGACTACTACGATGTGTTTTTAATTCAAGCCTCTGGAACGCGGGAATGGCAACTGGGGCAGAAATGCGACCACAACACTGCCTTGCAGAAAAACGCTCAGGTCAAACTGCTTGCAGAGTTCGATTGTCAGGAAACGCATCTAATTCATGCGGGCGACATGATCTATATTCCGGCTGGTATGGCCCACTGGGGAACAGCAACCACCAACGACTGCATTACCTTATCCGTTGGCTTTCGCGCACCTTCAAAAAATGAAATCCTGATCCAATCTTTGGAGTTACTGATCGAAAAACTCTCAGAACAAGACCACTCGGATCGCTACAGAGACAGCCCTGGTTCGATTGATTCCCACCCCTTTAAAATCAATCAAGAGGCAATAAATTCTCTACCCACAATTCAAAATCAAATAAATAGCGCATTAACCGAACATGCCTTTGGCCAGCTAGTTACAGAGCAGCGATATATTGCCGAGGATGAGGTTGAAGAATGGGATCAAGAAGGCCTGGTGCAGTTGCTTAAGGAGAATCTACATTGTGAGTTAACTCACGACCCAAGCTCGCGTTTCGCTTTTACTGAAACTCATCTCTTCGTGAATGGTGAAGCATTTGAAGCGAAACAAGACTTCTCGGAAATGATTTGTGATGGTCAGATCCAGCGAGAGCTGAATAAGACAGAGTTAAGCATTCTCCTGAAATTGTTTAGCGGGGGTGCGGTTTATAGCGAGAGCTAACAATTAGCAGCATGGATTCTCATGCATTCTCATGAAGTTTCATGTAAGGACAAAAAGGCAGTTTTAAACACATCCGTTCGGGAGTGATATAGTCGCGCCATGAGACTCAGATTTATTACTTTCATGCTTGTTTCCACCTTGGCCTCACAACAAGTGGCCGCAGGGAACGCAATGCTGCCCACGATGGATTCGATTGAGTCTCACTCTCATTCCATGTCTGAGATGACAATGAACCACCAAGAAATGGGCGTACCGAATGACGAAACCCATTCTCATTCGATTGATTGTTGCCAGGCGGAGTGCACTTACTGTGTCATTTCCTGTTATTCAATGGTTGCGTCAACTATTTTGAAGCAGATTCCTTTCTACACTCCACAGTTGAATCGGAAAGACATTACCGAACCGACTGCATCTTCTCGTTCCCGCCTTTTTAAACCCCCGATTTTTGCTTAACACAGGATAGTTGCGCCTGTCGTTTATGCGGCTGGTGCCCTGACCGGTATTTCTAAAAATATATTTTGGATATACCTGTTTCTCAAAGGCCACTAGGCCTATGAATGTGAAGCGAGAATTATCATGTTTAAGCAAAACTTTTTCGGAGACGTATCTTTAACTCCAACCCTTAACAGGCGGCGATTCGTCACTGGTGTCGCCGGTCTAGCAGCTGTAGGAATCGGCGCACCAGGCAAAAGCGCGGCGAATGTTCCTTTTTCTGTACCCGAATTGCGCGGGAATAACTTCAATTTGGATATTGGTTATCAGAAAGTAAATTTTACCGGCCAAGATCGTATGGCGACCTCAATAAACGATTCGGTGCCGGCACCCATCCTCAGGTGGCGCGAAGGGGATAAGGTTAGCCTTACCGTGAAAAACAACCTGGCCGAGGATAGTTCGATTCACTGGCACGGTATGATCTTACCGACCGATATGGATGGTGTTCCCGGCCTAAGCTTTGACGGGATTAAGCCTGGTCAATCATTCAAATACGAATTTGATGTTCGTCAGAATGGCACCTACTGGTACCACAGCCATTCCGGCTTTCAAGAACAGACCGGCATGTACGGTGCCATCATTATCGATCCTGCAGAACCTGACCCTGTCGCCCACGATAGCGAACATGTGATCTTGCTTTCAGACTGGACGGACGAAGATCCTAATGACGTCTATGCCAAGCTGAAGAAACAGAGCCACTACTACAATTTTCAGGAGCGAACCCTAGCTGACCTGTGGAGCGATATTCAGGAAAGTGGGGTAAGCCAGACCTGGAACGAGCGCGCCATGTGGAACCAGATGCGCATGAGCCAGACAGACATTGCTGACGTAACCAGCTACACCTATACCTACCTGATGAATGGAATAACTCCAGATAAAGGTTGGCTGGGGATGTTCAATCCCGGAGAAAAAGTCCGGTTGCGATTTGTCAATGCGGCCGCCATGACCATTTTTGATATACGCATTCCCGGCTTGAAAATGACTGTAGTAGCCACCGACGGCCAGAATATTGAGCCAGTTACGGTGGACGAGTTCCGCATTGGAGTCGCAGAAACATACGATGTTGTCGTCGAGCCAGACGCTGATAGCGCGTACACACTCTTTGCGCAGAATATTGATCGCAGCGGCTACACCTGGGGCACTTTGACGCCAGATGCGAACTGGCGGGCCGAAATACCAGACATGGATTCCGCCCCTATATTAGGTCATCAGGATATGGGTATGAACATGTCTGGGATGGATCACAGCGCCCATTCCATGCCAGCTACCGAGCCAGCTTCGGCAATGGATTACAGTGATCACAACATGGGCAGCACGTCAGGTATGCAGGTAGGAATGCAGATGCCAGCGGCAATGGGGTTGGGGCTCGCTGGCTACGGCAGCAATGCTGAGATCAAGCACGCCCCAACTGAATACGGCCCTCATGTTGATATGCGCACCGAGGTTATTCAAAGCGGACTTGCCGATCCGGGAATCGGATTGCGCAATCACGCAGAACTCTATTCTCGAAAGGTGCTCACCTACGCCGATATCCGCAATCTGACACCAACCCAGGACCTACGCGAACCGCATCGAGAAATTCAGCTTCACCTGACCGGGAATATGGGTCGTTATATGTGGTCGATGGATGGAATCAAATTTGCCGACGCGCCGCCTTTACACATGACCTATGGCGAACGTCTGCGCGTGACGTTGGTAAACGACACCATGATGACCCACCCCATGCATTTGCACGGCATGTGGAGCGAACTGGAAACCGGTGAACCCGGTTATATCCCGCGCAAACACACCATTCTTGTACAACCGGGCGCGAGCATTAGCTACTTATTGACAGCAGATGCCTTGGGAAGGTGGGCCTACCACTGCCATCTCGCTTTCCATATGCCGGGCATGTTTCGCGAAGTACGTGTAAGTGAAGGAGAGATGTCATGAAATCACTTCCGCGCATGATTCCACTTTCGATTTACCTTGCTCTCGTGAGCCTGCCTTTCGCATCGAGCCTATATGCGGCCAGTGCTGATGATCCGCTCATAACTATGGTCAAACTGGATCAGTTTGAACTCGCTGAGAGTGATGACGAAAGCACAAATGTTTTGGAAGGGTATGGCTGGATAGGTTACGACCTCGAAAAACTCTGGCTCAAAGTAGATGCAGAGCGATCGGGAGGAGAATTCGAAGAAGCAGAACTACAGCTTCTTTACGGCAAGGCAGTAACCCCATTCTGGGATTTCCAGGTCGGACTGCGCAGCGATGTTAAACCTTCACCAAGTCGCAATTGGGCTGTCATTGGGGTGCAGGGAATTGCCCCCTATTTTCTGGAAACAGAGGCAGCGTTCTTTGTTAATGAGTCTGGCGATTACGCGGCACGATTCTCAGCGGAATACGAGCTGCTTCTCACCCAAAAGCTGATCCTGTCCCCAGAAGTCGAATTAAATTTCTATGGTCAATCCGATCTGGATCTGGAAATCGGCTCAGGGCTTTCCGACGCTGAACTTGGTCTGCGTTTACGCTATGAAATTCGGCGCGAGTTTGCCCCCTATGTAGGCATCAATTGGGACAGAAGCTTTGGAAAAACAGCCGACTTTTCAATTGTCCGGGGGGAACCTATTGAGGAAACAAAATTTGTGATTGGCGTTAAAGCTTGGTGGTGACTGTTAATCCTGAATGTAATCGAGCCACCGACACGAGGATTTTCAATTTAGACGGGTTTTTAGCAACATTAACAAAATCAGTCGCTTACGTGATCGCCGCCATTCTGATATCAGTTCTCATACGTTCTCATGTGCTCTCATGCATTCGCAGCGTTGGACAAAGGCGTATGCTAGTTAACCACTAGTAGTTGTATTTGAGTGTCAAACGAGCAATTTGTGTCTCGTAGAAGTTTTCATAGAGCGCCATATAGCCACTCGCGTCGTATTCTTCCTTGATGCCAAATCCGTTAAACAAGTCTGAAACGGCAAAATTAATTTCACCTCTACCGTCCCAAATATTTCTATTCACACCCACATCAATAGATGATCGAGAAAATGCTTTTCCTTGTGGAATATTTCGATCCGCGTAGTAGATGTAACTTATCTGCAGGTTTGTCTCGTAAGGCATTGACACGACGTTATTGATTTTAAAATCCCATGTGTCGTCGTCAGTTGCTTCGATATCGATATCTCGCACAAAGGGAAAAAGCACTTCGACGCTGTGGGCTTCAATCTGGTTCTGATACCAGTTCAAGCTGGCGTTCACCGACCAGTTTTCGGTTAGGTCTTGGGAAAGAGTCAGCTCGATGCCATCGTTGGATGAGTTCCCCGTGTTTTGATAAATCTTGTGAGTTACGGGGTAGATAACATTTGTCGTGTCAGGTGCGTAGAGTCGCTGGAAAGTGTCCTCAATATCCCGATGATAGAGGGCAACATAAGCAGAGCCAGATTCCCAAAATCGCTGGTAGGCCAGTTCAATTGTTTTGGTGAATTGGGGACGCAAATAGGGATTACCCGTTTTCGATAGCTCTGGGTCGTCATATTTTGGGAACACCCTTAGTTCAGGTTCACCCGGTCGATCTACCCTGCTGTTGTAGTGCAGGGAAATGATATTGTCCAGATCGAGGTTGTAGGTGAATCTTAGGTTTGGATAGACCTCAAAATAATCGTACTTGTCGTTTTCGGAATAATAAATATTAGTTGGTGGTACATCATAGTAGACCTCGGTCTGCTCAAGACGAAACCCTGCTTCAACCCCATAACCGGGTCGATCGAAAACATAGTTTAGATAACCTGCATATGTGTTTTCACCCCACTCAGACTCATTCCCCAAGCCAGGATAGATAACAGACTGGTTTCCGGGGACGATGTCGTAGGTCACTGGTAACCAGCGTTTTTGCAGCTTGCTCCCCAATTCAAGACGACCATTCTGCATTGGCCTGACATAGTCAATCTGCAGTGGAACTGTGTATTCCTTAGCATTCAGATGGGTTTCATCAGTACCGATTCGAATCGCGGACTCTTCGTTCAGGTAGTAGGACTCGTCCTCCCAACCTCGCGTATATTGAAGACTGGCGCTAAGTTCATGCCCCGGCTCATCGAATTGTCGATCCCAATTGACATCGACGTTAAAAAATCCAGTTACCTCGTCCTCTGTCCAGTACCAGTACCTCAGTAAATCACCTGTAGCCTGATCAATGAAGGGCACCTGAGCCTCATCAATGTGTTCTTCAAAGTCCCAGAGCAAAGAAGCGTTCAGCGTATCTGAATTGCTTACACGCCAGTCCACACCGGTTTTAAATATGTAGTGTGTTTGGTTCCGGTTTTCCGGCACCTGCGAGAGAGTAACGTCGCCATTGTCATAAAAGCGGGTAGTAAACTCATTATTTGGCAGACTGTCCTGAGTGAGTACTTCGGCTTGAACAAAGTAGTCAAAGGTGTCTGCGCCATAGTTCAGGTTGATCGCAGGTGTATATTTGAAGTTGTTGGAATAACTACCCAGTTCTGTGGGTAAATCAGCTTTGCGTTTATCCATTTGACCCAGCGCAGTGGTCAGACTGATGTCGCCAGTCCAGCCATAACTGCGTTCGTCTTGATAAACAATATTGATCACACCCGCGAGGCCGGTGGAGTCATATCGGGAGCTAGGGTTATTAATGATCTCAACGCGAGCAATATTTGACGTGGGAATGCTGTCCAGCCCGGACTGATTGCCGTAGCCAGTGAGGGCTGATGATCTTCCATCCACCAGAACTGATACGCGGTCACTTCCACGGAGAAGTACCTGACCTTCCTGATCAACGGTAATTCCGGGCAGCCCTCTCATCGCATCGAGAACTGAGCCACCAGCGAATGCGGCATTGTCAGCTAGATTAAACGAACGTACCCCTTCTTCAAATTCGACAACTGACCCGGTTACCACGACCTCTTCAATGTCACGGCTTTCGGTCAGGGCGATATCACCCAAATTAAGAATATTGTTGGCTAGTCCTACGGTTAATGAGACTTCGTTACTGTTATAACCAACATTCGAGGCGCGAACCAAATAATTACCTCTGGCGATGTCCTCGAACACAAACCGTCCAGAGTCATCGGATAAAAGCCCAGTTATGGATTCCCCGGAGTCGGAATCAATTATCTCTATTTCAGAAAAAGCTAGGGGTAGCTGATTGGGCTGAGTCACAACTCGGCCAGAGACTGTCGCTGTTATTTGCCCAAAGGCAGGAAGGGAAAGAATAATCAAAATAAAAAGCGCTAAGCGTTGCATGGGAAATCCCTCATCCTGTTCTACGAAACTTCGTAGTATTGATCGCGCGGATTGTATGCCAAATTTTGAACGATTCTATATCGAATACATTACTTAACTAACTCTCAACTGTAGGTATTAATTTGTGACTAAATAGGAACAATACCAGCCATGGGGATTATCAATCCCATCTCCAAAAGAACTTCCTGCCCAATAAAAAGCATTTCCGAGCCATAATGGTCGGGCACAGCAGCGAATGGACTCAGATATGAAAGAAGACGCTCGGCTTCAAATATTGGCAGCAGTATTACAAGCCATGGCCCTTGGTGTAGATCGTCATTTAGATGAACAAACCGAGCTACAGCAGCTAATGAAGGAGAACCCCGAAAAGGCCGCTGAGCTTTTTACAATACCTCCTGAATTCTACTACCTCTATAAACGAAGCTTTACTGATCTCACGAAAGACCTTGCGCGGTTGTTTGGCTCGGATAGTTTTGCATCGCTCGGTCAGGAGATTGGATTTATGCCTCACGATCAGGAAAGTGGTGATCGGATGTATGAGGAATTGGATAAACGTTTTCAGCCCGATGTTGATAGTCCTCCCTTAGAGATTTTGTATCTTATTCATGCAGTGACAATTTGCTATACAGCCATCGACAAGTATTGCTTAACGATGCAGGAACTAATTTGCCTAGCAGAAGACGACGATGAATCAGCAATGTTTAAGGCCATCAATATTGATTCCAATGTCCGAAACCTGCCCTTCGTTGCAGA